>WNFJ01654613.1_pt1 | contig 12432 bp, 10 predicted proteins | sample 5400461 | NCBI WGS metagenome assembly WNFJ01 (sample SAMN13153349, study PRJNA577476) | soil metagenome | isolation source: 115 cm saprolite on Douglas fir-dominated hillslope | place: USA:California | collected 2013-09-17
GTCTCTTCGACGCAGGGCTCCGGGCACGGGTTCGCAATTGGGCTGGAGTCGGCGGGCACTGTTGCTGCCGCATTCTCGGGACCGAACACCGATTTATCCACCGCCGGCAACCGACTGACCGCAGCTTTGGGGGCAGAGGCCAAGCGAGTCGAGGAGATTGCTCTGCGTTTGGAAAAACAAACTGGTTGGAAGTACCAGGGAATCGACTTGACTCCGGTTCCTCTCAAAGACGTATCGATTGGCGCGGCGATGGAGAGTCTTCTGGGCGGCACAATCGGCTCACCTGGCAGCCTGAGCGTGGCCCTCACCATTACGTCCGCTGTGCGTCGAGTTTCGGTTCGGCAAACCGGCTACAGCGGGTTGATGCTTCCCGTCCTCGAAGATTCGGTCTTAGCGCAACGCTGGGAGAGCGGCGCGATCAGCCGGGATGCGCTCATGTCCTATTCCTCTGTGTGCAGCACTGGCCTCGACGCGGTTCCGCTGCCCGGCGATATTTCCGAGCTCGAGTTGGAGCGTATCATCGGCGACATGGCCAGCCTGGCAGTGAAATGGCACAAGCCTCTCTCGGCCAGACTGCTTCCTGTCGCCGGCAAGAAGGCGGGTGAGATGACGGAGTTCAGCAGTCCGTATCTGGCCAACATTCGTATTCGGTGATGAATTAGCCGCGAATTGCGCGAATGATCTCGAATTAAGTTCGGGCCGTTCGCGTGTTTCGCGTTCATTGGCAGCCGTTTTTTGTTCAGTTCTGACTCGGTTGATCAGCTCCCAAAAAATCCGCATCACCATTTCATTCTTTCCCTCAGCGCGGTGATGTGTCCCAGGTGATGGTTGCTGTGCCATGCGTAGAATGCGAGCGTCGAGTCGACGCTCTGCATGCCGGTTTCGGGATGGTTGAATTTCCGCGAGAAGTCTTCCGGCTTCAGAGAGCGCAACAGCGTGACCCAGCGCCCGTGCACGCCCTCCAACAAGGAAAGAGAAACCTCAACCGGAGTCAAGGCGTAGTCAGGCAGGTTGGCCCAAGCCTCTTGATCATAAGGCTTGATGGTCGGAGTCTCTTCCGTGAGTGCCAGCTTGCAACGGATATAAGCGTTCAAGTGGCTGTCGGGAACGTGGTGGATAAGCTGGCGAACGGTCCAGCCGCCGTCACGGTATGGCATATTCAATTGGCTGTCGGAAAGACCGAGGACGGCTTTACGAAAACGCTGAGGCAGGGCGCCGATCACCTCGATATGGCGGGATCGGATTTCGGGCGTTGGGTTGGCGTCAGGGGTAAAGCGGCCAATGGGATACCGCGGATCCATAAATATCCTCGCAGAAGTAGGATAAAAGTCCTAAGAAAGCCAAAAAATTCGATGCCGGGAGATGGTCGCTGGATGAAGAAAAAAAAAGACTTAGGCCGATCAGGCGCGAAGAAAAAACATCTTGACGCCGGCGATCTTTGCCGCTATCTTATAGCATCCACGATAGATGGAAGCCTGAATTGCACTTCGGGCATTGGGCGACCTCAAAATACGCAAAAGATTTGAGCAACTTAGAGCCCTGGGTTCGCGTCTAACAAGCGACACAGGGTTCTGGTTACCCCCACTGACATACAAAGCATTTGGGCGCCTTCAGCGTCAGGGACAGGTTCCGGCGGCCTCCATCTCCAGAGTAGCCAATCGTGGTAAAGATTTGAATTCATTTGTTTTGCGAGTGCATCACATTTGCAGGAGCCCAGAGTTTTATACTGCTACGAAAACAACAAGGAATTATCCATTTACTAACAATTCATCCGTACTACAGATAAGGAGAAGAAAAATGCGTTCTGATCTCATTTATGACGCGCTTGACACTGTGAACAACCGCTATCTTTTGTGCCAAGTGGTCTCTAAGGCGACGCGGAAGTTCCACAAGCCGAACACCCGCGTTCAGGACACCATGAATGACGTGCTGGAGCGCGTGGGTGGGGCTGGCCAGGCCGAGGAAGTAATGACCGTGCCGGCAAACATGGTTGCCGAACCCCAGCGTCGCGCGGCATAATAGGTTTTCCCCGGAAATCCCGCCGGGCCAGGGCGTCTGGCGGGTCCTCGGGTTTCCGAGGTCATAAGTTCTCGCCTCTGAATCATTTTTTCGTTTGTCCTTCCAGATCAAAACTCCCACAAGAATCCCGTAGGTGACTATGACAATTGCGGAGCTGAAAGAAAAGAACATCACCGAGCTGACCAAAATAGCGCGCGCTCTCGACCTCCCCGGCGCCAGCGGCCTGCGCAAGCAGGATCTCATCTTTAAAATCCTGCAGGCCCAGAGTGAGAAAGAGGGCCACATCTTTGCGGAAGGCGTCCTGGAAATCCTGCCTGACGGATACGGGTTCCTGCGTTCCCCCGATTACAACTATCTTCCCGGGCCGGACGACATCTACGTCTCGCCTTCGCAGATCCGCAAGTTCGACCTCAAAACCGGCGACACTATCAGCGGCCAAGTTCGTCCGCCGCACGAGGGCGAAAAGTATTTCGCGCTGGTGAAGATTGAGGCGGTCAACTTCGAATCGCCGGAAGAAGCGCGCAACAAGATCCTGTTTGACAACCTGACGCCGCTGTATCCGCAAGAGCGGCTGAAGCTGGAGACGGTGAAGGACAACTTCACCGCTCGCGTCATGGACTTGCTCACGCCGATTGGCAAAGGCCAGCGCGGTCTGATCGTTTCGCCGCCGCGCGCCGGCAAGACCATGATCTTGCAAAATATCGCCAACTCCATCACCACCAATCATCCGGAAGTCGTGTTGATCGTTTTGCTGATCGACGAACGTCCGGAAGAAGTCACCGACATGCAGCGCTCGGTGAAAGGCGAGGTTATTTCTTCGACCTTCGATGAACCTGCAGCCCGTCACGTGCAGGTGGCTGAGATGGTGATCGAAAAAGCCAAGCGCCTGGTCGAGCACAAACGTGACGTGGTTATCCTGCTCGATTCCATCACCCGACTGGCGCGCGCCTACAACACCATTGTTCCGCCTTCGGGCAAAGTGCTCTCTGGCGGCGTGGATTCCAACGCTCTACAGCGCCCGAAGCGCTTCTTTGGCGCCGCCCGCAACATCGAAGAAGGTGGATCGCTCACCATTGCCGCGACGGCGCTGGTCGAGACCGGCTCGCGCATGGACGACGTGATCTTCGAAGAATTCAAGGGCACCGGCAACATGGAAGTGATCCTCGATCGCAAGCTTTCCGATAAGCGCGTCTTCCCGGCCATCGACATTCAGCGCTCCGGCACACGCAAAGAAGAACTCATTATTCCCAAGGAGGATCTGACGCGCATTTGGGTGCTGCGCCGCGTGCTGAACCCCCTCTCACCGGTGGAAGCCATGGAATTGCTTATCGATAAATTGGGCAAGACCCGGGCTAACCAGGAGTTCCTGGGCAATATGAGTTCGCTGTGAAAAGCAACCTGCACTCAGCAGTCAGCACTCAGCCGGGTTGCTGCGCCGAGAGCGCAAGTTCATCAAGCCCTACCTACTGCCCGGCATTTTGGTCGTGTACGCAATCGGGTGATCGCCGTGATCGCAAGAAAATCCAATAATTCGCAGCGGTAAAACGCCGGACGCTTGAACCGCAGGGTCGTTTCGGTTATGGCCGTGCCTTTATGGCCAGTTTGTCGTCTACGGGGATTACGACCACCGCGAATGGAGTTCCCCCGTCGTCCGTCACGATGGGAAGCGGAGCGCCGAACTCATGGCCGCCGAGCATCGAATTCTCGTAGTACGGGGAAAAGACCATCATGTGCGGGTGCCAATGACCGAATGATGCGAGATTCTGATCCGCAGACCACATGTAGGCGAAACTGACCTGGTCTCTCTTCGGCAGCTCGCCTTTGGCATAGGCTGCCTGAACACCTTCGGCGATGTGTTCCGGCGTTTTGCCCTCCATCGCGAGTTTGCTTCGCAACTCGTAATACGGCATTACGGTGCGCGATGCAGCTGGGTTGAAACAGATGGGTGCGTGGACGGTGGCGTCGTAGACGAGGTCACGAAGCTGTGCAGGGGTATAGGTCGGTGCGCTCCACCCACGCATCACCATGCAGACAAAGCCGTTATCACCTTCATGAGCCACTTGGTAGCCCGACTTCGTTAACACCTTGATCGTCGCCCGGTCTGAGATGTTTGCCGGAGCGGCACTTCTGGCCAGCGCTATCTCGGCAGCAGACGGCATCATGTATTCGCTAAGTGGAGGGTATCTACGATCCTGCGCCTTCATGCCGGTCGCACCCAGGCAGACCAGCACCAAAACCAATAGAGATTGATATTTTTTCATTTCCACCAAAGTTTCCTTTCCGAAGTTACTTGGATTTCTCAATACACTCCTTATTACGATCCAGCCGCTGGTGAGGATACGTGGTCCAAATTTCTTCCGGGTGTGGGCACGTGTTACCTCACTGATGAATGGGCGGCGCTGCCGGTTGAGCGGACGTGGAAGCCACGCGATCCAGCCGAGTCACTTCCGGTCCAGCGGAGCACTGTTCCCGCAAATACCCCGTGAAATGCTGGAAGAAGGACTGCTTCTGGAGATCCGGGAGCACCTCCTCCACGATCTCGCCAATGTGGATGAACCGAAAAGGATCGGCTGGGTGTTGAAATGAGGTGTATCGATGCTCCGGGTGATGGCTGCGGATGCCGGCGACGAACTCGGCGATGGCAGCCTTAAGCTCGTCGAGATGAACATCTGGTTTCACGGTGTAGTCGACGCGAATGTACTTTGTCATTAGCTGCTCCATTCATCTCTAGTACGGATTTGGCCGGAGCAAGGATACGTTGGCAGGGCGGTTAGGAAACTGCAGTGACGCTGATGGCCGTGATCGAGTGATCGCCCGTGATTTGGAAGAAAATCCAATAACTTCGCCGCCGGTAAACGGGTAACTAATTTGAGACAGTTCAGCGGGCAGTTAGTGGAGAGCCAGGTTATCGGAGTGGCTGGACTACTAATCGTCAAATTCTTTTCGTTTCGCGACGCTTTTTTTTGAGAGCCCAGGACCGGCACGATTTTCGAGCGAAGTCAAACCCGCAACTGGTTTCAATGGATGCGGTTGGGCTAGGCGCTTGTCATGTTGAGCGGAGCGCCTCGATCCCGCGACCATTGCGAGAATCCCAGGCGCGGAGTCGAAACATCCCGACGATGTTTACCGAGTAAATACCGATCCAGGGAATTCTGGGCCCAGGAACTGTCCCGGACACGTTTCCGGCCGGGAGACGGTCAGCCGAAGCGAGGTCGAGAGAACTCCCTGAAACTGCATTTACTCCTTCATCATTCATCATTCTCGGGATCTTTCGACTCCGCGTTTGAGACTGTGCGAGAAGCGAGCATACTTCCCTGCGCTCCGCTCAAGGTGACAGTTGCCGGCGGTTTCGCCAGCCCTCAGCAGCATCACATGTTCGGTGCTTCTCTTGTTCCTTTTGCGGCTTGCCGCACTGTGTAACCCGGTTGTTCCAGATCGCCGATGTCCCGATCACCCGATCACCCGATCTTCCCGCCTATGGTAGGTGCACCTTTGGCGGACTGCGAGGCGAGATGAAGGTGCTCTGAATTGTGGTACTCTGATACCACTAAACCGGCGAAAAATCCCAACTAAGGCAGTGGCGCAGAGACGAAAATCCGGCTTCCAGATTTCTTATGTCACCATCACCTACCGGAGTGTTCTCCTAGGGATCTTGTTGTTGCTGGCTCTTGCTGCCCTGAGCATGTACGTTGCATTTCCCGCAGCCGCGAACCGGGTGATCGCTTCGGGTGAGGCCAGTCTGGGAAAGGTTCTGGCGAAGGTGGGTCTTGGATCGACCCCTCCGCCGGGCTCAGAGCCGGGACCGCAACAAGCCCATTTCACCAATATCGACGGCACTGTGCGGGTCAAGAAAGCTTCGAGCAACACCTGGGTGCAGGCCGATTACAGCCTGGCCTTGGAGAAGAATGACGTGGTTCAGACCTCGCCGGAGGGAATTGCCAAAGTCGTGTTCACTGACGGCACGAACTACACCGTCAAACCGGATTCACTGATTGTCATCCAGGAAAACTACCTCGATGCATCCCAGCAGACGCAAGTCCACGTCCAAGTCACCACCGGCACAGTAGACCTGGCGACGTCTAACATAGGTCCGGGCTCCAAGTCTCAGGTGAGCGTGGCCGGAGCGGTGGCCAGCATCTCCCCGGACAGCGCTGCTCAGGTTATGAACGATCCCCGCAACGATGAGCACACCATCGTGATGAAGAAAGGTTCGGGCGAGGTCGTCCGCGGCGAGGAACGAGAGAACCTTAGCACCAACGAGAAGGTGAGCTTCGCGGCAGAGAGCGAAAAGATGGTAAAGACCAAGGAAATCGGCCCGCCGGTGCTGATTAACCCGTCGACACCGCAAATCTCGCTGAACCCGGGGGAAAAGGGCGTAACCTTTTCCTGGAGCCAGGTCGACAATGTTCGGGGATACCACATCAGCGTATCCCGGAATCAGTTCTTTCGCCCACCAATGGTTCTCGACCGCACGACCACGGGTGAGCAAATGGTGGTAAGCATGGCCGAAGGCACGTACTACTGGAGAGTGCGGTCGGTAGGAGAAGGCGGGAAGGAATCGGCCGAAAGCTCGGCCAAATTCACGCTCTTGCCCAAGGCCGGCAGCAGCTCGAACATAGCGCTCGAAGTGAGCGAATTTGTTCAGCACGGCCATTCTATTGAGGTGAGTGGGCGCACCGAGCCGGGTGCTCGAGTGATGGTCAACGGAGACGAGGCGATCCTTAAACCGGACGGCTCGTTTTCTCACTTTACGAAGCAACTGCCGACCGGCGAAAACGTGATTACGGTTACCGCCTTCAATACGAGAGGGGGCTTCAACCACGTTTCAAGAGCGGTTACGATCCAGTAGAATCCCCTATTGTTCCGGCCGATGTTTTGTTTCAAAGTATACGTTTCCCAGACATTGGTTGTAGAGTTAGGGGTTGCGGTTGTTTCGGGGAGGAAACGGCTCGCGGTCGGCGGTTCGTCCGCCCGTGCACAGAAACTCGCGAAGAAAGAAGCATATGTCGTCAAACGGACTCAAATCAGAGAATTCGCGGATTCATAGTCTGCGCTCATTGTTCAGTATGTTTTCCAGCGATCTCGCAATCGATCTGGGAACAGCCAATACGCTGGTCTATGCCAAAGGCAAAGGCATCGTGGTGAATGAGCCCTCCATCGTCGCTATCAACAAAAACACAGGTGATGTCGAAGCCGTGGGCAAAGAGGCGAAAGAAATGCTGGGCCGAACGCCGGGCAACATCGTGGCTATCAAGCCGATGAAAGACGGCGTCATCGCCGACTTCAAGGTCACGGAAAAGATGCTGAACTATTTCATCCAGAAGGCACACAACCGCAAGATGCTGGTGCATCCGCGCATTGTCATTGGAGTGCCTTCCGAGATTACGCAGGTGGAAAAGCGCGCCGTCATGGATTCGGCCTATCGCGCAAAGGCCAGCGAAGTGCATTTGGTGGAGCAAGCGATGGTGGCAGCTATCGGCGCCGGTCTGCCGATCACCGAGCCCAGCGGCAATATGGTGGTCGATATCGGCGGCGGCACCACGGATATCGCCGTCATTTCTCTGAGTGGCATCGTCTACTCGCGTTCGGTGCGTATGGCCGGAAACCAGATGGACGAAGCCATCATGAACTACCTGAAGCGGAAGTATAATTTGCTGATCGGCGAGCGCACAGCTGAGAACATCAAGATGGATATTGGCTCCGCCTACCCGCTGGACAAGCCGCTGACCATGGAGATCAAGGGTCGCAACCTGATTGAAGGCGTGCCCAAGACCATCACCATCGACGACAGCGAGATTCGCGAAGCGCTGAGCGAATGCATCAGCACTATCATGAATGCGATTCGCGTGGCGCTGGAGCGGACGCCTCCGGAGCTGAGCGCCGATATCAGCGACCGCGGCATCGTCCTGACCGGTGGCGGCGCTCTGCTGAAAAATCTGGACAAACGCATTCGCGAAGAAACTGGGTTGCCGGTTTCGATCGCCGACGATCCGCTAGCCAGCGTCGTGCTGGGTACCGGCAAGATGCTTAGCGACTTCAAGCTGCTGCGGAAAATCTCGATCGAATAAAACTCGGTGTGGGCCGGCGCGGCTCCGCACCAAGCGCATTCCCCGGCGTCGGCATCGATATGGAAAACTTCTTCACCCGCTACAAGAACCCGATGGTCCTGATGGCGGTCATCCTCATTCAGGTAGTCGCCTTGGCCACACAGGTCAAGCGCCCCGATAGCCGGACCCCCGGCTCCAGCGGCACGCCCCTGATTCGTAGCTGGACCATGGCTCTCTTCACGCCGTTTGAACGAACTCTGGTTGCCACCGGACACTTTTTCCGCAACACCTGGCACAACTATATTGATCTTCATGACGTGCGCAAGCAGAATCGCGAATTGCAAGACGAGCTGGCACGACTACGGCTGGAACAAGTCCGCCTGCGTGCCGGGGCCGATGAAAGCCAGCGCCTGCGCGCGCTGCTTGATTTCAAAGAGCGATTTGTAGGCCAGACTCTGGCCGCTGAAGTCATCGGAACCAGCGGCACCGATCTCTCCCGCATCATCCAGATCGACAAGGGTTCGCGCGCCGGTGTAAAGCAGGATATGGCGGTGATTACGCCGGATGGCATCGTGGGGAAAGTCAAAGATGTTTCCTCCCTGAGCTCACTGGTGCTGATGATCAACGATCGCGAGAGTGGGGCCGGCGTGATCTTGCAGAATTCTCGCCTGCATGGCATTTTGCGCGGCGTGGGACAAGGCGAATTGCAAGTCAGCGATATCATGTCCGACGAGAGGGTGGACACCGGCGAAGCTGTTGTCACCAGCGGCGGAGACGGCGTGTATCCCAAGGGCCTTCCCGCAGGGACGGTCACGAAAGTTGCGGGTGACAGCGAGGGCGGTCCGTTCTTATTCGTCAAGATCAAACCCGCCGCCAATCTGGAACGCCTCGAAGAGGTACTAATTGTAACCAAGGTTGCGGAAGAGGCGCCGGTGGCGGCCGGCGACTCGGCGCCGCGTCGCGCCGCCGAGATTTTGGCTGAACGCCTGCCCAGCGTTTCCAAGACACCCGACAACACTGCCGGAAATAAGACTCCCGCGAACGGAACCGCGGGCCCTGCCCCGGTCGCCAACTCCGGCCCGACCGCGACAATGAACAAACCGGCTGCTGCCGCGGCTACGCCCAAGTCCAAACCCGAATTGAAGACCGGCGATGCTTCGACGCCTGCGCGGAAACCCAAAGCGCCGGCAAAGCCCTCGCCCACCCCGAGCGCTGACGACGCAGCCGCCGGGGACAACTCCGAAACCCCTCAGCCGGCTGAGAAGAAGAGCCAACAGCCGCCCTCTCCGGAACCGGAGAAGCCTCCGCGATGAGCTATACCATCTCTCTTACCTCACGCGAAGATATCGATGTCCACCGGTTTAGTTGGCCGGTCTCCATCGCCATTCCTCTTCTGGCTCTGTTCATCCAGGTATTCGTGTCGCGACGGCTTGGCTTCATCAAGATTTTCGACCTGCCACTGCTGGTGACCATTTTCTTCGCTGTGGCGCGCCGGCGTCCGGTTCCGGGCCTGATCACCGGCGCCGCTATAGGAACTCTGCAGGATGTCTTTGCCGGCTCCTACATCGGGCTGAACGGCATCGCCAAAACCGTGATCGGCTACCTGGCATCCTCGCTCGGCGTCCGCATCGACGTCGACAACCCCGGCTCGCGCTTCCTGATGACTCTTGCTTTCTGCCTGGTGCATCGCATCGTCTACATGATCATCGATATTGGGCTGGTCGGCGGCACTGAGCCTTGGTATTGGGGGCACACACTGGTTTCTTCCGTCGCCAATGGATTGCTGGCTGTGCTGCTTTTCGCCGGAATGGACCGGCTCAAACAGAGACCATAGCTGACTAGCAATCAGCATCGGGAGATCGGGCCATCGGGTGATCGGATCATCGGGACATCCGATCATCGGCTCATCGGAAACAATCCGAAGAGACAATCGCGGAACGGCGGCTATGAGCTTGACCTCCGATCTCCCGATGGCCCGATCTCCCGATGATCCAATCACCCGAGCCAACCCGGCTTAACCCTACCGTAACCTTTATCGGTCCTTTGTCCTAGGTCTTGGCGCATCTAATTGAGGTACTCTAGTAGCGGGAGGTTCTCCGCATTTTGCGCGCATTTCTGTCGCCCAACAGCGACAGACCGTAACGTGTATGTCCGGTCGCGAAACAAAAATTCCGCAAGTCAGATTCACAACGGTTCAGTACGTAACGCTGCTGGTGTTTCTGGTGCTGGGTTATGGGCTGTGGAGCTTGCAGGTCCGACACACCGGCGAATTCCAAACACGCGCGGAGCAGAACCGGATTCGTCGCGTGCCTATCCTGGCGCCGCGCGGACAGATTGTCGATCGCGACGGCACGCTGATCGTCGATAACTATCCCTCTTTCTCAGCGCTGATGTTGCGCGATCAAGTGCGTGACCTGAATGCCGATGCCCAGAAGATCGCCGACGGCTTGCACGTTTCCGCCGCGGAGATCGTGGAGAAAATCCGCAAGGACCAGCTGGCTCGCGTTCCCAACTTCCAGCCCATCATCCTGAGAGAAGACATCACGCCGGACGAGCGCGCGTTCATTGAAGCTCATCGCGACGAATTCCCTGAGCTGGAAACTATGATGGTCTACCGGCGTCTCTACCCCAACAACGGATTCATGGCCCACTTGATCGGGTACGTAGGGGAAGTGAGCGAGGATGAGCTGAATTCGGGAAGATTTGATGCCTACCAGCGCGGCGACATCGTCGGCAAGGCCGGAGTCGAGGGCCAATACAACGATCTGCTCAAAGGCCGGGACGGCGCCCGCCGTGTGCTGGTCAACAGCAAAGGGAAAGAAGTAGGACGGCCCAGAGAAAACGCTGTCGAACCGGTGGTGCAAGGCGAGAAGCTCAAGCTGACGATCGACCTCGATCTTCAAAAAGCGGCTGAATTGGCGCTCGAAGGAAAGAACGGAGCCATCGTGGCCATGGACCCGCGCAACGGCGAGATCCTGGCCATGGTGAGCCGGCCGACCTTCGATCCCAACCAGTTTGCGACCCGAATCTCGCGCGACGAGTGGAACCGGCTGCTGAGTGATCCGGCGCACCCGCTCTTGAACAAGGCCATTCAAGCGCAGCTGGCGCCAGGTTCGGTATTCAAGATCATCATGTCCGTGGCCGGGCTGCAAGAGGGCATTGCTCAAAGTTTGCGCGTGAACTGCCAGGGTGGAGCGGTCTTTTACGGGCGTTTTTTTGCGTGCTGGGTGAAGTCCGCGCATAAGCCGGTGCACGGCTCTACCGAAATAAGCAAAGCCATCACCCAGTCCTGCGACGTTTTCTTTTACACGCTGGCCGAGCGCCTGGGCATTGAAAAAATTGCGAAGTGGGCCACGGCCATGGGCATCGGGAAGAAGACCGGAGTGGATCTCCCCAACGAAGTCGGCGGCGTGATGCCGTCAGAAGAGTGGAAGCTTAAGACTTTCCGCCAGAAATGGTATGCAGGTGAAGTTATTTCTGTTGGCGTCGGGCAAGGCGCTGTCGTTGTGAGCCCCATCCAACTGGCACGCACCATCGGCGGCATCAGTATGGGCGGAACTTTCTACCGGCCGCGTGTGGTGAACACTGCGGACCTTCCCAAAGACTTCCAAAACGCCGCTCAGGACATCGGCACTAACGTGTTGCATGTGCCGATCAGTCAGCAGAATTGGATCACGATCACCGACGCCATGGGCGGAGTGGTCAATCCCGGCGGCACCGCCGCTGCCTCTCATCTGCAGGGCGTGGACTTCGCCGGAAAGACCGGCAGCGCACAAGTCGTGAGTATGACGCTGCAGAAGAGCAAAGCCGGAGGCGGTGATTTCAAGGACAACGGCTGGTTTGCCGGAGTCGCGCCGCGCCGCAACCCAGAGATTGTGGTGTGCGTGCTGTTTGAGCAAGGCGAGCACGGTTATCTCGCAGCACGGGCGGCCGCGCAAGTCATCAAGGCCTACGTGGATAAGCAACGACGCCTGCGCAACAATCCCACCTTGTTCAGCGATAAGAACGATCCTGGCTCGGTGCCGATGGCAGCCTTGTGGAACGCGTCGGCCGGCGACAGCACCAACAACGAAGAGTTCGAGCAGAACGAGGGTCATATTCACGGCGAAACGATTCTGGTGAAAATGGATCACGTCAAAACGTGGAAGGCGCCGCACACGGTTGCGGTGGGAGCAGTGGGAACAGATTGATGCGCCGGATGATCTCATTCCGTGACTTTGATTGGCTGTTACTGACATTCACGCTGCTGATCTGCTTGCTGGGTGTGTTGGAGATCTACAGTAGTACCTATGGCACCAAGTTTTCCGGCGGGCAGGGTACTCCGCTTTACGTGAAACAGATTTATTGGGTGTTGGGCGGTCTGGCG
>WNFJ01674987.1_pt1 | contig 12430 bp, 12 predicted proteins | sample 5400461 | NCBI WGS metagenome assembly WNFJ01 (sample SAMN13153349, study PRJNA577476) | soil metagenome | isolation source: 115 cm saprolite on Douglas fir-dominated hillslope | place: USA:California | collected 2013-09-17
CCAATTTCTGCTACTTGCATCTCTTCCATGGCAACCGGACTCCTTTCTTGAACCCACTTTTCTCCTAGCTTACCTCACACAGTCAAGAGGGAGACGACCGGAGATTGAGCCAAGCAACATTGACGCTCACTTTGACTTGGGCAATACGTTACTGCTAAAAGAAGATTGGATAGGAGCCATGCGCCACTACTCCCAAGTGCTAGAGATAAACCCAGAATACGAGTTAGCCCACTTTTATCGTGGCTCAGCCTTTTCCCAATTGGGTGACCTCGATGCTGCTATTAGCGACTACTCGTATCTGATACAGAAAGAACCCGGTCAGGCTAGCATTGCACTTGAACTGGCTCGCTTATACAGTCTTCGTTCAATCAAACAGCCATCGGTTTCAGATACTCAAGAGGTTGAAAGTAAGGACATAGCCAGCGCGCTCGATTTCCTTGAGAAGGCTTATACTACTGGTCATCCAGAATTTACATCTATAATCAATAACGCAGATTTTGCTCCTTTACATTCCAATAAACGCTTTATCCAACTGAAAGAACGTCTAGACCTCGCCTAAAGAGCCATACCGAGGTATCTGCCGGATAACGAAATAGTAGGAAATAGCGTACTTTTGTTCTAAAAAGATATCCTTTTCCGGCAAGAAACAGATTATCGGTAGCATAGAGGAGCTGATTCCGGATCATGAATGAGGAAAATTTCGACCTGTGAAATTGCGTGAGGGCCCTGGGGTGTATGAATTCGTTGTAGGTTGTCAAGCAACCAACAGGGACTGTGCCTCCCAGAACTGGTCATAGGTGCGATTGAGTTTGGCCGTACGCAAGGGCAAGAGAGCATCCAGGCCATCAGGGGTAAAGCGCGTGCCAGTTCGCTTGAGACGAGCAGTCACGACGGTCTTACAAGCAGCCTCAGCAATGCCACTGCCCCCATGCATGCCCAGTGCACGAAAAGCAGGATAGCGCATGCGCTCGGCGTTGGTGGTAAAGTAGCCAAGAGCTTGCTCGGGAATACTCTTGCTTTTGCCTGGGGGTGGGGCAATAGAAGGAAGCTTGCCAATCTGGGCAACGAGGTCCTCAATCTTGCATGAACCAGCAAGTCACAGGCTTGTTTTGCCCAAGATGCTTCTTTGTGGGTCTCCCGACCGAAGATCGCATGAGCCACGTCCCAGACATGCTCTCAAATGAGCCCTTTTTATACATCCTCTTACGCAAGAGGAGGATCCATTTGATACTCGCACCCCCAAATAGGACAGATGACACTGCTCGCATTTCAACGTCTAAACTTATATACTTATACAAGTAGAAAGAAAACGCTACTATATCGTCTGAGACAGTGGGGGAACAAGCGATGCACGATGAAGCACCAAGAAATGTACTACAGAGCATCTCTCTAACGGAAGATAAAGCGGCCTCAGCACTTATAAGTAAAAGCAACAAGCAATCAGGTCACAAGATAGTGCGCATCACACTACGTATAGTACTGACGCTTCTGTGTCTGATCGGATTTCTTCTTTCTATATTACCGTGGGGACGAGCCATTGCCCGCTCAGCATTATTGCTACCAGCACTGGTTGCAGCCTCGCAACCTGCCCCGCTGATTACAAATGGAGAAACAGTAGCTCACAAGCAAATGACGGTTCCTTCGCGCGGTGGCACAGTCTACCTGGATGTATATGAGCCCGAGGCTTCCGTACCACTGATTGCGAGTGCACGTAGTGGTGTCCTGATCATCCCCGGAGCAGGCGACAATCGCCAGGTACCCCAATTGATTAACTTCTCAGAGGCACTGGCACATACAGTCTTGGTGGTGATGGATATGGTCACACCAACGCTTATCAACTACGACCTTTCAGTACAAGATAGTGACGCTGTGGTGCAGGCATTTCAGAAGCTCAGCCATCTGCCAGAAATGGAGGGGAGACGTGTTGGCATCATGTCATTCAGCGCAGGTGTACCATTGGCCTGTTTCGCATCTATCGATCCGCGGATTCGCGATCAAGTGGCGTATGTCACAGTCTTTGGTGGCTACTTCAATACGAAAAGTCTGTTGCGTGCCTTTGGCCGACGTGCCATTGATATTGATGGCAGGACAGAGTACTGGCAACCGACCGAGGTGCCGATTCTGGTCCTGACCAATGTCATCACAAAAGTATTTTCGCCTGACGAGCATTCGCGTATTGTGAAAGCACTCGCCCCGGGTGGCACCCGACTGACACACACACAGATTGCGCAACTCTCACCAGCAGCGCAGGCGGCCTACCAGTTACTCACGGGGAGTGCACCAGATAAAGTAGATGCGAACATAGCAGCGCTACCGCCCACAATCCAGACCGAACTCAACGAGCTTTCACCAAGCCGCGTCATCACGCAAATTCGTGCTCCGATTTTCCTATTGCATGATCGCAACGACTCGTCTATCCCTGTCACCGAGTCGCGTGACTTCGCTGCAGCACTGACACGTCTCCACCACCAGCACGACTATGTCGAATTTCATATCTTCGACCATGTGCAAGTAAGGGCCAACCTCCAGCTAAGTCAAGAGTTGACTGATGGTACGCGCCTGTTCACGATCCTGGACGAACTGCTATTCACTGTTTCTTAACAAGTTGGGAGATCTATTATGCTAGTGCTTTCCTTGGTCTGGTTACTAATCGGCGCACTTATAGGTTTGTTAGCAAATGCGGCCCAGCTACGACCCGCGACATGGACACACCTGGGCTGGTTGGTGATGATGAGCATAGGTGCTATCATTGCCTTGTGTGGAGGCTGGCTTGGTGTGTGGCTCCTGGGGAAATACTTCGCCACGGCCATGGCCCTATGGATCGCAATTGCTGGTGTGCTAGTGCTGCAGTGGGGAATTCGGCATCGTTGCCAATAGCCAAGAGGTACTGTATATGTTATACATATCATTTATATGTGTACACAGGATAAAAAGCTGCTGACGATGTGTTTGAGGGTAGCGATATAAAAATTTCATAAAGAAAAATTTTGTGGACGAAAAAAACATTCAATTACTGGACAAGGCCTATATTTTCGTCCATACTAGTAGTGTGTATTGTCAATGTTGTTCTCACAAACAATATACATTGTAATTACATTAATACTAACTTCGTTATACAAGCATTTGGTGTTTGTTGCAGGTCGCCCATAAAAGTATTTGGAGGAAGGAATGGGAGAAAACGTGCTTAAATCGCATGATCAACGAAGTGAAGTGGCACATTTGCTATCGCAGATTAGTGTAGAATATGAAGCTGCGCAGCGCGGGCTTACGGGTCTGTCATATGGAATGTCCCAGCACGAATTTATCACTGCTCGAATGGAAAATATGGGGCAGCTCCATAGCCAGCTAGAATTACTCGTTGGCGATGCTGCGATCGGTATGATTGCCGACCAATTAAATACTACCAGCCAATAATGCAGCTTTGAGAGCCCAGCTTATCATGCTGGACTGTTATCCGTTCCCCAACTTCAGCTATTAGAGACGGGAAAGTTCTCCCGTGGGGGAGAATATTTCCTAGTCTTTAGCTGTGGGGAGGATAGTTGATCCCCTCAACAAGACAGAACTCTCTAGCGATCGGGGGATGGAGTAGTCCACACGCCAGATACCACGTATTCAGTTTCCTCGTAGGCGAAGTCCTCGCGATCCAGCACACAGGAATTGCTATCAAAAAAACATTGAAACCAATCTGCCTTGTCATCGGGTGACAAGTAGGCAGCCCCTTCGGAGACAAACCACTCAGCCGTTTCCTCCAGATAGAATCGACAATCCTTCGAGAGAGGGAAGCTACGTTTAATACGATAGAGCTTTTCCTGTACATCTTTATAGCCAGCAGCACGTAAGTACCCAGCTAGTTTGGAGCCAACCCAGTGATCCTCGAAAGGATATCCGCATGTGACTCGCTCTTGATACCTGTGCTTATGAGCTTGAAGGACACGCGTCTGTAAACCAGGATTGACATTGTAGAAATGAATCGTCCCCAAATCTGCATCCTTGACAACCAGACGTCCTCCCTGCCTGAGGTATGGCCCTATAGCTGCAAAGGTCGCGACCGGGTTAGGGAAATATTGACTGACATTGGCATTAAAGATGAGATCGGCCTCACCGTGGGGCAATGGAAGTTGTTCCACACTGGCAAGTTTATACTGTACTTGTTGACGATAGTAAGCCTCTGCAGCTCGCTCTTGGGCAGAAATCAAGGCTTTAGCAGAAATATCTACACCCAGAATGTGTCCCGCTGGACCAATCGCCTCAGCGAGAAAAGGTGTCCACAGTCCAGGACCGCACCCGGCATCTACAACAAAGCTCCCTTGTTCAATGCCAAGATCGCGAATCATCTGCTCACGCTCATGAGCCTTACTCTGATGATGTTTCTCCAGCCACTCAACCCCATTGAAGGGGAGCCCATAGTCATTAGCGTAAGCAACATTGCTACCTGCCATAATTTGTCCTCTCCCATCTTACTACTAAATAGCAAAGCATATGTAATTAACATACACGCGCTAGCGTCAAAAATCAACATTTTTCACAACATTGTAGGACTTTTTGTTAACATTGTAGTGCTTAGACAATCAATTTCTAAGTACATTGATATCCATAAATTTATTGACAAGATGCTGATAATGATACATAAGAGCGTTCAAAAAAATTTATGTTGACTGTAACTCTGCTTCGTATGCTATAATAGCAACAATATATTGTTTGGAATGCTTGTCCCGTTGCTGCTGTGGATAAAGGAAGTAAGTTATGAATGATAGTACAGAACCCAGTGATTTAAGCTCACAATCTAGAAAGAAACGTGAGCACTCTGCTAATGGCCGTAAAAAAATAATCAAAGAAACGTCCAAACAGAAACAACGACTTTATGAGCAAAAAAATCAGGAAGTAATTGAACTGAAAGAAAATACAGGGATAGATAGTGGTACTGAGGCAGCTCTACTTCCCGATGGCCTTGCCGAGCGGGATTCGGCATATTCGGTAGCAGAGGAACATCTCACGCCTTTTAGTAGTTTGTTATGCAAGATTATAGGCCGTAGCCGTGCTGAAATTGCACGAATTGCCCATAAACTAGATGTGTCAGAAAATACTGTTTATCGTTGGATGAATGGTATGTCTGAACCACGTTCGGTTCACCTGAAGCGCTTAATAGAGGCTTTTCCCAGCCATTATGAAAGTCTCATCTATGCTTTTGAGGAAACCTTTGGCAGTGTGCCGGAAGTGTCTCTCCAAGGCCTGCATGAGGTGCAAAAGGAAATTTATCAATACGTGCTTAAAATACTTGCTACGACGGCAGACAACAATGCACGCTTCTGGCAAATCACACAGGCCATTTTTGATTATGCTTTGCATCATATAGATAGGGAAAACCGAGGTCTTGCAATGACCTTTGCCAAGCTGATGCCTCCCCGTGATGATGGCATTCACTCCCTGCTTGAAGTTTTTGTACGTGGTACTGCTCCCTGGCCATATGTTATGGAAACTAAGAGGTACCTCGGCAGCACTACCCTAGCGGGCACGGCGGCGGAACACCAACGTATGCAAATCTGGGATGATACAGATATCGACAGTCGTGTGCAGGTTGAAGTCGATCAATTTGAACGATGCGCTTGTGCAGTTCCGGTCACACGTGGCCATCTCATTGGAGGCGTATTGATCGTCTCCAGTGCCAAACCGGGCTTCTTTCACGATCCTATGGTCTGTCAGGCAGTGGCTGAATATGCTCTGATGATGGGAACTGCTCTTGCAGACCAAGACTTTTATCCCTTCGAACTCCTATGCTTACGACCAATGCCTCATTTACAATGGCAGGACGAAGAATTAGCACTTTCCTATCGAGACCGTATCATTACATATGCACGTATGCATGGTATGCCTTTTCATGATGCCGAAGCTCAAGTACAGCTTGACCTAGAACGAGAGTTCGAACAAAGAGCACATTCCAAGCTAGAACATACATAATCTAGTTGGCGATGGAACTTCCCTGAATTGTAGCAACTGGCATCTCACGACCTACACAAGCACGCAGATCGTCGCGATAAAACCGCCAAGTGCTCCCAACCTTATGCCCGGTGAGCTGTCCAGACCACATCAGGCGGTAAAGGGTCGAGCGACTTACACGCAGATAGTTCATTGCCTCTTTAAACGTAAGAAGGATGTCCTCCTCAAGCATCTGTACAACCATGGCTTCTCTCCTTAGAAAAACTAGTAGATAAGTACACTTGACACTAACAATGTAGCTCTAACAACAATAGTAAAAAAATTGTAACTGTCTCATTGCATGTTATAATAACCAATGTTGATGCAGTTTCGTGTTAAGGAACAGTTACAATCTGGTTAATTTTAATAGCTGACTGGTTCGACATTCACTACTTTTGTCCCCTAAGAGGTCAGGAGCAGATTAATTCTATAAGCAAAACTTGCTATCTAGGTGTCCAAATTATCGTAGCGTATGATACTTGGTGCACACTGAATTGTGGTAGGTTCTTTCTGTTACCAGTTCTCTGTTAAGAACATGTTGAGATCGTCCTCGTCACAGGAGACAGGGAAAATAGTCATGCCAGTCACGGCCTGCAAGCGCTGCACGCTGTCGGTATTGGTGGGATCGGCCATGGCAACGGTCAGGCCGCGCAAGGAGCGCCCTACGGGGACACAGCGCAGTTCACAAGCGAGAGCATGCGGTAACAGACGGGTCAGTCGGGGAGGAAGTATTCTGGGCATGTCGAACAGATCCATGAAAGGAACAGCACATTGTCGATACATAGGAGCTGAATTCCTATCATTAGCATGCGGAGCCTCAGGAGCTACAGTAGCACGCTCAGCATGACTGCTGAAGTTCTGTAAGACATAGGACATATGGCGATATTTCTCTTCTCTTTCATCATCTCATGTGCAGGGTGGAGAGCCCTGTGTTTGCACGTAGATACATTAACGAATTACGTCATCTTTTGCAATATTATCGGAGAGAGAGTAATAAGATAGCTGGTGGATGAGTTACAATCTGGTTAAGATACATAGCTTGAGGGTAACGACTCTCTACCTGCGTTTTCGAGGTGAGCTTTTGAGTCACTTGAACGGGATTATGAGTCATCCCGAATTTTTCTGGAGCCTGAAATGTTCGTATTGCCTTTTTAAAAGCGGGAGTGCAGAGGGCAACTGCCCTCTATCGGGGATCGGGGTACGTCGCGATCTAGCGAATTGGACCCGAAATATTTTTTCCCCTTTTGCGCCGCCAGAGGCGGCGCAAGAAAAGAGAGAAATGGGGCACAGCCCCATACCCCAGGCAAGGGGCATATCCCCTTGCAACCCCTGCAAAAAAAAAGATGTTTGAAGGGCTTCTCAAAAATTCGGGATGACTCATAATGCAAGCAGTGGTTGATCTGGTGAGTGATTCGGACAATTAGGAACCACACACATAACCGTGTGTGGTTCCTGACTACATACATTATCGAGGTTCGATAGTAACAGGAACAGCAAAAGTATAACCGACCCCAGGAACTGTCATGATATACTGCGGCGAGTTTGGATCAGGCTCGACCTTCTGGCGCAAGTGGCGAATATGCGTCTTTACTAACCCAGAGTCGCCGACTTCGTCGTAGCCCCAGACGCGCTCAATGATCATATCGGTCGTTAGGACTTGCCCTGTATGTGAAATTAAGAGATGGAGCAAGCGACTTTCAGTGGGGGTCAATCGCACCTTGGTGCCATCACGGGTGACTTCGTGACGCATTGCATCCAGAGTCACGGGGCCGACTGTGATAGACGATGAGGTACCGTTTCCGCGCGTGCTGGAGGAACGCCGCATCAGGGCTTTGATACGGGCAAGTAATTGCCGAGGGCTGAAAGGCTTGCGCAAATAGTCATCAGCGCCCAGCTCTAACCCCCGCACCTCATCATCTTCACGGTCAAGAGCGCTTAGAATCAGAACCATCGAGTTGGTTTCCATGCGCATCTGGCGACATACCTCAAAGCCATCGAGTTTAGGCATCTGGACGTCCAAAATTACCAGATCGGGCAGCGTTTCGCGCCACCGTTTAAGTGCTTGTTCTCCATCAAATGCGCGTACTACATCATAGCCATGGCCCTTAAGCCAATAGCTCAACATGTCTACCATATCGCGGTCATCATCCGCCACCAGAATTTTCACTCGTGTCCTCCTACTTGGCCTACGTACAATACTATATTCGTGCCTTGTTTTGGGATGTGCAAATATGCTGATAAAAAGGCAATTGGTATCCGCTCTCGTCTGTTGAAACGGGATAGTTTCGGTTGTAGTAACATCATGGTACAACATGGGCTATCACCAGACAATATTTCCGTCTTGATCCCGACAACTACGTTCAAGAATCTTCACAAGCCATTCTACAATGAAGCCTCTATCTCATAAACGCTTACTGACTGCAAATTTACGGTAACTTGACGTTTAAAGATTGTTATGATAAAATTGTCAGAGTGCAGTATGGAGTATGGGGCTGACAAACCACCTGCGAGAAACAATCTGTTGCAGTGTGACAAGGTCGTCCTGATTGTAACTCTTAATAGATAAGCTATTCTCCAAATTATTTAGGGAGGGATCAATGCCGGCCACGTTTAGTTATGCAAGTATCTTGCATGCAGTCGGTCAAGTACTAGATCAAGTTGGCGTAAAGAGTATCGCTATTCATGAAGAAGAGGATGGTCTCTTTGTAGAAGGACTCAATAGTGATGGCCAGCTGCAGGTACAGATCCATTATACTATTGCTGACCTGTATGACTTGGTGAGTAGAGCAGAAAGCCAGGAAGAAGAGCGCACAGCAACACCGATTGCAGGTTTACTTCGTCGGTTTCTTGCCGAGCACAATCGCGAACTGGTTGGAGCCTCACTTTAATACATTGTACATTTGAGCAGAGGGAAAGAACCGGGGGCGTACCTCCGGTTTCTTCTATCATCATTTTAGGTAGGGGCAAATGGTCTGAAGCGTGCGAGCAATTGGACATATCATTTCTTTTACCTGATTAAGCTGTGTTAGTTTCGTTACTCGATGCTCTTTTGTGTATATCATGTGTTTTTCCGACTACAAAATATACCATAGTAGGTACGCGAAGTATCGTGCAGACCTCTCGACTTTACCAATAAAGTATGATATGCTCATAGCTAAAGGATGCACTGCTCGGTAATCCAAGCACCTGAACAATCATAAATCTTGGCCTGCGCGGTTTCTCCTATGAGAGGAGAAGGTTATGTCCGAAGATATTGCTTTATTCATCGATTTTGAGAACATTCGTTACAGTATGCTGAATATTCAGCGACGAGAGCCCGATCCGCAGGAGCTGATCGCTGTAGCTCGTCGTTATGGGACTGTTATGGTTGCCCGCGCCTATGCGGATTGGTCACGACAGCCAGAGCCGTTTAAAGGAAGCTTGACCGCGGCTATGATCGACCGTGTCGATTGCCCCGCAAAACAGCGAGATCGCATCCGCATGGGGACGATTCATCATCCTTCTGGTACCCCTAGCGGAGGACTTGGATCATCTTATGTAGCTGAACAAGGATCTGGCGCTTCATCTCGGCCGTGGCCTTCCAGCGGTACTGGGAACTCTGGTCCATTGCCAGCCATTCAATCTGGTGCAATCAATAATGGCTGGTCCTCTGATAATGATCCTAGTGTTCCGTTTCAGCAGGAAATAGACGGAGCCGTGACTAACCTCCTCCCAGAGGATGAACAACCCACCGAGGAGAGTTATCATCTGCCAGACTATCAACAGCGAGAACCCTATCGCCAATCCTACCCTTATCAGAATTCCTTTGCTCAATCTAGTCCTAGCGGCCCCCTTGGACAAAGTAATACTGGTCCTTTAGGATATTCAAGCACGCCTACTCAGCATACTGGAAATACGGGTCATTTGCCAGCCGTCAACCCCGGCAGCAGCACGATTGTACAAAGTACCGTCGTTCAGAGTACTGTTGACTTAAATATGTTGATGGATATTATCGAAACAGTATTCGATCGTCCTACCATCTCTACTTTTGTTTTGATGACAGGCGATAAAGATTTTACGCGTATTAGCGCTCGTTTAAAATTACGTTTGAACAAAACTGTAATTGTTGTTGGTATTCCAGGAACCGTCAGCCGAGATTTAATCAGTAGTGCAAGCCAATTTGTCCCTCTTGTTCTTAGCGGAAGCGGAGTTACAGGCAATACCGGAGCTCTTCCTGCTGCTGGGATTGTACAAATGTCACCGAGTAATCCCCTTGGGTCCGGTACTGGTCCTGTGCCAGCTGTGAACTTTGCTAATACAGCTGCTCAGTTCCAACAGCCATATAACAGCTCGCCCATAGTAGATGTACTTGACCCGCAATTCTTGCAGTTTCTTGACTACATCGATCGGAATTGGTCATGGCGCACGATTATCGGCGTCTCCAATTTCATTGGCGATTCCGTGAACCCGAAGAACCGTTTTCGAGGACGGCTCACTCGTGAGTCTGCCCGTGACCTTTTAAATACATGCATCCAACAAAATATTCTGATTGTCCAGACTGATGCCACGGGTGCTGAAGATCTACGTCTGAACCGTATGCATCCAGATGTTGACGAGATTCTCAAACAGTTTGTGCGCTAGCCTTTGCCTGTTCGCGCATTTGACTCAAACCTTATAAAGCCTGCTGAAAGCTCAATTCCTCATCTAGGAATAGCTTTTCAGCAGGTTTTGCATTTCTAGATGTACTGGCTGGCATGGCCTGACCGAGGGGGAGTAAGCTATGCATCGAAGGGGACATACATCTTTTGCGCTACGTGCGACTTGACAATCGCGTTGACTAAGGAGACAAAAACAACGGCGTTGGGGAGCATGTGGGAGGATACAAGGTCCAGGCAACTGTCGTCATTGCCGATCAATGCTACTCCATCCTCCCTATACTCGCATTCGCGTATGCCATCCCAGGGAAAGAGACGCGTGCCGTTACTGATACCCAGTTGGCTGACAGTGAATTTGCCAAAGGCAACTGGCTCTCCAGATTCATATGCACTCAGTGCGCGTGCTCGGATATGCCGAAAAACCTTCCCATAAATCAGATCGCGTGCAGCTACACCATTTGGCCACTGATAGCTAATTGTGAGCTTTGTGCCGTCGTCACACACAATCTTTGCACTGTATTTTCCGTCCCAAAAGGCAGAGACACCATCCCAATGGACGGCATGTACCCTATACATTTTACTGATTGCAAGACAGCCATCTGTGCAGATGAGGACTGAGCTGAGATCAGCTATTGCATTGTATATCACCCATAGAATTATTAGACCGGCGCATTGCAGAAAGAGCCCAATAAGAATATAAACTATGGGATGCATTGGCAGGTTTTGTACGAAGAAAAAGCTATTACAGAGCGTCACAAGGAAAAAGCTGACGATGGTAGCAGCGCCATTGAGCCTTGCCAGCCGTTTATGGCCCATGCGATGGACAATCATGCCAAACACAGTAGGCACAGATGCTGCAGCAAGCATCCATGGCCACATCCACTCCACGCGAGCTTCGATCGTTGTCGATATATCCAGGTAGAGCCCTACTCCTATACTCACCGTACTCAGCAGCCAGATGATAACCACCTTCACAAAAGGGGAAAAAGGATTAGTATAGGATGAGTGTGTAGGGTGAAACCGATATTTTCGTATGGGGGTACCAAGTCTATATTTTTGCGCAAGTGTATGATCTTTTGATGAAATATAGCGCATCACGAGCAACTTCCCTCAAATTGGAGGCTGAGGTGCAGGGATTCGAACCCCGATTTGCTGATCCAAAGTCAGATGTCCTACCATTGGACGACACCTCAATATGCTCACACAGAAGTGACATGGCATGTTCACGATAAAAACCGATAAAAACACAAGATTGCCCCGTACTTGCATCATTCTCTATCGGATGATGAGAGAATAGCACAGATATTCAGGCATGTGACACTCCGCACGGGCAAAAGCCCGGCAGCTTCTGATACTCCTACATAGTCGGATTCCTGAGAAGGTGTAGCGTAGCTACGACTCAAGTGGACTCCGTAGTTGGTGAGGAATATCTGATGTGTGCTTCTCCATCCCAAGCACTACATCTTGAGCGGTGCCATGCTCGTTGCTATCTGCATGCCTTGCGCAGTCGGTAGATGGCCTTCTTTTGCTTTTGGCGTCTTGGCAGATTTCAACACCTGTAGATTTCTCTACCCTCTCTGCAAACAGAGGAGCTAGAGGCTTTCCCTGTATAAACATACTGATTAGAACAGTTACTTCCTAAAGCCGTGTTCTGTGACCGTACCTTCAACTGTCTCACTTCTTATCTCATATTATAACAGCACTGTCAAGAGACCCCAGCCTTAGGGGTGGGCGTCATCTTTTTGCACAGATGTGAGGGAAGCGATATAAGCGTATTGACTGAAAACGGGCGCAATAGAATTGCAGCCCCATTCGCTAGATCG
>WNFJ01746745.1_pt4 | contig 12430 bp, 9 predicted proteins | sample 5400461 | NCBI WGS metagenome assembly WNFJ01 (sample SAMN13153349, study PRJNA577476) | soil metagenome | isolation source: 115 cm saprolite on Douglas fir-dominated hillslope | place: USA:California | collected 2013-09-17
GGGGGTGTCGTACCCGAAATTGCGGCACGGGCGCACCTCCAGACGCTAGTCCCGGTCATCGAGCGGGCGATGGAGAACGCGGCTACCCGCTGGGAGGAGGTCGACGGCGTCGCCGTAACTAAAGGTCCGGGCCTGATCGGCTGCCTACTGGTGGGTGTCACCCTCGCGCAGGCGATCGCCTGGGCCCGCAAGTTGCCGGTGATCGGCGTCAGCCACCTCGCCGCCCACGTCTTCGCCGCTTTGCTCGTGGAGCCGGACCTCCGCCCGCCCGTGCTCGGGCTGGTGGTGTCCGGCGGGCACAGCGACCTCATCCGCTGGCAGGAGGACGGCAGCATCATGGTGATCGGTCGGACGATCGATGATGCCGCTGGGGAGGCCTTCGACAAGGGTGCGCGCATCCTTGGCCTACCCTTCCCCGGCGGGCCGGCGATCGACGAGCTCGCCAGAAAGGGCGACCCCAGAGCGGTCGCCTTTCCGCGGCCGCGGGCGCCCGGCCTCGACTTCAGCTTCAGCGGCGTAAAGACGGCCCTGCTCTACGAAGTGCGCAAGCGCAAGGTGCTATCCGACCAGGGGCGCGCCGACTTCGCCGCCAGCTACCAGGAAGCGATCGTCGATGCGCTATTGCAGCGGGTCGAGGCCGCCTTATTTCCCTCCTCCGCGAGCGGGGGAGCCATTGACGACAGGGTCGCGGGATTTCCCGCGTGGGCAGGGTCAGGGCGGGGGCTGGCACCAACTGTCGTCATCGGCGGCGGCGTCGCGCGAAACCGCCGCCTGCGCGAGGCGGCTCGGGCGCGCCTGGGGAACAAGGTGCACCTCGTCATCCCGGCTCCGGAGTTGTGCACCGACAACGCGGCCATGGTCGGCGCCGCCGCGTTGATCGAGTGGGAACGGCGAGGCCCGGATCCGGCGCCTTTCGACGCGGACCCGAGCCTCGGATTCGCCTAGTTGTGGTTCGCTAGTTCACGGCCTCGATGGCGCGGGCGAGGATCTTTTGGCCCAGCCGAGATGGATGGATGTCGCAGCCGCCGGTGGGCAGCCGGATCAGCAGGCCGGCCTTGCAACTGTCGCCGCCGGTTTCCGTCGCCTCGCGCTTGAATGCGCCGAACCCGTCAGCGACTCGCCCTCCGAATGCGGTCGTGACAGCCGCGACGACGTGGTTGATCGCCCCCAGAACCGCAACCGCGTTCAGGTCGTTGTAGTCGGTGAGGTAGTAAGTCAGGGCAACGAGGTGTCCCCTGAAGCCGGCGGCGTGGAGCGACCCGTAGATCGTTGCCAGGTGGCTGGCCAGCGCGGACAGGAGCGTCGGGAATCCCGCGGAGAAGCAGGTGTTGGACCCGGCGCAGGTCCGGAGCAGGATGAACAAGTCGTTGGCCCCGATGTCGATGGTCACCAGCTGCGTGTCTGGGTGGGCCCGGATGTACGCCACCGCGAAGGCCAGTTGGGTCCCCGTGTAGCTGACGTGCAGCGGAGCGACAGACCTGAAGGCTACACAGCCATTGTCAGGAGGGCCGGCGATGAGGCTGCCGCTGGTCTCTCCCGAGCACGACGCGTTCACTACGTGTTTGCTGAGTCTTTCTGGATAGCCGATGTAGGCATCGGTGTCGGTCGGATCGCTGAGAAAGACGAGTGGGCTGAAGCCGAACGCGACGGAATCGCCGAGCGCGAGGTACCCGGCCTCATCGTTGGCCGAAGCCGGAACGGTGCCTGCCAGCAGGGCAAGCGGTAGCAGTACGACGAGCAGGCGAATGACCCGCTTCATGAGTTAGATCGTGATGCGAGGGTACGCTCACCGGGGCGCCCTGACAAGAGCTTGAAAGAACCTATGTCTTGAAAGACCCGACTCCATCCGCTATCATTAGCACTCGGGCTCACTGAGTGCTAAATTACTGTCACCACCTAAGGAGGGTTCCATGAAGCTACGTCCACTGGGCGACCGCGTCGTGATCAAGCCCGTCGACCGGGAAGAGAAGACTAAGAGCGGGATCGTGCTGCCCGACACCGCCAAGGAAAAACCACAGGAAGGAATGGTCGAGGCCGTCGGCAACGGCCGGTTCATCGAGACAACCGGTAAGCGCGAGCCGCTCGATGTCAAGGTCGGCGACCGCGTCGTCTACGCGAAGTACGCCGGCAGCGAGATCAAGCTCGACGAGACCGAGTACCTGATTCTGTCCGAGAAGGACATCCTGGCCGTCGTCGCCAACGGCAAGAGCTAAACCGAGAGCATTCGCCAGAGCCAGCCTTCGGGCTGGCTTTTTATTGCTCTTTCTTCGGCCGAGGGATCATGGGGAGAGCCAGCATCGCCTCGGTCAGCTGCGCGTATTGCTCCTGGCTGCGCCAGTCGTAGTGCGGGTTTCGCCAACGGACGTACCCGCGGTAATCGATCAGGAACAGCGACCGCTGCGCGACACCTCGCTCCTCGTTGAGGACGCCGTAACGGCGAGCGACCGACTTATCCCAATCGGCCAGCAGCGGGAAGGGAAGATCGCCGAGGCTCTTCGCGTAAGCCTTGTGAGCCCAGATGTGATCGACGCTGATGCCCAGAACCTGGGTTTCGCCCTTCACGAACTGCTGGTGATCACCTCGCAAGGAGGTGAGCTCATTCGTTCAACCAGGGCTGAAGTCGAAGACGTAAAACGCGAGCAGGACGTGCTTGCTGCCCTTGAACGAGGACAGCGCAACGGGATCGCCGTCTGGCGTCCCCGGCAGGGTAAAGTCCGGCGCGAGGTCACCAACCCCGGGCATCGTCGCCGCGACCGTGGCCATCGACCTATTGTAGTTCGGTGATTTTCCGCGACCGGGTCGATTCCGGTGAGCGCCTCGCGGCGGCGCTGCAGCGCTACCGTGACCAGCCTGCCACCGTCGTCCTCGGCATTCCACGCGGCGGCGTCGTGGTAGCGAAGGCGATTGCGGTCGACCTGCACTTGCCGCTCGGCATCTGCCCGGTGCGCAAGCTGGGCGCCCCCGGAAATCCCGAGCTCGCCATCGGTGCGGTCGATGACGATGACGTGCTGGTCTTCGACCGAAAGCTGAGCCACCACCTCGGGTTGACCGACGACGACCTGCACCACGCGGCCGCCCGCCAGCGCGACGAGCTGCGAGCGTGGCTTGCGGCCCTCGGGGCCGGGGCGATGCCACCGCTCGAGGGCCGCACCGTGATCCTCACCGACGATGGCGTGGCCACCGGGTACACAGCCCAGGCGGGCATCGAGACCGTACGCCGGCGTGGCGCGCAGCGGGTGGTGCTGGCGGTCCCGGTCGCGCCACAGGACACGCTCGCCTGGCTCAGGCCGCAGGTCGATGAGTTGGTCTGTCTGGCGACCCCGGAGCCGTTCTACGCCGTCGGGAACTTCTTCGAGGAGAGCACTGCTGCTGGCCGGTAACACGTTGTAGCGGGGACTTTACACAGGCAAGGACGGCGTCCCATTGCCGGTTACAGCGGTGTGAAGCTCTTCGCCAAGGGCAAAGGGGAGCCGGGCGCCCAGGCCAAGGCCCCGGCGTTCGGCCCCATCGATCGAACTGGGTTGCTCGGTCTCCTGGCCCAAGTGGTCAACAACGGCCAATCTGGCGTTCTGGAGCTCCGGGAGCCGCGCGGGAACTGGGTCTATGCCTTTCAGGGGGGTGCGCTGACGCATGCGAGTGGCGGCCGTGTCCGAGGCGCCCGGCAGGCCTTCGACCTCCTCTGGGAATTCCAGAGTGGCGAGTTCACGTTCACGCCGGGCGTCAACCCGAGCCTGACAGGAAACCTCTATATCGACAAGGGACGCCTTCTCGACCTGCTGCAACGCAGCCAGGCGGTGCTCCAGGGCCCGTCGGCTCCGTATATCCCGCCCGGTCAGCAGCGGCCGATTGCTCCCGTGTACGGCACCTACGGGCAGCCCGGCGGTGGCCAGGCTCCCTGGCAGCCGGGGCCGCAACCAGGCCAGTACGGTGGGCCGCCGCAGGCAGCTCCGCAGGCGCCTGGGGCGCGGGCGGTTACCCTCAGCAACCCGGCTATCCGCAAGCCCCGTACCAGCCGGGTGCCCCATACCCCGCGCCGCAACCACAGCCCTACCCGCCGCAGGGTTATCCTCAGGCGCCAGGCCAGCCCCAGCCCGGCTATCCGGCGTACCCGCAGCAAGTGCCGCCGCAGGCCATGCCGCAACAGGGTCCTCCGCAAATGATGCCGCAGGCGATCCCGTCGGTTCCGCAAGCGCCGCGCCCGCCCGTGCCGCAAAGCTTTTCCGTTCCGCCGATGGCGATCCCGAGGAAGCGAGAAGCCCTTCCGAGTTATCAGGCGCCCGTTGCCGCGCCAATGCCGGCGCCACCGGCTCCCGTGCCCGCCGCGCCCTCCCAACCAAAGGACGACCTGGCCGCGCTGCGAGCGAGCCTGGTCGCGCAGGCACCGCAAGTACGGCCGGCGCCGAGTGCCCCCGCGTGGGGCGTGCGGACGGGCGACGGCACGGTGGCCCCACCGTCGGCCGCCGATGCGAAGGGGAAGGGCAAGGGCAAGGGGAAGGGCAAGGGCAAGGGCAAGGACAAGGACCGCGGCGGCGCGCCGAAGGCCGATTCGAAGCTCGTTGCGAACATCAAGGTGCAACTCATCACGTTCTTGCTCTGGGCCTGCGAGCGCAAGTACTCGCCGGAGGACCACTGGACACTGAAGGACGCCTTCGAGGTCTCGACCATGGAGCTGCGCGATCAATTCTTTAGCGCCTTCTCGCAGTCGCTGAAGTCATCCAAGGGAACCAGACCGTCCGAGGACGACGACATGGACGACATGGCCGCCGGTCGGATGCGTGGCCGCGGTCGCAGACACTAGCCGGACGCGCCCCAGTTCGTTTCTGAGCTAACCGTGCCCGGGTAAACTTGCTCTGTATTGAGTGTGTCCTCCTCGCCCGCCGCGGAGCGGGCGATCGATCTCTTAGCGGGACTCAACCCTCCCCAACGAGCCGCAGTGACCGCCGCCGACGGTCCACTGCTGATCTTTGCCGGCGCGGGTAGTGGCAAGACGCGCGTCCTCACCCATAGGATCGCCTGGCTGATCCAGCAGGGACGGGCCGAGCCCGGCGAGATCCTAGCGGTGACGTTCACGAACAAGGCCGCGCGTGAGATGCGGAGCCGAGTCGAGAATCTGCTGAATCTGACGGCGGGCGCGATCTGGATGGGGACCTTCCACGCCATCGGGGTTCGCATCCTGCGTCGCGACGGCAGCGCCGATGGTGTCGATCGCCATTTCGTGATCTACGACGAGGCCGACCGCCTGTCCGTCGTCAAGCGCGTCATGACCGAGTTGCGACTCGACGAGAAGCGATACCCACCGGGTGGGATGGTGGCGCTGATCTCACGCGCCAAGGACGAGGTGATCAGCGCGGAGGACCAATTGAAGGCCGCGGGCACCCACAACGAGGAGCTGGCTGCGCAGATCCGAGTGCGCTACGACGCCTTTCTCGAGCAGAACAACGCGCTCGACTTCGACGATCTCCTGATGCGGACGGTCTGGCTCTTCGATCGTCACCCGGAGGTGCTCGAGAAATACCAGAAGCGGTTCAAGTACATCATGGTCGACGAGTACCAGGACACGAACCGCGCGCAGTACCTGATGGTCAGGCATCTTGCGAGTAAGAATCGCAACCTGGCGGTTGTCGGCGACGACGACCAGTCGATCTACCAGTTCCGAGGCGCGGATGTTCGCAACATCCTTTCGTTCGAGCACGACTATCCGGATGCCCAGATCGTCAAGCTGGAGCAGAACTACCGCTCGACGCAGGTGATCCTCGACGCCGCCTATCACGTCATCAAGGCCAATCCGAACCGAGCCGACAAGCGATTGTGGACCGAGCGGCCGGGCGGCTACGACGAACAGGAGGAGGCACAGGCGGTCGCTCGCGAGGCGCTCCGGCTGGTGGCCGAGGGCGACTACCGCCTCGGCGACATCGCCGTCCTGTACCGCACGAACGCGCAGTCCCGCGCGCTTGAGGAAGTCCTGCTCCGGCGCGGTGTGCCGTACCGGCTGGTCGGCGGCCTCCGTTTCTACGAGCGGCGGGAGGTCAAGGACGTCCTCGCCTATCTGCGGCTCGTCGCGAATCCGCAGGAGTCCCTCAGCTTTTCCCGTGTGATCAACGTCCCGCGCCGCAAGCTCGGTGAGAAATCGCTGGCCCAACTCGGATACTGGGCCGACGCCCACGGTCTCTCGCCCTGGGATTCGCTCGAGCGCCTGGACGAGAACACTGAGCTGACGGCGGCGGCCAGAGGCGCGCTGGCCGATTTCCGCGACCTCATCGTGGAGGTTCGGGCCGCCAGTCAGGAGCGCCGGCTGGTCGAGGTGATCGATCTCCTGCTGCTGCGCAGCGCCTACGAACGCTACGTCAAGGAAGGGAGCCCCGAGGGTGACGAGCGCTGGGGCAACGTGCTCGAACTGCGCGGCCTGGCCTCGGAGTACGACGGCCTACCGCCCGGCGAAGGGCTGCAGGCCTTCCTCGAAGATGTCGCGCTGATGAGCGATGTCGACACCATGGATGATCGTGCCCAGGGCATGACCTTGATCACGCTGCACACGGTCAAGGGCCTCGAATTCCCGGTGGTTTTCATGCTCGGCATGGAGGAGGGGCTGTTTCCACACAGCCGCAGCCTCGATTCGGCGTCTGGCCTCGAGGAGGAACGCCGGCTCGCCTACGTCGGTATGACGCGGGCGAAAGATCGGCTGTACCTCTTTCACGCCTTTCGCCGACACCTCTTTGGAAGCGCCAACCTCAACCTGCCGTCGCGCTTTCTCAAGGACATCCCCACGGAGCTGGTCGACGGACCCGCGGGTATCCCGTCCGGCCTGCCCGATCCCGGCATGGCGCCGGCGCGCCTGATTGAGGCGGCCCGGCCCTCAGCGCCGGTCGACCTGGTCCAGCGCTACGCGCCCGGAGACCACGTCGAGCACCGATCCTGGGGGCGGGGCACGGTCTTGAAGAGCACGATGACGCGGACCGACGAGGAAATCATCGTGAAGTTCGACCGGGTCGGGATGAAGATCCTCGCGGTCAGTCTCGCACCGATCACGAAAGTGTGAGCACGGCGGTGCGCAAGGTTTCCTCCCCCTCTGGGGGAGGGCAGGGTGGGGGCCTCGAGAAAGCGCAAGCCCGCGTCCTCGAGCTGCGCAAGGTCCTCGACCGCGCAAACCGGCAATATTACGTCCTCGACCAGCCGGAGATCACCGATGCCGAGTACGACGCGCTGTTCCGCGAGCTCGTCGAGCTGGAAACGCAGTACCCCGAGCTGGTCACGCCCGATTCACCGACCCAGCGGGTCGGTGGCCCGCCGTCCGACGCCTTCGCCAAGGTCACCCACCGCACGCCCATGCTCAGCCTGGCGGACGCCTTCGACCACGATGAGGTGCGGGAATTCGATAAGCGCGTTCGGCGGGCGCTCGGCGACGTCAAGGTCGCGTACGTGACGGAGCTGAAGATCGATGGGTTGGCGATGAGCTTGCTATACGAGGACGGCCGTTACAAGATCGGGGCCACGCGTGGCGACGGCTACGTTGGCGAGGACGTGACGCCGAACGTGAAGACGATTCCCAGCGTCCCGCTGTCGGTGACAATCCCCAAAGAATTTCCAAGCGCGTTTGAGGTTCGCGGCGAGGTCTACATGCCCAAGCGCAGCTTTGCGCGGCTCAACGCCGAGCTGGCCGCCGAGGGCAAGCCGCTCTTCGCCAACCCGCGCAACGCCGCCGCCGGCGCAGTCCGCCAGCTCGATCCGCGCGTGACCGCCCGTCGCCGGCTCGATACGTTCATCTATGCGCTCGATCCCCCTGGAGGCGCAAAGAGCCAGGACCAGATCCTGGCGCGCCTCGCCGAGATGGGCTTTCACGTCAACGACAATCGTCGGACCCATGCCGACATCGATGCCGTGATCGGCTTCCTCGATGAGTGGGAGCAGAAGCGGCGCGGGCTCGATTACGGGATCGACGGCATCGTGATCAAGGTCAACGACCTCGGCCAGCAAGCGGAGCTCGGCTTCGTCTCGCGTCGCCCGCGCTGGGCTGTTGCGTTCAAGTTTCCGCCGGAGCAGGCGGAAACCGTCGTACAGGACATCAAGGTCTACGTGGGGCGCACCGGCGCGATCACGCCGGTCGCCTGGCTCGAGCCGGTTCAGATTGGTGGCACGACCGTCAGCCGGGCCACCCTGCACAACGAAGACGAGGTCGCGCGCAAAGACGTGCGACCCGGCGACCACGTGATCATCCAGCGCGCGGGCGACGTCATCCCCGATGTGGTCCGCGTGGTGAAGGAGAGGCGGCCGAAATCGAGCCGTCCCTGGCACATGCCCAAGAAGTGTCCGGAGTGCGGGACCGACCTGGTGCGGGAGCCCGGTGAGTCCGCAACCCGCTGCATCAATCCGACCTGTCCGGCCCAGGTGCTCGAGCACTTGCGACACTTCGTTGGCGCGCTCGACATCGAGGGCCTGGGCTACGCCACGCTGCAGCAACTGATCGACCAGAAGTTCGTCAAGGACCCGGCCGACCTCTATCACCTGACGAAGGACCAACTGCGGTCTCTCGAGGGCTTTGCGGACAAGTCCGCGCAAAACCTGCTCGACCGGATCGAGGCCAGCAAGCCAACGGCGCTTCAGCGTTTTCTGGTGGCGCTCGGCATCGGTCATGTCGGCTGGACGATGGCCGGCTGGCTGGCCGACCACTTTGGAACCATCGACCGCGTGCAATCCGCGAGCGTCGACGACCTTCGGGCGATCGGCGGCGTGGGCCCCACGGTCGCCGACGAGGTCCACGAATACTTCCAGCGGCCGGAATCTCGCCGGCTGATCGACCGCCTGCTCGCGGCCGGGATCGAAATCAGGAAGCCGGAGCGCCGCGAGGGCCCGCTCAGCGGAAAAACGTTCGTCCTCACCGGCACGCTGGGTTCGTTGAGCCGGGGCGAGGCCGAAGAGCGGATCAAGGCGCTCGGCGGCACGATCGGCTCGAGCGTTTCCAAGAAAACGGACTACCTGGTGGTGGGCGCCGACCCCGGCTCCAAGCTCGAGAAGGCGCAGCGCCTCAAGGTGCCGATCCTCGACGAGGCCGCGTTCCTCGATCTACTCGGCGCCTGATCCCCTCCCCCGTTTACGGGGGAGGGCAGGGTGGGGGCTTGTGGACACGAGAGGTCGCAGATAACGCGGAGTGAACGCTATCAGAATTTGTAACGAACTGTGACAGCTCCTTAACCTTTCTTTCGGGGGGCGCGACGCATATTGCGGCTATGGCGATCCCGCCCGTCCTGGCCGTGCCCGGCGGACGCGCCGTCGGGCACCTGAAGCGGATCGGCGCTCGCGGGCTGCTCGCCCTGCTGACGGTCGCCGTCCTCATGCTTATCTCGCTGCTCGGCACGCTCCTACCGAATACCGCGGTGCCGCTCACCTGGTGGGTCCCGGTGCTGGATAGCGCCATGGTGGTCATGCTTGCGGTCGTCCTGGTTCTCTCGGCGACCGACGTCGTCATCCGCCGCGAAGGCAGGTCGCTGCCGCTGGTGTTCGTGAGCGTCGTCGTCGGCATCGTGTGGCTCCAGCACATGCTGACCTTCCCGGGTGTCCTTCCCTTCAGGCTGCCGTTCGCGACCAACCAGACGGCCGCGTTTCTCTTCCACACCGCCCACATCGGCACGCCCGCTCTGTATGCCTGGATCCTCCTCCACCGGCCCAGGCCGCTGGCCCGGCCGCGGCGGTCGCTATTCGGGACCGCTGGCCTGGCATTGGGAGTTGGCGTCGTTGCCGTTGCGCTCACGACAGGGATGGCCTTCGTCCTCCCCCCGCTGATCGTCGGCGGTCGCTTTACCGAATTGAACACGGCGCTTCAGGCGGGCCCATTTCTCGTTCTCGCGTTTGTCGCCGCTGCCTACCGCCGAGGCCGTTGCCCCGACCGCCGCATCGAGGCGACGGTGATCGCGGGCCTGCTACTGGTCGGCGTCGAAGCCATGCTCTTCATGTTCATGCGCGCTGCCTACGACGGCTTCTGGTATGTCGGGCATGCGTTGATGGTTCTGCCGTGCGCCGCCCTGCTGGGCGGCACTGTCGGCCTCTATGTGGCGGCCCGCCGGGAGGCCGAGGTCCAGCTGCGGCTCATGCAACATTTCAAGGAATCGCAGCAACGGCTGCAGGTCATCATCGACACCTCACCGAGCGCCGTGATCACTGCGGACGAGGGTGGCCTGATCACCGGCTGGAATCGCAAGGCGGAGGAGATCTTCGGATGGTCTCACGATGAAGCGGTCGGACGGACGCTGACCGGCACGATCATTCCGCGCCGCTACCGGGACGCCCACCAGCGAGGGCTGGCCCGCTACATCGGAAGCGGCGAGGGTCGCGTGGTTGGCAACAACGTCGAACTCGCGGCTCTCCACCGGGACGGCCACGAGTTTCCGGCTGAGATTTCAGTTTCGCCGACGTCCCGCTCCGGGTCGCGCGTCGACTTTGTCGCCTTCGTCACCGATGTCAGTCAACGTCGCATGGCCGAACGCCTGCGAACTGTTCAGTTCGCCGTGACCCGTCCGCTCGCCAACGCGGCGACCTGGGCCGAGGCGGCGCCGCAGGTTTTGCAGGGCGTCTGCGAGACGCTTGGCTATGTCGCCGGCGAGTTCTGGAAGGTGGATCGGGACGCCAACGTGCTTCGCTGGGAGCATGGGTGGTATCGACCGTCAAAAGACCTCAGCGGATTCGCGGCCGCCGGCCGGGACCTCACGTTCGCCCGTGGGGTGGGCCTGTTGGGGCGGGTCTGGGGAACGGGCCGCGCCGCTTCGGTCGACGATGTAGCCGCAGAGGACTCACCGCGCGCGTGGCACGCCACCCGGGCCGGGCTTCATGCCAGGGCCGCCTTTGCCGTGACCAACGGACGGAAAGTGACCGGCGTCATTGCGCTCTTCAGCATTGACCGCCGCTGGCTCGACCGGGCCATGCTGCGGGTGATGGCCGACATCGGCAGCCAGATCGGCCAGTTCATCGAGCGCCGGCGGGCCGAGGAGGAATTGCGACGGAGCGGCGACCGCATCCGGGCAATCCTGGACAACGTCGCCGACGGCATCATCACGGTTGACGAACGCCTGGTGGTCCGCTCGTACAACCCGGCGGCCGAGCGGCTCTTTGGCTACGCCGCGGACGAAGTGATCGGCAAAGACTTGGTTCGCCTGATCGCTCAACCCTACCGTTCCGAGGTGAAGCCGCAGCTGCGTTCGTACTTGCGGGCCCAGCAAGGTCTCTTCGAGATGGGAAGCCATGAGACCTACGGCCTGCGAAAAGATGGCACGGCCTTCCCGATGGAGTTCAATGTTGGTTGGCTCGGGCCGCAGCGGCTGGTGATCGGCAGCCTGCGGGACGTTTCCGAGCGCAAAGCCGAGACCGAAGCCCTCCAGTACCAGGCGCTCCACGATCCCTTGACCGGCCTACCCAATCGGACGTTTCTCCGCGAGCGCCTGGAAGAAACGATCCGCGCCGGCGAGCGCGAGATGAAGCCGTGCGCGGTCTTGCTCATGGACCTCGATGGATTCAAGAGCGTCAACGATAGCTTCGGCCACGAGGCGGGTGACCGGTTGCTGCAGCAGGTGAGTCAGCGGATGCGTAGCGTACTGCGCAAGGCAGACACCATCGCCCGCTATGGTGGGGATGAGTTTGCCGTCGTGCCCTGGGGCGCGACGGATGTTCCAAGGGCAGTGCTGATCGCGGAAAAAATCGTTCAGGCGATCGGCAGGCCGTTCACGATCGACGACCAGCCGATCACCGTCAACATGAGCATTGGGATTGCGGTCTTCCCGCAGCACGCCGACGACGCCGACACCTTGACGCGCCGGGCGGATGTCGCGATGTACGCTGCCAAGCGCGCCCGCAGCGGGTTCAGCGTCTACTCAATGGACCAGGAAGGCGGTGAAAACGGTGGACGCGTGCCACTCATCGGCAAGCTGCGCTATGCGATCGACCAGTTCGAGCTCGTCCTCCACTACCAACCCATCGTGTCGGCGCGGGATGGCGAACTCTTGAAGGTCGAGGCGCTCGTTCGCTGGGGCCATCCCAGCCACGGGCTCCTGCCGCCCGATGACTTCATTCCCTCTGCGGAACAGTCCAACCTGATCAAGCCGCTCACGGCCTGGGTGCTCAACGAAGCCCTCGGCCAGGTTCATGCCTGGTCGAAGGCTGGCATCGATGTCGGCGTGGCCGTGAATCTCTCGGCCCGAAATCTACTCGACGACGAGCTGCCCGATGCCGTGGCCCAATTGCTGGGTACGTGGCAGGTGGCCCCCGAGAAGCTGACCCTCGAAATCACCGAGGGGTCGATGCTCGCGACCGAGGCCGAAGAAACGCTGCGGCGGCTGCACGAGATCGGAGTTCAGATCTCAGTCGACGATTTCGGCACCGGCTACTCGTCACTGACCTACCTGAAACGCCTTCCGGTGAACGAGATCAAGATCGACAAGTCCTTCGTGAT
>WNFJ01241373.1_pt1 | contig 12429 bp, 12 predicted proteins | sample 5400461 | NCBI WGS metagenome assembly WNFJ01 (sample SAMN13153349, study PRJNA577476) | soil metagenome | isolation source: 115 cm saprolite on Douglas fir-dominated hillslope | place: USA:California | collected 2013-09-17
CGCCGAGGCCGCCCAGGACTCGCCGCCGGCCTCGCCGTTCATCGACAGGAACGCCTGCCCCGTCGAGTCCGGGTGCAACTTCCACGCGGACTGGGTCGCCGAGACCCCGCTGACCGCGTACGCGGTCGAGGGACACCCGACGCGGGTCGCGTTCCGGATCGCGACGGGCGAGCACTTTGCCGCCCTCCGGGCCGACATGTACGTCACCCGGCCGGGCATCGTCGTCATGGTCGCGCCTCTCGACCCCAACTGCGAGCCGCCGGACTGCTGGGAACCGGGCTTCCGCGCGGGCGAGCTGGTCTACGTGCTCTCGTACCGCGGGGGAGGACGCTACCTGATCTCGCACCGGGGTCGGCTGAGAGAAGTCGACGCCTTCTGGGCCGCGCAGTCGTCGCGCCAGGCGAGGGTCCGGCAGGCGCCCGAGATGTTCTGGTGGGTCCTCGTCCGCAATCAGTCGGGGCGCCTCGGCTGGCTCCGGCTCAAGAACACAGCCGACGTCGGCATCGCGTTCGACGAGCGGATCCGCTTCCCGTAGGCCCGGTGCGCGGGCGCCGAGTCGGGACCGGGTCCTCCGGGCGACCCCCGGCGGCGCGAGGACCCTGACCGGGCCAGGGTGACGCTCTCGCCCGAGCCGGCCCCGCGCCCGGGCGGGAGTGGCGCCGGGTCCCGAGCCGGCCCGCGTCGGCATTGACAGCGTCCGGCGCCCCTGCGTATTGTGGGCGCGCTGTCGTCGGGCCGATCCGGGGCACGGTTCTTTGAGGGAGACCCTCATGGCACACAAGGACGCGGACACGAAGGTCCTTCTCAAGGAGAAGGACCTGCCCACCAAGTGGTACAACATCCAGGCCGACTTCGAGACACCGGCGCCGCCGGTCATGCACCCGGGCACGGGGCAGCCCATCGGCCCCCAGGATCTCGCGCCGCTCTTCCCGATGGCGCTCATCAAGCAGGAGGTGAGCCAGGAGCGCTGGATCGAGATCCCCGACGGGGTCCGGGACGTGCTGCGCCTGTGGCGGCCGAGCCCGCTCTACCGGGCCCGGCGGCTCGAGCGCGCGCTCGGCACGCCGGCGCGGATCTACTACAAGTACGAAGGGGTGAGCCCGGCCGGCAGCCACAAGCCGAACACCGCCATCGCCCAGGCGTACTACAACAAGCAGGAGGGGGTCACCCGAATCGCCACCGAGACCGGCGCCGGCCAGTGGGGGTCCGCGCTCGCGATGGCCTGTCAGTTCTTCGGCCTGCAGTGCAAGGTCTACATGGTCAAGGTCTCCTATCAACAGAAGCCGTACCGACGGATCATGATGGAGACCTGGGGCGCCCAGGTCGTGGCGAGCCCGAGCACCGACACCCAGGCGGGCAAGCAGGTCCTGGCGGCGGATCCCGACTCGCCCGGCAGCCTCGGCATCGCCATCAGCGAGGCCGTGGAGGACGCGGCCACGCGCGAGGATACGAAGTATTCGCTCGGGAGCGTGCTGAACCACGTGCTCCTGCACCAGAGCGTGATCGGGCTCGAGGCGAAGCAGCAGCTCGAGAAGGCGGACGACGAAGCCGAGATCGTGATCGGGTGCGCCGGCGGCGGGTCGAACTTCGCCGGCCTCGCCTTCCCGTTCGTCGGCGACAAGCTGACCGGGAAGAACCGCAAGCTCCGCGCCATCGCGGTGGAGCCGAGCGCCTGCCCGAGCCTGACGAAGGGCAAGTACGTCTACGACTTCGGCGACACCGTCGGGCTGACCCCGCTCGTCAAGATGTACACGCTCGGCCACACCTTCGTGCCCGCGCCGCTCCACGCGGGCGGCCTCCGCTACCACGGCATGGCGCCGCTCGTCTGCAAGCTGTACGCCGAGAAGGTGATCGAGGCGGTCGCGGTGCCGCAGCTCGCGACCTTCGAGGCGGCGATCCAGTTCGCCCGGACCGAGGGGATCATCCCCGCCCCCGAGTCGGCCCACGCGATCCGGGTGGTGATCGACGAGGCGACGAAGTGCAAGGAGGCGGGCCGGGGCAAGGCGATCCTCTTTAACCTCTCGGGCCACGGCCACTTCGACATGGGCGCCTACGAGGCGTACCTCGCCGGCAAGCTCCAGGACTACGCCTACCCGGAGGCGAAGGTCGAGGAGGCGCTCCGCCACCTGCCGGCGGTGAAGGGCTAAGCGTCGCCGAAGGCCCGGAGCGCCGCCTCGAAGCACTCGATCGGCGGCTTGACGAGCCCGGCGCCGATCTGGCCGATCCCCGGCGCGCGGTGCGCGATGCCGGTGTTGATCTGCGGCAGCACGCCGGTCTGCACGACCAGGCGGAGGTCGATGCCGGTCGGCGTGCCGCGGAAGTCGAGCGCCGGGAGCCGGTAGGCGTCGCTCTCGCCGAGGGTGATCTCGTACATGAGCCGCGTGGCGGCCAGCGCGTCGGCCGGGGTGCCGCCGACGAACTCGACGATGGCGGGCGCCCCTGCCATCGCGAAGCCGCCGAGCCCGGCCGTCTCGGTGATCGCGCTGTCGCCGATGTCGGGGTTGGCGTCCCCCGCCCCAAAGCCCGCGAAGTAGAGGCCGACCGGCGTCTCGGCGGGCCCGGTGAACCAGCGGTCGCCGAGCCCGCTCACGCGGATGCCGAAGTCGGTCCCGTTACGCGCCATCGCCGTCACGAGCGTGCTCCGCGGGACCCCGTGGGCCGCGTCGAGCGCCGCCTTGCAGGCGGCCATGGCGACGTTCAGGAAGAAGTGGTCGTTGGCGCCGGGGACGGCGAGGAGCCGCGCCCGCTCGGCGGCCGGCCGGTCCTGGGCCGCGAGGTGCGGCGCGAGCGCCCTCAGCAGGAGCGCCGAGGCCGCGCGGTTGCGGTTGTGGCACTCGTCGCCCATCTGGACCGCCTGCGCGATGAGCGCGCGCACGTCGAGGCCGCCGGCGTCGCGGAGCGCCTGTCCGAGGGCGGGGCCGAGGGCCTCCTCCATCCACCGGAGCCGCCCGAGCACGTCCGCCGAGTACGCGCCGTAGCGGAGCACCTTTCCGAGCCCCTCGTTCAAGGTCGCGTAGGCGCGGTTGCCGTGGGTCCGGTCCTCGACGACCCAGACCGGCATGGAGGCGGTCAAGACGCCGGCCATCGGCCCGACGGCGGCGTGGTGATGGCACGGCTCAAAGCCGAGGGCGCCCGAGGTCGCCAGCCGCTCCGCCGCCTCCGGGGTGTCGGCGAGTCGCTCGTAGAGCAGCGCCCCCACCACGGCGCCGCGGAGCGGCCCGCTCATCCGCTCCCACGCGATCGGCGGCCCCGCGTGCAGGACCGTGGCGCGCGTCATCCCCGGGACGACCTCGAGGGCTGGCCGCACGTCGACCAGGACCGGGCGCGCGGCGAGGAGCCGGGCGAGCGCAGCGCGGTTCGCCAGGTCGACCTCGTCCCGCCAGAGCCGCGCGAGGAGGGCCGCCACCTCCGGGTCGCCTCCAGCGGGCGGTCGCCAGTCGACCCGCGTGACGGCCACGCCCTGCGCCGCGACGGCGTCCCCGAACAGGTCGGTCCCGATGCTGATCACGCCGCGGGGCGTCGGCTCAGCGGACATCGGGCCCTCGGGCGATCCCACGCGCGAGCTCGGCGGCGAGGCGGTTGCTCGGGCAGACGAGCACGCCGGCTTCGCGCAGCCGAGCTTCCTGCGCGGCCAGGCCCTGGGGGTCCTGGTCCGTGCCGACGACGTGGCCGATCACGTGGAGCGGGCGCCCCTGGCGGCCAGCGCTCGCGCGGGCGCCGGGTCCGCGTGGGCACCATCGCCGAGCACGACGTCCACGAGCAGGACGCCCGCCTGGCCGTCGGCGCCGGCGGCCGCCACCGCCGCGTTGCGGAGGCTCGGGTCGATCATCGGGTGCGGGCGCCCGCGCGTATAGCGCTCCGAGCCAAAGTCGTCGAAGCGGTAGCCGGCGGCCCCGACGAGCGCCCTCGCCTCCTCGCAGAGGCTCCCGCCCGTGTAGAGGCCGAGGACCCCTCCCCTGGATCGCGGCGGGGCCGGTGGCCCAGCAAGCGCCGACGGCGTGCCGCCGAGCGCCGTCACTGCGCTCCGCGCCGCCTCGTCGAGCGTGTCGACCAGGCGCACGGGCGCGGGCGGGGCTCCCTTCCACCCGAGGAGGCAGGCGACCACGGGCTTGCCGGTCGCGGCCGCGGCGCCGAGCACGCGCCGCGCCACGGCGGCCGAGGGGGGCTTCGACACGACCGCGATCACTCGAGTCCCCGGGTCGCGGCCGAGCCACTCGAGCGCCTGGAGCGTGGTGAGCCCGCCGACCGCCTCGTCGAGATCCCGGCCGCCGGTTCCGATCGCGTGGGAGACGCCCCCGCCGAGAAGGTGGATCAGCGACGTCACCTCTTGGAGGCCCGTGCCCGAGGCGCCCACGAGCCCGATCCCCCCGCGGCGAACGCGGTTGGCGAAGCCGAGGCCGACGCCGCCGAGGATGCTCGTCCCGCACTCGGGGCCCATCACAAGCAGGCCGAGCACCGCCGCCCGCCGCTTCAGCCCCACTTCGTCCGCCAGCGGAACGTGGTCGCTGAAGAGGAAGACGTGGAGTCCGGCCGAGAGGGCCGCCTGCGCTTCCGCCGCCGCGTACGGGCCCGGTACCGAGATCAGGGCAAGGTTGGCGTCCCCGGCGCGCCGGGCGGCGCTCAGGACGGAGCGCGGGTCGATCGCGCGGCCGGTGGCCGCCCCCGTGCGGCGCTCGGCGAGGAGCGCCTCCGCGCGCTCGAGCGCCGCCTGCGCCGCGGCCCGACTCTCGGCGCGGACCGCGACGAGGAGATCGCCGGCGCCGGCTGCCGCCGCCTCGTCGGTGAGGAGCCCGGCTTCCCGGAGCTGCTCGCGGTTCAGGTCCGTGGCCATCACCGCCGCGGCCGCGACGACACCGGAGAGGACGCGGAGCTCGGTCGAGACTCGCATGAGCGCGACGGAGTCCGTGTAGGCGTCGCGGCGGACCAGCGCGATCAGTTCCACCGGGCGACCGGCGCGATCGCGGCGAGGAGCGCGTCGACCCCCGAGAGCGCGCCCACCATCCAGTCGGTGCCCGAGCTGGCGCCGAGGCCGAGGACGCCGCGCGTCGAACCCGCGAGCGCCTGCGGCGCTCCGCCCAGGAGTGCCGTGAGGAAGCCCGCCATCGGCTCAGCGACCTCGCCGCGCGCCGCGTGCGCGATCCACGCGAGTCCGAGCTGGGACGCCCCAGGCGCGGCCCCCCGGACGAGGGCGTCAGGAACTTCGGCTGCTGCGGGGCCGCGCCGCCCGAACGCGGCGGCCGCCAGCACCCAGGCGGCGGCGAAGCCCGCCAGGTAGTCGTCGCCCGCGGGGGTGAGGCCGGGGCCCAGGCCCGCAAGCCTCGCGGCCGCGCGTCGGACGCCGTCGGGGTCCCGGCCGGCGGCGGCCGTCCCGAGGACCGCCGCGGGAGGCGCGGCCGAGCGCGCCGGCTCCGGGAGGAGACCGGCGCCGTCGGAGACCCCGAGGAGCGGCAGCAGCGATGGGGAGTTCCCCTCGGCGACGGTCAGGGCCCGCGCGCGCCGCGCGCGGCGCGCGAGCTCGCGGGGCGACGTGCGGCCGGGCCGCGGCCGCGGCTCCCAGCGGGAGGCGCCGGCCAGGTCCACGCAGAGCCCCGCCGCGGGAATCGAGAGCAACCGGCGGCTCAGCATCGCCGCCTGGCCCGCCTCGAGCCCGAGCGTCCAGAGCGCGGCGCCCGGCGGGAGGTCAATCGAGAGACCGTTGGCGGCGAGCGGGACAGAGGCGGCGCCGACGCACACGAGCTCCCCGCTGTCGAGCCGAATGATCGCGACCCGTGTGTGGACGGAGGCGACGGTGGCGCCCCGAACGCCGCCCCCGGTGAGCCGCTCGATCACCCAGCGGCTGATCCGCCGGCCTCGGGTCTCGAGTCCGATGATCGCCCCTCCGATCTCGCGCTCCGGCCTTCGTCGGTTCGGAGCGCGGTCTGATCGCGCAGGATGGTATCACGCCCCAAAGAGCCACCCGCGCGGGCGGTCGCGTCTCCGACCGGGCGCCGGCGCCCGCCCCGCGAGCTCCGGGGCACGCAGGCCCGTCGCGGAGGCGCCGGCGCCGGCGTTTCGCGCCCTTCGGAGACGCCGACCGCGCCACGGGCCCGTCTGGCCCCGCCACACCAGCGTTCCCCGTCGACCGTGATCCGGTCCAACAATGAGTCGACGGATCTGCTTTCCCTGGCCCGGGCGGCGTACGACAATAGGAGAAATGGACGCCAAGGTCGACCGCGACGGAACGATCATCGTGCTCTCCCTGGAAGGCGCTATCGATGTCGCCAGCGCGCCTCAACTCAAGGCCCAGTTCGACCAGCTCCTCGCCCATGCGTCTCCCAAGCTCCTCGTCGATCTTGGGGGCGTGCCATACATCGACAGTTACGGCCTGGGTGTCATCATGCAAGCCGTGAAGATCGCTCGACGGTCGGGGGGCGACATGAGGCTCTGCGCCCCCTGCCAGGACGTCCGGACCATCCTCGACATCACCGGCTTCAGCAAGCACCTGTCGATCGTGCCGTCACGGAACGTCGCGCTCTCCTCCTGGGGCGGCGAGGCGAAATGGTCCACCGGATAAGCCGGCCGCCACTGACGGACGCGATCCGCCCGCCCGTCGCCGCGCGTGAGAGTGGAGACGGTTGGACGGCCGGGGTGCTCGGGCGGAGGGCGGCACTCATCGAGTCGATAACGGGATTTTGCTCCGCTCGGACATTCACACGCTGTTCGACCGTAGGTATGTCAGCGTCGCCCCCGACTTCCGTGTGCGCGTGAGCCGACGCCTGAGGACCGACCTCGACAACGGCGAGCAGTATTACCGGCTCCGTGGCTCTCGACTACTCGTCCCACGCCGGGAAGTCGACCGGCCAGCGCGAGTTCCTCGACTGGCACTGCGATGTCGTCTTTCCGCGGCTAAGATGCTCCCGGGCCTGCAATGCTCGCGATCAGCGGCCGGGGCGAGCAGCGCGAGCGCCGGTCCGCTGGAGCGTGTAGTTCGCCATCACGAGCGACGTTGCTAGCGCCGAGGGTCTCGTTGAGCAGGCTGTTCCTCGCGGCGCGCGTGCACGGCGGTGGCAGTGGGCGACGAGGGGGCGGGCCAGGGGCCTCGGCAGGGCCGACGCGCCCTGTGTAGGGCGCGGCAGCGTCGGTCGTGGCTAGTCGGTGAGCGGGGAGTAGATCTCGACCTCGGTGGGCCGGGCGAGGAGGTCCTTCATCCGGCCACGGAAGTCCGCCAGGTGCGGCGCGCTGCGATGGAGGTCGAACGCCTCCTTCGAGCGGTACTGCTCGTAGAAGAAGAACGGCGCGGCCCCCCCGTGTCCGGCAAGCCGGTGCGGGCGGTAGACGAGGCAGTCGGGCTCGTTATGCCGTACGGCCTCAGCCATCTGGACGAGGAGGGCGGCGACCTCATCGTCCTTGCCGGCCTTCGGGTAGATCCTCGCCACTACCGTGACCGTCTCGGCCTCTCGCATTCGGGTCCCTCCCCCTTGGCGGCCGCGGACGCCCTACGGCTCCACGACGATCTTCCCCACCATCGGCGGGTGGGGGCCACACGTGTACGGGACGTCGCCGGGCGTGTCGAACTTGATGACGTTGGCGCTCCCCGGCATCAGCGTGCCGGTGTGAAACGAGCGGTCGACCGCCACCGCGCTGTGCTCGATGTGGGTCTCGTTCACCCAGCGCACGCAGTCGCCCACACGGACGTGCAGCTCCCGGGGCTTGAACCCCCGCGCGCCCTGGAAGGTGATCTCGACCTCGTGGGTCGTCTTGCAGTCCTGCGCGGCCGCGGGCGCGAGGAGCCCCAGCAGGCCGAAGGGCACGAGCGCCGCCAGGCGCGCGATCCGCTCAGTCATCCCAGGGGCTGTGGACGACCGGCGGCGGCAGCCAGATCCTCTTGAACTCCTTCTGGAGCGCGCGCTCCTTGGTCAGCTCGTCCCGGGTGCTGAGCTTCGCGTATTTCGCCTCGGTCGGGCTCGAGAAGTTGTAGCGGTTCAGATTCGGCGCGGAGATGATCCGCGCGACCGGCCCCCGGCAAGACGGGCAGGTCGCGAGCGGCGGGTCCTTCATCCCCTGCCGGACTTCGTAAATGGTGACGCAGGGCGTGCACTCGTACTCGTACACCGGCATTCGCGTCCCTCCCGTGTCCCGCCGAAGAGACGGGTGGCCGGCAACGACGCCGGCCACCCGTGCGCTTCCAGGATCGCCCGCTAAACCGCGACGACGCGGGGCTTGTCCTCCGGTATCTGGGCCATCGTCTTACCTTGGCCTTCACCTCGTCGGTGAGCTGCGGATAGCCGTGGCCGTCGACGAGCTGGTCCGGGATCCGGAACTTGCGGAAGGCGTCGATCTGCCACTGCGGGTTGCCCCACAGCGCCGAGTCGGTCCCCCACATGACGTAGTCGGTCCCGAGGTCGCGGAGCAGCGTGCCGAGCACGTGGGCGCACTCGAGCGGCCGGTTCGTCACAGTGGCCGCGAACGTCGAGCCCACCTCGGAGTAGAGGTTCTTCCGCTGCGGCTTGAACCCCTTCAGCGCGGCCAGCTCGCCCTGGTACGGCCAGGCCGAGTGGAACGCGATGAAGTTGAGGTCCAGGAAGTCGTCGGCCACCGCGTCGAGGTCCTCGGGGTGCGCGTAGCGGGCCATGAACTGGCCGAAGGGGATCCCCTTGTGGACGCCGACGTTCTTGATGCCGAGCTTCCGGCACTCCTCCCAGATCGGATACGCCAGCTTCTGGTCGTCAAACCACCAGCCGCGCTTCGGCGTCGAGTCGAACGTATAGAGCTTGAGCCCGGCGATCTTGTACTGCTGCACGAACGTGTGGAGTCGCTCCTTCGTCTCGGAGAGCCCCTGATTCGGGGTGAGACCGCCGCCCAGCATGACGGTTCGCTCGGGCCAGCGCTGCTTGACCTCTGCCTGCTCTTCGATCGGGACCATGTCCTTGCCGCCGTAATCCTCCCGGAAGCCGAAGGGGTTGAAAATGGCGATGCTGGTGTCGCTCCCCTCGAGGATCAGCTTGCCGAAGTTCTCGACGGTCATGTCCTTGGTGCCGTTCGGGAGCCCCATCGCCTTGCCCAGGTCGTCGAGGAGCTGGCCGAACCACATGCCCTTCTCGGTCGTGTTGACGCCGGGGATGTAGCCGTCCTTCCGGATGCAGATGTGCGTGTGCTGGTCGACGATGAAGCTGGTCGCGGTCTTCCGGGCCACGTTGAGCTCGTGCGCCGCCGCCGGCTCCAGGGCCTCGGCCTCCGACACGTCGAAGAACTTCATGCCGGTAACCTTATTGACCGCCAGCATGGCGGCCGCGAACCCCGAGGCGGTGCCGAGGAAGTTGCGGCGCGACAGCCCGGCCCGGGCGGCGTAGGCGTCGACGTGCGGGGTGAGCTGCTCGCCCAGGTGGCCCCCGAGGAACAGCGCCGAGCCCTGCGCTTGCGGCGTCATCGGCCCGTTGGCAGCCCGCTGGAATCCCTTGAAATATTCGAAGACGTTGAACTCCATGCTCGCCTCCCTATCCGGTCTCGGTGAGGTTCACGTGCTCGACGAAACTCCCGCGGCTCGCCCCCCCCTCTCGCCTGCCGCTGTCGGTGCCGTGCTCATACGGATACGAATGCTCTAGTTATTCCTCCTGCCTAGGGAAGTCAAGGCAGAAAATTGCCCCGTCTCCTCCCGAAACGGCGGTATTGTGCCGCTGCGCACAATCCGTACCGGAGGCCGACCATGATCAAACCCTACACGGCCGTCGGGCTCATCCCTACCGTTCGCGGCATTCGCACGCGGAAGGACATCCGGCTCAACCTCGAGCACCTTCGGCACCTGGTCAAGGCCGCCGCCTGGCTGTCGAGCCTCGACCTGCCGGTCCGGCTCATCGCGTTGCCCGAGGGCGCCCTCCAGGGCTTCAACGACGAGGTGCTCGACCTCGACCACGCGAAGTTCGCGCGCGAGGGCGCGATCGACATCCCGGGCGAGGAGACGGAAGCGCTCGGCCGGATCGCCCGCGACTACGACGCCTTCGTCATTGCGCAGGCCAAGGCGCGCCACCCGGACTGGAAGGACCGCTTCTTCAACGTGGGCTTCATCCTGGACCCGCGGGGTCGCGTCGTGCTCAAGCATTACAAGGTCTCGCCGCTGTTCCCGGTCGAGCACTCGGTCTGCCCGCACGACGTCTACGACTGGTGGATCGCGAAGTACGGCCGGACCCTGGAGGCCTTCTGGCCGGTCGTCGACACCGAGATCGGCCGGCTCGGGATCATGATGGCCAACGAGGGGTCGTACCCGGAGAACGCCCGTGCGCTCGCGCTGAACGGGGCCACCCGGCCACCGGCAACGAGATGTTCGAGATCCAGAGCCGGGCCCGCGCGCTCGACAATAACCTCTACATCGTCGCGCCCAACATGGGCACGTACTACCTGCACCCGGAGGAGACCACGCCGATCGACACCTTCGGCGGGCGCTCGTTCATCATCAATTACAAGGGCGCGATCGTGGGGCGGCAGGAGTACGGCGCCGGCTCCACCTACGTGGGCGGCGTCATCGACATCGAGGCGCTGCGCGACCACCGCGCCCGCGCCCAGTGGGACAACTGGTTGAAGGACCTCCGGACCGAGCTCTACCAGCTCGTCTACTACAAGCCGATCTACCCGAAGAATCTCTACCTGAAGCGCGCGCCGATGAAGCACGCCGAGTACCGGGAGAAGGTGATCGCGCGCCAGGTGAAACTCATGCACGACCGGGGGATCTGGGCCCGGCCCGGCCGCTGAATCCGAGCGGTGGTCCCCTGCACGAGCTCGTCCACGAGAGGTTCACGGTGGTGGACGGCCAGCGCGAGATCCCGGACGGGCCCGGTCGCGGGATCGCCGTCGAGGAGTACTTCGTGCGCCGGCCACCCGCGCGAGTGAGTCACGAGAGGGACGAAGCCCCGCGTCATGAGGCTCCCGCGAGCGCGGTTTCCCTGGAGACGGGACTGCGGCTACAATCGGCGCCAGAGACGTCGTCGCCAAGCAAGGGCATGAGAATCACCGGACTCGACGTGAACCTCGGGCGGGCCCCGGACACCGGGTGCCCCCACTGGGTGAGCCATTTCGTCGTCCCGAGAGCCAACGAAATCCGGGGACGTCTGTACGAGGTCCCGTGTGACGTCACCTGCGGGTCCGGGGGCAGAACATGAAGATCAGTGCGTTTCACCTGATGCCCCACCGGGAGCTGCCCCCGGATTTCGAGAAGCGCTACGAATCCGTCTGGGTCACGCCTCCGTGGTGGGAACTGGCCGACGCTCGTCGGGTGGGGCAGTACTACAACTGGACGCTGGACGAGCTGCTGTACGCGGCGCGAAGCGGGCTCGACGGCGTCTGCACCAACGAGCACCACCAGAACGCGTACGGCTTCATGCCGAGCCCGAACCTGATGGGGAGCGTCCTCGCCAAGCTCACCACCGGCATGAACGTCGCCATCGTCCAGATGGGCGCCACCCTGCCCACGTCCAATCCGCCCATCCGCGTCGCCGAAGAGTACGCCATGCTGGACTGCATCAGCGGCGGGCGGCTGGTGGCGGGCCTGCCCCTCGGCAGCCCGATGGACGTCAACCTCTGCTACGGCATCACGCCGATGGAGCATCGGGAGCGCTACCGCGAAGCCTTCGCCCTGACCCTCAAGGCCTGGCAAGCCCGCGAGACCTTCCCGTGGAACGGCCGGTACTACCAGTTGGCGAACGTGAACCTGTGGCCCCGTCCCATCCAGCAGCCGCACCCGCCGGTGTGGGTCCCCGGCTCGGGGAGCATCAGCACCTTCGACTTCGCCGTCGAAAACGATGTCTGCTACTGCTTCCTCAGCTACTCGGGCGCTCGGTCCGCCCGGACGATGATGGACCGATACTGGGAGGTGGTGTCCGAAAAGGGGCGAGAGGCCAACCCCTACCGCGGAGGCTTCCTCCAGCTGGTGGCCGTCTCCGAGACGGACACACGCGCCGAGGACGAGTACGCGCGGCACGTCGAATACTTCTATCACAAGTGCCAGTGGTTCTCCCCGCCGGGAAACCAGGACTACCGGAGCCTCGTGGCCACCACGAGCAATCCCGTGAGGCGCGCGGAAAACCCCAAGACCCTCCGGTACCGTGACTTCGTGGAGAAGGGCTACGTCATCGCCGGCAGCCCGGCCACCGTCCGCGACCGACTCAAGGAGGACGTCGTCAGAGGTCTCCGCGTGGGGAACCTCATGGTGCTCCTGCAGATCGGCTCGATGCCTCACGAGCTGGCGTTGAAGAACATCGACCTCTTCGCCCGCGAGGTGTTGCCGCACCTCCGCGACACCTGGGACGACGAGGGCTGGGTGAACCACTGGTGGCCACAGGGGCTGCGAGGGGCCACCCCGCAGCGCGCGGCGGTCGGGAGGCGTACCTGACCCCTCTCCGAGAGCGGACGTTCTCAGTCTGGCAGGACCAGATCCACATGCGGGTCCTGTCGAAGGGAGTC
>WNFJ01166152.1_pt1 | contig 12428 bp, 10 predicted proteins | sample 5400461 | NCBI WGS metagenome assembly WNFJ01 (sample SAMN13153349, study PRJNA577476) | soil metagenome | isolation source: 115 cm saprolite on Douglas fir-dominated hillslope | place: USA:California | collected 2013-09-17
CGTAGACAACGGCGCCTACGTGACCGACGCTCACAACGATTGGATACTGTGCCTGCAGCCCGGAGAATCGCTCAGCAACGAGTTGCAGGCTTCCCTGGAGGAATGGAAGAAGACCGATCCCGGGAGCACGGTTGGTTATATGGTCGGCATCCGTGACAAAACTTCACTAGGCAACCGGCCGCACGAGTTGCGCCTTCGACGTATAATCACTTGCGTTCCATCCAAGCGGAAGGGCAAACTTGAGCGTGACTGCAACCGACTGGCAGCAATTCACCCCTATCATCCTTCCCGGACTATTTCTCTTAGGACTCATCTTCGGCAGCTTTTTGAATGTGTGCATCTACCGCATGCCGCAGGGCCTCTCCGTAGTTGCGCCCCGCTCGGCGTGCCCACAGTGCAAGGCGCCTATTCGCGCCTACGACAATATTCCGGTGCTGAGCTGGATTCTGCTTCGTGGCCGCTGCCGTGACTGCAAGGCGCCGATATCGCCGCGCTACGCAGTCATTGAATTGCTAGTGGCCTTGCTGTTTACGGCCAGCTTCTTTCACTTCGGATTCACCCTCGAGGCCGCCAAAGCCTGCATGCTCTCTTTCCTGCTGATTGGACTGGTCTTTACAGACGCCGACTGCCATCTCTTGCCTGACGAACTCACGCTCAGTGGGCTGGGAATAGGACTGGCGTTTTCTCTGTTTGTGCCCGTGGATAGCTTCTTCTCGCAGATTTTTCCCATCTCCGTGTGGCGCGGAGTTCCCTCTGAACTTTCCTGGCGTCTGCCTTCGTTACTCGATTCGCTCATGGGGGCAGCCGCCGGCGCCGCCTTCATCTATGGAGCGGGATTTCTCTACCTGAAGTGGAAGGGCATCGAGGGCATGGGTTTTGGCGATGTCAAGCTGATGGCCATGATTGGCAGCTTTTTCGGCATACGCCTGACCATTATCGTCATTTTTGCCGCGGCCATGGTGGGGTCGATTTTTGGCATGATTTTGATCGTGATCGTCTGGCGAAAGCGTCTGCGCCGCCGCCTGCAGCGCGGCAAAGAGCCGGCCAGCATAGCGCGGCGTCGCGCCTGGCAATCAGCCCGGCTGCTCTACCGCCAATACGAGATACCCTTCGGCTCGTTCCTGGGGAGCGTGGCCCTGCTGATGCTCTTCTATGGGGATATTATCGTTCGCTGGTACATGAGACTGTATGGGGTTTCATATTAGAGAAAGTTGCCAGTTGCCAGTTTGAGTACCCAGAATTCAATCAGCAAAAAATCGGCCCCTTGTCCTGGAATGGGCCCAGGTGGCGGCCCTAAAGGTACACTGGCCGTCTGAACGGCACCCATTGACCCTCTGGTTTCCAACAGAATTACGGATGAATTTAGGCAATTTCGACGTTAGAATAGGAATTCTAGAATCAAAGATTCTGCGGCTTGAGCTGCGGATTAGGTGAATTTTCATGAAACGCATCTTGCTGTTGCTTTGTTCAGTTTCCATGCTGTTGCTGGTGACAGCGCCAGCACTCTTCTCTCAGACCCAGGAGCAGCCCCTGGGCGACGTGGCGCGGCTGGCACGCCGCCAGAAACCTGCGCCTACTCCTGGCGAACGGGTTTACGACAACGATAATTTGCCAGGCAAGGGCGTAGTCAACACGGTTGGAGCCAGCGCCGATGATGCGGCCAAGCCCGCCGATCAGAGCCAGGCGAACCAGGACCAGGCAAATTCCAACGACGCCAACAAAGACAAGACTGCCACTCCCTCTGCCGACGAGCACAAGAAAATGAATGACGAGTGGTCGGGAAAGATCGCGCAGCAAAAAGAGGAGGTCTCGCGGCTGGAACGCGAACTCAATGTTCTGCAGCGCGAGAGCCAGATTCACGCCGCCGTCAACGCCGCTGACATTGGCACCCGTCTGGGCAACAACGCCAAATATGCCGAGCAAGAGCGCCAGTACCAGGAACAGATTGCCGCCAAGCAAAAGGCGCTGGACGACGCCAAGCAAAAGCTCGCAGACATGCAGGAAGAGGCCCGCAAATCCGGCGTCCCTGTTTCTGCTCGCGAGTAACCCGCGCATTTGTTGATGGCTGCATAAATAATAATGGCCTACTTTAAGAGGCCAGGGCTAAAGCCAAAAATTCTCTAAACCCTTTTCCCCGGCCTGAAGGCCGGGGCTCCCACCGTGCGCCGCAAGCGGCGCAATAAGACGTAATTTATGCAGGGCATCAATAGGACGTAATTTATGCAGACATCAAAAATAGAAAGAGAACGCCTCTCGGCTGATGGTCACAGTGCAGCCCGAGGTGTTTTTTCTTTCTGTATGCGCGCGCGCAAGGCGCGAATCTGCTTCATGTGATGGAGGCAGTGAATGCGGTGAAACTTCCGCCATTGTCTCAGGTTCAGCGGCCCCAGCACGGGATGCACCAGAACCGTGGCCTTGGCTCCGAAGCGTTGCTCGCACTCGCTGATGGCCCGATCCATTTCAGACAGGCGCACCTGAATTTCGTTCACAGCACCCTGCGGGTTCGTTTCGCGGGGCATAACCTGGCTGGGCGCTTCGCGTCCAGGAGGAAAGTATCCCAGCCCCACTAAAACCTGAACGGATAAGCGCTCCTTCCAGGTGGAGGGGCGAACCTTAGGCGCTCCGTTTTGCAGCACGCCACGCAGCCCCTTCGCCGTTCCCGAATAGGTCAACGAGAGATGCTCCAGAATCTGGGCCACGCACCACTTTCCCTCCGGGCGCCATGCCAGCTCTTCGGCATTCATCCCTGCTATCGCCCGTTCAATCGCCACCCGCACGGTTTCCAATTCAGAATGCATACAGTCTTGCCCACATGATTTAATATACGTTTTAATAATTGCTTAACATTTTACGCAGTCAAAGGCTAAGGTCCGCACAATGAGGAAAATATTTGTCCTGGTGTTGGTCGTGATTTCGATGGCCGGAGCCGGCGTGCTCTGCGGCTGCTCGAGTAAAAGATCCGGCGGCCCGAACGCTGCCGCTTCAGCAACACCAACCCCTACATCCAAACCAACGGAAACCAAGACCGGACGCATCGCCTTCCAGAACATGTACATTCAGGCCCATGCCTGGGCTCCAGATGCCCAGGGATTTGTGGAACAGTCGCAACCCACAAAAGAGATTACCGGCATTGACGGAAAATCTGCCGTATGGAGCGCGCGCTTTGGCTCACGCGCCAGAGGCCTGGCAAAAGCTTTTGCCTGGTCAGGCACCGATTCGCTGGATGCTCCGCCGCGCGGCATATCGCCCAGTTCCGAAGACAGTTTCAGCCCCAATAATCTTTCCACACAGATCTTCGACGTCGGATTCCTGCGCAGTGATACCGACCAGGCCTTCAAGGTCGCGCAGGACCACGGCGGGAAGGCCCTGCTGGAAAAAGAACCCACCTTGCCCGTCAGCTATCGATTGGAGTGGAGCTCGCGTGATAACACCGCTGTCTGGCACGTGATCTATGGCAAGTACAAATTGAGCGTTGCCGTTGATGCCACCACCGGCCAGTACCTGCATCTGGACAGGTAAAGGCGCTCTCATTGGGTCTAAAGTCGCGCCCTGCCCATGAAAATTAGAGCTAAGTCCTTTCGATTCAATGGACAGTTTCTTTCTTATTTTCATGCCACGTGTGCGCCCACGGCGCATGTCGCCTGATACAAAACAATCTTTAGTTTGGGGATATAGCAATTCTGGAGCCGCGTTAGCGCGGAGATTCGGATGAATCTTTGGGCGAGTCTTTAGACTGGGAATGGTTCTGCGACTGCGACTGCAGCCGTTCCAAGGCTTTGTGGGCATCAGCCGCATAGGGTCCATGCGGCAGGATTTTGAGATAGTCCTGATAATACTGCCGTGCCTCGCTGGGACGGTCGGTAAGCTCCAGAACTTGTGCCAGCCGGAAAGTAGCAACAGCATCATTCGGCTTATAGAGCAGCGCTTCGCGATAGCGTGACTCGGCGGCAGCGTAGTTTTTTCTATCCTTAAAATAAAAATCGCCGACTTCAATAGCTTTCTCAGCCCGATGCGGATTCCAGGGATGCATCTCGGTGGTTCCGCTGAGCTCCTCCGGGACCTCGCTATCAGGGTGCTCTTGCGCATCGCCAATTGGCGGACTTATATCGATAATCGTCGAGCGGCTTGAGCTCTCGTTAGGATTGGAAGCATCGTTCGCCGGAGGCGCTTTGCGGGATGGGGTTGTGGTTGCTTGCGGCTCCGTCTGCGTCTCAACTGCTTCTGTATCGGAGCGCGGAGGTGGGGGATTCTTTGCCGGCGCTTGCGTGCCCGGCCCCTGGGCAGCGGCGCCGATAGCCAGGGTCAGCGCCAGGACCAATAGATTCCACAAATAACCAGCACGTAACATCCCCTCTATTTTAGAATAATTTCCTCATGCCTGCCCACCCCCGCGAAGTAGAAATCAAGTTTTCCCTGGACAACCCGGCCGAGCTCAAGCGCAAACTGCGCGCCGCCGGATTTCGCCTCATTACCCCCCGCACCCACGAGATGAATACGCTCTACGACTTTGCCGGCCAGCCGCTGCGGCAACGCGGCGAACTGCTGCGCATCAGGAAGTATGGCAAGACATGGAAGCTGACACACAAAAGCAAGGGCAAGACCGGGCGGCATAAATCCCGGGTAGAAATAGAGACCGGCATGGAGGATGGAGCCCGCCTGGCCGCCATCTTCTCCGCCCTGGGATTGCAGCCAACATTTTCTTATGAAAAATTCCGCGCCGAGTGGGGCGACGGCTCAGGACACGTGGTCATCGATGAGACTCCGATTGGAGACTTTGCCGAAATTGAAGGCCCACCGCGCTGGATTGAAAAAACCGCGCGCGCACTGGGCATCGAGCGGAACAAGTACATCACCGCTAACTATGCGTCGTTATTTGAGCTATGGAAGAGGAAGAGCGGCAGCGGCGCGAAAAATATGACGTTCCGTGAAGTTAGGAAGAAGCATTCAGCAATCAGCATTCAGCCCTGAAGCGGTGAGGTCTTTTCCGCCGCGGATGGACGCGGATTCACGCGGATTTTCAAGATTCGAGAGACTGGTTCCAATCAGCGTTGGCGGTTTGTGGGATTTATGCTGCTACTCCGCAACACTTTTTATATTTCTTTCCTGAGCCACAGGGACAGGGATCGTTGCGCCCGATTTTGTCTCCGCTGCGGCGCACCTGCTGCACCGGTTGCGCATCGCCGGCTCCGGCCATGCGCGCCTGTTCCAGCTCACGGCGCTTCTTGCGGCGAAACTCCTGCTCAATATCGTCAATCGAAGTGGCGCGCTTGGCTGCTTCGCCACCGTTGCCGGCCGGAGCGACGCCCGGCCTCGCGGGCTCTTCCACCACCTGCATCAGATAGAGATAACGGACCGTGTCTTCCTGGAAGCGCTGCATCATGGCTTCGAACATGTCGAACGATTCCCGCTTATATTCCACCAGGGGATCGTGCTGGGCATATCCGCGCAAGCCGATGCCTTCTTTCAGGTGGTCCATGTTCAGCAGGTGGTCTTTCCACTGCTGATCGAGGATGCTGAGCATCAGCATGCGCTCGTGATAGCGCATGGCCTGGGAGCCGAGCAGCTTTTCCTTGGCCTCGTAGCGTTCGCGTAATTTCCCGAAAATGGCGTCGCCCAACTCGGAGCGATTGAGCTGATCGAGGGGCACGTTTTCTTTGGCCAGGTCGACCCCGAAGCGGGTAAAAATCTGTGTCTTCAGCCCATCCAGGTCCCACTCCTCGGCGTGCTTCTGCTCGGGCGCATATTGACCGAGCAAGTCGCCCAGGATGGCTTCGACGTAATCTTCAACGATGAGCTGCTTCTGGTCTACGCCTTCAAGCAACTGCCGCCGCAGGCCGTACACTGCTTCGCGCTGCTTGTTCATCACATCGTCGTATTCCAGGATGTGCTTGCGCGACTCGAAGTTCTGCGCTTCCACCGCTTTCTGCGCCGCCTCGATGCGGCGGCTGATCAGCCGCGATTCGATGGGAATTCCCTCTTCCATGCCCAATCGCTTCAGCAGGTTCGAAACCCACTCTTTGGCAAAGATGCGCATGAGATCATCTTCGAGCGAAAGATAAAAGCGCGAAGAACCAGGGTCGCCCTGGCGGCCGGCGCGTCCGCGTAACTGGTTATCAACGCGGCGTGACTCGTGGCGTTCCGTACCCAGAATATGCAGGCCGCCACGCTTGACTACTTCTTCGTGCTCGACGTCAGTCACCGATTTGTGGCCAGCGACGGTTTCGTTCCACTGCTGGGTCGGTACCGCATACTCGTTGCCGGCGTAATAGAAATAAGTAACGCTGCCGTCTTTGACCCGAACTTCGTCGACGGGAACTATGCGGGCAATGCCTTTCTTCTGGCACTCCTGCTTAGCCATGAACTCGAAGTTGCCGCCGAGCAGAATGTCGGTGCCGCGGCCCGCCATGTTGGTGGCGATGGTGATCATGCCCAGACGGCCGGCCTGGGCTACATATTCGGCTTCTTTCTCGTGAAACTTCGCGTTCAAAACAACATGCTGCTTGACGCCCTTCTTCTTTAACAACGCGGAAAGCCGCTCGGATTTTTCAATCGATGTGGTGCCTACCAGCACCGGACGCCCTTCTGCGTTCAATTTTTCGACCTCATCGGCCACGGCATAGAACTTTTCTTTTTCCGTGCGATAGACCACATCGGCGTTCTCGAGGCGCTTCATCGGCATGTTGGTAGGAATGACGACGACTTCGAGCTTGTAAATCTTGTCGAATTCGGCGGCTTCGGTCTCGGCGGTTCCCGTCATGCCTGCCAGCTTTTTGTACATGCGGAAGTAGTTCTGGAAGGTAATGGTGGCCAGCGTCTGGTTTTCGCGCTCGATCTTGACGTTTTCTTTGGCCTCAATCGCCTGGTGCAAACCATCCGACCAGCGGCGTCCCGGCATCATGCGACCGGTGAATTCGTCCACGATGATGACCTCGCCGTCTTTCACCACATACTCGGTGTCGCGGCGGTAAAGCGCGTGCGCCTTGATGGCGGTCTCAACGTGGTGTTTCAAGTCCCAATTTTCCGGATCAGCAATGTTGCCGATGCCGAGCAGCTTTTCGACCTTCTCCCATCCTTCATCGGTAACGGTAATGGTGCGGTGCTTCTCTTCGACGGTATAGTCCCCGGAGAGAAGACGCCCGCCTTCGAGCCGTTCGATCTCTTCTCCGCGTTCCAGTTGGGGGATAATCCGGTCTACGCGCTGGTACTTATCGGTTGATTCCTCGCTGGCTCCGCTGATAATCAGCGGGGTACGCGCTTCATCGATCAGGATGGAATCCACTTCGTCGACGATGCCGAAGTTGTGCCCGCGCTGCACGCAGTCTTTCAGGTCAAACTTCATGTTGTCGCGCAGATAATCGAAGCCGAATTCGTTGTTGGTGCCGTAGGTAACGTCGGCGGCATAGGCGCGGCGGCGCTCCTCGTCATCGAGATCGTGCACGATCACGCCCACCGAAAGACCAAGGAAGGTGTAAAGCCGGCCCATCCACTCGGAGTCGCGCTTGGCCAGGTAATCGTTAACGGTCACCACGTGCACACCGCGTCCGGAGAGCGCGTTCAGATACACCGGCAAGGTTGCCACCAGGGTTTTGCCTTCACCGGTCTTCATTTCAGAAATCTTGCCCTGGTGCAACACCATGCCGCCGATGAGCTGCACATCAAAGTGCCGCATGTTTAGCACCCGGCGGCTGCCCTCACGCACAACCGCAAAGGCCTCAGGCAGCACCTCATCGAGCGCTTCCTGCAGCAGCCGTTTCTGCTCTTCGTCGAGTTGCTTGGGATTGGAAGGTTCTTTGGGATTTTCCGAATCCGATTCCGGCTCCGGCTCAGGTTCCAAGGCGGCAAGTTTGGCTTGAATGCGTTGCTTGAATTCGTCGGTCTTCGCGCGCAACTGGTCGTTCGTGAGCTGCTGCATCTGGGGTTCAAGCGCGTTAATCTGCGCAACAATGGGCAGCAGCCGCTTTATTTCGCGCTCATTCTTGGTGCCAAAAATCGTGGCTAGAATCTTCGAGATCAAGTTTGGATGTCCCTCTGCCGGACCGGCTTGGAGGAGAATCTCCCCTTAAAAGCCTAACATAGCCGTGCACCTGCTGGATTAACCCTGCAAGAACGTGGCAGCTACACTTCAATGGATGCCGGCAAACAAATAGGGGTGCAAAATTGCACCCCCTTGCAGGTTGGCGAATTTTGGCCGCCTAAGCCGCTCTTGAGCGCCGCGTCCGCCGGCCGGTTGGCCGCTCCGGTTCTTCCTCTGCCATGCCCGACCGTTCGGGCTTGATTTTCTTGCTGAAGGTTTCCATTTTCTTCAGGGTCTGCTCTTCCTCGCGCAGGTTCTGCTTCAACAGTTGCACGGCCTTACGGTGCCCCATGTCGGTCGCCAGTTGTATCAGGGATTTGTAGGCGCAAATCTCGTAAGACTCCGACTTGCTGGCTGCGCCGATGTTGAAGACATCCAGCAGATCCTCCGAAGGGCTCTCCTCCATAAATGCGCGTGCCTCTTCGATCAGACCTTTAATCCCCTTGCACTCAGTCTGCTCGGGCGTTTCTTCCAGCTCCTCGAAGATCTGCCGTACGCGCTCTTCCTGCTTCTCCGTCTGCTGGCGGTGGGCGGCAAAGGCCTTCTTCAGCTCAGGCCGGCTGGATTGCGCCTCCAGCTCTCCCAGGGCTTCAACCAGCCGCTGCTCTACGTCAAGCATCTGGTTCAGTTCATGGATAAAAAATTCATGTGCTGTTTGCATAACTGTTCCTCCATTCAACGACTTTAGAGGAGTAAGACAGGCCCTAAGATGGCTGGTAAAGGCAGCTTCTAGCTGTTTCTGGGCGTGGATAAACGCTGGCATCTTTCACGCCCAAGCACAGCTAGAAGCTAGTAGCTGGAAGCTGTTTAGTTACTTGGACCGGGGATGCGTCTGGTCGTAGACCTGCATCATGTGCTTGACTGAGAGCTGCGTATAGCGCTGCGTGGTCGAGAGCCGCTCGTGCCCGAGCAGCTCCTGGATGGCCCGAAGATCGGCCCCTTCTTCCAGCATGTGCGTACCAAAAGCATGGCGCAGGGTGTGCGGATGGACATCTGGAGAGAGCCCGCCTGCCACGGCCAAGGTTTTCACAATCCGGCCCACGCTCCGGGTCGTGAGCCTGCTGCCTCTCAGGTTGATCAGCAGCGCCGAGGTGCTCTTCTTCTTTTCTGAGAGTAGCTTCTGCCGCTCCTTGAGATAGCCGCTAAGCGCATCTCTGGCCGCAGGTCCAAAGGGCGTCAGCCTCTCTTTTCTTCCCTTGCCGCGCACCAGAATGACCTCGTTGGGAAAATGGATATCACCCAGATTGATGCCCACCAGCTCGGAATTACGTACGCCACATCCATAGAGCAGCTCAAAGATGAGGCGGTCACGGGTGGGAAAGGCAGCTCTCTGTTCCACCTGTTCATTGGGCTGAAAGATGGCGTTCATCTCCTCGATTGTGGGCACGCGGGGTAACTTTTTGGGCAGCCGTGGAGTAGCCACCAGCGCCGCCGGATTGTGTTGCACATATTTTTCCCGGCCCAGCCAGCGATACAGGGAACGTACCGCTGCCAGCGTGCGCGCCACCGACGGCTTGCTCAATCCACTCTCGTATAGGCGTGAAAGAAATCCACGAATGGCAACGTGGTCTACTTCCTCCAGTTGGCCGGCATAATGCCCAGCGACGTACTGTTGGAATTTTGCGAGATCTTTAGTGTAGGCAGCAATCGTGTTGGGAGAGGCATTTCGCTGGCGCAGAGCCGCCAAAAATTCCGCCACTCCATGCTGCACGCTTTGCATGGCTTTTCTGGGAGTCATCTGGCCTTGCCCTGCGCCCGCGGATGATGTTTGCGATACTCTCCCTTGAGATGATCGAGGGCCACGTGGGTGTAAACCTGGGTGGTGGAAATATCGGCATGCCCGAGAATAGTTTGCACGGTCCGCAGGTCCGCGCCCTGCTCCACCATGTGAGTAGCGCAGCTATGGCGCAGCATGTGCGGAGAGGCGTGGCGTCCGGTGTGGCGCGAGACGCTTCCAACCATCTGCCAGATTCGCTGGCGTGTTAGACGGCGCCCTCCAGGAGCGATGAAAAGCAGACTCGAGGTACGCAACCCGGCCAGTATCGGCCTTCCTGATTCCAGATAAACTTTCAGCGCCTGCTGGGACGGCACGCCCAGGGGCACAATCCGTTCTTTGTCTCCTTTGCCGTGCACCAGAACGTATCCCATCTCCAGCTTCAGGTCGTCCAGTTGCACACCCGCGATCTCGGAAACGCGCAGCGCACCGGCGTAAAGCATCTCAAGCATGGCCCGATTACGCAGCTCAAGTGCGGCTGAATTCTTGTTTTTTCGAAGCGCCGGCGCGGGTTGCGCGGCGAGCATGGCATTTACCTCTTCGCGCGCCAGGGACTTGGGAAGCACCTTCCATTGTTTGGGGGTATCGATATTCAGCGTTGGATCAGAACCGATGTGCCGATCGAGCAGCAGGTAACGGTAGAACTGGCGGAGCGCGGAAAGCTTTCGGGCCACGGAGCGGCCATCGACCTGATTGGCAAAAAGCTGATCGAGGAAACCGCGAAGGTCCTCCCGCTGGGCCTTCAGCAGGCCGCGCTTTTGGCGAGCGAGAAATCCGGCAAACTGCGTAAGGTCGCGGCGATAGGCTTCTACCGTAAGCCGCGACAACCCTTTTTCCACTTTCAGGTAATCGGTGAAGCGGGCCAGCAAAACGGTTTCCTGGGAACTGGGAATCACAGGCACATAGCTATTATCCGTTGCTGGAACGTGCGAAGAAATAGCAAACCGGATGCATCTCGCCTTCGATTCCCGAAAAAGCTCGTGTGGCACAGCCGTCTCGGCTGTGGAAGCTAAAGGTGGTAAATGAGAGCTGACATCACGGTAGCAGTCCGAAGACGCCGACAACATTCTGGGCGCCAATATAAACCTTCCCATTGGCGATCGTAGGGGTAATGAACTTAATCCCCGGACCGAAGCTGTCTCTGCCGTTGGGTGCCTGATCGCTGTCATACAGTGGATTAAGACTACTAGCGTCGAGGGCGCTCAATTTACCACCCGCTCCCCAGACAATGCCATTGGTTGCGCCGTTGGAGGAAATACTGGCAGTATAAATAAAGCTTGCAAATGCCGGAGGGGTGCCCAAACGCGCGTTGCTAAACGGGAACGCAATAGGCCCGAAATAAATGTAGCCATTGAAGTAGGCCGGCGTACAGTAGGAAGAAGGAAGCCCGCTCGACACCTGATAGGCATTGCTGTTGTTATTGTTGGGATTGAACTTGCCCATGTTGTCCCGGTTTAGGAGATAGATATTGCCATCCTTGCCTGCGCCTACAGCAAGATGGCGCGTCTGGCCTTGGGCATCGGCCATATCCGGCAAAAGCAGAGCGCTACCTGATCCTAGATCACTATCAAAACCGTTCTCGCTTGCGATATTCGACATCGCAAAGTAATCCGCCACAGTCAAGCTGCGAGCGGTAGAAAGTTTTACGAAAGCGTTCGCATAGTCGCCCTTGTTTGGAAACCCATTGCCGTTCAGTGTGGTATCGAATATGCCATTCGCCAACATCTGATAAATATTGCCGTCGCTGTCAGCGGCCAGTCCACCACCACTATTCCAGAAAGACCCCCCATTTGCATTGGGTGTCAGATTGATGACACTGGTTTGGGCCAGAGTAGCTTCGTCATAGGAGATGATCCAGGAAGTATATGGGCGGCTGTCAAAGTGGGCCGACCAAGACGTATAAACCCTTCCATTCAGCAGAAGCAAAGCTGCCATCTCCTTGTACTGAGCGGGATCGAAGACAACCATGCCATTCTGGCTATTATCGCCAGTCCCAGGGAAGGTGGCCTGAATGTCTTGTGGCCCGCCGAATAGCTCTGCGCCTGTACCCAAATCCAAGGCATGCAGCCGTTGAAAATATGTCCCCGATCCGTTCTTGCTCATGGCCACAACATAGATGACGCCGTCGGGTCCCACATTGAGGTCAATCACAGGTGTAGCCTTAATACCAATTTGAGGAAATACGCCGCCTAAATTGGTCGTCGTTTCTCCTGCCTTCGGCATTGAAGCCTGCCAATATTGTGTGCCGGTGTCGGCGTCGAAGGCGTAAACACTGGCATTTTCCGTCGCGACAAAAAGAACGTTGTGGCCGCCCTGCAAAGGAATGTTCAAAGCGGGCACATAGAGCGGTTGCGCATCAACGTTTCCATCCACCGGGATCAGGAATAGCTTGCCGAACTGCGTCATGTTCACGTTTGCAGGCGTGAGTATGGTCTCCTGCGAGTTCAATCCGGTGCGGGCATTATTGTTGTGATAGGTCAGCGTCCCGGCATATGGACCTACCTGAATTGAAGCTGTTCTTTGCTGTACTGGAGAACCCACGGTGGTCGCCGTAATCTGGTGTGGTCCCACGCTCGTGTT
>WNFJ01282281.1_pt1 | contig 12428 bp, 10 predicted proteins | sample 5400461 | NCBI WGS metagenome assembly WNFJ01 (sample SAMN13153349, study PRJNA577476) | soil metagenome | isolation source: 115 cm saprolite on Douglas fir-dominated hillslope | place: USA:California | collected 2013-09-17
GTGGAGAGCCCACCGACAGCCCGCTCCCAAAACGAAGCGGGCACCTCGACAACTTCTCGAAGAGCCCGCCGGTTTGATCTCGTCTGATTTTCAGTTTGCCCGCCGGAAGTTACGAGCCGCTTCCGGCGAGGCTGGCCGTGCGCTAATGCCACTATGGCTTGGCCTTTTTCGCCGGTGCTGGAGCCGCCGTTTTCTTCTTGGAAGTTTCACCGCCGCCCTTGCTGAGCAGCGTCAAGGCATCCTTGGCGCTGAAGGGGAAGCGGCGAACGGACTGTTCCCCAGTGGTGCTCAGGGTGACGTCGACGCGCCGGTTATTGGCCAGCCGCACGGTCAGCAGGTTTTTCAGGATCTTCTGCCTTTCCGCCGGGCTCATGTCCGTTTCGGCTTCGATCAGGTTCTTCACCTCTTCGGAGGTCATGTTCTTTTCAAAGCCGAACGCCCGAGTCTCAAGGTGGTCGGCGGGCACGCCCTTTTCAACAAGATAGCTCTTGGTGCGTTCCACGCGCCGCTCGGAGAGCTTCACATTGTAGTCTTTAGCCCCGCGAATGTCCGCGTGGCCTTCGAGAATCAAGTGGGCTTCGGGCTTAAACGTCAAGTACTGCTTGTAGTTGCTCGCCAGCTCATCCAGCGTCGCTTGCTGGCTGGGCAGCAGCCCTCCTGCGGGTTTCGCCACCGTGGGCTGGGCCGTCGGGAAATAGATGCTGTGCAGCGCCAGCTTGGCTTCCAATTGCTTGATCTGCGGAGGCTCCTTCACTTCCACGTTGCCGGATGCATCGGCGGTGCCGCCGCGGCCGTCGTTCACCATGCACTTCACGCCGTAGCTCCCGGGCTTTAGGCCCGTGGCATCAAACTGCACATTCGAACCGCTCCCCACGATCTGTCCGCCGGTCGTTGTGTAGCTGTAGGTCAGCGGATCGTTGTCCGGGTCGCTGCCGTTGCAAGTGACGGCGGTGCGCTCGCCCGGCAGAATTGGGCTGCGGCGGTCGGCGGATGATTGGGCTTTTCTTCCACGTTGATGTCCGCCGCACACGAGGCCGACCCGCCTTTGCCGTCGTCCACTTTCACGTTGACGGTGTAGGAGCCAACGCTGACACCCGTCGAATTCCAGCGCGCCTCGGGGCCCTTGCCCTCCACCGTGCCGGCGGTGGCCGTGTAGCTGTAGGTCAGCGGATCATTATCCGGGTCGCTGGCGTTCACGTGCACGGCCACGCTGTCGCCCGAACCGGCATTCACCGAAGCTGGACTCACCGAGCACGCGGCCACCGGCGGGTGGTTCGGCGGAGGCTGTGGATTGGGAATGCCGAACCGAAATACCAGGCCCGTGCCGGCGCGGAAGTTGTTCTGCCGCGCGGTAGCCCCTACCGCGGAGCCCGAAAAACTGGTCAAGAGGTAATCCAGTTGGGCAAAGCGCCAGGCGAGGTTTTTCGTCAGAACCACATCGACGCCGCCGCCTGCCGCCATCGCGAAGGCATTCTGCTCGGCACCACCGGTGATCTGGCGATTGCCTCGCGCAGCGCCGGCTAAAAACTCACCGAAGGGAACAAAATGATCGAACTTACGCAAGTTCAGCCGCGGACCGAACAGATAGCTGATTATTCCGCCCTGAACAGTATTATTGTTTCCCGTTAGCGGGAATACGTTCCGGTTGGACGTGTAGCTCCCCACTTCGCCTGTCAGACCTATCCATCTGGACGCATTGTAGGTGAACGAACCCGATCCCCCATGATTGTTAAAATTCGCAAAAGGGTCGCCGGGCGCGAAATTGATGTAGTCGTACATTCCCGCGAGCTCATCGCGGGGAACGAGCAGGCCTGGCGCACGCATGTCCGCAGTGACGGCCGGTCCGGGGAAGGGGGCGGGCCGCGGCGTCGCGGGCAATGTGAATGCGCCCTTCGCCGCGACCGACCTGCTGCTTTCCGCGGCCTTGCCGGAAGCCGCGCTCTTCTCCGCAGCAGTTACGGTGTTCGTGGTTTCGCCGCCCGCTGCGCCGTTCTTCTGCTGCGCGCACAGCGGCCAAGCCAAAAGCGCGCTCATCACGAATGCTGCACACCAATTGCGCATCTCTTTCCTCCTGAGCTTTATCAATCGAATCCGGTTTGATTCACGCGCCCGCCTGCTGACCGCTCACTGCCCTTGGCGGGCTCCGTTAGGCGCATCGCAACTCTTCCACTTGTCGCTTCTTCCCCTCCAGGCACCCGCTTCTCCCCACACCCATGTCCGGACCAGTAGAGAAACCTGAAGAAGCACGAGGACGCGGCGCAATCGCAATAAGGTTATTCCACTACTCGCTTCCTCGCTTCGCGGGCGCTCACGCCCTTCCTTTGCGCGGCTCGCAACTGCCGACAGTCAACTTTCCTATCCTGCGCTACACTACTTTCGTGATGCACTCCATCACCACCCTCGACAACCTTTGGATGGGAAGGCCACGCTCCATTGCGGTCGGCCTTCTTGAATCGGACGAGCACCGTGCCATTGTCGACCCCGGCCCGGGCTCCACGCTCGAGACACTGGACCAAAATCTCCGGGCCCGTGGCATCGGCGTGGGCGATCTCGACGCCATTCTTCTCACGCACATCCACCTGGACCACGCCGGCGCTACCGGCGCGTTGGTGCGCAAAATCCCCGCCTCGCCGTGTATGTCCACAAGAATGGCGCGCCGCACGTAATTGACCCGTCGAAGCTTCTTGCCAGCGCCCAGCGCCTGTGGCCCAACGAGCTGCAGCGCCTGTTCGGAGAAACTCTTCCCGTTCCGGCAGAGAATTTGCGCATTCTCGAAGGCGGTGAAACCCTCACGCTCGGCTCGCGGCAAGTCGAAGTTGTCTACACCCCGGGCCACGCCTCGCACCACGTCAGCTATTTCGACAAGACGGAAGGCGTCGCCTTCGTGGGCGATACGGCGGGCGTGCGAATGGAGGGAAATTCCTTCGTCATGCCCGCTACTCCTCCGCCGGACATCGATCTCGAGATCTGGGAAAGTTCCTTCGCCGCCATCCTGGAGCGCAAACCGGCGCGGCTCTTTGTCACGCACTTCGGCTATTCCGACAATCCTTCCGAACACATTCTGTTGTTCCGCGAACGGCTGCATCGCTGGGCCGCGCTAACCGCGGAAATCCTGCGCACCGCCGCAAGCGATTCCGCGGCGATGGACGCCTTCATGTCCGCCACGTATGCCGAAATCTCTCAGCATCTCCCCGCCGGTGAAGCCGAACACTACGCCTTCAGCGCGGGCCTGAATCTCTCTTTTCTCGGCCTCGCGCGGTATTTGCGCAAACGCGCCACTGCTGCTTCCTGAGCCGCACCCCCAATTCTTGTTTTTGCAAAGGAAATGCAGACGGTCTACGCGGTCGTTCCTGACGAGGACACTTCTTCCGGTCCCGCCGCGGGCTCCGTCGCGGGTGCGGTCAGCGCTTCGAGGCGCGCGGAAAGCGCTTCGACCAGCAGATCGACGAGCTTGCTTGCGCCGCTGCCTTCGGGATCTTTGTCGGGATTGTACTGCGCCACATCAAGGCCCAGCAGATTCTTGTGTTTTGCAAACTCGATGAAGGAAGCGCGGACGTCGCCGAAGCGCAATCCGCCGCTGCCGGGCACGTTCACCGCGGGAAAATCTTCCTCCGCGATGACATCGGTATCGAGGTGGAGAACGAATTCGCGCGCGTCGGCGTGCACTTCCGCCAGCGCTTCGTGCGCCGCTTTGCCGCCGCCTTTGATTTGGATGTCGGCGGCGTAAATATGCCGCATCGGGGATTTGCCGAGGAACTCCTGCTCCGGCGGATCGAGCCGTTCGAGTCCGAAGAGCGTCACGTCTGGCTCGCGCACCAGCGGCGCCTCGCTCCAGAAGCGCACCAGCTCCGGTGCGCCCTTGCCGATGATGTGGGCCACAACCATTCCGTCGATGCGGCCGGAAGGAGTGCTTGCGGGAGTATTCAGATCGGCGTCGCGATCGAACCAGAGAAGATTCACGTGCTTGTAGTAGCGCCGTGCGCCGGTGAGCAAGCCGATGACCTGAGCGCAATCTCCGCCCAGGACCAGCACCAGCGCGCCGCTTTTCACCGCGAGCTCGGCGCGCGTCTTCAGATCGTTCAGGCCAGCGACGATTTCGGTCAGATTGCGAGCGCGGCGGTGTTCGTCGTCGTCCGCGAAGAGGCGCGGCGCGCAATCGCCGTAATCCACGATTTCATAGCCGGCGGCCTGCAACTTTTCGGCCAGCCCGGCAGCGCGCAGTGCCGCCGGAGCCTTCTCGCTACCCGCGGAAAATGCCGCGGCGCTCGAAGGCGCGCCAATCAAGGCAATCTTCTTCGGCTGACGGACGATTTTGACCGCCAAAGTCTGGCTCCTTGTCTTGTAATTCCCGACTGCCGCGCCAGGCTACCGATGGCCGGAACAGGTAAAGCTCAGGCCTGGAAATCACTCCGGTCCTGTACATCGTTTCCCTGCCGAGTCCTGCAAACCGCAAACTCTCTAGTGGCGCGGCGCCGGCGCGATGGTCGCCAATTCCGTCGGCAGCGTGAAGCGCACGTCCTCGCGGATCAAATCCAGATCGCGCTGATCCGTGAAACCGAACTCCGCCAGCCGTTCGCTCACTTGCTCAACGAGGACTTCCGGAGCAGACGCGCCCGCGGTCAAGCCGACGCGGGAAACGCCTTCGAGCCACTGCACATCGATGTCCTTTGCCGAGTCAATCAATTGAGCTCTGACGCCGCTGCGCTGGGCGACTTCCACGAGGCGGTTGGAATTCGAGCTGTTGGGCGAACCCACCACCAGGATGAGGTCGACATCTTTGGCCACCTGCTCGACCGCTTCCTGGCGGTTCTGCGTGGCGTAGCAAATGTCGTCGCTCGCCGGTCCTTGGACCGCCGGGAATTTCTGGCGCAGCCGCGCCACGATCTCCTGCGTGTCGTAGAGGCTCAGGGTGGTTTGCGTGAGGAACGAGAGGTTCGCGGGATCAGCGACTTCGAGCACATCCGCGGCGGCGACGGAGTCCACGACGATAGTGCGGTCCGGGGCCTCGCCGGAGGTGCCGACGATCTCCTGATGGTCGCGATGACCGATCAGAATGATGGTGCGCTTTTCACGCGCAAATTTCAGGGCCTCGAGGTGCACCTTGGTCACCAGCGGGCAGGTGGCGTCAATCACTTTCAGGGCGCGGGACTTGGCTTCATCGCGAACCGTCGGCGGAACGCCGTGAGCACTGAAGACCAGCACCGCGCCGTGCGGCACTTCCTCAATCGTTTCGACAAAAATCGCGCCGCGCTGGCGCAACTGCTCGACTACGTAGGTGTTATGGACGATCTCATGGTGCACGTAAACCGGCGCGCCATAGGCTTCCAGCGCCAGCTCGACGATATCCACGGCGCGCACGACGCCCGCGCAGAAACCCCGCGGCCTTACCCTCAGCAAAACTTTTCCATTCGCAGCAGCCGGCATGGTTCTCCTAAACGAGTAAATTCCGAACACTCTATCATACCTTACGCCGCGCCGCGTCCGCATCCCTTTTCCTTGTTTAGATCCCAGGATCAGCGCGTGGCCAGATTGGTGCTCGCTGAACGAGCGCGCGCGGCGATCCTGCGCCTTGCTGCGCGGGAAGAAGGCATCTTCCGGAACCACATGATTACGACGAGCGGGCGCATCCGGCATACGGTTTATTCCAGCATGACCGATTGCGAGTGGACTGCGGTGAAGGCGCGCCTCGAAGCGAAGCTGATCTTTCGCAATCGCTAGGGCCGTGTGAGCAGGCGTGATAGCTTACCTTTTGCGCAACGGCGGGCCGGACGACCAGCGTCCCAGGGCCTTCAACTAAGGTAAGATGCATCTCAGGAACTTGGTGATTCCTTTGCTGGTTTCGTAAGAGTCCGGCGGGGACGCGGACTTCCTATCGGGAGAAGAGCTTGGCCAGTCCGTCCAATCCGATGAACCGCCGGCGCAGCGAGCGCGTGATGCTGCAGATGAGGGTCACGGTGATCGCGGAAGACGTCCAGCGCAAGCCACGGCAGGAAGAAGCACGGACGCTGGTGGTAAACGCCCACGGCGGCCTGCTCAAGATGAAATTGGACGTGCACGTCGGCCAGCCCATGCGTCTCGTGAACCCGCAGATCGGAGTGGAGCAAAACTGCCGAGTGGTCAGGGTGGAAGATACTTCACCCGAATTTTTCTCCGTGGCCTTCGAGTTCGATCAGCCGAACCCCAAGTTCTGGCCGGTGGTTTTTCCGCCCTCGGATTGGGATGCTCCGCGCGCGTGATGCTGCGCTCGGCAACTGAAGCGGCCCGGGATTGCCTTCTTCGCCTTTTTACCTGCTGATGGACATCCTTCTGACCGCCGCAACTCTTCCAAATATTCAGGGTTTAACATGCGGAGGGAAGGCGTCCGCTTTGGAGCACGCTCTGATGAAGTATCTGATGAATGGCATTGGAAAATCGCCGCTACTGGCGGCCTCCGTTTTGATTTGCGGGCTGCTGTTCGCCGGTTGCGACGACCACATCACAGTGATTCGCGATCCGGATATCCCCATACCCAAGGGGAGCACCTGGGCCTGGAAGCCCGCCGCGCCAGCCAAAGACGCGGACCGGCGTCCCGTCGTCTCGCGCGACGAGATCTCGCGGGGAGAATCCATCGCGCGCGAACCGGGCGCCAACAATGAAATCGTTCGCCAGCGCATCCGCACGGCGATCGAGCAGACGCTGTCGTCCAAGGGATTGCGGCAGGTCAGCGATCCTCAAGCCGCGGAATTCCTGGTCGATTATCACGTTGCCGTGCGGCGGCATGACGTAACTGTGCAACGCGTGTATCCGGGCGGATACCCAGGCCTGGTTTGTGGACCGTTTGGATGCTGGGAATCGTGGGGCTGGGGTCCGACGGCAGTGAGCTACGAAAATATACGCTTCCGCGAAGGCACAGTGGTTTTTGACTTCGTGAAGCAATCGACGAAGCGGCTGGCGTATCGCGGGATCGGTCAGAAGCCAGTGCACCGCGATACTTTTAATCAGCACGAGATTTCAGAATTCGTTCATCACATGCTCGGAAAACTGAAAACCAGCGGCTGAGTGTCCGGCGCGTTTCTTTGCTTCTCCGTGCTATGCCTGCCATTTCAAGAGCTTGCTTCCTCGCTTCGTTCTCTCTATTCTCGTGGTCTTTATGCTGCTCAAAGATCAAGTGGCGGTCATCAGCGGTTCAGGCAGAGGGATTGGCCGGGCCATCGCGCATCTTTTCGCGAAAGAAGGCGCAGCCGTGTTTCTTGCGGCGCGCACGGAGAAGGAACTCAGCGAGACGGCGGCAGAGATTACCAGCAAAGGAGGGCGCGCAGCTTACGCGCCAGGCGACCTGACGCTGGAGGCCCAGTGCTCGCATATCGTTGCGGCGGCGCGAGAAAAGTTCGGCAGAATCGATATCCTGGTGAACAATGCGGGGCATTACGGCCCCGTGGTTCCCGTGGAAGATTATCCGCTGGCGGAATTCGACAAAGTGATTGCCGTTCATCTTCGTGCCACGTTTCTACTGTCGAAATTAGTTTTGCCGGAGATGTACGCGCGGCATTCCGGGGTGATCCTGAACATCTCCAGCCTCTCGGCGAAAGCCGCTTATTCATGGGGTTCGGCGTATGCGGCGGCGAAGGCAGGGATGCTGGGGCTGACGCGGGTCACGGCGGCGGAAGGGGCGCGCAAAGGCGTCCGCGTGAATGCCATCTGCCCCGGACCGGTGACGGAAACGCGGATGTCCAAGGATCTGGGCGCGGTGCTGGCAAAGAAAATGGGTGTGAACGAGCAGGAACAATTGGCCGGCTTTCTGAATGGCCTGCTCCAGGGCCGCGCGCAGACGGCGTCGGAGATTGCGCGCGCCGCGCTGTTCCTGTGCTCGGAGCAATCCAGCGCGATGACCGGGCAGTCGATCAACGTCGACGGCGGCGCGGCGTTCTACTGAGAAATATTGGAATGCCCGAAGTGCGAATTGGCCAAACGGATTTGGTTCCTGTCCGTTCATTCCTTGTTCATCCACGAAAATATCGACAACGGAACGAGCTTGGGCTAACATTTGCCACGTGGGATTCAGCAAGGGGCACATTGCGCACAAGTGCGCTGGAACTGGCTTCAAAGATGAATCGAATTTGCCTGCGCGCGGAAAACATGTGTCTGCGAAACAATCACCTTCTGGAGCTGCTGGGATGGGGAACTGCATCATTTTGGAGCAGAGGTGAGCCAATCGTCCCTGATTAGTCCTCCAAACGATTTTGTGGGGGAAGACGCGCGGCGCAGCACGCGCATCGAACGGTCCGTCCCGCTGATCGTCTTCGGTCAGAACCGCATGGGCGAGCCGTTTGTGCTCGCGGCACGATTACGGCGTGGGATCGTGGGTCACCATGCAGGTCGTGGGATTGAGTGTCGAGCCCAAGCCCCCGGCGGTGCGCGCGAGAGTGCGCTCGGTCCACACTTCGCAGAGTTCCCGGGAATTGCAGCAAGTCGGCGTGGAATTGGAAAACCCGGGGAACGTTTGGGGGATCGTCACGCCGCCCCAGGATTGGATGAGCGCCGGAGGAACGAACACGGCGATGGCGCAACTTGCAACGGCCGCCGCGCCTGCTCCGGATCACCTCCCTATGACCGTGAAACTCGACGAGCCGCCGGCGAACGCCGAGCACAGGATGGCCGAGGTCACCACTTTCCCTTCTCCTCCACTCGTCGTTGCGAAGCCGCAAGCGCCCAAGCTGACGGAAGCCCCCAAGACGCACCGCGTGGTCATCACGCCGGACGGACTCATCGCCGCGCTGCAGGGAAAACTGCAGCAAGCGGCGGAAAAAGCGGTGCAAGCGGCAGTGGCCAAGAAGCTTGAAGAAGCGGTACGCGAGGCGCTCAGTTCGATTGACAACGTACGCAACTCGAGCGTGCGCGAAATTCAGGAACTTTTCCCCACAGGCGTGGAAGCGCTGCGGCTTTCCTCGAAGGAGGAATTTGCCGGCGATATCGGTTCGCACTGGAAAGAACAGATGGAAAAGTACCGCGGCCAGGCGGAGGAAATGGCGCAGCGCCTTGAGAAACAGGCGGCGGAGTTGCGCCGCGAACTGGCCAAGTCGAAGGAATTTGTGGAACGCATGGCGCGCGAAGGGGCGCCTCAGATCCACGCGCGCCTGAACGAAGCGGTGGCCCAGGCTGCCTCCCAATTCGAAACGGCGACTGCACGCTTCGCCGACCGCCGCTATCAACTGATGCTGGAGAATACCCAGGCCGTGACGCAGGAGGCGCTTCTGAAGCTCGATGCGCGCTCCGCGGAAGCGCAGGCGCTGGTGCAGAGCGCGGTGAATTCCGCCTTGGGAGCATTCCAGCGGCAGACGGACCAGCACGTGAATGCCGTCCTGTCCGAGACCAGGGAGCGGGCGGTGTCCGCGCTTTCGTCACTCGACGCGGAGAGCCGCGCCACTTGCGAAGCTCGCCGTCTGGCATTGGAGAGCGAAGTTGCCCGCGCCGCCGAGCGTTCCACGGAACAATTCCGCAAAGGAATGAAGGCTTTCCTGTACTCCTGTCTGGTGGCCGCCGTCAGCGCCGTGGATGAACATTCGAAATCCACGCTGGACGGGCTCGTCAAAGACAATGGGAAAACTCTGTTGGAAGCGGACGGCGATTCACGCACTCAGGAGGATCGGGAAATTATTCCTGATACCGACATCGATCCGCTCACCCACTAGAATGCATGGCGCGGCGCAGCCAAAGAAGAATGATGTAGCGGCTGCCGCACGAGATTCCCTATCCCGGCAGAAGAAAAAGGCCAACCGCGCTCTCAGTACGCTTGGCCTTTTTCTTCGTACTCTTGCCACAAAGCTTATGTCAATCCTGAAGGAGGCAGGGTGACAGGTTCTGTATGTGCTCTGGCCGTAGCCAGGAGGCCGTCAAAAAACTTAGCGGGCGGGCGCAGAACCCGGGCGCCGAAACGGCCTGCGCGCCGCGACTTCGATCGTGTAGATGCCCTGTCGCGCGGCCACCATCACCGGGTGCCGGCTGTCGGCAATCCGCTCCACGGCCAATGCCCAACCCCGGTGCAGCATGTACAAACTTCCGGCCACTGAAGCGATGGCCGCAAATCCCACGGCGAACAGTGCAAACACCGCAAGCAGTTCCCACACGAAATACACTTGCAGTGAGACCAGCGCTGCCAGGAACATCCACATCCACTTCCGGCTCTTGTCCTTGCTCTTCATCTTCCCTCTGTCCCCAATCCCCCGCTTCATTTAACGCTGGCCGCTGGTCTGGTGTTCATTTCCTGGGCTTTTCACGCATATATATAGATGCGCCATCCTGTCCTGAGGGTCTAACTGAATCCTCGTACCTGTCCCATTTAACACCTTCCGGCCCTGAAAGGCGATGGTACGGTAGACACATTTTGGGGTGTAAACGACTCTCCTAGTACCACAACGTTTCAGATTAGAAGCCTCTAAGCATCACAAAATAAAGATGTTACACAGCGTTCGACTTTCGCCTCAGTTTTCGCCTCTTTTTCCCTGTACTAGCTGTGGAAAACCTGTACTCACGTACAGGGGTTTCCGAGGCTGCTGGTTAGTGATTCGCCCGGCAGAAGCGTTACAAAACGCAGGGTAGCATCGCCGCCAGGGTGTCGATATCTCTCGCTTTTTGTTCGCTTAGGTCAAGCGAAAAATCTACTCGGCAAGAGCGTGGCAGCACTCCTCGCAAGGATCGCCGATTGTTCGGATTATCTAAGTATGTTCTAATTCATCCGTTGCGAGTCTCCAACCTCGAAAATGGAACTACTTGGCGTCCTCGCAGTCATCCTGATCATCATCACTCCGATTCTCGCCATCTCCGCCTCTGTTCGCGCTCAGAAACTGGCTGATCAATTGCGCAAATTCCCGCTGGACAAACTAGTGGATCGGCTTTCCACTCTGGAACGGCACCTAAGTGCGCTGGAGAAGTCGCCTTCCCCTAAAGAGTCCGACAGATCCCGCGAATCGAAACCAGCGCCTGACCAGTCCATCCCCACGCGTCCGCCTCCACTCCAGGCTATTACCGCCGCGCAAACCTCTCCACCACCACCGCCTCCTCTGCCGGAGAGCTCCAAGCCGCGCGAAGTTTCTCCACCGCGGCAGGTCAATATCTTCGCCGCGCCACCGCTTCATAGTTCGCAACTAAAATCCTCTTCCAGTCTTGATCTGGAAACTTTGATTGGCGGGCGCTGGCTGAATCGCATCGGCATTGTCGCGATCATCGGCGCGGTCACGTTCTTTCTGAAATACGCGTTTGACAACAACTGGATCGGCCCGAGCGGTCGCGTGGCCATCGGGATCTTGCTCGGCGCCGCGATGCTTCCCTGGAGCCATTGGCTCCTGCAGCGCGGCTATTCCTACTTCTCGGAAGGCATCGCCGGCCTCGGCGCTGCGGTGATGTACCTTTCGATTTGGGCGGGCTGCCAGTTCTACACGCTGTACAGTCAGGATATAGGGTTCTACGCGATGATCGTGGTCACCGCGGGCATGGCCGCGATCGCGCTGGGCAGGAATTCGCAGCGCATCGCCTTGCTTTCGCTGTTCGGCGGTTTTTTGACTCCGGTGCTGGTCAGCATCGGCAAGGATCAGCAGGTTGTCCTGTTCACTTATCTCCTTATATTAGGCGCCGGATTGCTCATCCTCGAATTCCGTCGCGACTGGCGGTCGCTCACGCCCATTTCCTTCGTCTTCAGCCAAATCTATTTCTGGGGCTGGTATTCCAGGTTCTACCATCCCGAGAAGCTTGAACGCACCCTGATCTTCGCCACGCTATTTTTGCTTCTATACGCCGCGCTCCCAGTCCTTCGCGCCGTCCGCTTCCCTGAGCGGAAGGAACTCGATTTTCTGGTGATACTGGCCAATTCCGCCATCTATTTTGTCGCTCTCTATGCCATGCTCTGGCCGCAGGACCGCTGGGCACTGACGCTTTTAGTTTTAGCGCTGTCTGCGGCGCATCTCATCGTCGCGCAACTCCTTCCCCCGCCGAAGTCCGGCGAGTTGCCGTTAGCTCGCATGCTCTTCGCCGGTCTTGCGCTCACTTTTGCAACGCTGGCCATCCCCATTCGCCTCGACGGCAAGTGGATCACCATGGCCTTTTCCGTCGAAGGCGCCGTCCTGATCTGGACGGGCTTGCGTTCGAAGACGTCATTCTTGCGAGGGGCGGGCTTCATTCTTCTCGCCATCGCCGCCGTTCGCCTGCTCATTTTTCCTTTGCCCGCGCCGATATTCTTGTTCAACCAGCGCTTCGCCGCTTACGCCATCCTGGTGGCCTGCTTCGCAGCGGTTCTCTACGCGGCTCGCGAAAATGCCGAGTCCATCGGCACAGATGAGCTTGGACTCTTCGGCGGTTTTGCGGTGGCCCTAAACGTATTCGCGCTGATCGCGTTATCCCTCGAACTGTGGGACTACTTCAGCCGTCAGTCCGCCCTGGGCATAGACTCCGGGCTCGCT
>WNFJ01318916.1_pt1 | contig 12427 bp, 11 predicted proteins | sample 5400461 | NCBI WGS metagenome assembly WNFJ01 (sample SAMN13153349, study PRJNA577476) | soil metagenome | isolation source: 115 cm saprolite on Douglas fir-dominated hillslope | place: USA:California | collected 2013-09-17
TATGCCGACACCAAGGAGCAGCTCGGCGGCTTCTTCATCATCGACGTGCCCGACCTCGACGCCGCGCTCGACTGGGCGGCGCGCATCCCGCACGCGCCGGGACGCGTATTCGAAGTCAGGCCGAACCTGCAGACGCCCAATCCGCCGCCGACGCGGTGAGGCTGGCCATGGACGCGCGCCGCGCCGTCGAGCAGGCGGCGCGCGATTCCTACGGCCGGCTCTTGGCATTTCTCGCCGCGCGCTCGCGCGACGTGGCGGCGGCGGAAGACGCGCTGGGCGACGCCTTCCGCGCCGCGCTCGAGGCGTGGCCGCGGACGGGCGTGCCGGAGAAGCCGGAGGCGTGGCTGCTCACCGCGGCGCGGCGGCGGCTGACCGACGGCTCCCGCCATGCGCGCGTCCAGGCCGATGCCGTGCCGACGCTGCTCGCGGTGGCCGAGGAGGCGCAGCATTTGGCAAGCGCGGACACCATGTTTCCCGACGAGCGGCTCACGCTGCTGTTCATCTGCGCGCATCCGGCGATCAACGAAGCGGCGCGCACGCCGCTCATGCTGCAGACCGTGCTCGGGCTCGACGCGGCGCGCATCGCCTCGGCGTTTCTGGTGCAGCCGGCGGCGATGGGCCAGCGCCTCAGCCGCGCCAAGGCGAAGATACGCGATGCCGGCATCGCCTTCGCGGTGCCGGAGGCGAGCGAGCTGGCGCCGCGCCTCGATGCCGTGCTGGAAGCGATCTACGCCGCCTATGGCAGCGGCTGGGACGATGTCGCCGGCGCCGATCCGCGCCGCAAGGGCCTCGCCGTCGAGGCGATCGAGCTGGGACGCCTGCTGCTGCGGCTGCTGCCCGACGAGCCGGAAGCGCAGGGGCTGCTCGCGCTCATGCTCCATTGCGAGGCGCGGCGCGCGGCGCGGCGCAGCGCAAGCGGCGACTACGTGCCGCTCTCCGAACAGGATGTATCGCTGTGGTCGGCGCCGATGATCGAGGAGGCGCAGCTTCTTCTCGCCTTGGCCGAGCGCGCCGGCCGCATCGGCCGCTTCCAGCTCGAGGCGGCGATCCAGTCGATGCATGCGCGCCGCGCCTGGACCGGCCGCACCGATTGGGAGACGATCGCGCTGCTCTATGAGGGGCTGGTGCGGCTCGCGCCCACCATCGGCGCGCTGGTCGGCCGCGCCGCCGCCATCGCCGAGGCGCGCGACGCCGAAACCGGATGGGCGCTGCTGCAGGCCGTCCCCGCCGAGGCGGTCCTGAGCTATCAACCCTACTGGGCGCTCGCCGCCCATCTGCTGAAGCGTCTGCGCCGCTGCGACGAAGCCGCCGCCGCCTACAGCCGCGCGATCGGCCTGTGCGAGGACGCGGCCATGCGCGAATTCCTGGCGCAGCAGCGCGAGAGCGCTGAAGGCAGCTAGGGCGTACTCGCAATCGAACGGAAGATCACGTGGTGACCGACGGGCGCGCCGGCCTATGCCGAGCGCTTCTCACGCCGGCCTATGCCGAGCGCTTCTCACCGTCAACGGAGGCCGTTCGGCTCCAGGTCCAGTTCCAGGTGGGGTGACAGGGCAACGCTAGCCCCATCACCCCATCCGGCCGACTACTCGCCTTCCGCGCCGATCGCGTAGGCGGTCTCGCCGTGAACCGCGTCGTCGCCCACTCTGAGCGTCGCCTCATCCATGCGCAGCGGCACGATGAACGAGATCACCTTGAGGATGATGAAAGTGGCGATCACGTTGTAAACGATGATGAACGCCGCGCCCTCGGCCTGAAGCAGGAGCTGCGGGGCATTGCCGTAGAGCCAGCCGGTGACGTTCACGCCGGGAGCTTCCTTGTCGGTGCCGATATATTGAAGCATGTCCGGGTTGGCGAGGATACCGACAAGCAGACCGCCCATGAGGCCGGCGATGCCATGCGTGGAGAATACGGCCAGCGTGTCGTCCACCTTCATCATCAGCTTGGTCTTCTGGAGCTTGTTCATGCTGAACCAGGGGATGATCCCGGCGCACACGCCGATGATGATGGCGCCCCAGCCATTGACGTAGCCGGCGCCGGGAGTGATGGCCACGAGGCCGGCGATCATGCCGTTGACCGCGCCGATGACCGACGGCTTGCCATAGACCATCTTGTCCATCAGCGTCCAGACCAGCAGGGCCACCGCGGTGGCTGTGTTGGTGTTGAGCACCGCCGCGCCGGCATCGGCGTTGGCGAAATAGGGATCGCCGCCGTTGAAGCCGTTCCAACCCAGCCACAGGATACCGGCTCCGATCAAAGTGACCAACAAGCTGTTGGGCGGGAAATGCTCGCGGTCGGTTTGGATGCGCGGGCCGACCACCGCCGCGGCGACGAATCCGGAGGTGCCGGCGGCGAGATGGATGACGTAGCCGCCGGAGAAGTCCGCCACGCCCATGCTGGCGAGCCAGCCGCCGCCCCACAGGCTGAAAGCACCTACGGTGTAGACCAGGGTTATCCACACGGGGCAGAAGATCATCCACGCGGTGAAGTTCATCCGACCAAGCACCGAGCCGCCGAGGATGATGACGGTGATGGCAGCGAAAACGAACTGGAAGAAGATGAGAGTCGCCATCGGGAAGGTGAGGGGCGGCATGCCCGAGGCCGCCGCCGGAATTACCGCTTGGCCGGTGGTGAACACGGCCGACGTCGCCAGGCTAGGCACGCCCAGGAACGGGAACCATTGCTCCCCGAACGCCATGTTGTAGCCGAAGAGAACCCAGACGACCAAGACCGAGGCGAAAGCGTACATCGACATGAAGGCGGAGTTGATCGCCCATTTCTTCTTGACGATGCCGCCATAAAGAACCGTCAACCCGGGAACGCTCTGCAGGCCGACGAACGTCGCGGCCGCCAATTGCCACGCATTGTTTCCCGTATCAAGCCATTGTGGTGATGGTACCAGTGCCATGTGCTTTCCCCCGTTTTATCTTGATCGCTGAGGATATCCCCGAAGGCGCCAGCAAAATCGCCACAGGAGCGAGTGACCCCCCGGAAACTAGGCTCCGAGATTTCAGCAAGAACTATGCCACGTGCAACCTTATTATCCGGGAGGACTCACGTGATGCCCGGCACATGACTGCTTATAAAAGCGGCTATCTGAACATAAAGTAGGCAACCCAACCGGCGTAGGAAGCTACTGAGCTATGGCAATGGCGATCAGAAGAAGGCTCGCCCTTTGCGCGGCGCTTTCTTTGCAAGCTAGCGAGAGTTGGCTATGGATCTGATTCCGATCATGCCATGCCGAGGCGACCCATGTTCCTGACCTGGCCACGAGCGGCAGCGATCGCTGCGTTGGCAGCCGCTGTGGCCGTTCCCGCCATCGACGCTGAAGCACAGCCGGGCGAGACGGCCGTCACCTGCATCAACCCGACCAGCGGCGCGAGCTGGCAGATCCGGATCGACTATGGCGGCGGCACCGTCGATGCCAATCCGGCGCGGATCAGCGACGGGAAGATTTCATGGCATGACGCGGGCGACGGCGGCAATTACACGCTCGACCGCAAATCCGGGGATCTCACGGTCGTCGTCGCCTCGAGCACCGGCGGCTATTTCCTCTATCATCATTGCAGGCTGGAGAATTGAAGCCGCAATCCCGGCATCGCCGCTGCGCCGCCACCGCGTCACGATCCCTGCGGTCCGCTGCCCGGCGGAATCGGAGCGGGAGCGATGGTTGAGCGTGTTGCCGGCGTCAAGGCCAGCGTCGGGTTCGCTTCGGAGACCGGGCCGCGCGAGCGCAACGAGGACTTCGCCGGCGCGGTCTTCGGCGTGGAGCTGCCCGAGCCGCGCCGCGACGTGGTGGCGGCGATCGCCGATGGCATCGGCGGCGCCAAAGGTGGCCGCGTGGCCGCCGAGACCGCGGTGCGCGGTTTTCTCGACGGGTTTTGCGACCTGCCCGAGACCATGGAAGTGCGCCGCGCAGCGGCCAAGGTCCTGGATGCGCTCAATGGCTGGATCCATGCCCAGGGTCACCTGGACCCCAAGCTGGCGGGGATGGGATGCACCTTCACGGCGCTGGTGCTGCGGGGTCGCGTCGCGCATGTGCTGCATGTCGGCGACACGCGCGCCTACCGGCTGAGGCGCGATCGCCTGGCCTGTCTCACCACCGACCATGTGCGGGAGAGCGGCGCCGGCCGATCGGGCATCCTTTCCCGCGCGCTCGGCGTCGAGACGGAGGTGCGCCTGGACTACGGCGCGCAGCCGGTGGCTTTGCACGACCGCTTCCTCCTGTGCAGCGATGGCGTGCACGCCTTCCTGACGGACGAAAGCATCGCCGATATCCTGCGCGAACGCTCGGCTTCCGGAGATTCCGCCCGCGCGGTGGTGGCGGCCGCGCTGCAATCCGGCAGCACCGACAACACGACCGCCCTCGTGCTGGATGTGGTTGGGCTCCCGGCAGCGGAATCGGCCGACATCGGCGTCGCCGTCATGCAGCTGCCGCTGATCCCGGTGCCGATCGCCGGCGAAACCGTCGATGGTTTTGTCCTCAAGGCGCTGCTGTCAGACGGCCGATACAGCCGCCTCTTCGGCGTGCTGGACGAGGTCGAGGGCGGCGAGGTGGTGTTGAAGTTCCCCAAGCCCCAGGTCGCCGCCGTGGCCACTTACCGCGCGGCGTTCGTGCGCGAGGCGTGGGTGGGCGCGCGCGTCAACAGCCCCTGGGTCGGCCATATCATGGAGCTGCCGCCGGGGCGGCAGACCTGCCTCTACACCGTCATGCCGCTTTATCAGGGCGAGCTCCTGGAGACCCGGCTGGCGCGCCGCCCGTCTCTGGGTCTCGAGGAAGGACGGAACATCGCGATCAAGCTCGCCCGGGCGGCGGGGGCGCTGCACCGCGCCGGCATCATCCATCGCGACATCAAGCCGGACAACGTCATCCTCGAGAGCGAGGGATCGCTGAAGCTGATCGATCTCGGGGTGGTGCGCATACCCGGGCTCGAGGACTTCCCGCCCGAGGACATTCCCGGCACCCCCGGCTACATGGCGCCCGAGATGTTCGGCGGCGAACCCGGAAACGAGGCCACCGACATCTACGCGCTCGGCGTCACCCTGTTCCGCGCCTTCACCGGCGAGTTCCCTTACGGCAATCCGGACGCGACGAGCCCGCCGCGCCGCGACCGGCCGAAGGAGCTCTCGCTCCTGCGCCCGGATCTCCCGGCGTGGCTCCAGGCGGTGCTGGGGCGAGCGATCGCCACCGATCCCGCCGAGCGTTTTCGCGACATGATCGAATTCGCCGTGGAGATGGAGGCGGGACCGGTGCGCGCGCCGGCCGCGGTCCGCCGGCCGCTGACGCTCTACGAACGCGCCCCGCTCCGCTTCTGGCAGGGCTTAGCCGCGCTGCTGGGTTTGGCGCTCCTCCTGTCGCTGCTGCGGCATTAATCCGATCGCGTTTCAATGACATCGGGATAAGCCCACGCGGAGAGAGGGGGCCGGCGCTACAGGTGCCGGAAGCGGGAGTCGGTCACTCAGGACATCGATGGAGAGCGTCTTTCTTGCGGGCATCCGCCGCGCGGCGCAGCCTGTCCTAGAGGTTTGGCCGCTCCACCATGCCGGCAAGCTCGCTGGCGAAGCGGTGTGCGCCTCCAGGCCAGCGCGCCGACAGATAGTTCCCGTCACGAACGGTGAACCCCGCGTCCAGCTTGCCGGGCGCGTCGCGGGCCAGCGCGACCGCACCGGTGAGAAAGTCTTCGGGACGCGCGAGCGCAGCGCGCACCTCGTCCTCGACGGTCGTCGGATATGTCCGATAGTAGTCGCCGAGGTAAAGAGAAGTTACCGCCCAGGCGCTCAGCTCCATGAGCTTCGTGAGGCCCGTCGTCTTGCGGCCGTGAAGAACCGATTTACCGCCGGCAACGCGCGAACGAGCCGCCAGCACGACCCCATGGCAAATGGCGCCAACCACCTTGCGCTGCGCGAAAAACCCGACAACGGCCGTTTGCAGCCGCGCGGATTCGAGATAGGGCCGCATGCCCTTGGCGTGGCCGCCGGGCAGGAGCAGCGCGTCGAAATCGCCCTCTCGGATGTCGTCGTAGACGATCGGACGCTGAAATTCCGCGCATTGCGCCATCTCATCATAAGCGCGGCGGCCAATGTCATCGGCCTTCAGCAAGCGCGCGAAGATGCCAAGCCCTTGGCCGGTCACCATTTTCGGATCGGCGTCTCCCGGCCGGCCGTCCGGCGTGGCGAAGACGACGCGATGCCCACGGTCGCGCAGCACGCGCCAAGGCACGCCGGTCTCCGTCGGATCGAAGTCGTGCTTGGGCAAGGGCATCAATAGCGTGGCCATTCAACGCCTCGGCCAGCCGTCGGCGACTTGACTGTCGGCTGCGCTCGCCGACCAAGTCAAGCCGCCTAGGCGGCGCCAAACATGTGGTTTCTCGTCGACGCGTGTGCAGTGCGCCGCAGTGTCCTAGCCCGGATCGCGGAACATGTGGCGTTCAGCAGAGCGGGCACCGCCGAAGTTGGGCCTGTGACGACCCGGGCCTGCTGCCGACGATCCATGCAGCTCGCGATGCCTTGGAGCGCGAGGCCGGCTAACGATGGCCGCCGCCACCGCTGAGACAGCTGCTCGTGTTGCTCACCCCGCTCTCGCCGGGGATCGGGCTGAGCTGAACGATACCTGAGCCGGGCGGCGGCACGGGTCGCCGAAACTCCGGCGGCGTCCAATTCGGATTGCCATAACAGCCCTCGCTCTCGCCGATGTCGAAGGGAATCGGCCCGCTGCTCCCCGTGTCGCACGCAGCCAGCATCGATAGCGCCGCGACAAGCAACACCCGTCCCTTATCGCGCATCGTATCCCTCTGGGATCATACTCACCGGCACTGATGTGAGGCCGAGCAGCGTTCGCGGCAAGTCGAGCTTGCGAGTGCCGGCGAGATGCGCATCGCTTTGTTCACGCCGATGTGAAGGATTGCGCAGCGTCGCTGAATGGTCCTTTCAGCATCTGCTCGGTTATCGAACCCCTGCACTGACCTTATGTGTGGGCCATCGGGAGCGCGACAGTCGCGCCTCATCAGACTCAGGAAGGAAGGATCACAATGTCCAAGAATTTCCGCATCGCTTCGCTGGCGCGCGCCGCCGCGATCTCCATGGCCGTGGTCCTCCCGGCCGTCTCCGGCGCCGCCACGTCGGCCTTTGCCTATGACGCTTTCGGCGGTGATGACACGATAGAGATGCAGTCCGCTCAGTCCGCCAGGTACGCCAATCCCAATGATACGCCGCTGGCACGGGCGACCGCAGCCGCCAAGGCGGCGGCCTCGTCGGCCTACGCTGCGAACCCGTCAAATGTCGCATCGGACGCGTCGAAGGCAGCAGCAGCCCGCCCACTCGATCTCAATGGCAAGGGTGGCCCACAAGACCAGCTCGACCGCGAGATCTACCATCCCGGCAGCGGCACCGATTGGTAGGATCGCCGACACGTCCATTGCCTTGCGATCGCCGTGCTACTCCTTTCCCGCGGCGGTCGGCCCCGCCCTTCTCGATCAGGGCGGGGCTCTTCTGCCTGACGCGGCCCGCGGCCGCTTTATGAGGACACGCCGCTTACGCGCGCGCCGGCGATCGGGAAGATGAGGCAGGTGGCGGTGCCGTGAGCGTAGAGCTTGCCGTCGGCGCCGCTGAGCCGCGCTTCCGAGGTGGCGATGCGCGCACCCACGCTGATGGTGCGGCCCTCGCAGGTAACGAGGCCGGTCTTGGCCGACATCGGCCGCACGTAATTCACCTTGAGCTCGACCGTGGTGTAGGCGAGGCCCGGTTTCAGCGTGGTGTGGACGGCGCAGCCCAGCGCCGAGTCGAGCAGCGTCGCGGCGAAGCCGCCATGCACGGTGCCGAGCGGGTTGTAGTGGAACTCCGCCGGCATCGCCTCGAACACGGCGAGGCCGTGCTCGAAGCGGATGGGACGAAAATCCAGGAGCACGCCGATCGGCGGCACACGCGCGCCGTCGCCCAGCGCGTGGCGCAGATAGTCGAGCCCGCTCATCGCCGCGAACTCGCGGAGGTCGGGCACCGGCTCGCGCCAGCTGATGGTGCGGCTGCGGCTCGGTGCGGTCATGGCCTCCTCCCGATCGCGTCGCGCCGGAACCAGACGCCGGAGGCGATGGCGCTCGACAGCAGCACGCCGTAGGTGAGGAGGGCGGCGGCGAGCGCGGCGAACACCCAGCCGAGCGACCCGGTGAGGCGCAGCGCGAGCCAGCCGCCGCCGACGGCGATGGTGAGGCGCATGAAACCGGCGAAGAGCGGCCACAGCAGGCGGCCCGCCCCCTGCGAGGCGAAGTAGAGCGACAGCCCGAGGCCGAAGAAGCCGTAAGCCGGGCCGACGCTGCGCAGATAGGCCGTCCCGGCGGCGAGCATGCGCGGGTCGTCGCCGAAAAGGCCGAGCCAGGCCTGCGGCCAGATCGCGGCGGCAAGTCCGACCGTCTCCGACAGCGCAAAGGCAAGCGCGCCGCCGGTCAAGGCGATGCGCAGCGCGCGCGCCCGCTGCCCGGCGCCGATGTTGGTGCCGACCAGCGCCACCAGCGGCGCGCCCAGGCCGAACACCAGCGGCACCAGCAGGTATTCGAGCCGCGCGCCGGTGCCGTAGCCGGCGACCGCGTCGGACCCCGCGGCGGCGCCGACCAGCGCGGTGGTCAGCGCCACCGTCAGCGTCGTCTGCAGCGTGCTCACCGAGCCGACCGCGCCGACGCGCAGGATGTCCCAGAAGAGCGCCCAGCGCAGCCGCGCCAGACGCGGCCGCACGACGGAGCGCCCGGAGGCGAGATACCAGCCCAGCGCCAGCGCGGTGAGCGCGGTGGTGAACACCACGGCCGCGCCGGCGCCGGCCATGCCGAGCGCGGGGAACGGGCCGATACCGAAGATGAGGCAGGGCGAGAGCGGCACCAGCAGCACCACGCCGAGGCAGACCGCCGCCGACGGCACCTGCATGTTGCCGGTGCCGCGGATCACGCTCGCCAGCGCGTTCATCAGCCACACCAGCGCCGTGCCCGCGAACACCACGTTGGAGTATTGCAGCGCGGCGTCGAGCGATGCGGCGTCGCCGCCCAGCGCGCGATAAAGCGACGGGCCGAAGGCGAGCACCAGCGCGGAGAAGACGAGTCCCAGCGCGACATTGACGATGATGGCGTGCAGCACCAGCGCATCGGCGTCGCCGCGCCGGCCGCCGCCCAGCGCGCGGGCGATGGCCGAAGAGATGCCGCCGCCCATCGCGCCGGCCGACAGCATCTGCATCATCATGAATCCGGGAAACACCAGCGCCATGCCCGCGAGCGCGTCGAGGCCGAGCCGCGACACCCACCACGTCTCGATGAGGCCGGTCGAAGCCTGCGCCAGCATCACCAGCACATTGGGCCAGGCCAGGCGCAGCAGCGTCGGCACGATGCGCCCGTGCAGCAGCAAGCGCGTGCGCGGGCTGAGCGCGGCTGCGGCTGGCGGCGGCACGACCGCGGCGCTGGCGACAATACTCATGCGGGGCGCGGGGCGGAGCGCGCCGCGCGCTTGCGCGAAGGCGAGGCGCGTCCTCTCTCGGCGAGCAGGCCGGAGCGCGCGCGCGACGATAGCCGGCCGCGCACGCCCCGGCCGGCGGCGGGGCCAGGGGCGAGCCGGTAGTCGGGCGCGACCAGCGGCCGCAAGCTGGCGCGGTCGACCAGGATCGGATCGGCGGGCGTGCCGGTCGCGGCGTCGACGATGAGCACGCTGGCGCCCTCGGGCGCGAAGTGCCGGTTGCCCCAGGCCAGCATCGCCAGCAGCACCGAGCGGAAGTCGCGGCCGCGCTCGGTCAGGCGGTATTCGTAGCGCGGCGGGTGCGCGTTGTAGCGCCGCCGCTCCAGCAGCTTCGCCGCGACCAGCGCGTCGAGCCGCCGCGTCAGCATCGTGGGCGCGATGTCCAAGCTTTCCCGGAACTGCTCGAAGCGCGTCATCCCCGCCAGCGCATCGCGCAGGATGAGCATGCTCCACCACTCGCCGACCCGCTCGAGCGAGCGGGCGATCGGGCACTGCATGCCGCCGAAACTCTTGCGCCGCATCTCCGGAGGCTGCCTCGCCACGTCACTACTATCATGATAGTGACGGCTCCGTGCTGCGGGAGTCAATGGTCGCGCGCGCGACGCAGGGGAGCCATGCGATCTTGGCGGCCCAAAAAAGGCAACGGCGCCGACCAGGCCCCGTGGGGCCCGATCGGCGCCGCTGCTCTTCAGCGACGGCGATGAGCGAGGCTCGGCCCCGCTTCAGTCCTCCCGGCGGTCGCCGCGATCGGTGCGGGAAGTCGAACATGTCGAACAGGTCGCCGATCGCCGGCATGTTCACGGGCACGTAGGGGTTGTCGCCGTCATGCCGCGGGTTGGGGAGATTGTCGCGACTGCGCGGGCTGAGCGGCGCCAGATGCCAGTTCCGCTCGACGAACTTCACGAAGGAGGAATGCTCGGTGTAGCTGTGCTTGATGTGGCCGCCGCGCGAGAAGGGCGAGACGGCGATCATCGGGATGCGCGGGCCGGTGCCGAAGAAGTCGACCGGCTGGATGAAGCCCGAATCATAGTAGCCGCCGCCTTCATCGACGGTGACGAAGATCGCCGTCTCCGCCCATTGCTCCGGATTGCTCTGGGCGAGCGCGATGATGTTCGCGGCGAAGGCCTCGAACAGGCCGAGCTTCGACGAGTTGGGGTGGCCGTCCATGGCGCCGTCCGGCTTGACATAGGACACCGCCGGCAGCGTGCCGTTGGCGAGGTCGGCGAAGAGGTCAGTCACGTCGCGCATGTGATCGGCCCTGAGCGCCGGGTAGTTCGCCTGGTGCTCGAACGGGTTGCAGATGGTGCAGTAGCCGTTGATGGGGTTGCCGGCGACCGAGGCGTTATAGCCGCCGCCATAGTATTTCCAGGGAATGCCCTTGTCGCTGAGCGCATCGCCGATGCTGCGCATCGTCACCGGCGGGATGTTGTTGGCGGGGTTGGTCGGCGAGCCGTCGGGATTGAAGGCCGGGTTGACGTTGACCGCCGGGTAGTAGTGGCCCGGATCGCAGTTCGCCGACACTTCGTAGGGCAGCGCGTTCAGATAATCGACGATGGCGGCCACGCCGGGCGCGGTCGTGTCGGAGCAATTGAACCACTGCGCCCGCTGCGTGTAGAGGTTGAGCGTGCCCGGCTTCGGATCGGGATTGTAGATGCGGCTGGCCGCGGGCGTCACCGGGTTGCCGTTGCCGTCGCTGAAGAACACCTGGTCGGCGAAGCCGAGCGGCGTACTGTCGGGCCCGGTGCCGCCCATCACCGGCTGGTGATAATTGTCGCTCATGGTGAATTGGTCGGCGAGGCGCTTGAGGACCGGCGCATCGCCTTGCTGCACGTTGAAGATGGCCATGGTCTGGCCGGTGTCGTGCGGGGTTCCGCCGGGCGGCGTCGCGAAGGTCGTGGTGATCGCCGATTGCAGATCGTGCAGGCAGCCGGTCGGGTTGCCGCGCGACACATGCTCCTTGTCGACGGCGCAATCCACCTGCTGCCACATCTGGAACAGCTGATGGATGGTGTCGCCGGTGAAGGCGTCGTAGGGCATCGTCGGCCCGGTCATCTGGAACGGGCCGGGCGGCAGGTTATTGACATTGGCGATGCGGGTATCTGGACCGACGAAGGGCGGCGGCACGCTCAGGCCCGTGCCGCCGGTGCCGAAGAGGAACTGGTCTTGCGGCGGCAGGCCGGGATCGCCGCCGGGAATCGACAGGATGAAGGAGAGCGCGGAGACCGGCGGCGTGCCGGCGAGATCGGGCGGCGGCAAGGTCGCGTAGAGCTGCTTCTGCGCCGCGTCGGCGCTGATGAAATACCGCCCGCTGTTGGGCGGCGCGACGATCTGGAATTGATGGCCGCGCGCGAAATGCGGGCCGGGCGTGCCGTCGGCTTTGACGATGCCCTCGGACAGCAGGTTCAGCACCGACTCGCCCTTGGCCTTGGGCTGGTAGGTGGCGAAGACGTGGTCGAAGCTGCGGTTCTCGCCGACGATGATGACGACGTGCTTGATCGGGCTCGCCGTCTCGATGGCATCGACGCTCTTGTCGGGATCCGCCGCATGGCCGATTGATGCGGTCGCCATGCCCATGAGCGCCGCGGCCGAAGCGGCCAGCGCCATGCCGAAATGTCGTCTTGTCTGTCCGATGCGGGACAACATGCTCCCCTCCGTGGTTGAACGTGAACGGGGGAAGGCTACTTGCCGTCGATGACGGCGATCCGTCAGAAATGTTGTCGATTTCTTACAGCGCGCGTGCTCGCTGCGATCCTAATGCGCGAAGCGCAGCAGGAAATCGCCGAGGCTCAGCATGATCTCGATGGCGATGAGGCCGATGATGTACCATTCGAGCCGCTCGCTGCGCTGCGTCTGCACCATGTCGAGGATGGTGCCGACGGTCTCGTTGATGAGCGCGAGCTTGCGCTCCATGCCGCGGCTGCGCTCGGCGAGCTCGTACTCGTCCTCG
>WNFJ01017304.1_pt4 | contig 12426 bp, 10 predicted proteins | sample 5400461 | NCBI WGS metagenome assembly WNFJ01 (sample SAMN13153349, study PRJNA577476) | soil metagenome | isolation source: 115 cm saprolite on Douglas fir-dominated hillslope | place: USA:California | collected 2013-09-17
GATAAAAACGCCTTTACCAATATGGGTGGGGTGCTTCTGGAAGCCGTCGTAGTTACACGTGATCGTGCCTGCTCCGATGTTGGTTTTGGGGCCGACCTTGGCATCGCCAAGATAGGTCAGATGGGGCACTTTTGCGCCTTCGCTGATAGTGGACTTTTTTGTTTCTACAAAGTTGCCAATGCGCGCACCGCTTTTCACGTGAGTACCGATGCGCAAGCGCGCAAATGGGCCAATGGTCACGCTGTTTTCCAGGCGGCTCTGCGCCACCAAGGAATGCGCCTCGACCGTCACGTCGTCGCCGAGTGTCGCGTCGGTCAGGACGCTTCCAGTTCGAATGGTGCAGCGAGCACCTATTTTCGTTTTGCCCAGCAATTGCACGCCCGGCTCGATGACGGTGTCCTCGCCGGCAGTGACCTCTGGATCGATAAGCACGGTCTCGGGCAAGTGGATAGTCACGCCAGCGTCCATGAGTGTGCTGCGCTTCCATTCGCGAAAGACGCGATCCACCTCGGCGAGGTCGGCGCGGGTATTGCAGCCAAGGACTTCGCGGGCATCGGCGACCAGGTGAGCCAGGACCGTTTCGCCTCTGGAGCTCAGGCCGGCGATGGCGTCGGTAAGGTAAAGTTCGCGATGCATGTTGTTGGGTCGCACTTGAGCGAGAGCGGGCCAGAGCTTTTCCAAAGTGAAGCAATAAATCGCAGAATTAATCTCGTTAATTTCCTGCTGGTCACCTGTGAGCTGAGATTCTTCGATGATGGCGGCGACGGCAGTCTCCGATTTGCGAAACACCCGGCCGTAACCGGAGGGATCGGCCACCACCGCGGAAAGGATGGTTGCGGCGGCATTGGCGTTGCGATGCGCGGAGATCATCCTTTTTAGGGTTTCCGTGCGGATAAGGGGGGCGTCACCCGGCAGCACGACAGCGAATTTCGCACGCCCAACGGCGCGTTTGGCAACCTGCATGGCGTGGCCAGTGCCATTTTGCGGCTGCTGCAGAACAGTGACCGCCCCGAGCGGTTCGACCACTGCGGAGACCTGTTCGGCCTGGTGGCCAACGACTACCACGGTCTCGCGCGCTTTCAAGGGCTCGCAAGCCCGAACGATTTGTTCCACGAGGGTGCGACCGCCGGCGCGGTGCAATACCTTGGCGAGTCTGGACTTAAGCCGCGTGCCTTTTCCTGCGGCAAGAATGACGACAGCTAAATCGTTGTTGGACATGGTTGCAGCCATTCTGCGGGAGGAGCGGACTTTTCGCAATTAGGGGTTATTTCCGAAGTGGCGAAACCCTTAATCTGCAGCGGATACGGGGGCTTGGGAAAGCGCCTTAAGATAGGTATCAGTTTGGGTTCGTGGGGCATCTCCGGTTGTGATCGTCCAAAGCGAGGGATCGGCCAATAGGCGGCTGACGAGCTGCGTGTGCAGCGAATGGCCGGCCTTATGCGCCTCAACGCGCGCCAGGAGCGGCAGCCCGGCCAGAGCAAGGTCGCCTATCAGGTCCAATGCTTTGTGACGGCCAAACTCGTCGGGAAAGCGCAGGGGGCCATTCATCACGCCATCCCGGGTCAGAACGATGGCGTTTTCGAGCGAGCCACCACGAATGAGGCCCATGGCGCGTAAGGGTTCGATGTCACGCTCGAAACAGAAGGTACGTGCGCGCGCGAGTAGGTGGCGGAATGTGTCCGGGCTGACAAGCATCTCCACTTCCTGTTGGCCAACGAGCGGGTGCGGGAAATCGACGTAGCAGCGCACGCGAAACTCATCAGCAGGGTAGATGCCGATGCGGCGGTCACCTTCGCTGACTTCCAGCGGCCTCAGAACTTTCAAATAGCGGCGTTTGCGCCTCAGTCTGCGGAGGCCGGAGTGTTCGAGCATCTGCATAAAAGGCTCAGCCGAACCATCGAGAATGGGCACCTCAATGGAATCGATATCGATGAAGATGTTGTCGATGCCGCAGGAATAGATGGCTGCAAGGAGGGGCTCCGTTGTGGAAAGGAGTACTCCCTGCTTCATTAGACTGGTTGCATAACTGACGCGGGCAACGTTGTGTCCTTGGGCTTCGATGGGAAAGTTATCAAGGTCAACGCGGCGGAAAACAATGCCTGTTTCGGCCGTAGCGGGGACCAAGCGAATGTGCCCGCGCACACCGGTGTGCAGGCCCACACCTTCGACGTAAGATTCCCTCGTGATAGTAGTTTGGAACATGCCCCAGCATCCATTGTAGCATTTTGTTAACCAGATGTTTACAATTTTGTGCTTTATTATCAATAGCTTACAACACGCCGAACAGGGAGAAGGCGAATGGGTGTGGTAAACAGACAACAATCGGGGGGATTCACTGTGGCTCTGTGCGCAAAGAAGCATCTCTTCCATGCTCTCAGTTCAGGCTTCCTTTTTTCTTTAGTGCCGCGTCCCAATGTTCGGCAGTGCTATACTTAAGCCTTGTAGTCTGGGCAAAGAAGGGTGGGCATGAATCGAGCGGCTCGCATTGGCATCTTTTCTGTATCGGTATTGATTCTTTGTTACGCGGGGATAGGCCACGTCCGGGCGCGCACTTCAGACGACAAGGCTTACAAGTCGCTGACGGTTTACGGGGAAGTTCTGCAAAAGATCCAGCAGGATTACGTTGACGACCCCAACATGCGCACTGTGACGGCTGGCGCGCTTCACGGGTTGCTGGAATCGCTGGATCCGCAGTCAAGCTACTTCACGCCGCGCGAATACGACGAATATAAAAAGAAGCTTGCCAATGCGGGCACGGGCGAGACCGGGCTAACGCTCAGCAAGCGCTACGGCTACATCATTGTGCTGTCCGTTCTACCGGACAGCCCGGGAACAAAGGCGGGCATTCGCAGCGGAGACATTTTCGAATCCGTGGGAGGATTTACGACCCGCGACATGTCCGTGGGCCAGGCAATGAATCTTCTCAATGGCCAGGCGGGCACGGGTATCAAGGTCTCGGTGATTCGCCGCGGCAAAGCCACGCCGGAGGAAGTTGATCTGGTGCGTGAGAAGCTGACGAATCCGAAACTGATCGTCCAAAAGGTGGACCCGGACATTCTGGTCTTGCGCTTCCCGTCGTTAGATGCGGGCCGTGCAGAAGAAGTGCGCGCCCGACTGCTGGGAGCAGAAAAGCAGGGGAGTCGCAAAGTGATACTGGATGTGCGCGAGTGCGGCCGCGGGCCGGTTTCCGAAGCGATTTCGCTCGCGCGCCTATTTGTTTCCTCGGGGACGCTGGCGACGTTGCGGGGGCAGACGGTTTCTTCGCAAATCATTTCCGCGGAACCGAAGCAGGTGATTTGGAAAAACCCAGTCTCGGTGCTGGTGGACGCCACTACCTCAGGTGCTGCGGAAATTCTTGCGTCCGCAATCGAAGCGAATCATCGTGGCGATGTGGTAGGGGAGCGAACGTTTGGCCTGGCTTCGGAACAAAAGCTGATTACTCTGGACGATGGCGCGGCGCTAATTCTCACCGTGGCAGCCTATTACAATCCGGACGGGAAACCCATCCTCGAAGAAGGCGTGACGCCGACGGAGATTGTCCGCGCCGCTGCCGAAGATGACTCGGATTCAGGCGAAGAAGACGCAACACCGGCTCCCGAAACGCAGAAGGAACCTGGACTGGGGCCGCGTCCCCTCTCTCCGGAAGATCCTATCTTTCACCGTGCCCTGGACCTGCTGAGAGCCCCAGCGAAAAAGGCTGCTTAGTTTTACGTGAGCGAAGCTCGACCTTCCGCTGAAACAGCATCTTCCCTTAGATCCAGCCGAGAGAAACGTGCCCTTCGCGTGGCTCTCCTGATTGTTCTTCTGGCCTTCTCCTGGGCTATCGCGGGTTGCAAGAAGTCAGAACCAGGGCGTCTGACTCCAGCCAGAATCCATTCCATTACCCGCGAGTTCGCCGAAGCCGCCCATTCTGCGGCGCCGGCGGGAACACAAATCCGCATCGGACTGCAAGCGTCGAAAGAGAGCCCCGAAGACATCGATCATCTGGACATCACCGTTCTCGAGACTGGGCCAGATTCCGCGGCACGGTCCGACATCGCGAAAATCCAGCAAGCCCTCGGAGCAGTTGCGACACGCCACGGACTGACCGAAGAGCCTTCGGAGAGCCGCGAAGGACCTCTCTTTTTTTACTTGAGGGGTAGCACACGAACGCACGCTGTGCACATCCATGTGGGCGCGAAAGCCGCAGAGGAAACCGGGAACGCTCCTCTGGGGAAGAACGGCCCGAAACTAGCCATCATTCTGGATGACCTGGGAAGTGACCGCGCCACAGCCGAGGCGTTTTTTGAGCTGCCGTACCCGCTCACGATCTCCGTGTTACCGAATCACGAGCACTCGACGGAGATTGCCCACGAAGCGGTGCGACGCGGCTACCAAGTGATGCTGCATCTTCCCATGCAAGCCGTCGGCAACGAAAAGCCGGAAGCGCAAGAACTGCGCCCGGGCATGCCTGCGGCGGAAGTGTCCGCGCTCGTTGATCAATTCCTGCAAAATGTTTCCGGTGGTGTCGGTGGCAACAACCATCAGGGGTCGCAAGCCACCTCGGACCCTGCCCTCATGAAAGAGTTGATGCCCGTTTTGCGCGAGCACCAACTCTTTTACATTGACAGCCGGACAACCGCGGCGACGGTGGCCTACGATACTGCGGAGAGTTCTGGAGTGCGGTCTGCCTTCCGTAATGTTCCCTTTCTCGACGATGTCGCGGAGGTTGGCGCAGTGCGAAAGCAACTGGCACTGGCTCTGCGAGGAGCCCGGGAAAAAGGGGAAGCGGTCGCGATTGGCCATCCGCATCCCGCCACGCTTCAGGCTCTGCGCGAAGTTCTGCCAAGAACGCAATCACAGAGAGTGCGCCTCGTTTTTGCATCCGAATTAGTCCACTAAATCGAACCCGGCTTCAGGGCTGGGTGCTTGTCTCTCTTTGCGGGGAAGAGAAGATGAATCACCAGAGCAGAGAATCCTAAAGTCAAGAAGCTGAAAACACTTCCCTCCGGCCCAATGGTTCCGCCCGTCAACCACGTCGCCCCGTGCAGAGTTGCCGTTGAGAGATGCTGGGCATAGACGACGCCGCTGTTGGGTACGGAAAAGAGAAATGTCTCGCCAAAGTCAAAACTAGCGTGCCATCCCACCGCTAGCCAAAGATTCCCGGTTCGGCGCAATGCAAAAGCAAAAACCAGCCCGGTAACAGCGACGTTGGCCTCTCCAACTATTCCTTCGCCTGGGTTTCCTCGGTGCACAAACCCGAAAAGGATAGAAAGCAAGACTGCCGCCGGCCAGAATCCAATGCCTCTCGCCAGGGTGTACTGGACATATCCCCGAAACAAAAACTCTTCCGAGAGCCCCACAAAGACGAAGGCCACGGCCCAAAACACTCCCCAGCCCATAAGGCTGGCTCCGTGCATGGCGAGTCTGCCGAACGAATATCCGCCAAATGCCGCAATCAGGGCCATGAGCACTGTCACTTCTCCGAGCCCAAGCAGAACACCCTGCCAGAATGATTTCCCGAAGGCATGCTGTATGGGCAAACCGTATAAGCTCACAGGGCGCCGCTCCAGCCGCGCCATCAGAAGCCCGGCGCCGTACGCAGACGCAAAGCTGGCGATCTCCTCAAGAAACAGGTATTGCGGCGAAAGCGAATCAATTTTAATCCCGATGAATTGCTGAACGATGACCTGGGCCACAAAATTGATCATCAGCCAGAATGCTACATAGATGAGCAGGCTCCAACCGCTACGCAATCCCTCATCATTCAGAAATATCTTGCCGGGAAGTCCCTCTGGCGGCGGGGCTTGAGAGGCGGGAGTGGAAGACGAATCAGGAAATGATTGCGTGGCCAATCTTCACCTCGTGAGAAACGGCACGCCCGTGTGAAGGACAGATGCGAGTAGCGGCCTGTCGTAATCCAACTCGATATAGGACGCCGTCCGATTTTATCCTAGACAAGAGACTGGGCAGGGATTTACTGCGAGTGGGGCTCCTTCCAAGGCCGATCGAGAATCACCTCTCGCCCGCGGGAAAGACCCGTCAACAGTTGCCACGTCATTTTCAGGATCGCGTTACGGGTGTAAGGAAATCTCCGCTGCACCGAGAATCCGAAGACTCTTTTTCTCTTGAACGAAAACTACCGCCTTCAGATTCTCGCGTTTCCATTCTGTGCGAAGAGGAACCGTCGCGCTCCCCGAAAAGCTCGTATCGGTATCCGCTTTCGCTTCGCCGATCTTGCGCATGGTGCGGACGATGGCGGCGTGCCTCAACTCGTGTCCGGCGTTCTCACCGCGGGTCACCGAAGAGTGCAGACCCGTTTCCGTGATTGCCAGCCACACTTCCACAGCCCCGCCCTTTACCGATGGAGAGAGCCTCCCTACCTGTATTAAAAGGTTTTCAGCGCCGGGCTTGCTCGCCGTCCCTTGCGACAACGTCACCGTTGCCTTTTTCTGCGCAGCGGCTTCTGCGATGGACTGCCGCGCCTTCTGGTCGCGGCTGCCTGAAAATTCCAAACTTCCATCCACGACCATCTGGGGCGTGTAGGGGTTGCCGTTCCCGAGCACTCCCGCGTAGGCATACTGCCGTGCAGTCCAGTCGTGGGATGAGAACGGGTCTTTCCAGCCGAGTTCATCCCAATAGTCGACGTGCTCTTCCAAGGCGATTACCTGCGCGTTCCCCGCATTCAGTTGCTCAGACAATCTCGCCAGCAGTGCGTCCGCGGGTGGACAGCTCGAGCATCCCTCGGAGGTAAAGAGTTCGACCACGACCTCTGAGCCATTTGCCGCTGAAGTGGTCTTAACAACTTGAGCGTTGAACCCCACCAGGGCAGAACCAGCCAGAATCACGAAGAGAGAAGCTAGGACCACATGCAGATAGGAATGTTTCATCGTTCGTTTACCTCAGCACACACCCATTTCGATCCAACTTCTGCGGAAAGGTTACCGCCCGGCCTGGATGAACATTGCTTTGCATCGGGTAACCATTATGCTAGTTTTTAGGGGTTATGGGTACCCATTTGCTCTGGCCCGTTCATCTTCGGAGGTGGTTCGTGTGACCGCCCCTGAGCTATCCATCAAATTGCTCGGAGGACGTCTCTCCGTCGATTTCGTCAATACCACCGCATCATATCCCGAGATGTCCTGGGAGCAGCTCATTCGCTTTCTGGAAGTCGCGCAAATCGTCACCACGGAGCGCGGCGCCCAGCTACTCGTCCTGCCCCGGTCCGACCCCCAAGCTGCGGAGGCCTTACGTCTGAAGGCCGAACGGCTTAGTTCGGCCCTGCGGAAGGCATTCGCCGCCCAACTCCGCAAACAAAAAGTGGCCACGGAGTGGATTGAGGCGGTCAACGAGATTTTGCGCATCACCGAGGGCCACGACGAACTTGTCTCCCAGGATAGCGGCTGGAAGATCGAGTTCATCGCGCGGGAAGGCGGCTTGGACTGGCTGCTCGCGGCGGTGGCCCGATCAGGCGCAGAGATTATCGCCGAAGGCGCCCACGCCCGGCTTCGACTTTGCGCCAATCCACAGTGTGGACTTTTCTTCTACGACATGTCCCGCACGCACCGCCGTCGATGGTGCTCGATGGCAGTCTGCGGCAACCGCAGCAAAGTGGCTGCGTTTGCTCGCAAACACGCTTCGGCACGCCATGCCAGTCCTTGAATGCCGTCTCGCCGGAGTCATTTGACGTACTTCGGCGGCTCTCCTTTAGACCATGGATCGTAGCTGTGAGCGAATACTAGGCGGTCCCACACCGGGGGATGCGAGTAGAGCCAGAAAGTGATAAACGGCGGCGGATTCGGATCCGACAAGTCCAGTTCCCCGATGACTTGAAACGCGTGCGCCGCAACCTCTTCCGAATTCGGAATGAGGCCGTGAATAACTTCCAGGCCGTAGACATCCGCGGCGTGCTCCTCCATGCGGCTGATCCAGTTGACTGCCGGTGAAGAGACAAACAGCAAGACTTGCAGCAGCAGCAGGAGCACGGCGAGCGAAGCCCAATCTTCCGCTCCGTGTATCTTCCAGTCCCCGCCCCATCGGTCGAGCGTCCAATGCAATGCGCGAAAGAGCAGATAGAGCGCCAATAGCAACCCGGCCGCTCCCAACAAGAAGCCCTTGAAAACGTGCCCGAGAACGTAATGTCCGAGTTCATGACCTATGATAAAGAGCGCTTCATCGTTCGAGGTCTTTTGAATCGTGGTATCCCAAATGACCACCCTCTTCGAGGCACCCAAGCCGGTCACATAGGCGTTAATCGTGTTTGTTTTTTGGCTCGCCACCATCAGGAACATGCGTTCCGGCGGAATGGGCACTCCCGCATGATTGGTCAATCTCGCAATGGAGGCAACCAGCTCCGGGTGTTGCTTGTTGAGCGGCTCGAACTTGTGGAACAGGGGATCAATCCCCAGGGGAGTGATCACCATCAGGCCCAACAGAATCAGAACCGCCGGAAACCAAAAATACAACCACCACCGGCGCGGGCTGAATCGCATGACGGCAAACAAAATCAGGGCCAGCACGATTCCGAACGCCACCGTGAGGCATTCTCCCTTGGTCCAATCCCAGAACCACGAACTCCAACCCTGAATGGATTGTTCATAATGCAGCGAGAGCCGATGCCAATAAATCTCCACTGGCAGGTCCAGCACGTCGACAAGAACCAACAGGAGCGGAACGAACACCAATCCCTGCACCCATCGCTTTTCACTGGCATTCTCCGCGATGTCCCGAAGGCGCGCCGCGATCCCCAGCCGAAGAATGAGGAAGAGGAACAAGCCGCCGAGAATATAGTAGACAAAATAGAGCGTGTAACCCGCGCGGGAATAAGCCACGGCCTTTTCATACCGATCGTGGGACAGCGTGTATTGTTCGGTCTTCGTTTGCTCGGAAGACTTGGCAGTTGCCGCCGAGGCTGCCTCCGAAACCGTCTGCTGCGCGGCGGCTTGCGCCGAAAAGGCATCCGCCTTTGCGGAAGGCTGCCGGTTCGCAAATCCTGGGGGGACTAAGACAAAAAGAAGCAGAGAAAAAGTGCACGAAACGGTGACGCGAAGCCCACCGTCCCATGAGACCTCCTGGCGTTTTCCTGAAATCAAGTTCCGGCGCGTCCGCTGCCACAGCCGGCACGCGCCGCGAGTATGCAGCACCGCATTTCCATGCGCAAGACTTCATCTCTCGATTGGACGGCCACAGGTGGGAGAACGTTTTCTTGCCTCTGGGAAGCCGCATGCTATGGCGTGATCTTCGGATGGGCCGTCTTCAGGCAGTAATTCCGCACCGCGCCCGTGGTCGTCAGTCCGATATGCACAAAAGAGGTCCAGCGCTCCAATTTGTGATGTCCGTAGCGGTGAAAGAGATAGGAAGCCCCGATGGAAGCGCCGGTGCTGGCTGCTTCAATGGCGCCAAAAGCCGCGTGATTGTCCACGACGTCATTGGAAAGAAGAATTTCCTGCCGGCCGCGCCGCCGCATATTCAAAGTCGAAAAATAATCCAGCGTGCGTGCCGCTCCAACGCCCGCGAATAACCAGCGGTTCTCTTTGTCCCAGAACCGGTGTTCCGCTGTGCGATCATTCGCTCGAGACTTGGGAACAGGAGAGGCGATGTCAGAATCTCGCGGCGGCGCTTGCGCCGCGCGTTCCTGAGCGTCGATCTTGCTCGCGACGAGAAGGACGACAAGGAATAGTTGTCCGACCAAACTGGATTTCCGCAAGGTCTTCTCTCCCGGGTGCCGCTCCTTTTCCTTCTTTTGTGCTGTAGCGTATTATCGCAGCCCGGCGACTTTTTTCCTGCTTGAAAGCGCCGGCGGCCTTTCTATTGTCGAGTTCGCCGCCCAAACCTGCCGGGGATTGTCATTCCCCCACTGCGGGGGTATCTTGAAATTTAGCCCGGCGGAATTCTGAGAGGAGTAGCCCTATGTCGCGCTACATGCTATTGCGGTTTGCCCCGCTGGCTTTGCTGATTGCCACGTTGCTTCCGGCTGTGGCTTTTCCCCAATCGCAGGATTCGCAATCCGTGGCGGAGGCAGCCCGCCGCGCCCGCGAACGGAAAAAGACAGAGGCCAAGCCCGTCAAAGTGATTACCGACGAGACTTTGGACGTGAAAAAAGGCGATGTGCAGAGCGCTGTTGCCGAAGAACCCAAAATGCCGGGCGCTCCGGAACCAAATGCCCAATCCGCGAACAATGCGCCAAGCGCGAATGGCGGCGCCGGTTCTTCCGCCGAAACCAAAGACTCTGAGGAGGAAAAACTAAAAAAGGAATTAGCGGCCTTGAAGGAGCAGCTCAAGCAAGCTCAGAGCGATCTGGACCTTCTTCAGCGCGAGTACCGACTGGATCAGGATACCTTCTACTCGAATGTCAACTACGCCAGCGACACTGCAGGAAAACAAAAGCTGGATGACGAAAAACAGCAGATTACCGACAAGCGGGAGGAAGTCGAGCGCTTGAAAGCTAAGCTCGCGGATTTGCAGAAGGCCCTGAGCATCACGGATTCCACCGCCCCCAAACCTTAGTTTGTTCCTCACTTATCCGATCCCCAGAAGGTGTGGTTTCTAAGCGGCTCAGGCACTCCGCCTGAGCAAATTAGTCTTCAGTTTACGTGGGGCGGATTCGCCGAACGAAGCCTCTAATCGATTCCGTGAATCCGCAGGCTGACGAGCTGATCGATGGTCAGATTCTTCATGCCGCGTGATTGTAGATGCGTGATGAAGTCCGGCGTGACTCCATGGATGCGCATGGCGATCAACTGATCCGGCTCCGGATGGGCGTAACCGAGCTTTTGGAGCTGTCCAATAAAATCCGGTGAAACCCCATGAATCCGGAAGGCAATCAACTTGTCCAAATCCACATGATCGTAGCCACACTTTTTCAACTGCTCTATCCACTCCGGCGACGCACCGTGAATGCGCATGGCGATGAGCTTGTCCGGGTCGGGGTCATAGCCGGCCTCGCGAACGCTGCGCACCATTTCCGGCGAAACGCCATGAATGCGAAACGCAATCAGTTTGTCGCCGTCCGTGACAGTAAGTCCCGCCGACCGAATGTCAGAAATGAACGCGGGAGAAACCCCGTGAATCCGGAAGGCGATGAATTTGTCGCTGTCGGAAACATTTAGGCCGGAAGATCGAATGCCATCGATGAATTCCGGAGTCACGCCATGAATCCGGAAGGCGATCAGCTTGTCCGTATCCAGCCCCTGCAAATTCCGGGCTTTGATTTCTCGGACGAACTTCAGGCTCACGTCGTGAATGGCCATCGCAAACTGCTTGTCTGCGTCTATTCCTTGGAAGCCGAGAGCCCGCATCTCCTGCGTGTATTTCGGATCAGGCACAAAATGGAAAAGCCCCGCGCCCTCGCCGTCGTTCACGAACCCTTCGCAGTCGAATTTTCCGGCATCCCGCGTGATCGTGAAATGCACTTCCTGCCGGCCCGCTTTGGAGAGATCCAATCCGGAAAACTCACTCACCGACCATTCCGAACTGGAATGAAAATGATGCCCACCGCGCGAATCCATCAGGGAAAATTCTACTTTACCCGGCTCGTCGGAATGGCGAATCGTCCAATCGCCACTCTGTGTCTGGCCGCGAAGGGCGCTCGCGAGTCCGAACGCGGCGCCGGCAACCACAAGAATCAGTCCCATCACTCGATTCGAATTCATGCGAGTTTCCCCTCTGTTGTTTCTCTTGGCCCTTAGAAAATATCTGCCTGTTTCAGCGCAATCAGCTTGTCCAGGGTCAGGTTCTGGAAGCCGTGCTTGCGCGCCTTCTCGATGAATTCCGGCGTGATCCCTTGCACTTTCGCGCCGATGATTTCATCGCTGTCCAAATCCTTGAATCCCGCCGCTTGCAAAGTTTTCACGTACTCGGGCGTCACGCCTTGCACCTTCATCCCGATGATTTCGCCCACATCCAGCTTCGGACCAGTGGCCTGCATTGCCCGGATGTAGTCCGGAGTGACTCCCTGCACTTTCATCCCGATCAGTTCATCCGCATCGGGTTTAAGACCGATAGCCTGCATTCCTCGAACGTAATCCGAAGTAATGCCTTGCACTTTCATTCCGATGAGATTATCTGGATCAGCCTTGACGCCCAGCTCGCGCAATTCACGCGCATATTGGGGAGTGATTCCCTGCACCTTCATCCCTATCAATTCATCTACGCTGAGGTTAGACGCAATCGTGCGCATTTCGCGGATGTACTCGGGTGTGATTCCTTGCACACGCATTCCCAGGAACTCGTCGGCAGTTGGTTTCATTCCCAGGTCGTGGATTTCTTTCACATAACTAGGTGTGACGCCCTGAATCTTCATGGCGATCAACTCGTCGGCCGAGAGATTTTTGAACCCAGCCGCCTCCATGGCGTCCAGGTACGATTCCTTCTTGTTCGCATCGCTGCTAGCGCTGTGCTCTTTCTCTTTGCCTTTGTCCTTGTCTTTGCTGGCCTGTGCTGTGGATG
>WNFJ01033607.1_pt3 | contig 12424 bp, 10 predicted proteins | sample 5400461 | NCBI WGS metagenome assembly WNFJ01 (sample SAMN13153349, study PRJNA577476) | soil metagenome | isolation source: 115 cm saprolite on Douglas fir-dominated hillslope | place: USA:California | collected 2013-09-17
TGGATAGTCGAGTCCTCTAGTTTCCGCAACCCGTCGTTCGTTAGCCGATAGCCGTCGCATTAGTACCATCGAGGTTTGTGTATCGTTTTTCGGCTGAAATAGATCGCGCATCATGTCCACCACGGCAATGATCTGCGTATTCCGCAGCATCCATTGGCGGACGTACCCCAAAGCCGGGTTGTTCAAGATGCCGTTTGGCATAACCATCGCCATTCTGCCGCGACCTTCCGTGAGAAATTGAACGCATCGCTCAATAAACAATATCTCGGGCGGCTGGGACTTCTGAAGCACTTTTTGGCCGTCTCGGTCAACGCGCATCGTCCACTCGCTCTCTTCCTCTTTATAGTCCCAGACAGCAGCGAGGTCGTACTGAATCAGAACGTCACGGTCATCAATAACAATGTTCGCTCCGAAGGGCGGATTCGTGAACAACACATCAATTGATCCAAGCATTACAAGCTCGGCTGCCTGCGGATTCCATGTGTGCGGGTGTGACAGGCTGTTGATTTGAAATAAGCCACCCTCGCCGTCGTTGTTCATGACCATGTTCATCTTGGCGGCGCGCACCAGCGATGGGTTCAAGTCAAAACCAAAAACTCTGTGACTTAGATATTCCGATCGCTTGCGATATAACTCTTGTCTTTCCGCATCTGTTCCACTTTCCGGGTTTGCCCACTGCGCACGTTCGCTCCTCTCGATGTGCAGAAGAGCGTGATTCATTGCAGTGATCAGGAACCCGCCTGTACCGGATGCCGGGTCAAGGAGCCGTTCAGCGGGCTGTGGGTCGAGCATGGTGACGGCCATTCGACATGCGTTTCGGGGCGTAAAGAACTCGCCCCTGTCTCCCCTCAGATTCGAGCCGACAATTTCTTCGTAAGCGACGCCTTTTACATCCACGGATGACGCAAGAAGGGAGAATCTCTGTAGTTGGCTCACAACGTATGCGACGACATTCGGTTTAAGGTTGATGTCTGTGTCGGAACCGGTGAAAATGTCCGAGTACTTGCGAACGACTTTGTCAGCGAAGATTCGTTGAATCCGGCTCTTAGCAGCTGCAGCCGCCGTACCGGACGACAGCTCCGCCGAGGTCGAATAGAAGTGAAGAACACCAGAGCGCTCGTCCTCAATTTTGCAGAAGATGAGCTTGAGCAGCTCCCAGAACGCTTCTGGCTTTTGCATCCCCTCTGATCCAGCGATGTAGTTATGACAGCGGCGAAATGCAAACAGCAAGTTGTCCGCTGCTGCGGGCATTAGGTCTTTGCGTTTCGGTCTTTGTGCTTCAGCTTCTTGCTGGCCAGCACCGGGTATGTCGACAATCTCTTCGAAGGTGACGGTACCTTTGAGGACTCTCTTTGCGTAGCAATGTCGCTCGTCCCCATTGGTCCATAGGCCGTACTCCGCGTTTGGACAAGCGGCCATATATGATTGCAACTGGCCTATGCCTTCGTTTCGGTCTCGTGAGCTTGTCCCGGCTTTCTTGGTCTCGAGAATCAGAAAGATGCTTGATTGTTCATGCTGGTTCACGGGTTTGAACACCGCAATGTCAACACGCTTCCTGGCGGAACCAACCTTAATCGCGAACTCCGGGCTGCAGTCGGTGGGGCTGTACCGATATTGGCGGACCAGTGCCTTTTCGAGGTTCTGGCGGACATATTCCTCGGGCGTGTCGTTGACGGCCCTGCCCGTCAGGAAATCAACGATCTTGCCTTCGGGTACCGCACCTACGGGGATCGGTGCTGCTGCCGGAAACGGTAATGTGTGCAAATTGCCCATGTGAAAATGTGCCCGCTTTCAATGACTAACGATATTGCCACGTAGCGAGCCAAAATGGGAATAGTTTAACTGGTAACGTGGCTATTGCGCCGGTCGTGTGCACGGGCCGGCGTGCGAGAACCGGAGCGGAGCCCCGCGAATTGGGGCAACGTTTCCGCAGCCAAACGTTGCCTGTGCAACAGATCCTTTGCCAGCGCCAGATCGATCTAGAAAACGGCGTTCGGACGCATGTCAGGTGGTATCATTCGGTCTGATTTTCGGGCTGCAAGATCTCATCGGTCTGCCGTTCCGATTACGGAGGCATACAATGCGCACACTCCGCGTCGAAGGGCTTGCCATCGTACTGATACTGTTCGGTTCTTTCTTTGCGTCCTCTCTCTCTGCTAGTGCTCAAGACATATCCACACTCATTCCTGGCGCACAATTCACCCGTGCTGACAGACCGCCTTCGGCCATATCTCGTACGCAGGCGGAGTCTTTTTTGAGAATGTTCGTGGCTTTCGATCGGGGATCGAGAGTCCTGGCGGATTACAAGGAACCTGCACTAACGCGTGGGGCAAAAGGCATTTCGATATTCAGAGACTTGGCGCCGTCGGTTACGCTAGTCGTGACAGGTGACGACAAAAATATCGAGGGGATCGGAACGGGTGTTGTCGTAGATCGTTCGGGTTATGTGCTTACAAACTGGCATGTGATCGCCGGTCACCAGGACGCTGTTGTTTTTATGAAGCCCCCGTCCGGTTCGGAAATTGAGAAAAAATATGGTTACTATGCGCAGGTTGTGTACGTTAATCCAGTTCCGGATCTTGCGCTCTTGAAGCTTGCCGAGGCACCTTCTCAACTCCCTGCGGTCACCGTCGGTGACATTTCTGAGGCCCAAATTGCAGAAGATATTCACATCATCGGACACCCTCACGGACAACTATGGTCCTACAGTACTGGAGTCTTGAGCCAGATCCGATCTGACTACACTTGGAAGTACGACGATGGCAGCCAGCATCGTGCGAAAGTGTTGCAGATGCAAACCGCCATTAATCCTGGTAATTCAGGTGGTCCAGTTGTGGACGACTCAGGCAAACTCATTGGACTTGTCGCAATGTTTGAGGAGGGGCAGAATCTCGACTACGCGATTTCTGCTGATGTAATCAAGACCTTTCTTGTGCAGGCCATGAGTCGTCAGACGAGGGGGATGAAACGGGATCCCAATCAGCCCGATACGAACCCCACGTATGCCGCACCTGCTGACAATGGCCGCGTCATTTACAGGTCTGAATATTCTGGGTTAACCGTGTACTGGATGGTTTCGAACAAAGGGAGTCAACCTTCCAGTCTACTGATCAAAGATCAGAAAGGAAACACTGTTGAGGCGGTGACTCTAGTTAACGGCCATGTAATCCGTGGTTCAAGCAGTTTGGATTCGCCAGGGCTGTTCTGGGCAGAAGCTACTCCCCCATCAAAATGAATGGTGCCCAAAAGAAAGGTTGATCATACCCTCCGCGAATGAGAGCCAAACGCGCGTGCATGAGTGCAACATTCTTGGGATCTCCCTTCAGTATTGATCGATACAACTCTTGCATAAACAACGCGGTCGAATTGTCAGCGACCTCCCACATGCTGACAACAACGCTCGAAGCGCCGGCGGTTAGGAACGCTCGGCCCAAATTATAGACACCCTCTGATTTGCTGAGCTTTCCGGAGCCCGTGTTACAGGCGGAAAGCACTACCATTTCAGACTGGAGCTGCAGATTGAGAACCTGCGACAATTCTAGGAACATGTCGTCTGGATTCCCAGTGAAGGAAAAGAGCAAGGCTGGTTCGCGAAGTCCAGAATCCACTGGCAACAACCCATGAGTTGCAAAATGAAGGAATCGGTAGTTTCGCAAATCCGTATCCAGCAGCTTCTTGCGATTTGCGTCAATCCCAAGTCTGATATCCGCTTTTCCCCCATTGCCTTCGATTAATTCAGCAATTCCGTGCACTTCCGTTGCTGTGCCTGGCAGTCGTTCGAACGACAGTCCCGCCGATCTCAATGTGCTCGCGACATTGGGTTTCGCTTCGGCTACGGTGTTGGGGCCTTTTGGAGACACTTCCCTGGCCGCATCCCACCGTGGATCGCTTTGAGAGGTAATCGGATCTCCAATTCCAAGTATTTCCGATCCCCATGATGCGCTTCCGGACGTGGCAGCTCGCGAAATCATCATCGCTTCCGTTGACGGGTAATATGTTGTCGGGATTGCAGCCAGTGGGTACAATCCTTCCGCAGCGTTCGGAGACAGCATCTCAACTGGGACAAGGGCTAAAGCATCGTCCGGAACGTAGATGATGGATTTCGCTTCTCGCAGTGACGCATAGGCAGAATTGGGAAATAGGGTGCTTGTTAAGTCTTGAACAGCTTTGGGGTCAAAACCTCCAAGCTGGGCTTGTGAAATTCCGCTCTTGATCTTCTGAACTTGAGCGCGAATCCAGTCGCGGCCGTGTGAAACGGAATAAAAACGCGAAATCTCCGAACGACCGTCGTTTCCACGAGTGACAAACCACACGTAGCTCGCATCCTCCGTAACTCTGCATTCAACCAGCAATTCACCGTTCTGAAGAGGAACGTCCTGGATGTTGAAGGGAAGAGGATAGCGGATCATGGTGTATGAGGGGTATTTTGCCCTTAGGGTGGAAACAAAAGCACGCAGCTGCTTATCCACCTCGGCGAGGTCGGAGCGAATTTGTTCGGCAGGTCTGGCAGCACTACTTCCTGCAGCCAATACGTCTCGAAGTTCAGCTGTCAGTTTTGATTTTCTGAACTGTAGTTCGCTCTCTTTCTCACGGATGTCTGTCGATAATCTGCGACGAATCGCATCGGAGAACCGTGCTCCCCATACTTTATTGAAGAGCTGACCTTTATCGGCTTCAGCAGTCTGCAAAGCCAAGGCCGCAAAGTTGACGTTCGAACTCGGCTGCGCTGCTGCTTGCTGGTAAAGAGTGCTGATGAGTTCATCGAAGATGAAACTGTAGTTTTCGGAGATCGCGCTGCTCTCTTGCACGTCTGAGCCACTTTGCAGTGTGCCAATCATTTGAACGACATCGGAATAGTCCTTAACTGCGGCCTCCAGGTGTCCAACATTTCTATTCAGTCGTGCCCTTACATATAGAAACCGTCCTGACAAATAATAGTCGTGTGCTGCTTGGACAAGCGGTCCTGAATTTTCCAGATCCTTTTCTGCCGCCTTGTATTCACCTTTGCCAGAGTGTGCCTCCGCCAGCGTGAGGTGGGCATGGGCCACACAGACGTTGTCTTTTAGTGCCTTGCATTGCGACAGCAGTAAAGTCGCTGTGTCAATGGCTTCCTTGTACTGTTTGGTTTGAGTGTACATCTCAAGAAGCTGGACACTTATCGATATTGAGTCTGATTGGAAAGCTCTTAGAGACGAAGCCTCTCTGTACAGAGACGACGCCTTCTGGAAATCCTTCAACTCTGAACTGCGTTCGGTATAAACTGCGAGCAGTGACGAATATGCAAATAGTTCACCCTTCTCATCATTGAGCGATTTGAATTCATTCAAGGCGGAAGTTGCGTGTTGAAGTACAGATGCCCATTCCCCAACTACCTCACAAATTCCTGCAATGGCTAAATCTGCATACGCTTGGAGCGAAACATTCCTGTCAGCAGTCGCCTTGTCATATGCTGTCGTGAACGCAAGAAGAGCATTGGGATACTGGCCCGCGGCCTCGTAAGCCTGTCCGAGAGCGGAATATGCGTTGAATGTTGCAGTATTGCTCTTGCTTTGTTCGGCAACATCACGCGCGTTTAGGAGCAAACTCAATGCTTCTTCAGTACGTCCGGTACTTCGAAGTATGTTCGCTCTTTTCACCAAGACTTGAGACTCTGCATCCAGGATGCCCGCTTTTGAGAACATTGCGGCCGCACGGGCATAGATGGCTTCTGCATCACTGGCTTGTTCTCTGTCTGCAATTTCGGCCAACCCCCACATAGACCGAGCGGCCACATCCCATGCGCTCGCGTTTTCGGAAAGCTGATCCGCCGTTGTAAATGATCGGCGCGCGCTCTCATTTTGTCCTTGTGCTTCATACGCAAATCCGAGATTCAAATGTATCTGCGCTTGTTCCTTGTCATCGTGGAGGCCTTCTGCGAGAACCAAGGCTTTGTCAAGATACGCTGTGGCAGCGTGGTAGTCAGGGCTCCTCTTCATTTCGTGATAAAAGGCTAAAGACGCGTAGGCGTTCGCTAGATCTAAAGTTCGTCCTGCCTTTTCGAACATCGTGGAGGCGAGACTCATTTCCCGAATGGCACCGTCGAAATCTTTTCCCGTAGCCAGAGAGAATGCGTAACTTCGGCGCAACTCAGGTGTGTCACCGAAAGTCTTGATCCAATATAACGTCGACTCAGCCGCAGACGGATTGTTAGTCAGGAGTCTCACAGAACTGCTGGTGGCCTGTGAGAATTTCATAGCCTCTTCAGTGCCTAAAGACTTAGCCCCTTGCTGGCATACCGAGAGCCTTTGCTCGGCGGCCTCAACATCTCCTGTTCGCACGATGGCCAGAGCCAACCAACAATTGACGGTCATGCGACCCTGGTGTAGCGATGCTTCAGCGGCAGGATTCGACTCGATGTGGGCATTTGCGAGCAGCGGTTCTGCGTCCAGAAGTACATTTCTTGCGGAGTTGAAATCATTCGTTACAAACAAGTAGTGTTTGGCCAATGCTAGGTAAATCGGAATTCTGATGCTGGATTCGATCGGGCTTACGAACCCTAGCAGCCGAGTGAGGTACTCAGTGCCACCTGGCGTTGCCGTCAATTGTTCGGGAAGTGCCGTCATTTTCGATAACGCCAATCCCTTCTCTGCCTGCCACTTCACACGCCATTGCTCATTCAAGAGTTCCACAGTATTGAGTGATAGGGCACTTTCGAGGCAGTTTTGCAATTCGCCTGAGTCACACACTTGCCGCAAATGCCCGTATGCTCCAAAGCCTTCAGCCGTAGAGACGATTGCCGACATTACGGTTGCTTCAGCCTTTTCGTCTTTAAGCTGCAAAGCATATTGAAACGCTTGCTCCGTGGCTAACAGAGAGCGTTGTTGAAAGTGCAGATTGTCCGCTGCCACGGCATGATCGACCCACATTGCCATTAATGTTTTGGTGAGGGATTCATCGTGAGGGCGATCAGCAGAGGACATTGTTGAGAGTCTCTCTGCCTTTTCCAGATTATCAATTTCCTTAGCCCAGTCTTTCTGTTGTTTGTAAAAGAATGACCAGCCTAGATATAGAACAAACTGAAAGTTGTCACTGGCTTTGCCTTTCTGCTCTTGAACGAGTTCCAGAGTCTCTGCATAAAGCAGAGGAGCCTTATCGTCCTGTTTAGCAGCTTGCAGAAGTGGAATTTCGGAAGTCAACACTTGTAGAAGTGCTGTTTTGTTGGCAACCGCCCGCAAACTACGGGCTGCCGTCTCGTAATAATGAAAGGCTAGCTCAGGCTCGTGCTTGTCTCGATGGATGTCACCTAGTTTCTGGGCAGCCTCGGCAACAAGATACTGATTACCCACACTTTTAGCTTTGTCGAGCAGCGTATTCCAGGTTTCGGCACTCTTGTCTGGTAGATGTCCAGCTTGATAAGCGAAAGCGAGCATTTCGAGACGACTAAAATCCAGAATGAGCGATTTTGATTGCACATCGAGCAGCTCTAGGCCACGCTTAAGATCGCCTTGGTAGATGTACGCGGCACCTAGCGTGTTCTTTGCGAGGAACTCTGCATAAGTATTTCCTGTGTCTTGGGCGAGTCCTAGTGCGTCCTGGAGACCCTTGATTGCAGTCGTCACATTCTTGTCGGATTCCGCCAACAGCGAATAGATCCAATAAACCCGATGCAAGGCTTCTAAGGAATAGTGGTTTGCTTTGTCGATATCCAGTGCCGCATTGAGCGACGTACGCGCGTCCTTGATGACGCCAGCGGCAAGCCACATGCGGCCGATCTCTCCGAGAGCTCGTGATTGCACGTACAGACTCTTGCCGGTTTGTGCTTTCTGGAGTGCCCGCGTGTCGGTATCTAGAGCTCCTTTGCGGTCACCTGACATCTCCCTGAGAGCGGCTAAGCTAACCAGAATCTGTGCCTCAAGCACAACATTCGAGCGCTCTGCTGCAGCCTCTAGGGATTTGTTGAGCAGGTCTCGGCCAATATCAATCTCGCCTTTGGAAATGGATAGCGCTGAAAGCTGTAAACCAGCAATTGGAAGATCTGACTCTAAGCCTCTCGATTGGCAGAGATCCCATGCCTTTTTCGCGTCTTGAAGCGCTCCTTCCAGATCTCCCAAGTCCCATTTATCAGATGCGGTGTCGATAAGACCTTTGATCTCGGGATCGGAAGCTCGCAGCTCTACTGGTATTTCCTGACGGGCAATGCTTTTCGAGTCGCAGTAGGACGGAGCAGCAAAAGTGAGCACGATGGCTATGATGGACAGCCTGGAATGGAAGGTCTGCGACAGATCAGTGAAAAATGCGAACATGGAGCGCATCGGCAATCGGACGGGACATATTCAGCATAGTACTCTAAACTAGAAAGTATTCTTGACAACATGAAACTCTAGAAATCGCGGGTGAGCGACTACCGACCGGCTTGTCGTGCCGCAGCTTCGATCCAAATTCCTAGGTTGTTGTATCCATCATTGGCTTGCCCGTCGTAAATCGGAAACAGCGTTGAGAAGGTATGATTTGTATTGCCGCCCAGGTTGTAGGCCACATCACTCAGAGACATAGAACCAACATCACGGGCGAATTGCCAACCGGACTGCATGTATTCTTTGAAACGAAGCTGGTCGGACTCAACCGTGAATGCTAGGGCGTCGAATGGATTCGACCCTTCCGGGCACTGCAGTTTGTTGAAGCCAGCGATCGTGTGAACGCGAACCGCTAACAGCCCATTCCCACGGATAAAGCTCCGAAAGATTTCATAACGAACCCAACGTCTCAGCGTCGTTTCCGCTCCAACCACGACACATGTGACGGTGGAGTTTTGCAATCCGTCACGAAGAAAGCGCTTCAGGGTTTCGACACCCTCCCGCTCCTTTGCCTCGAACACGGAGCTATCGAAGAAACCGGCATCGTCGCGTTCACCTTGTGCGACTTTTGTGACCCAGGAATTGCGAACAACCCAGGCCCGAGTAACATCCGGTTTGTAGTGGAAAGAGAAGAATGTCCGCCGCGCCACGAAGTTGACTTCCTTCACGCTTGCGGACCCGAGGGCCGCTAAGCAAGGAGTTTCGTATGGTTTCAATCATAGGCAGTCAGGGACCGCCTGACTAGCCGGAACCTAAGAAGATACGGGACCATTTTCTCTCAGAGCAAACCCGGTGGGTCTGATCCATTTGCGTGTCGAGGTCATCTTGTTGGCTGGGGACCTGCTTCTTCGATTTGGTGCGCTATGGCGAAGACGAGGCGAATATAATAGAGGATGGATACCATTATTCCGCCCGAACGAATGGAATGCAGGCGCTATGAAACTCTATGAACTCGCGCTGACTGGGGCACCTACTAGTGTTCAAAGTGCGGCGGTCCAAAAATGTCTAACAGACGTGCTGAACACGTTTGGTTTGCGTTTGGGAACCGATGTCGGTTGGTCAATTTGCCCTGCCGCCTTCGAGCCCGACCAGAAAACTTCGGCGGCTGTAGCGTTTTTCGGCGAAGTCGGCGTCTCGGATGCCGGCGTGGATGAGTTGTTTTCCAATCGCAACCGAACCCGGAACAATCAGCGCCGAGCTCCCGGACCGTTTGAAGCTTCTTAATTGTCTGACCTTTTCAGGGGACGGCCCCATGAGGATCGGCACCGCCTTGCTGGAATGCTTGGGACTCCTACCGCGTCAGCGACGCGTGTTCGTCAGCTATCGGCGTGATGAGGCGAAAGAAGCCGCCTTACAATTATTCAACTTTCTGTCTAGCAAGATCTTCGATGTTTTCCTTGATACCCACGGAATATTGCCTGCGGAAGATTTCCAGGGTGTCCTTTGGCACCGTCTCTGTGATTCGGACGTGCTCATCATGCTAGACACGCCCAATTACTTCACAAGTAGGTGGACAAGTGCGGAATTTGGGCGTGCGCTGGCGAAAGGAATCTCAATTCTTCGTGTGGGATGGCCCGGCGTTAAAGCTGCGGCGCGTACGGCGACTGCGAACTCTCTGGAGCTTTTGGATACAGAAGTGGATGTAGCGAATGGGCGTTTGTCGAATGAAGCCCTCGTCCGGATCGCTGCACAGGTAGAAATTGTACGTGCCCAAAGCCACGCGATCCGGAGTCTCAATCTTTTCAGCGCGCTGAAGCGAGACATCGAGCGCATTGGTGGAGTGGTCAACGGGGTCGGAGTCCACAATGCAGTCCACCTTCGATTGCCGGACGGCAAAGAAGTTATCGCATATCCGACAGTCGGTGTACCAACCTCAATGACACTCAACGAGGTGGTCGATTATGCATCAGGCAAAGAAGCCGCGATTGTTTACGATCATGTGGGCTTGCAGGAGAAGTGGCTGAAACATCTTACCTGGTTGGGTAGCAACATCTCAGCGGCTCGTTGGGTGCGCGCGAGCGAGGCAGCGTGGACATTCGGTGGATGGGGTACACCATGAACGCGATCTTTCTGTCTGCAAGTATTCCGGTAATTGGAAGAGGTACGTACTTCGAAACTGCAGATCCATTTCTCATCCAGTTAGCTGTCCGGGAGCTCATGACCCTAGCACTAGGACGCCGTCGGATCATCTGGGGTGGACACCCCGCGATCACTCCGATGGTTTGGGCTGTTTGTGAAGATCTCGGGGTCAATTACGCCGATGCGGTTGTTTTGTACCAAAGCAGATTCTTTGAGGAGCTGTTCCCCGAAGAGAATAAGCATTTCGCGCGAATGTGACATTCGTCAATGCGGTTGAAGGAGATAGGGAAGCAAGTCTCCTTGCTATGCGTCGAGCGATGTTATCTCGATCTGATCTCGAAGCAGGAGTCTTCATCGGCGGCATGGAAGGCATTCTTGCAGAACATAAGCTGTTCCAAGAACTGCATCCGTCTGCAGAGATTTTCGCAGTACCTTCACCTGGCGGTGCGGCTCGCCAACTTGCACAAAGTCTTGATCGCCTTTCCGAGGCGCAGATAAACGATGTTGATTTTGCACGCCTGTTCTACGAGAAACTCGGCATCGATCCCAACGAGCGACGAGAGAAGGATAGATGACTATGGAGTCCGTAATGACTCGACGCCACGTCTTCATCAGCCACCATCACGCTGACAATGACAAAGTTGATCAGCTCACCGAACTGTTAACTAGAGGTGGAAGCGACGTCCGGAATAGCTCCGTTCGCATNNNNTGAAACCGGCAAACCAGCGTCGAATGGACGAAGGACGCGTAAAGGACGAGACGATCCGCCGGCTCCTGCTCATGAAGATATCTTGGGCATCAACTGTATTGGTATTAATTGGAACGCAGACGCACACTCGCCCGTGGGTGGATTGGGAAATTACCCAAGCTGCTAAGCAGGGGAAGCGCATCGTCGGAGTCTATTCTCAGGGCGGGACGGATGCCGAAAAGCCCGCGGCGCTTGAGCGCTACGGATCAGCGATTGTCGCGTGGAACACGGACAACATAGTTGACGCTATCGAGGGCAAAAGCAACCAATTTCAGAATTCGGATGGAACTGAGAGAGCGGCCGTTCATCCGAGCACGACGAGGGTTTGCTGAAGTTGGGAAAGGTCTATATGTACGTTGTCGACCGAGACTTTGGTTTCGCTCCCAATCCTTTTCACGGCTGCTGCACCTTGGCAACATGTATGCCTCGTATTCGAGCTAAGGCGCAGGTGGGCGACTGGGTAGTTGGCATAGGGGGCTCAAGGCTAAAAGCCACTGGTCGCTGCGTATACGCGATGCGAGTAACCGAGACGCTGTCCTTCAATGAGTATTGGGTGAACAAAGCATACTTCGACAAGCGCCCCGTAAGGAACGGCAGCAGCGTAATGATGGTCGGCGATAACATCTACCATCGGGACCAGGCCAGTGGACCTTGGGAACAATTGGATTCGCACCACAGTAACCCGGACGGAACTCCCAATCCACTCAACATAAATAAGGATACGAGTGCCAACAGAGTGCTTGTCTCGCGTGACTATTTCTATTTTGGGAGGGCGGCACCTGCCGTCGCCCCTGGGCTGCTCGCGGCATTGGGATACAAGAACGGTATTGGACATCGAGTTTTTGACGCTTCACAATGCTCAGCCTTCCTCCAGTGGCTGTTCAGTGATTACAAAGCAGCTCGAAACATCGTGGCTGGGGACCCGTTTGATTTTGACCAAAGTGCGAAGCGCTACTCAGGAAAGCGTAGCTCGCTGCGCTAGAACTTGAGTTTCAATTGCAAAGATGCGTCTTCCTTGCGCCGCACGACCCAACCCCCACAGTGGTCAGGCCGAGAGAGTCCATAGAAGTCTTCTCTCGGCCCTGAGGCAGGCCAAAGCTTCCGTCTGTGTTCTGCGATCCAGGAGGGCCACAAGAAAACCGTCCTTTTCGCGGCTGCCATCTGCCATAATACGACTTCGAACGCGACCGACTTGATTGCAGGTAGGTGTGATGGAAGAGATCCCAAAACATCCAGATGGAGCCTCAACGGCCTCGGAACCCGC
>WNFJ01167280.1_pt1 | contig 12423 bp, 15 predicted proteins | sample 5400461 | NCBI WGS metagenome assembly WNFJ01 (sample SAMN13153349, study PRJNA577476) | soil metagenome | isolation source: 115 cm saprolite on Douglas fir-dominated hillslope | place: USA:California | collected 2013-09-17
GCCGCCGAGTCCGGCTTCGCCGACCAAAGCCACATGACGCGTCAGTTCAAGCGAACCTACGGCCTGACGCCCGGCCGCTGGATGGTTCTCACAGCCGCCGCGTCACAGACTCGGTCGACTGGAGGTGCACACTGAGTAAGCCGCTGCCGTGACATAGGGCTCAAGCGATTCGAACTCGGTACTGCCAATCTAGTGAAGGAATCCCTCCCTTCCCGCCATTGGAGTCTCTCGCGACATCACAACCGGAGATCACGGCTTCGGTTAGCGACAGCCAGCCGCTGGAAAGAGCATTTGTCGATACGGGCTCTGAGCCATGTCTCTCACTCCGTCTGCCTTCGTGTATAGCGCGATTCCAGTCGCAAGCGGCATCCAGACGCCCGGCTGGGCGATGTAGCCGTAGTCGTCGACGCCGAAATCGGCTGGAAGTGCAAGGGGCAGCAACTGGTCAGTTGTGGTCAATAGAAAAAGCCGCTCAGCTCCGCCATTGGCCCCGCCGCGGACGAGTACGTCGCCTTCGGGGGTCGGGCCGACAAAGCCACCGAAGTCGTTCGACACATACGACTTGTTGACCTGGCCGGTGGTCAGGTCGAGCCTGTAGACCATCCACGTTCCAACTGCGTTTGGAGGTGCGTCCACAGCCCAGGCTACTCCCCCGCCAATCACGTCCCATTTATGACTTCGATCGATGAGACGCACGTGGCCGGCTAGCGGATCGAGTAGCCAGAGACCAGGGACCTCCGTCGGCGCATCTCCGGCCGCGCCGAGGCCACCGAGATATATGCCCTCGCCCTGGTACGCGAGGATCGTCCAGTAAATGCCGCCGCCCGGGCCATCAGCCGACTGAATCAGCCGCTGGCTTCGGGTTTTTGCGTCAACGAGATAGAAACCAGTCGGCAGATTGGATCTCGAATCAATCTTCACCACATAATCGGATCCGTCCGGCGACACGTACTGCTGTTCCACCGGTACCCATGCGGCGACACCCCAGTCGTAGCTGGGCATGTGCTCAGACGAGGGATTGGCCAGGGTCGCGGTGTCGTGCGCATACTGACCGCCCGGGAAAGTGATCCAGCCACGCTCGACGCCCCCCTGAGCTTGCGCAACGACCGGGAGGCGGCATTCGAGGTTGGCAGGCTGCGGAGCCGCGGGACTCGGCGAGGTGGCGGGCAAGGGAGTGGCGGCCAGGGCACTCGCGGCAGCAACCGCCGAAGGCGTTGACGTCATCGCCGTCGGCGCGGCGTGGCCACAGCCCGTCAGTACGATGACGGTCGAGAAGCAGGCGATCGCTAGCTTACTCATCGTCCTGAGCGTTGTAACGGAAGCGCACCGATTCGGTTATGAGGTGTGCAAACGGCGGCCTTGGGCTAGTGGTGTTGTCGCGGCGGCCCAAACAATCCGCACTCGGTACGCGGCCAATCGACGGTACGAATCCCTACCTTCCCGTAAGGGTTTGGCGAGACCGCGTCCATGCACTGTCCTTCGAAACTACTGCAGAACTACTGCAGTAATACCCTGAGCTTGTCCTGTTAGCTCCAGGGACAGGCCGAATCTGAATTCAAAAATTGGTCGGGGGCGAGGGATTTGAACCCTCGGCCTCACGGTCCCGAAATCTAGGCCCTTTTGTCCACCGAGACGGTGTTCGCGGGATTTGCGTTCATTTCGAGAACTCACCGGACAATTCCCGGCCAGGTTCGTCCACCGACGTCGCCTGGATTACTACATGAATTACTACATGAACTACTACATGACATGAGATGCCGGCAGACGTGCGGCGCGTCACCCCGAGTCCGCACCCAAGACGCGAGGCCTTTAGACGAACGCACGATCGGTGAGTCGCCGGAATGGTCGCCGACGCTCGCACGTGACCCTGGTTACGGCGTAAGAAGGGCGCAGAGTTGGGCTTTGGCCGCGTCCGTGAACGAGGTGTGCCCGTGATGGGTGCCATCCGCCATGTTGATGCCGCTGTCGTGGAACTCAGCGCCGAGGGCGGGGACGCGAAGGGAGCTGCCGTGTAAGACTATCGAGTCGCTCGAGAGGTCACCGGGAACGAGGAACGTCTCGTGCCAATTGTCATCGGCGGCAAACGCGACCGTCGGTCCTAATCCTGTCGGCGAGAGGCTCCACGTGCCGTCGATGTGCTCCTGGGCATTACGTTCGACGAGCAAGAGGTTCTTGTACCACCGGGTGGCATGGGTCGTTATCGTCCCGCTCTCGTATATCGTCCCGCACGGGAGATCGAAGTCCGTGTTGGCCTGGTCTGCGAAACTCGTCGTGGGAGTGCTCGTGTCGCATTTCACCCACGGGCCGTCCTGAAAGCAAACGCGGAATGGCTTGAGGGGCGGTGTCAACGTAGTCGGGTCGACGAGCATGTGAGCCGATGTGACGCTTGCTCCCACAAGGGACGCGATCGCAAGGATCGCTGCAAGAAGAAAGATGCGTTGGGCTTTCATTGCTGGCCCTCCTCGGACTGTCGCGGTCTGTAGGATGCAGGCTCGGATTCCGCTCAGAGCCAAGGGGCCTGAGCCCTCAGGCGCCGATTGCCATCAGTTTCTCGCTGGCTCAGAACAATGTCCGTAACAACTCACATTCGCGGGAGCTGCCGGACCCGGGTCCCACTTCTTCTGGGGTGTGCGCGACAGGTCTCCTCGTCGATGCTGATTCTTGAGAAGATCGTTCGTGCGCCTATGGATCCTTGTGATCCGGCACCCTGACGCACCAATTGCGACGCCGGAATCGTATTTGGTTTGGTCGGGGCGAGGGATTTGAACCCTCGGCCTCACGGTCCCGAACTCTACCGAGTCTCATCCACCGACCGCGTTTCCGAGGGTTTTGAGTTCATTTCGGAAACTCAAAGTGCGATCTACAGTCGGTTTCAGCCATCGAGATCGCCCAAATTACTACATGAACTACTCCCTGGTGATCACCATGGAGTAGCCTCGGCGCGTGAACTCGCGAAAGCTGTTGATCGGTGTCAGCGGCACCGCCGTGCTCGCGCTGGTGGTGGTTCTCGCCGCCCTTGCTGCGACCAATCTTCGAAAGCCCGTATCAGCGCTCCCACCTGGCGGGTCCATGGTTGCAACGCTTCCCTTACTGTCGGCGCGCGACGTTGTAGCCGGCTTCGGCTCGATCTGGGTCTCCACCGGCCCGGGCGGGACCGTTGTCAGGATTGATCCGACGACCGACGCCGTCACCGCCGTCATTTATTTGCCGGATCCCGCGTCGGGCCTGGCCGTGGGTACCGATTCGATCTGGCTTACCAGCGCCCCCGGCAACCGGGTGACCCGGATCGACCCGGCCACCAACCTCGTCGTCGGGAGCCTCATCTCCGGTGAGCGCGGGGCCCTGGGAATCACAGTCTTCGACGGTTACGTCTGGGTCGCAAACCACAATGGCGATCCGACCGGTTCCGTGGCGAAGATCGACCCCGCCCAGATGCAGGTCGTCGACCTCATCCCCGTCGGCGATGAACCAGATGCCGGGCCGACCTCGATAGCTGCTGGTGCAGGTTCGATCTGGGTCGGCGTCCAGAACATCCACGCCGTCGTTCGTATTAATCCGAACACCGACACCATCGTCGCCACCATCCCGGACAGGGGTGCGTGCCGCCAAATAGTCGCCGACGACCGGGCCGTCTGGATCGCCGGCGGCTGCGACCCCGGCCCCGGCGTCACACGCATCGATCCGGCCACCAATGCAGTTACCGAAGTGAGCAATGCCAATGGCAACTCGCCAGCAATCGCGTTGGGACAAAACTCTGTTTGGTACGCCACCACCGACAATTTCCTCGGGCGCATCAATGCCACTACGCACAGAGTCGTCGGTCGACTCAAACTCCCGGGACCGGCCTGGGCGGCCACCATCGCGTTCGGGTCAGTCTGGATTACTGACCGGGAGGATGGGCTCCTCTTTAAGGTCAAGCCTAGCTAAAGCAAGTGCGGCCGACAACCCGGGGGACCCGTATCGACCCGGCCACGCACCCGCGCTGTCGGGAGCCTCACCTGGTTCTGCGCTGGGTTCCGCGCTCGATCATTTGGTGCAAGTTCGATCTGGCCACCGAGCGCCTAGATCCACGTCGTGCGCCCTTACTGGTTTGGTTGAACTACTGCAGCAAATACACCACCTCTGTCACATAAGCTCCGCCTCGCGGATTAAGCCGATTTCGGACAGTCGGTCGGGGGACGGGACACTATTTGTACTCCCAGATCGATTTCGCATCAGGCGTCATCAACCTTCGGACGCATCGTGACTTTATTGATTCGCAGCTCCTGGCTGAGCGTTGGGCTAGTCCACGCGGTGGCGCGCGACCAGATGAAAAACGTGCCAGTGCTTGGGCGAGCCGTCCGCGGTATGTCCATCTTCTTCGACCTCGGTCAGCTCGATTAGATCCAGGCCGCTGAACATGTGCTTGACGTCGGCCCGAGTATTGAAGCTCAGGTTGTTCTCGGGCACATTCCACGCATCGCGCTTTCCGAACAACGTCGCCGCCACGACGCCGCCTCCCCGTAACGAGTCACGGAGACGCCGGACCGTCGCTTCGAAATGCTCGTGTGGGATGAACGGCAGCGAGAACTGGGCGTTGACCAGGTCGTAGATAGATGGAGCGAAATCTTGCGCAGCCGCGACCACGACCCGCAGATTGCTGTGTGCCAGGCGGTTAAGCGCTTCTGCGGCAGATGGCGAGGAGTCGAGAGCCGTCACCCGCCATCCCCGGCTCAGCAGGTACGCCGTGTCACGTCCCGCGCCCGCGCCGACATCCAGAGCCTCTCCGGGCGTTTTGAACATATCCGCGGCGCGGACGAGCGCTGGCCAAGGCGGTTGGCCGATCGTGGCGGCCATGAACTTCCGCCAGCGCGCTTCGTCGCCGGGTTTCGCCCCCACTCCATGCTCCTTTTTGGTTAGAGGCCGTCTCTTAACGTAACAAGGGCGTGAGCCATGTGAACGTGATCCTCCATGTTGAGTCGCTCGACCCGACGTTTAAGATGAACTGACCACCAAGGGAAGTGAACAGCGCTTCGCCACTCGGGGTGGTGGGATGATCTCGCATCGAACCCGCAGGAGGCGTCCTCATCCTCGTCAAGGCCTACCGCGACCATCTTCAACGCGCCCGGCGACCCTTGGCTACGCCGGCTGACTGCGATCGGGGCAATGCATCGCCGTGAGGAACTCTGCGCCGGTCGAGAGTTAACGGACACAGGGGACGGTTCCCTGGGTCAAGTCTCATGCAGGCCCGGAGTCGGAAGAAGCCCGAGGTTGACGAGGAGCCCGTAGAAGTTGGCCTCGACAATCATGGTCCTGACGCGGCCGTCCGCGAACCTGAACAGGTAGAGCGCGGTCAAGACGGCCGGCTTGCCGGTCGCCGGATAACCGAGCAGGGGTCCGGAGTGTGTGGCCGTGAACGTGACACGCGTGGCGACCGTGTCCCCTTCGGCGATGAGATCGTCAATCGTCACCTCAAGGTGCGAGTAAGCGTGCTGCATCATCCGGGCGTTGCTCTCGTCGGCTCCAGCGAGCAGCGAGCCCGGGACGAACAGCTCGCGCACGAATTCGACGTTGCCCCGAACATAGACCTCTTCGAAATAGCGACGGACCGCGGCCTTGTTCGTCTCCTCGTCGCTCATCGCTTCGCCGATCCTCCACTGGTTACTTATTCGTCCGCGGCCCGCCGATTCAACACATCTACGCGCCAGCCCACCCAGTCTCAGCGGCGAGTTCGTCGACTGCCATCAGCAACAGCTCGCAAATGCGCGTTTGCCTTGCCGCCAGGCGGTCGGTTCATCATATGTTCTTCGGTGCGGGCCTCGGTGCAGTCAGGGCGCCAGCTGCTCGGCGGGGCGTCTAGAGGGTCGTCTCCACAGGGGTCGGGGTGGTCGGGGGCGAGGGATTTGAACCCTCGGCCTCACGGTCCCGAACCGTCTTAATGATGTGCCCTCGCGTATCCTGCCCGCTCCCAAGAGGCCCGTCCGAACTCAGATTGCCGCTCCTCCGTGTCCGTCCGTGTCCTCTCAGACCCGCCTTGTGCCGGGAATCTGTGATCCAGCTGTGATCCAGCGGCGGGTCCAGATTCAGCGGGGAGGACGACGGTTAGGGGTGACCTCCCACACTCATGCGGGGCCGTCTTGAAAAATGGCCAGACGCGACCGACGATTTCAAGCTGTCTTCCGGATTAGGCAGCGGGGGTAGATCAGTGCCAGAGAAGATTCGTCGAGAGCGGACTCTCGAGATTCCACAGAAAACAGTCCGTCGATTGACCGACGCAGCGCTAAGGGAGGCGCAACTGAACCGGCTCAGCGATGAGGTCGCCAACCTCCGTCGACGGCTGGACGATCCGACCGCGGCAAACGCCTATCTCACCAACCTCGAGAAGCAGCGAGCGTCGCTGCTCACTACGCATATGCCGACCGGCGTCGCTGTCGACTTCTCACAACAACGCTTCGACCAAGCATTGGTAGGCATCAGCGACCTCCTTTTCCCATGGTCGGTCCTCAACTTGCCTTACATGACCGAGGGCATCTATCAAGCGCCGGGCACCCCGGATACATCGGGCGATCTGGGAACGGCCGGGCTATATGCCGGAGGTATTGCCTACGCAGGAGAGCTCACGCAAGACGGCACCGGCGGACCGGCCGAACGGTGGTGGGTGCACACCTGGCGCAACTCGGCGGTGTTTCCGGCGGCACCAAGCACGGGGCGCCTCTACTACCGGTTCGCGGTCGACGCCGAGTGCAACATCTACCGAGATCCGGTGGATGCCGGCAGCGTTCGCTCTTATGTCACGATCGGTACGACCGGCGACGTTGCCTCAGATCCGGTCGATCAATGGACGAATTGGCAGACCGTTGGGTGGCCGATCAACGCGACCCTTCCCCTCACCACAGTGACACTCGCCCTGCAGGGAGGCGCCACAGTCACCGGGTCGATTCCAGTAAGCGGCGGTAAGAGCGCGGCTGTCGGCTTCATTTACGGCGCCGTCATCAGCGTCGCCGGCGGGCTGCTGCAGATCCTGTACGGCATCATGAGCACGCGTCGGTTCGTCCCGGGCAGCAGTCCGCCGGTCACCTATCGCGACTACGACAAGATCGAATATCGCTTCGAGCCGGACTGGTGGGTAAAGGCCGTCCAGACCCGGCTGACGATGGAAATACCTGCGCGCAAGTGATCCACCGAAGTGCGCGAGCTGCTCAGAGCTCGATGTTTCGTGTGAGTGCCTGGTGCGATAGCTGCTAATGAAGTCCACTCCGCGGGCCCTCATTTCAGCGACTCGGCGACAGCACTCTCCGACGGTTACTCTCCATCGACTCCGGCAGCTGCCGCGATCCCGTCCTTAAGGGTCCTGATCTGCTCCTCGCTGCCGTGCACGACCAGCATCCAATTTCCGTCCGCGTCCCGCTGGACGGTCGCCTGATAGCCGGCACCCCTTAGATCGCCGGCGCCGCATTCCGCCCACTCACGACTCGGCAACGTGATGACGTGTTTCACGCTAGTGTCGGATCCGAGCATTAGCGCCTCTCCTGTGGTTGGAGCGGTGGGCCAATCATCTCGATGTGGTATTTCGCGGCCACTTCCTCGAGCTTCGCGAAGTCGGGCGGTGACGCTGCCGGCATACCTTCACCTTCGGCTGGCCGACCGCCTTCAATGAAATAGCCCTCGCCGCCCGCGGGAACCAGCAGGATCAATACGCGCGCGGTGGTGGTCCCCTCAACAACAAAGGTATGGGGAACGTCGCGAGGCATGAAGGCAAATGAACCGGGACCGGCGCCAAACGTTTCCTCACCAACGCGGAACGTAAGTGCTCCGTCGATCACCCACATCGGCTCGTCCTCGGCACGGTGGATGTGCAGCGGCGGCGAAGTGCCAGGCGGCAGGAGGGCTTCAAGAAGGCTGAATGCGCCGCCGGTGGTCGCTCCGGTGGCCTTGATCGTCATCCGGTTGTTCAGGTACCAAACGGCGACGCCCTGGTCGGGCGCCACTCCAACTGAGCTCTTGAGCTGGTCAGCCGAATTCATAGCTCGTCCTCCATGCGCACTAGTGCCATCATTGCGCACTAGTGCAGAAACTGCGTGGCTGTATAGTGAGCGCACCACTGACCATTGTCAAGAGGAGGCTAAATTTGGCCGTTCCGGTATCCGCCAACGGAGGAAGGCAAAGGCAGAAACGGCGCACGCGCGCGGCCATCCTACGGGCGACAGCCACATTGCTCGCGGAGGGTCACACGCCGTCCGTTTCCGAAGTCGCCGACGCGGCCGACGTCTCGCGGCGGACTGTCTACCAGTACTTCCCCAGCCTGGACCAGCTCCTGACAGAGGCGGCGCTCGAAGCTGTCCGGGACGCTGTCGTCCGCGCGATCGAGCCGGCTGAGCAGGCAGATGACGTGAGCGTCCGTCTCGACGCCATGGTCCGGGCGACCCAACGCAGTACGTTGGCCAATGAGTCGCTGTTGCGCAAGATGATCCGTCTCACGGCCGAGCGCAGTAGCGACGAACCGAATCCGGCTCCGACGCGCGGATACCGCCGCGTGGAGTGGATCGAGATGGCGCTTTCACCCCTTCAAGGCCGGATAGACGAGTCAAGTCTTGAGCGCCTGACCTCCGGACTGGCGCTCTGCGTTGGAATCGAAGCGCTGCTTGTCCTGCGCGACGTCAGAGGCCTCACTGTCGCGGAAGCGGAAGAGATCTCGGTTTGGGTTGCTCGCGCTCTGTTGAAAGCCACACTGGATGAGGTTGGAACGTAGGCGAGCCGGTTCGCGAGCACGTACGTGTCATCGCGCAGCCCTTTTGAGTGGTACGAACCGGCCTTGCGGTTGTTCGATGACCCGCCATGGCCCGAAGGGCCGCCACGTGTCCTGGCGCTGCGCCAGCTCCTAGGGTCGCGCCCGGAGAAATACGCACGCGAGGACTTCCATGGCCAAGTAGTTCGCCAACCTCTTGGGACATGTTGCTGGGAAGGAAGGATTCGAGTGTTCAACCTTCTGAATTGGTCTATGGCCAGCCGATCGCAGGTTGACCACGGAACCTTCCGCATTGTGAGCCGGCCGGCAACCCAAGCCACCCCGGCCTGTCGGCCTGGCCCACCTACGATCCCGAGCGACGCGCAATCGTTCTCCTGGGCGACGAGTGCGTCGTCGTCGAAGATGCGGACGGGGCCGAGCGTGAGGTCTGGAACGCCATCACGTATGTTGGCCTCATCTCAGAAAACGGCGCGACGCATACCGTGCGGGAGGGCGCAAGTGTTTGACTGTCCGCACCTGCCACCGGTGACCCGGCTCCTCGATCAGCCGATGCGCGACCCGTCGATGTGTGTCGCCCCCGACGGCTGGTACTACCTCACCGGCACCACCGGCGGCTCCCCCCTCTGGTGGACAGGCAACGAGGGAATCGAGCTCTGGCGGTCACCGGATCTGAAGCGGTGGGAGTCCCTCGGCCGCGTCTGGTCGATCGAGGAAGGAACCTGGCAGCGAGAGGAAGTGACGCTGCCGGAGGCAGAGCATCCGCTGCGTACGGTGTGGGCGCCCGAAATTCACTACATCAACGGCACCTTCTGGCTCGCCTACTGCATGCCCGGGCACGGCAGCAGTCTCCTCCGCAGCAGCGGCGGTGAACCGGCGGGGCCGTACGAGGACGTACAACCGGAGGGGCCGCTCGTGCCCGACCAGATCGACGCGTCACTGTTCCAGGACGACGACGGCTCCGTCTGGTTTGTCTGGCAGAGCGGCACCCTCGCCCGGATGAACGACTCAATGACAGAGCTGGTCACGGAGCCGTTTCAGATTCGACCTGCCGATCACGACCATGTCGGCTTCGAGGGTGCGTTCATGATCAAATACAGCGGCATCTACCACCTGTTCGCCGCAGAGTTCCAGCGACCCGGCAAGGGACCGGTCGACGAGGCGAGTTTCCACGCGGCCGCCGCATCCGCCCAAAGGGAAGGTGTCGAGGATCCGGTCGAGATCCACGACAAGGTCGGCTTCTACTACTCCTGCATGGCCGCGTCCGCTAGTGACCTCGGCGGCCCCTGGAGTTCGCGTTATCTCGTCGCCGAACACGCTGGCCACAACACTGTCTTCTGCGACCGCAACGGGGATTGGTGGTCGACGATCTTCGGCAACGACGCCTGCGCACCCATCCGCGAGCAACCCGGGATGTTCCGACTTACGATCGGCGCCAACTGCCGCTGGGCACCACGCGATCCGAGCAGAGGGCCCGCGTACTGACATCGGAGAAGGTCGCGAGGCATGTTCAGACCACCATCACGGCAGGGCGCCGGCGATTCAACCAGTCCAGGGATCGAGGTCTCGCAGGGCCTCCTCGGGAACGGGGCGTTCAAGGCAGATGTCTGCGACTGTCATGCGGCCACCCGGCTTCAGCACCCGAAAGATCTCCCGGTAGACGCCCAGCTTGTCTGGCCAGAGATTGATCACCCCATTGGAGATGACGACGTCAGCCCATCCATCTTCGACCGGGAGATCCTCGATCAACCCCTCGCGGAACTCGAGGTTCTTCAACCCCAACTTCTTGGCGATTGAACGGCTCCGCTCTAGCATCTCAGGAGTCATATCGACTCCGATCACCCGTCCTTCGCTGCCCACCTAGAGCGCCGCCAGGAGAGAATCCATGCCGCCGGATCCGAGGTCGACAACCTCCTCGCCTGGTTTGGGGCCGCCCCAATAGAAAGGATTGCCCATGCCCGCGAACGCCTCGCATGCCTGTTCGGGCAGGTCGCTCAAGGGATGCGGTGGGTAGCCCAGCCGAACCGCGTGCGCCCGGCCGGTATGGAAATGATGGACATGCTGAATGCCACCCGGATCGGCGGCCACCTCGCGATATTTCTCGCGAACCTGGTGCGAAGCTCGTCGAGATCAACCAAGTCGAGAATGTCAGCCATCGTCCTCTCGCCCTGTGTGCCCGCCAACGGCAGTTTTTTGGGCAATTGCCATGACCACCTCGCCGCTGTACACGTAGTCCTCGTCACCCGCGCCGGCCAACCTTTCGCGAATTCGACGAAGGCACGCCTCACGATCGCTATCGTCTAGCGACAGAAGCCGCAGTCGCGAGGTGCTGCGCGTCTGGTGTTCGAAATAGTCTTCAGGCCGCCATGGATACTCGATCGATTCCGACCACACTCGAGTAACTCCGAAACCGGCCTGCTCCAAGAGCAATGTCACCTTGTCCGCGTCGTCACAGCAGGCACGGTTATCTGTCGCCGGCAGCTCGAGGACCCGGGCGCCGGCTGCTTCCAGCTCTTCGTCCCAGACGGCATTCGCCATCGGTACCCGTTCAGCGCCCCAAGTGACGGTCCCCATCGTGCCGGCCGGCTTGAGAACACGGTTCACCTCGCTGAGACATCGTTCGGGGCTCGGCACATGAAACAAGACGAAAGCGACCACCGCAGCATCGAATCGGTTGGCGGCAAGCGCCAGGTTCTGCACGTCCATGAGGGCAAGCGGACCCGAGTGCTTGTGCCTTGCGAGGCGCAGCATGCCGGCCGAACGATCGATACCAAGAACCGTCGCGTTTGGAGCCGCTCGACTGATAGCCGGCAGCAGTGCCCCGGCCCCCGTGCCTACGTCGATGATTCGCTTCGCGGCGCTTAGCGATAACTGACTGATGAGCAGCTCGCCAGGCGGACGGATGACAGGGCTCCAGAGCTGGTCGTAGGCGTCAGCCCTTTGCGAATATCGATCGGCGAGGATCGCCGTCTGCTCGTCCGCCGAAAGGTCGGCCTGGTTCATCGGTCCGGAGTCGAACCGCTGACTCCGTCCGACTCGACACCATTCCCGGCGTCGGCCCATTCCGGGAGCCCATCGGTGAGGTATCGGGCGGAGTAACCGTGCTCACGGAGGGTGCGCACCGCCTCTGGCGCAAAAGCGCAATACGGACCGCGGCAGTAAGCGACGACCTCGCGCTCGCGCGGTAGCTCCCGCAGCCTCTGCACCAACTCCGCAAGTGGAATCGAGACCGCGCCGGCAACATGCGCCGCGTGATACTCCTCAGCCGGTCGGACATCGACGACAACCAACGGTTCGCCAGACCTGAGTCGAGCCAGAAGCTCATCGCCGCTGATCGCTTCGAGGCCTTCCCGCGAACCGAGGTACGCCTCGACCAGGCCCTGTACACCGGGCAACCTTTCAGCCGCCAACGAGCGCAAGGCCACCCAGAAGCGGTAGACGGCCGGCGAGGCCAGCCGATACCGCACGCGGGTCCCTTCCCTGGTAGCGGCCACGAGTCCGGCCTCCTTTAAGACCTGGAGGTGGCGGCTGGTGTTGGCGACCGACATTGCCACCTGGCGCGACAGCTCCTCGACGCTTCTCTCGCCGTTGGCCAGCACGTCGACGATCTCTACCCGGCGTCCACTGGCGGCGGCCTGCGCGACCCGGGCGAATTGGTCGAAGAGCTCGATCTTCACAGCTCGCTTTGTCATCCCCTGGCC
>WNFJ01274452.1_pt1 | contig 12422 bp, 14 predicted proteins | sample 5400461 | NCBI WGS metagenome assembly WNFJ01 (sample SAMN13153349, study PRJNA577476) | soil metagenome | isolation source: 115 cm saprolite on Douglas fir-dominated hillslope | place: USA:California | collected 2013-09-17
GGCCCGCCGTTATGAAATCCGGTGGTCGCATCACGGGGCATTCGGATGGTTCGCCACGCCGTGCCGGTCCAGCGGTAGGTGACGGGGTGTGCAATCGGGCCGTGCCGGTTGCGCCCGTGCAGACGGAAGCCGACCGCCCAGATATTGCCTGGCCCGCTGGCAGCAAGCCCGGTCACGTTGCTGTTCAGGCGATACACAACCCACCTGCGGCCGTTCCATCGGCAGACGGGAGTCCAGCATGTCTTGACCCCGCCCGCGGTTTGGCAGGAACTCTGCGACGGGAACCATACGCCCGATTGGCGCACAACCAGGAACCCGATTTCATTCGGCACACCCGGTTCGGGCGGCGGGGGTACCTGATGCCACGCCCGCCCGTCCCAGCGCAGCGCCTGCCAGGGCTGCCCGGCAGCGGTATTCCGGTAGCCGAATATCCAGACGTTGCGCGGTGACGAAGCGGCCACGTACTGCGGGAAGAACTGGTAAGCACCTGGAATCGGAATTCGTCGCCATCGCCGGTGAACCCAGTGCAGTGCCACGGCATAGTCGCGCTGGGTGTACCCGACGGCCCAGGCATCATGAGAGTTGAGGGCAGCCACCGCGAGCAAGGTCATTGGCGTGCAAGAGGCTCGGTAGATCACCCGCCAGCTCGTGTGACCACTTCGGCTCTGTTGTGCAGGGCCGCTGACACCGCTGGCAACGTTGGCTGGGCGCCATCGGGCTGCCGGATGCGATAGCCGCGCCGGACCGGGTCGCCCGGCGCCCGGCGAGGCACTCACCCCCTGCGGCGAAAGCATTCCAAGCGTGATGGCCACGCCGACCGCTGCGCAAAGGCCGCTGCGCCGCAGTATCACGTCGTCCCCACGGTCATAACGTCGCCACCTTCATCAGGATCACTTTGAACCGCTTTGTATCACAGCGCATCGTTAGTCGCTAGCCCCCGGAAGTGGACCCGCGCAGTGGCCGTGTCGGCGGCTGGGCCTGATGGCCCGGCGGCGGGTGCCATTGGGCGTAGGTGCAGTGCAGACTGGGCGTGGCGGCCTAGCGGCGGCTGACGGGCTGGTCGGCGGAGGGTGAGTTATGGCGGACGCGGCGGCGGTGTTTGGTGCCTGGCCTGATGATGCTGACGTGGCTGTCGCGCTGACCTTCGATGTCGACGGGGAGGCAGCCTGGCTTGCCGAGGGACCTGAGTATGACCGCCGCCTGACGCTGCTGTCGCAGGCCCGCTTTGGCCCGGAACGCGGGCTTGGGCGGATTCTGGGCCTGCTCGCGGAACTTGACATCCGGGGCACCTTCTATGTGCCCGGCCATACCGCTGATCATCACCCCGGAGCAGTGGCCGCGATCGTGGCAGCCGGGCATGAGGTCGGCCACCACGGATACCTGCACCGCGGCACCGACGGCCTGGATGCCGGCAGCCAGCGCGCAGAGTTGGAGGATGGGCTCGCCGCGCTGGACCGGCACCAGATCCGCCCGGCCGGCTACCGGTCGCCGGGCTGGGAGCTGTCGCCTGAAACCTTGGCGATGCTGGCGGAGCTGGGATTTTGCTATGACAGCAGCCTGATGGCCGATGACAGGCCATATTGGCTGGCCGGCGGGACGGCGAGCCTGCTGGAACTGCCCGGACACTGGAGCCTGTGCGACTGGCCCTACTTCGGGTGGACGCCCTACCACGGCGGTCTGCTGGCCGACCCGGCCGCGGTCGAGCGCATCTGGCTGGAGGAATACGAATCGGCTCGCCAGGATCGCCGGCCCATTACCTACACAATGCATCCCGAGGCCATCGGCCGCGGCTACTTGCTGCGGATGCTGCGCCAAGTGATCACCGGGATGCTCAGCGTTGGGCGCCCATGGTTCGCCACGCACGCCGAGATGGCCGCCCTGGCGAACCGGCCGGCCAGCCCTGCCGCTCCCGCCGCAGGCCGGAACCTCACGGACCAAGCATGACGGGACCAGCAGCGATATCACCCCTGGGCTGCGGCAATCGACCGTCTGCCAACGACACGCCGTCGCGTCCGGCGGGAGGCGAGGAAATGTGGTTGACGGATTGCCTGCCGGGCCCAACGATGGTTGCCGTCGGCCGGACCAGGCCGACCGCAGACGTCACCTGACCTGACGAGAGGAGGCGAAATGTCTGCCCAGCTTCGAGGTCCAGCTCAGAAAGGTCGCCAGACTTGTCGTTTCCTCGTTCTTTTCAGTGCGGACATTGCCGCGTAGATGTCTCGCTAGACGCCCCTGGCACGTCCCACCGCAACCACTGTCCTACTTGCCTATGGTCCAGGCACCTCGACCGCAACGTCCCGGGCGACCGGAAGTCCGATTGCCCCGGGGGCATGGAGCCGATAGCGGTCACCGTCCGCGGTGCAGGCCGGTGGATGCTCATTCATCGCTGTACCCGCTGCGGGCGGCTGCGGATGAACCGCGCAGCCGCCGATGACAACGTACTGCTCTTGCTGCAACTGGCCGTGCTGCCGCTGGCCACGCCGCCGATTCCTTATTCCGTCGTGGCCATGCCCTCTGACCAGAGGATCAAGAACGCGGGCGGGGCCGGCTGCTAAGCGGCCAGCACTTAAGTCACGGCACAGAAACCGTCCGCCACGTGCTCGGCGCAGGAACGGATGCGCCAGTCCGCGTGTTTCAGCGCGGCTCGCAGATGACCAGGGGAATGTCCCGCTCGGTACGGTGCTGGTATCCGTCGTAGCCCTTGTATGCCGCCGCGACGCGTGGCCACAGCTCGGCCTTCTCGGCTGCTGATGCCCGGCGGGCGCGCATGAGCCGTCGGCGGCCGGCCATGGTCAGTTCGACCTCCGGATTAGCCATCAGGTTGCGGAACCAGTCAGGGTCACGGTCATCTCCGCCCTTGGAGGCCACCAGCACCACCCGGTCACCGTCGATGACCGGAGCTGTGAGCATGGTCGAGCGCGGCCGGCCCGAGACGCGCCCCACGGTATGCAACTCAACGACCGGCATCCCGAATGCCGAGCCCAGCACCCGGCCGCCGCTCAGGTGAACGATGGCCCGGTGGGCTTGGCTTATGGTTTTCAGGCCGAGGTCGGAAAGGAACTGCTGCAAGGTCATGGCGCGACGGTAGCAGTGGCGGCGGGACGAGAAACCTGACGGCTCATAGCCGCTTGCGAGCCACTGGGTCAGGCGTCCTACAGTGAGGGAGGGGGATGCCGTGACCGTGCTATCACGTGCCGCGATCGCGCTGGCTGCCGGAGCCCGACCGTTGCAGCGTCGCCGCAGCACGCAGTCTCCCGGCAGGCGCACCCGGCGGTCTCAGACCACCCGTTCACGCGCACCGCCCGGCACTCGGCCGCGCAGGCGCGCCGCCACCGGACACCCGGTGTGCCGGCAGACGTGCCCATGCCGGACCGGTCGCTCACGCCCGGCTCGATCCAGTCCAGTGACAGTGGCGCGATCTGCACGCCCGGATGGTCCGAAGCCCACCGTGACGTGTCTTACGCCACCGAGGATCAGGTAGCCGCCGAGTATGGCCTGTCCAGCCACTATGGCTACGAGATCGACCACCTGATCCCGCTGGAGCTTGGCGGATCCAATGCCGTCTCGAACTTGTGGCCTGAGGCCTACAGCTCGCCGTACGGCGCCAATCAGAAAGACGGCCTGGAGGACTACCTGCACGATCAGGTTTGCCACCATGGCCTGCCGCTCGCCACGGCCCAGCACGAGATCGCGGTCAACTGGTACGCCGCGTGGGTCGCAGCGGGACGGCCGACCCCGCAGGACTTCGGCTACGGCACGAGCCCGGCCGCGCCCGCATCTAGCCGGCCTGCAGCGAGCGCAATGTGCACAGTGACCGCTGCATACAACGCTCAGTACCAGGACTACGACGTCTATGTGCACTCCAATCAGCCAGACGAGACCGTAACCGCGACAGCGAGCGGCGGCGCGTCGGCCACGTGGCACACCGACTCCAGCGGCTATGCGGACGTCTATCTCCATGTCACAGGAAACGCGTCCGGCCAGACAGTGACCGCGACGGTTGGTGGCGCGACCTGCACCACCACCCTCCGGTAAACGCCAGCGGATTCGCGACGTCGCTTATCGCGGGAATCAGGCTGGTGGCCAGCGGCGCCTTGGTGAAGGAGGTGCCGGCGAAGCTGTCGGGCAGGCGCGGGCTTTCGGTACCGGCATCGGCGGGATCGTCAGGCTCGCGCGCTGATGCCGATTGCGCGAGCGGACATCGCGGTGATCCAGGCGAATGCAGTGATGATGCTGGCGCGCTGGAAGAGTCCCGCGTGGTTAGCGAGCCTGGGTGTCTGGTTGAAGCCTGCGCCCGCGAGACCGAGGTTCACTACCGTCGATGCCGCGGAAGCAGCCGAGTAGAACGCCCACAGTGGCTGGCCTGCCCGGTGGAATCGCCCGGCGCAGGCAAGCGCGGCTGCGGGGAGGCCGAAGAAAATTGGGATCGCGGCGATGCCGTGCCTGGTCATTGATGCGCTCTGCACGGGGGGAACCTTGGGCGTGCCGGGTGGGTAGCCGCCGACGGCGTCGGCGAGGAAGGCGGCGGAGCCCAGTAGGCCAAGGCCCGCCGCCCCGATCAGGGCGGGCACGAGCCGAGTGCCCATGATGGGATCGCGACTGCGGGACAGGCCAGCGGCACCGGCTAGGCAGAGTATTCCGGCTGCGCTGAAGTTCGCGGCCTGAACCCAACCATGAGGACCGAGCGACAGCGAGCTGACCGGGTGCCGAGATGGCTGGTAGTCCGCTCGACGGGCACCCTCAGCGAGGAAGACGGTGACGAACACCGGACCGGCCGCCACACCAGACCGCAGCAGGCCGCGCGTTAGGGGCGCCGATCCCGATCCCACCAACTCGGACGTCACCATCCGAGCGTATGCGTGCCGGGGCCCGCCGACCCCGTGATCCGTGGCCGCAAGTAATACCTGGCCGCCCAAGCAGGATTACCTTCGGCCTCAGCGACCCTGCACCAGGCGGAGCAGCTTGGCCGAAGAGGGCGGCATCGGCGGTGGTCGGCATCGTGGTCGACGGAGTACCCGCTGGTGCCGGGCTTACGCTTACAGTGAATCCGGCAAGCCCGGACTCGACGCCGCTGCTCTGCAGTTGCCGCCCCAGCACACGATCGGCGCATGCCCAGATCACGACCACGTTCATACATATCATGCGCAGTCCGGCCCCGACCTTCCCGATGTTTGCGCAGGGCGCCATGACCGGATGTTCGGGGACGGTGGTGTGACTGGCAGTGGTCGGGTCAGCGCTATGTCCCGTGCGGGCTGCAACGATCATGCATGCCGACAGCAGCCGTCCAGGACGGACCAGGGCCCGGCGTACCGCTGACGGTGTCAGTGTCCCGCTGATTTACCGCCAGCCAAGCCAGGTCATGACCTCTTGCGCGACGAGATCGATGGGCTTGTCGTTGACCACCGTCACATCCTCGACCCCGACGCCCTCGCGGGCTGCTATCGAGGACGCCGCTTCCCGCAGGTCGTCACGCCGACCGCTGGTCATGTCGGCGGCCAGACGCTGTTCGATGTCGCGCAATGGCACCGACAGGCGGACCACCCGCAGCGGTACCCCGGTCGCCTCGCGCACAGCGTGAAGCGAGTGGCGGTCGCGGATGAAGTAGGGCACCGCAGGACTACCGCGGCTGGTCGCGGTCGCGCTACTACCGGCGGCTGTACTACTCCTACAAGTACTGAACCCGGCTGCGTGATCGTCAAAGTTGTTCCCGCCCCAGCCCAGGTAGTCAAGATCCAGAAGCGCGTGCGGCTGACGGCGCTGCTCGAGCAGGTAGGAGATCTCCGCCGCAACTGAACTTTTGCCCAAGCCATAAACCCCGGTGATCAGGACACTGTCGGAGCTGTGTAACCCCACCAGTTGAGCGTAAGCCCCAGCAGGTAACGTCCGGTCGGCCATCCCGCGACCGACGGCAAAGTAGTGCGTTCGTCTGGCGGCGCAGATCCGCTCTCACGTTACGTCGGCGCCAGACGGAGGCGTTTCTCGATTCCGTCAGCATCAAGTTGGCCCGCGGCGACGGACAGGGTGAGGTCAAACGCTTCATCGTCGGTCAGGTCCAGACGGTGGCCGTTCACACGCAGGAACACGACGGTGGCGAACAGCGCGAGCCGCTTGTTGCCGTCGACCAGAGCACGGTTGCAGGCGAGCGAATGCATCAAGGCGGCTGCCTTGCCGGCCAGGCTCGGGTATGCCTCCTCCCCGAAGAGTCCGGCCTGCGGACGGTGACAGGCGGAGTCGAGCAGGCCAAGATCGCGCACCGGCCCGGCGTCCAGCGCGTTCACCAGGCCCAGAACGTCCTCAAGAGTCAGGTACTCGATGGCCGAGACGTCGTCGTTCACGCGCGGCCCAGCCGGTCGAGCACCTCTCCCCAGCGGTCGACCATCTCGGCAGTGGCCTCGCGCACCCGCTCCGTGTGGGCTACCTCACGGGCGCTGCGGCGGATAGCTCGCAGGACGGCCTCGTGCATAGACACGTGCTCTGCCTCAGCTAGCGCCCTGAGCAGGGAACTGTCTTCCTCGTCGAGCCGGAGATTCATCGCCACAGCCACATGGTACCAGAGTGGTACCAAGGTCGGTGGGTCCCCGTTGTTCGGGACCGCGCCGTCCGGAGCCGCCGCCAGCCCTCACCGAAGCGCTTCGTGACCCAGGCATTGAAGCCGGGCTTCGAACCTCAGTTACTCAGAGACTGTTCCCGTTAGGTCGAGTAGCGACCTGAGGATATCTTCCATCGCGTCGAGGCTGTCCAGGAAGCCACCGGAGCTGGTCATTTCGCCCGAATCCTCGGGCCTGGCGGGATAGTGGTCACGGCCAGCCTTGTCGCGGAACGCGAGGCTCATCGTTACCGTCCTCCCTCCGTCAGTTTCGTGCAGCTGCCAGGTCTCCACCGCCTCCGCATCCGGCCAGCCGCCGAACAGCCACGTCTCCACGGTCCGGAAGGGCGGCTCGACCTCCAGGTAGGTTCCGCTAAACGAGCACACGGTTCCGTCCTCCGTCCCAAAGGAATGGTGGTATTTCCCTCCGACGCGGAGGTCGATCGAGCACTCCGTCATCTGGTCCGGGGGTGTAGCACCCCACTTGCTCACATGCTCGGGCTTGGTCAAGACGTCGAAGACGAGAGCGATCGGAGCGTCGAACTCTCGAGTGATGAGGACCTCCAGCTCGTTCGGGAACCCGATGCGCGCCGATCCGTGCCGATTAGCCGTCACTGCTGCTCTCCCTTTTCTGTAGCTCTTCGAGGTAGTCGTCGATCCGGTCCAGGCGCTCATTCCACATCTGCTCGTACTGTGCCAGCCAGTCGTGCAACGGCCGGAGGCGCGCGGGCTCAAGGCTGTACAGCCGGTGGCGCCCCTGCGCCCGGCACTTCACCAGTCCCACCTCGCTGAGCACCCGCAGGTGCTTGGAAACCTGAGGCTGGGACATCGAGAGGTCGTGCACGATCGCCCCTACCGCCTTCTCGCCTGTCATCAGCACGTCCAGGATTTCTCGGCGGCCAGCCTCGGCAATCGCGTTGAAGACGTCCGACGTCGTCGAAGACCGGTTTCCCCGCAACCACTGATCGCCCACTGGAGCGACAGCCAGGCCCGTCGCCGCGAATGTGCGCGCTGATCGGCACGAGCGAGCGTCACACGATGGCCCTGAGCCCAGGGAGCGGACCTGGATGGTCGGAGTCTGGCCGAAATGCCGTTCGGTGCGCTGCAGGCCTTGCCATCCACCATTCCCGGACGAGGTGCGCTCGGTCTTGGTTCGTTAGCGATCGGGCGGGCGGCCTACCCGCAGAACTAGCATCGTGAGGTCATCGACAAGCATGCCGGCCGAGAAGTCGAGGACCAGCTTGCGCATGTCGGAGACGATCTCCGCGGCGTGCCTGTCGGCGATGGCGGCGAGGCTGTCGGCCAGGCTGTCCTCGAAATAGGTAGCGTCAGGGCTACGCGCGGCGGCAAGGCCGTCAGTGAAGAAGAACAGCACGTCTCCCGTGGTCAACTCCAGTTCGAGGGTGGTTGGCTCCGGATCGGGGAAAATGCCGAGCGGGACGCCGCCGCCGGGCACTAGCTGAGCGCGCCCGTCCGGTTTGACGAGCACCGGCCCCGGATGGCCGGCGTTCGCCAGCACGACGCGCAGGACACCCTGATGCCAGCTCAGGTGAGCGGCGCTAGCGGTAACGAAGCGGCCGCCGAACTCCTCAGCCAGCATGATCTCGTTGGCGCCGCGCAGGACCTGCGCCGGATCGGCGTCCCAGTGCGCGAGCACCCGGATGGCGTGCCGCGCCGCAGCGGTGGCCGCCGCCGCGTCCTCGCCCTTGCCGCAAACGTCGCCGATGGCCACGCCCCAGCCGCCCGGGGTCGGATACGCGTCGTAGAAATCACCACCCACCTCACGGCCGCGCGTCGGCGCCATATGGGCCGACGCGATCTCCACGCCGGGAACGGGTTTCAGCACTGGCGGGAGGAGGCTTGCTCGCAGCGCCTCTGCGGCCTCCGTGCGCCGTCGAAGCGTCCGCCGACCTGCCATCGCGAGCGCGATCAGGGCCCCTATCTCCTCGGCCAGCGCGGCGTCCGCGAGGCCGAACTGGCCATCGCTGACGTGTCTGGCCAGGGTAACGGCGCCGCGTGGCCTGGTGCCGTCGGTGATCGGCACGGACAGGACTGATGCAACGCCGAGCACGTTCAGCAGCGGCTTGCCGTCATCGGTGAAGCCGAGGACGCTCTCGTCGTCGGCATGGGTGATGAGCAGCGCCTTGCCGGACTCGATGACCTGCGCAGGCGCCGAGCCCGGCGCTGGATCGATGGCAGTCACCGCGTGCGCTTGGCCCGCTGACTCGTGATCGTCCGGGCCAGCCACGTAGTGCCTGCGCAACTGTCCCCGACGGACGACGTCAACAATGACCCAGGTGGCGAGGTCACCGGCAAGAAGCCGGGCGCACCGTTGCAGGAGAACGGACTCGCTGACCGACGCGTTCTCCATCAGCAGCCTGCTCGCCGACGCGAGCAGGTCCAGCCTGCGAGCGGCGGCCGCGACCACGGCGGCATCATCGGCGCTGGCGGGCGCCGCCTCGGCATCGGCAACCGGGCTAGCGGCGCCGTTCGAGCTGACGGAAACCAGCAGCCGCTCAGCGTCGCCGCGCACGCTGACCGGCCTGATGACCAGCTCACACGGTACCGGCCCGGTGCTGCCGATCATGCCGCAGACCAGGCGCGCCGGCTTGCCGGTCCGGGCGACGGCAGCGAGTTGTGACCTGACCGCGGCCCGTGCCGCAGGGTCGATGAGCGTCATCAGCGCCCTGCCGGTGGCGTATCCCGGACCGACTCCCAGTAGCTGGGACGCAGCGGAGTTGGCCCGCAGCACAGTCCCGTCGTGATCGACAAGGTAGAGCGGCGGAGCGGCGGCGAACACCGATTGCAGCAGCCGCCGCTCGGACTGCAGCCCGCGTAGCGAGCGCACATCGCCGCTAGGACCGGAGTCGTTGGTGGCCTGGTCCAGACCTTCGATGGCCCCGTCAAGTTCAGCCAGCGCGGCCTCGAGAATCGTCTGCCAATCCGCACTCGGCAGCGATGCCGCTTCCCGCAACGCGGACGCACGGGACTTCAGCGCCGTGAAGCCGGGGTCTTGCTCTGACGTCGACACTTTCACCCGCCACTCTTCGGCCTGCGCTTAGCCGGAGCCAGCCCGGCTAGATGCCCGAGAGCCTCCCGCGGCACCCGGCCAGACCTGCCGTTGTAGGCGTCGAGCACGCGCTGGGCTACCTCGGTCGCTCGCAGGTTGCTGCGCTGCGACACATCACGCATCTTGGCCAGGGCTTCGTCGGCGGTGCAGCCCAGCGCGTGCATCAAGATGCCCTTGGCCTGATCGACGATCGCGCGCGAGCTTGCCGCGTCGCGCAACTGAACAGCGGTCCGCTGCGAGTCCCCGAATTCGGACACAGCGCCGACGAGCCCGCTGCCGTAGGCGACCAGCAACTCCGCCAGCTGCAGCTCGTCCTGGTCCACTGCCCGCGGTCGGACTCCGAACAGGGACAGCGTCACAACGACCGGCCCGTGGTAGCTGAGCGTCACCGAGCTGCGGACGCCTATTCGGACCGCCGCCGCCGCGTATTCCGGCCACCGCGTCTCGGTGAGCGTACCCGGGCAGCTAACGGGGTTCTTGTCGGTCATCGCGGTGATGACCGGTCCGCGTCCGGTGGCGAGCTGCACGGCGAGAAGCCGGGACGGGTCGGGATGGCTCGCCGCCTGCCCGGCCAGTTCGCCGTCACGCCAGAGCGTGACGCACGCTGCCGCGCATCCTGTCACCTGGCTCGCCGCCAGGAATGTCAGCTGGCTGAGAGAACGCTCCTCAGTCGTCGCAGCCAGCCTCAGCAGTGCTGCCGTGCGGTCGGCGAGATCTGGTCCCGGCATGATTCACAGGCTATGTTCCGGCGCGGCTTTAGCTTGTGCTGTCACGCCCTGCTGCACGCTGTCATAGAGGGTGAGGCGGTCCGCCAGGCCGGTGATCCACAGCGTCTTGGTGTACCGGTACCTGGCTCCGGCTAGCGCAAGCATTCCGCCGGCCGCCTCGATCTTCTTCCAATGGCCAACGATCACGGCCAGGGCACTGGTGTCCAGAAAATCGACGCCGGAAAGATCAATAATAATCCGATTATGGGTCTGTTGTACCTTTGCAAGCTGCTCATCGAGCTGCGGACTAGTGACGATGTCCAAGTCGCCGCGCACGGTGATGACCATGCTGTCGCCGCGACTTCCGGCAGAGAGCCAGACTGCTTCCACGCGCCACCCCAGGAGACTTGAACTCTCGAATTAACGTTATACCGGCTGATAGTTGCAGGCGCATCCTGCCGTGCGCGGGCATACAGACGGATCTGCCGGGAAGGTACGGTCGGTATCCAGCGTGCCGGTGAGCTTCAGGAGCAAACCGAATCTGGGCCCACCTCAGCTGGGACAGCCCGCTGACGGCGGGCTAGGCATGCGTCTGGCTGGTGCGGGAGTTGATGTGGAGGACCCGGGCGTAACCGCTGGGACGTGCCGCCACATGGCCCTGCTCTACCGGGAGCCCAGCGAGTACACGGCGGCCGTCGACGACTTCGTGACGGCAGCGATAGCCGAGCAGGAGCCGGTATTCGTCGCGGTGCCAAAGGCCCAACTGTCGCTGCTGTCCCCGCCAACCGAGGACTCGCTGGTCAGCCTCGCTGAGATGGAGGAGTTCGGGCGCAATCCGGCAAGGGTCATCGCCGCGCTGCGGTTGTTCGCCGACGAGCACGCCGGCCGCCGGATCCGCTACCTCGGCGAGTCGCTGTGGTTTGGCCGCAGCAGGGCTGAGCTGCGCGAGACGGCACGCCATGAAGCCCTGCTGAACCTCGCCTTCGCGGACTCCGACGTCATGATGATGTGCCCGTATAACGTGGCAGCTCTGCCCCGGTCCGCGATCAGCAGGGCTAGGAGCACGCATCCGCTCGTGCTCAGCAGTGGCCGACAGCGCGCCAGCCGCCGTTACGCCGGACTTGATCAGCGCACGGCCTACCTGACCAATAGGCTGTCCGAACCGCCGGGCCGGGCGCGGGCGCTGCGCTACGACCGGGACCTGCGTCCGCTGCGCGCGCTCGTAGCCACCGCTGCCGATCAAGCCCGGCTCACCGCCGAGCGCAGCACCGACCTGGTCATTGCGGCAAACGAGGTTGCCGCTAACACGTTGCGGCATACGACGGGCGGCGGCCTCATCCGGCTGTGGCATACGGCGACAGAGATGCTGTGCCAGATCGATGATGCTGGATTCATCGCCGATCCGCTGGCCGGTTACTTCCGGCCCTCGGGTGACACTCCTGGCAGGCAAGGTCTGTGGTTGGTCAACCAGGTATGCGACCTCGTCGAGATGCGGACGGCGCAGTCGGGCACCAGCATTCGCTTGCACATGCGGCGCAGCTAATTCCCGACGCGCGGTTGGCCAGCCTCGGCATGAGCTCTGCGCCTAGCGGGGTGCTGCGGGTGGTTCGCGGAAGATTTCTGCCGACAGGGGGGTCATCGGCTTGAGGCTGAAGATCGCTTCGATGGGGAGCCGGAAGAGCTCGGCGATGGTCAGGGCCAGTTCGAGGCTGGGGTTGTAGTCGCCGCGTTCGATGTAGCCGATCGTCTGGTAGTTGATGCCGAGGCGAGCCGGTTGTGGACCGGGCGCTGCTGGTCAGGCATCGGCGGGCTGGTCGGTTTCGATCCAGGCGAGCATCAGCGAGGGCAGCGCCGGGAGGTAAACGATCACCCACATGGCGGCGGACCAGAAGCTGTTGGCGTCGAGCCGCAGGGTGTTGCCGCTGGTGAGGTAGATCTCGGTGATGGCGGTGGCGACGATCAGGATGACTGTCAGGACGCGGTGCGACAGGGCGTAGGCCTGCTGGCGGAGGGCGAGGTCGCGCTCGTCGAGCCGGGCTCGGCGGCCGTCGATGCGCCC
>WNFJ01649774.1_pt1 | contig 12419 bp, 17 predicted proteins | sample 5400461 | NCBI WGS metagenome assembly WNFJ01 (sample SAMN13153349, study PRJNA577476) | soil metagenome | isolation source: 115 cm saprolite on Douglas fir-dominated hillslope | place: USA:California | collected 2013-09-17
CCACACGGCGTGACGGCCGGCGTCCGAAAAGCGCCAAGGCACGAAATCGCGGGGAGGGGTACGGATTGGGCGATGCACAAAGTCGTCAGCTATCGGAGGGACTGGAGACATGCCGGTCGAATGGCCGACATAGCCGTTTTTGACCGACAGCCGTCACGCCGAGCATACGAAGGCTGCATGGGAGCGCCTCTGCAACTCACTAAACGGCGCCGCGCTATTTCCCAGCCGGCTTGAAATATCGCAGATCGGGTGGACGCTGGCCCTTCTTCGCCGGCATCAGCAAACCGTCGGCGCTGAGAAAATAGGTTTCCTTTTCGATGGTCACGTAGGGATTGGCTTCTGCGCAGATGAACTCCTTCCAGTTCGGCCGCGGATTTGGATTCCGGCGATAATCCCTGGTCACGGTCCATGGCCGCGTGAGGGCATGATCGATAACCGTGATCTCGTTGTGCATGACATTCTTGTTGGTCTTGTCGAGATAGATGCGCTCCTTGAAGATCGACTGATTGTCGCGGTGGAGCGGAAGGCCGGTGGCGTCGTAGTCGCGCGGTCCCTTGAAAGGCCCGCGCGTTTCCACTTCGAGCACATCGTAGCGGCCATCCAGGTCCTCGTCGATCCAGTGCCCGATCGAGTAGCCGGTGAGCGTCGGTTCGATGTCGGTCGGCCACTCGCGCCCGTCCGTATAGATGCGGCGCGTGTGCTCGACCCAGTTAACTAGAATATAGGTGATCTCGGGGGTGACAATGAACTCCAGCGGCTCGAAGCCGTACGCGATTTCCGGCATGCCGAAACCGAGGCACGACCCGCCCCTATGGGCGCCGAAGCCGCCTTCCTCCTGGTCCTTGATGCTGTCCTCCATGATTGCCTGATATTCCGGCGTCAGTGGAGCCTCCTGGAACCTGCCCCAAGACTTGGATGGGTCGAAGGAGGGCTGGCCCTTCAATCCCGTGGCCGTGCGCAGGACACCGGCCCACTGACCCCGCAGGTCGGGATATTTGCCCTGTTCGCCCGCCGCAGCCGCACTCACGGTCAGGGCGAGCGCCGCTACCAGCCACGTCACTTTCATTGCGATGGCGTCAATCAACGAACTTCGGTAGTGCATGATCGTTCTCCATTCGTGGAGCGAAATAAGGAAAGCAATTCTTCGGATTGATCGCCCGCCGACGGCACCGTCGCCGCCCTTGCCCACCGGAGACTTCGGCACGTCCCGCTGGCAGCTCTGCACTCAGCCTACATTGGTCGCCCGGTCGAGCGGAAGGGGGGCACGATGGCCGCTTTCGGTGAAAGGTGCCGCCGCAGCGAACATCTTGCGTCGTCTGTGCATGACCCGCAGCAGACTTCTTGGACGGCGCCAGCGCCGTATTGACAATATATCGTTTCTATTCTAATCATTAGAAATGTAACGGATCAAGCACCGATGATCGATCCACCCGCACTAAGCCGGCGCGCAGAGAAACGACGGTCCGTTGCCGAACGGGCAGCACCGTCCGGCGTCACGCATCACGCACCCTCCCGCCTGGCACGTCGTTTCCATCAGATATGTCTGGGTGTTCTTTCAGAGATCACACAGCCCCTCGGCCTGTCGCCCATTCAGTACGGCGCTCTCGGGTCTCTCGATATTCAGCCTGGCATCGATCAGCGAGGGCTAGCCGCGCTCATGGGCATCGACACGGTCAGTGCGCATCATATGGTCGAGGAATTGGAGGGGAGCGGGCTCGTCGCCCGGCACATTGATTCCGAGGACCGGCGGGCGCGGGTCCTCAATCTCACGACCCGCGGCAGGAGGCTGTTCCGCGCGCTGCTTCCGGACATGCAAGCGGGCCACGACCGCATTCTGGCGCCGCTCTCGGCCGCCGAACGCAGGACGTTGATCGATCTTCTGAAGCGCGTCGTCGACGCCAATCGGAAATATGCGCGGCCCGGGAACGGCCGGCGGCGTCCGCGGCGCAACATGGAGAACACCGCGAACTAGGGAGGAGAGCATGATCCGTCTCCAGCGGCACCCATGCGGCGTGCGCAGTACCATGATAGCCGCCTTGCTTCTTTGCCTGACCAGCGTTCCATCACTCGCATGGCCCGAGCGGTTCGTGCGGATCGTCACCCCGGTCGGCGCGGGTGGTGGCTCCGATGCGGTGCTGCGGATCATCGCGGATCGCCTCGCCAAGCGCTGGAACCAGGCCGTGGTCGTCGACAATCGCCCCGGCGCCGACGGGCTCCTGGCCATCGCTGATTTCATCCAGGCTCAAGGGGGTCACACGTTGCTGTTCGCGTGGACCGGAGTGGTCACGGCAAACTCCTTGCTTCATGACAAGCTGCCCTACGATCCGGTTCGTGATCTGCTGCCGATCTCCTTCGCCGTCGATGATTTCATGGCGGTCGCTGCCAGCCCTTCGTTGGCGGAGAGCTCGCTCGACGACGTGGTCAAACTAGCCAGGGACAAGCCCGGCGCGTTGAATTACGCCGCGGTGCCGGGTGCGCCCTATCTGGCGTTTCTGGATTTTCAGAAGGGCGCCGGGATCGATCTTACCTTCGTCCCCTACCGCAATCCCATCGCTTCCGTCACGGACCTGATCGAGGGCCGCATTCAGATTGCGATCATGCCCCTTGCGGTTCTGCTCGGCCAAGCGCGTGCCGGGAAGGTGAAACTCCTGGCTGTTGCGAGCGACCGCAGGACGCCGAGCATGCCTGAGGTTTCCACCGTGGTAGAGCAAGGCTATCCAAGATTCTCCATTGCCGGCGGCCTCGGGTTCCTCGGACCAAAGGACCTGGACGCCGCGTTGCGTGAACGCATCGCAGCCGACGTACACGTGATACTGAGCGAGCCGCAAGTGCGTGAGCGGCTCGCTGATCTTGGCTATGTCGCGCGCGGCTCCAGTCCCGCGGAATACGCCAACATGCTCGCCGAACAGGCCAAGAAGTGGGCCGAGATCGCACGTGCCCACGGTGCACGACCTTCGAAGTAAGCGCTCAACGAGGGGTGGATGACGATGGAAGCCGACGCAAATGGAAACGGTTCGCGCCAAGTCGTTCGTCTGATCAGCGGGTTTTGGATCACGCAGGCAATCTACGTCGCGGCAAAACTCGGTATCGCGGACCTGCTGGCCGAGGGGCTGCGCGCGACATGCCCAACCGGACATGCTTCGATGCAGAGCTTCCTGTGATAATGAAATCAGGGTGATTGACTTGTCAGCCCAATCCGGTGCTGAAGGTGCCGCCACACTTCGCCACATCACCGGTGGCCTGCGTGCATCGCAAGCCCTTTATGTGGCGGCCAAGCTAAACGTTGCGGATCATCTGGCACGAAAGTCCATGAATAGCGCTGAATTGGCCACCCTCACCGGTGCCAATTCAGCGGCTCTGCACCGCGTGATGCGGACCCTTTGCGCGCTCGACGTCTTTGCCGAATCGAGCACCGGTGAATTCTCACTGAACTCGACGGCGGAGCTACTGCGCAGCGACGCCACCGGCTCGTACCGGGCGGCGGTCTTGCTCCTGGTGGGAGACGTTCGCTGGCGCTGTTGGTCGGATCTTCTCGGAACGGTCCAAGCTGGAGGAGGGGGCGCCGAGCGAGCGCTCGGAATGGGACTGTTCGATTTCTACGCTGCGCATCCAGAGGAATCCGAGATTCACGATCAGGCCATGAGGGGTATTTCAGCGGCCCAAGTGGCAGCAGTGCTCAGTGCTATGGATTTTTCGCAAGCAGGTACCGTCGTCGATGTAGGCGGAGGCACGGGCGAGCTGTTGGCCGGAATCTTGGCGGCTAATCCTAGACTTCGCGGGGTTTTGTTCGATCTTCCGCATGTCGTCGCGCACGCGCCGCGCGTGCTGAGCGACAGCGGGGTCACCGATCGAGTCCAGGTCATGGGTGGAAGCTTCTTTGACAGTGTTCCATTGGACGGCAATACCTACATGCTCAAGAACGTGATTCACGATTGGGACGACGCGCGCGCAACCACCATCCTGCGGAACTGCAGGATGGCCATGACGTCAGCAGATAAGCTGCTCGTCATCGAGCGGGGGTTGCCGGAGCTTGGGCAGCCGGGCCGCAAAGCGGACGCGTTTCTGCTCGATCTTGAGATGTTGGTGATGGCGCCCGGTGGACGGGAGCGTACCGGCAGCGAATTTGCAAAGCTCCTATCTGACTCCGACTTCAAACTTGTAAGGACCGTGCCGACGAGTTCACTGATCAGCATTTTGGAGGCCCACCCGGTCTAGGCGCGCAATAGCGTCACGCGAATATCGTCCGATTCAGTCGGGAGCAGACGTCGTCGCGTGCGCGGCATTTGTGCCAGGAAGAGACATCACGCCAAAGCAACGACATGGGTCGCTGCATGAGTCCGCGCCCTAGAGCGCGTGATACCGACCACCGCGGCGGTCAGCATCATCGAGGCGGTACCGATCGACGCCCCTTGACGTTTCGGTGGCCGCACAGATGGCCGAGACGCCCACGCCACTCGGCGCTGCCGCGCCTAGCAGAGCAATTCGGGGTACCGCTTGGCGGAATGACCGCTATTGTGCAGGTTTTCGGTCGCCGGGATTGCGAGACTATCCGCGCGCTCCTGCAGCCGGCGACCGAAAAGCGCCAAGGCACGAAGTCGCGGGAAGTGGGGCGCCGGCTAGGCAGCAAGCGCTATGAGGATTGCATGTCTGCGCCGGCCTCGATGGAAGGCGTGACCCGAGGCGATGTGGGAGTGGCGCGCGGTGGGCATCTCGGCGGGCACACGGGAGGGCATCAACGGGCGGTTGGCGGACCAATAGACGGCATGGGGTCGGAAGGCGGCAACCCGCACCGCAGAACGCTTCCACAACTTTTGCGTTTTGGCATGAAGGTTGCTCAAGAGGGGATTTAATGTTTTCGGCCTATGTAATTTCAAATAGTTGCGTGTGGCAGAAATGGCACGTCCGGCAACCATTGCGCGATTGATCGGTCGATCGGCGTTTAGCGACACGGCGTGAATCAATTTTTTGCGAGCCCAAATATACTCGGCACATTTAAGCAAACAGGTTGGCGCTATTCGTCAAGGCAATTTTGTTGTTGCGTAATCGCTGGGGTCGATGTGGCTTGCCGCATCATGGTGCTGGCCCCAGGCCTTCGGCTCGTGCCCCCGCGCAGCGGGCTGGAGCGCAGCGACTTCGTGCCTTGGCCCGAAGGACTCGCCGCCTTGGTCGGCCGGCGGGTCCGGTCATTGGGGTACTCCTGCCGCGCTGACCAATCGGGAGGAACGGTGCTTTTGACCCATCTCGGACATCGGCATGCGGGTTCCGCCATCGGGCGAATATGGCACCTTCTGCACCATCGAAGAACTCGTCTCGTTAGTGGTCAGCGAACGTCGCTTCGATCCTGCGGTGCATCATCGCTCAGTTCACCGCCAGCCTCGGATCGCAAGTAGATTGCGGCTTTTCGCGCCAATTCCTCGTCGTCTGAACGGATAACCAAGATCAGCGGCTCGCGATCATCCAGTGGATCGATATCGACCCGTTGCTCACAGTCAGGTCGAAGCGAAACAGTTAGCTCAGTCCAACCATCAGGCGGCGCTTGATCATCATTGCCATCGGAATCGTAATTGCAGCCCGGCCCCCACAGGTGCTCGGCGAGGTCACCGGAAAATGGTCGAGGGCCCGGCGCAATAAGATAAATGCAGCGCATCATTGATCGTTAGCACAACTCCCCACGTGGCGGCTATGAGGACACCACGTCGGATCGGCCGGAGTCCGCTCATGGCCCGACTCGGAAGTACCGACCGTCGGCTGGCAGGTCCGCTTACTGAGGTAGACCTGCCGTGTTGACGAAGTGAGTGGCACGGCTCATTTTGACCCGCAGAAGACATCCATGAGCGACGACCGCAAGCAGCCTTTGTGCAGGTCGGTCGGGCTACGTCCTCCCGACCGACGTTGTCCCTGCCACAGTGACCAAAGACCCACCGGTCTTCTGGTCACAAGGTCTTTTGTTTGTGGCCGCATTCCTTGCAGGCGTATTCCACCCGGCCATGGTCCACCTCCGCGCTAACGCGATTGGGCGCACCGCACTTACTGCATTTCACGTCCAGCCGAGTCTTGCCCTGCGTGATGGTCACGTTCCGTGCCATCGCCTCTCTTACCAAGCGTTCGGACTCCTGGCGCATAGCTTCTTTTGACATCGCAGGCGCTCGCGGTTTCCGCACCATCAATTCCCCTTCTCCGAAGAACTCGGTCTTAGCCTACTTTCCACCGCGCCCAAATCGCTTCGCTTCCCCTCCGCCTGGGGTCGAACGTCTCAACCGCGGATCGCCGCATAAACAGATTGAGCGTGCTCATGCATCCACGATGCAAATAAACCGCGGACCATTGGCTGTTGTGCTCCCTGCGGGCAAAACGACAGTGCGGCAAGCCCGACGCGATCGGGGGTGAATCGGACATGGCCATCCGCCTTGTTGACCTGGCGCTTTTGACCCCAGCAGGTCATCAAGGGGCAAAACTTGCCCTCAACACGCTAGAAGCGGATTTCGATCGAATGGCATCGCCATGCGCGGGCTTGACCCGCGCTTCCATCGCCCGCGAAGGAAGCGCGACCACCAGAGCGCGGCCGTCGAGCGCCAGAGGGTCGAGTCAAGCTGCGCCAGCTCCTCACGAAGGCTCGCGGACAATCTTGGTGCGGCCGTCACGCTGTTTGACACGATGCCCCCCGCAATACCTCAAGGCGCCGCACCAGCTCCTCGCGTTCGTTCGTCGCTGCCAGGCGCCGCCGAAGCGTGGCCAACACTGCCCGCGTGTCTGCCGGCGGCGGATCAGGCACCGTTCTCAGCGTGAGCTGGCCCTGAGCCTTCCTGCCGCGGAACCGATCGAGTGCCTCGTCGCAATAGGCGACAACGCGATCACAACCGTCAATCGCGTCAAGGATCGCGCGCTCCCCCTCCGTCATGGCGCAGCCTCCCGCTACGTCAGAAATTCCCGGAACCCCCGGGCGGCCCGCGCCGACATCGACATAACCGCGCATCGATCCGAGGTGCGCTCTCGGATCGGACCGCACCAATTTGCCGCCAGGGACCAAACTGATCCGGCAGCTTGCGGCCCGCCGCGTCTCCGGCGAACGCTCGCAAACCCAAACCGGTGTTTGCTTCTGATTCGAAGATAAAGAGCCGCACCGGATCACCTCGTTGCAATCGGTCTAGGATTTGCGGGCAACGGGAGCGCTGCGGCGCCTCTGCGAAGCGGTGCTGGCTTTTTTTTCGGCGCGGCAATCAGTCCTTCCCGCACCGCCTGCTTGCGAGCAAGCTTGCGGAGGCGGCGCGCCGCCTCGGACTTTTCTCGTGCCGCCTGCTCCGATGGCTTCTCGTAGAAGCGCCGCCGCTTCATTTCGCGGAACACGCCTTCCCGTTGCATCTTCTTCTTCAGGACGCGAAGGGCCTGATCGATGTTGTTATCGCGGACGAGTACCTGCATAGGGGTGGCTCCGGCTGCTCTTCAAGGGCATTTGGGCATGACTTAGACGCGTGAGCGCCCGGCGCACACGCGCCCGGCTTCGCCCGGTCGAATGTCGGTGCTTAAATAGGCCGTGCCCCTCGTGGCCTCGCGTCACGGCCGATGGGGAGTGAATGAATCCCAGAGACAACACCAACATGGGGGCTGGCCGGTCAAATAGCCAGCCCTTTCTCAAAGACTCTTGCAGGGTAAACCTTGTGGTCCAACTGAAAGGTCCATATCAATTGGCGAGCTTCGACCGAACGACTTGGCCTCGCCGCGCACCCGGCGTCGACACCGACCACACGCTGGAGGAAGTCGGCCAGGCCCAGGCTGTGTGAAAAGCGCTGGCGGTGTGACGCCGCGTCAACAGGGCTCTTTTTGGACCGATCGCGCGGCAAAATCGCTGGAATCTGTTTTGTGACGCTGGCGGAGGCGGCCCGGAGGCTTTCCGCCGTCGGCAGTTTGGTTCTGACCGCTCCGGCTCAAGGGGTGATCATGGCCGCCAGTGCGCTGACGCCCACGAGCGCCATCACGTGCTTCATGTTGCAGGCGAGCACGTTGAGCGCCATCTCGGTCGACACGTTACGTAGGCTTCGCATCAGGAAGTGCGTTGCGCCCATCCAGCATACGAGAATTGTTCGCTTACCTCACGATCTACAGGGTGGTCAAATGGCTGACGATCGAATACGAAGACCCATGGACTCGCGGCAAGCAGCGGAAGCGGCATTCAAGAAGGCGCCCACGAAGCCTCTGGAACCCGTGGCGAGGCAACCATCCATCCCGAATGCCAAAGAGCTGGTCTCTCTTCGCATCGATCGGGATGTTCTCGAATACTTCCAAGAATCCGGTCCTGGCTGGCAGGATAGGATCAACGAAGCACTGAAAAAGGTCGCCGGGAAGTAGCGAGTAGCAACTCCAACTGTGCCCCGAAAAGCAGGCGGCCAGCACGAGACGATCCTCCCCGAGCGGCCCGTCTTTATGGACCGAAGGACGGCTCCAAAAAAGAGGATACAACAATGGCTGATCCTTCGGAAAAAAAGCGCAACCCAGCAGCGGTCAAGGCGATACCGCAGCATGAGGTGGACGCTCGGCTTCTTCGCGAAAAAGCGGCCCGCCTGAAGGAACTCCGCCTCGCGCATGAAGCCACAAATGCTCAGGCTGGCAGCCCTGCGGTCGTCAGCGGACAAAAGAAACTCAAGAAAAGGACCGGGAAGTTCGCTGACAAGAGTCAATCGCTGTCAGATTGGCTGACGACGCAGCAAAATGAAGGGCGACGCGGTTAACGGCGCGAGATTGAAAATGGCGCGAAAGCTAGCTACGCGAGCAGGGTTTCTTTTGACGTCCTCTCCGAAGACGGCTCCCGCCAATCCCATCCGGTTGGCGCGCTTTACGGTGATATGCCGAGTCTTATCCGGCAACTGCAGTCTTGATCATCAAAAGCATTCGCCGACCCGGCGCGAAACAAGTTGGTCAAACCGTCGGCATCGTGAGGTGTGGATCGTGGTTAGGCGCGACCGCTCACGCCTTTGGCGGTTCGATGATTCGGTTTATACATTCGATAGTGTCGTATACTGATACCCGAACGACTGGATGCCCCTTCTTGATGACCATGCCGGCCGCCTCGGCCTGCTCGTACGTCGCAAACGACGCCTTGGTCTGCCGATCCACTTGCAGACGAAATTGACCGACGTCCGGTTTCCGGCGCTGTGACAATAGTTCCTGCGCGGGCTCCTCTGGTTCGGTCTCCTTAGTCAACATCTTACTGCGCGAAGCCATGATTTGATTTCCTCAAAAATGCGGGACCATCTGGCGGAATTTACCACTCTCTGCCGCCACTCAAATAGAAACGAGTCCGCGCCGCGTATCGTATTTGAGCAACGTTCATGCCGACAGTGGATGCTCCATTAGGTTTCGTACTTGGTAGACCGCTGGTTCTTGGAGACTGCCCCCATCAGAACCGTTAAAACCGCTCACTGTTCCATTATTCGGTCGCTTACGCGGTCCAAAGACATTTTCGGAGCGAGCGCCGCATTGCCTCGAGCCTGGAGACTCGAATGCCAGATATCTCAACAGGGCGCCTCAGCATCGTGGAACGATACCAGGCGACGGTGCGTCTCGTCCCAGAGCGCGAGTCGCACACAGCCAAAGCTTTGGCGCAGCGTCAGACGGGAAACATTCCGGAGCTCCGGATGATCGCGCAACACGCGCGTTAGCTACACAAATGATGCACATGGTGCACGCCAATGTTAGCGGTGAGCCAGTTTAGCGGAGCTGGCAGCTCGTAATGCGAGCTGCCGTACAGGGCCGCATGATGCGCATTCCATGCTCCATCGTCGTCCCATGTTGTGTGCTCGAATTGATGTTGCACGTAGAACAGCCACACACCGACCGTTGCTGCGAGCAGCATGATCGGAAGATGCACAAAGAGAAAAGCTTGGATGCCGACGAGCCAGACGAGCGTGCCGACGACCAACGCGATCGCCGAGTTGGTTGCCATCGTGCTGAGCCAAGGTTGCCACCCCGCGTGCATCAGCCCGACCGGCAGGCGTTGCTGAAGAAAAAACAGGTATGCCGGCGCGACGCCAAACATCACCAGCGGATGACGATAGATCCGATATTTCAGGCGGCCCCACCGTGAACGCTCGCGATATTCGCGTACCGTCAGCGTGTCCACGTCACCCATGCCGCGGCGGCCAAGATGACCCGACGTGGCATGGTGTACGGCGTGGGTGCGACGCCAGAGATCGTAGGGTGTCAAGGTGATCACGCCAATGACGCGACCCGTCCAGTCGTTCGCACGTCGATCGGAAAAGAACGCCCCATGACCGCAGTCATGTTGGATCATGAACAGACGTACGAGAAAGCCAGCGGCGGGAACAGCGATAAGGAGAGAAGCCCACGACTGGTCCAGCCGGAAGGTCAACCACGCCGCGGTCCACAAGGCGACAAGCGGCAATACCGTGATCGCCAGCTCGGCAGTGCTGCGAAAATGGTTCGCCGCAAGATCCGCGGGTCGGTCATGGTGCGACCCGAATGGTACCCGACGCTCAAATGATATCCCTTGTCAGCGCGCCATGGCGCCTCACGCGAGTGGCCGCTGCTGTTTTCGGGGCTGGCAGCTCTTGTCGCAAGAACGACCGGCCCGACCAGCCGGTTAACGGAGCCCGTGTGCGCCAGCGCACTGAGCCCGGCAACCTAGAAACCATACGCTTTGCCAGTACATCCGTGGTCAAAGCAGCAAGTTCGAGCGCGACCGGTCAGGCGGCGCGGAAGCCGGCACACGAGTTTTCGCGTGTGCTTTCTCCCGATTTGTTCGATTTTGGAGAAGTGTCTGAAACGTGCACGCCCGTCAGGCGAGGCGGCCCAGTCTTTCGGCCAAGTATCGATTACCGTCATATGGACCCGGAGTGAGCATCGGTCAAGTTGGTGGCCGACGCCGATCCGCAAAAACGGCCGCGACCGAGTGACCAGAGACCTCCTCGGAGAACTCCGTCAAAGACGCTCCAAGGAGCATCCTCGATCTGCCGGATCTGATCACTGATCAGCCGACGGCCCTCCATGTCACGACGCAGCTCAGCCAAAGTACTGGGCGGGAATGGTTCGTCCTCGGGCGTGCGCAAGTCTTCAAAGGCGCGCGGCGGCCTTCTTCCGCTTGGGATTGAAGCCGCGGATGCCGAGCCGGCTCACCCTGCTGGGACCTGCCCCCGTAGGCCGACGTCCACCACGCATTTTCAAAGCGTCAGCACAACCTGACGGCGCTCGATTTTATCGTGGATAAGCCGTGCGCAGGTTGGATTAGCGCACCGAACTGTGAGGTACCACTCCGCCGTTACACCAAGATCATCGTCGGCGCGTGTCGGTCTGATGATGCCTCCCCTTTCGTTGTTTGGGTGTTATCCGGTCACAAAATCACTTGACCTTAAGATTCTCCGCAGACGATTTTCCGCGGTTGCTTACGATCTCGAACTCGACTTGCTGGCCTTCGTTGAGCGTGGACAGACCTGCCTTCTCCACCGCAGAAATGTGCACAAACACATCGCCCCCGCCGCCTTGCGGTTGGATGAATCCATAGCCTTTGGTCGGATTAAACCACTTTACAGTTCCGGTCGACATCAAAGCTCTCCAAGGGGTAAACGAGGTGGACCGTCTAACCTGCACATTCTTGCGACTGCGGCAATAAGAATTCGCCACATCACCAATGGATAAGTCACGCTGATAGCGGCAATTTGCGGGACCGACTGTGCGCCCCCATAAGTGGTTGCACGACCTCCTGGTCGTGCCGTCATCTTGCGGTGAAACAAGCCAAGCATCGTTCAATTGAAGTGTGCTAGGATCTATCGAACACGGCGGGGAACGATCCCCGCGATGTGGAATCAGACGACAATTTGGATGACCAGTCGGCGGCGTGCAGGCGGGACGCTCGTCGATACTCCATAATTTCAAGCGAATGCTGCAGGCCCGGCGAGGTGATCGAATGAAGCGGCGCGAGTTCACAACGCCTCTCGAGAGTGCCGCAAGGAACACCAATGCGAGGAAACAGAAGGAACAGGTTCCGAAGAAGGACGGTCCCGAGACCACGCCCGACAGCCCACCGATCGACCTCTGGGACGGTGCCGTCAAGGAGCTGATCTGCGGCGCCAAGAAGCGCGGCTACGTCACCCACGACCAGATCAACGCGTTAGTGCCCTCGGAGGAGGTCCAGTCCGAGCAGATCGAGGACATCCTGGTGATGTTCAGCGAGATGGGGGTCAACGTCGTCGAAACGAAGGAAGCCGAACCCGAAGAGACGCCGGAGGACGCGAAGGAGGAACCCGAAGGGGAAGAAAGCGACGGCGAGCTCATGGAAGTGCGGCGATCGACCCCGGCGGAGAGCAAGAAACCCGAGCCCGGCGAGCGGACCGACGATCCCGTGCGCATGTATCTGCGGGAAATGGGCTCGGTCGAGCTGTTGTCGCGCGAGGGCGAAATCGCGATCGCAA
>WNFJ01045800.1_pt2 | contig 12418 bp, 13 predicted proteins | sample 5400461 | NCBI WGS metagenome assembly WNFJ01 (sample SAMN13153349, study PRJNA577476) | soil metagenome | isolation source: 115 cm saprolite on Douglas fir-dominated hillslope | place: USA:California | collected 2013-09-17
CGCGGGCTATTCGCGGCCGCCTGGTCGCTGGGATTTGTCGCAGGTTTTGCAAGAGGAGGCGCCGATGCGATCACGCTGGGCGGCGGGGTTGGGGAATTTGGGATCGCCTATGCAAAGATGGATTACCAGCAGCCATACTTCGATGAAAAGGGTGGAGTTTACCCGGCTTATCATGTGTTCAGAGGTCTGGCCGAGTTGGAAGGCAAACCGCTCGCAGATCTGGCAGTCTCCAAGCCTTGCGAGATTCAGGCAATCGCAGCCGAACGAGATGGCGGCATCGAGGTTTGGATCGCCAACCTAACGAGTCGAATCAAAACCGTCGAGTTGGCGACAGAGTTCACAGGTAGTGCGGCCTTTTTGACAGCCTCAGAGTTTGAGCTGGCAACTCATGATGTTTCAGCGATGAATTCCCTGGAACGCGGATTCGCAGACAAACAGCTCATACTCGCTCCATACGCCGTCGCTCGTCTTAGGAGCCGGCGTCGCTGAAATGCGGCATAGGCACTTCCGTTTGCGGACAATTACATCGTCATCGCGTCCAAGCCAATGAGCACAACCTCGATTTGGATCTCGCTCCGGAACCCCGTTTTTCGTAGTCTCTGGCTTGCCAGTGTCGTCTCCGGTTGCTGCGTTTCGGCTCACGACATGGCTGCAACCTGGGTGATGAACACACTGTCGCCGTCGCCCTTCTTGCTGTCGCTGTTGTCTACCGCTGCGTCGTTGCCTTTTTTCCTGCTTACCTTTCCCGCGGGCGCGCTGGCGGACATGGTGGACCGCAAAAAGCTTTTATGCATAATGCACGTCTGGCTTTCTTTGGCAGCCGCCGGACTTGCGGTCTTAGGAACGCTGCATCTCCTGAGTCCCGTGATCGTTCTCGTCGCGGTATTCCTCCTGGGCGTCGGTTTTGCGTTCAATGCCCCGGTGTGGGTATCTGTGATTACAGACGTTGTGACCAAGGAGGAACTTCCTTCGGCCGTGACACTCGGGGGTGTGCAGATGAATATTTCCGGGGTTATTGGCCCTGCCTTGGGCGGCTTGTTACTTCCGCTAATCGGAGCAAATGCCGTTTTTGCATTGAATGCGGCCGGCTTTCTGCTGGTTCTTGGCGCGATTCTGCGCTGGCGAAAGACCCACAAGCGTTCGAGGACCCCTACCGAGAGCATGCTGGAATCGTTTGTCGGTGCTGTGCGCTACGTCCGGTATACCCGCGGAATCCAGGTCGTGCTCGTCCGCGCTCTCCTGTTCGCCCTGCTGATCTCGGTCATTCCGGCACTGCTTCCGGCGGTGGGGCTTAAGGCGTTGCACCTGAACTCTTCGCATCTCGGGATTCTTTTTACGAGCATGGCAATCGGCTCCCTGGTAGGCGCGGTCTTCGTCGTGCCGTGGGCAAGGCAGCATTTCACCTCCAACATGGTCACCATTTTAGCGAGCCTGTTGCTGGCGGCGGTCTATATCCTGATGGCCGCCATTCGTCACCTTGAATACTTCATGATTGTTGCGGCCCTCGCGGGTCTGGGTTGGACACTAGCGGCTTCCGAGCTGTGGGTTGTCGCCCAGCAAGCCATGCCGGGTTGGACGCGAGGCCGCTTAAACGCAGCGCAAATCATGGTTTCGCAGGGTGGCATCGCCCTTGGCGGCCTTGCGTGGGGCGCGGCCGCTGCGTTCACCGGATTCGAATACACGCTGCTCCTCGCTACTTTGCTTGTGTGCTTCAATCTTGCTGTCGCCGGCCCGCTTTCGATCGATTTCATCAAGTCGCTCGACGCGGAGCCGGCATTGCCGCCACGTGTTCCGAAGTTCTCCGAGGCTCCCGCCCTTGACGACGGTCCCATAGCCGTGGTTGCTGAGGTTAGGGTCGAAGAGGAAAAATGGAACCAGTTCCTCGATTTGATGCGCGAACTTCGCCTCGTGTACCTGCGCAACGGCGCATCCAGCGTTCGTCTGTACGAGAGTCTAGCGGACCGTTCCGTGTTCCGGATGGAGGCGGTGGTGACGACGTGGCGCGAACACCTGCTTCTACATAGCAGGATGACCAAAGCCGAACGCGAAATTCTCGACCGGGTCCTGCAGCTGCACGCCGGCGAGGAGGCTCCGGTTTATCATTATCAGTTGATTACCAGAGATATCGTTAGTCCGAGATAATGCGCTCGTGGGCTTATTCGGGTCAATGCTCATACGCGTGTTTCGAGTCCGGCGCGACGAACTTCTGTTGAGTTGAGGCAAGGCCACCGCTTTTGGAGAGCAGAGTTTTGAAACAGTTCTAACCCGCAAAAATCACCCGAAAGCCGAAGCGACGAGCTCATTGCGGGTTAGAAAGCTCTTAAACAGACGCTGCGCGTCTGTTTAAGAGCCTATTTTAAAATAAATGAATCAAAACACACAGTGCTCTTCTCTCCAAAAAGCAGCGCCCGATTTTTACGGCTTCAATTTTGACGCCGTTCCTGTTAAGGCAACGAAGCATGCGCAAGATTAACACGAGGGACACGAGGGATATTCCTGAGGAGTCTTGGTCTTCACCGAAAGGAAAGTTTTGCGGTGCAAGCAAGGAGATCTCTATCGCCTTGGGGCGTAAGCCGCTGTCTACCGACCTGAACGAGAGGCATCCTTTCGACGTTGAAATCTGCCGCGTCTTGCCAGGCATGAGCTCCTGCCCTTACCACTCGCATAGCGCGCAATGGGAGTTTTATCAGGTGATTTCAGGCAAAGGCACTGTCCGACATCAGGACGGGACGACCCCAATCGAAGCCGGCGACGCATTCATCTTCGGACCAAACCAAGCTCACCAGCTTACTAATGACGGCTCACAGGATCTAGTTCTCTTTATCGTGGCGGATAATCCTATTGGCGAGTCGTGTTATTACCCTGACAGCACTAAATGGCTCGTGCGCTCTCCCGAGCGAACACTCATCCGGTCCGATGCGCTTGATTACTACGATGGTGAGGAATGACGTTACCACGCTCCCACGCGATCCGCGCATACCCGCTGTAGGGACGCGCTCCCGCTCGATCCGGCGTCGCACGTCGAATGAAGGTAAAATAACTCGCAAGCAGCGAAAAGAAGCGACAAGACATGCGCCGCCCATGCGCCTCAACTGGGGCAGGATATCTCCGTTCGGCGGAGGCTTCTTCCCATTCTCCGGATTTCTTGCGCGATAGTCTTGGCGCCATAAAATCCAGATGCTACTTTTGATGCGGCTCGAGCTTTCTTAAACTAATTCACCCTGATTACCCCCGAACATGAACATCACGACCTTTTTCCGCATGCGGAGTCGTATGCTGCGTAGGGTTTGACGCCCTGAACGTGGTGACAGCCAATAGTCCCTCGTCTCATATGTAGCCAGCATCTGAAAGCTACATATGAGACCACGCACTAAAAAATTATGGACCCAAAGATCCCAACGGAAAATACCCTCGCCATCGTCATGGGCGGCGGCGCCGGCACCCGGTTGTTCCCCTTAACCAAAGAACGAGCTAAACCTGCAGTGCCGCTGGCTGGCAAATACCGCCTGGTGGACATTCCGATCAGCAATTGCCTCAATGGCGGTTTTCGCCAAGTGGCGGTTTTCGCCAAGTCTATGTACTAACGCAATTCAACAGCGAGTCGTTGCATCGTCACATCACCACCACCTACAAATTCGACAACTTTACAAAGAGTTTCGTGGAGATTTTGGCCGCGCAGCAAACGCCCGAGGACTCTCGCTGGTACCAGGGCACAGCCGACGCGGTGCGCCAAAATCTTCGCTACTTTTTAGAGCGCCCTTACGAGCATTACCTGATCCTAAGCGGCGATCAGCTATACCGCATGGATTACCATGACATGCTGCAAGCCCACCTCCAGAGCGGAGCCGACATTACCCTTGGCACGACGCCTGTCGACCGCCAGGCGGCTTCGGGCTTTGGCATCATGCAAAGCGACGCGAAGCGGCGGATCTTCCGATTCGAGGAAAAGCCCAAAGATTCGAAGCTTTTGGATGAACTCCGCATTCCACCAGATCTGCTGAATGAGTTGGGTCGTGCGGTCGACACCGAGCTTTATCAGGGCTCGATGGGCATCTACGTCTTCAATCGTCAGGTGTTAATCGACGTGCTGGATAATAATCACGACGATTTCGGCAAGCACATTATCCCAGCCTCGTTGCAGGAGTACAAGGTCTTTGCCTATATTTTTCAGGGATATTGGGAAGACATCGGAACGGTTCGCGCTTTTTTTGAAGCGAACCTGGCCCTAACCGATACGGTTCCGACCTACAACTTCTTTGACCACCTCAACCCGATATATACCTACCCGCGATTCCTGCCCGCCAGCAAAATTAACGGCGCGCAGGTTCGCAGCGCGATCATTGCTGACGGCTGTATCATCACCGACGCGAATATCGAGCGGGCGATCATCGGTATCCGGAGCGTGATCGAAAGCGGTTCTTCGATCCGCAATTCGGTCCTGATGGGAGCGGATTTTTACCAAGGCGAGCATCCGCAATCCAGGTTAGACGGTCCCCCGTTGGGCATTGGACGACAGTGCGTTATCGAAGGCGCCATTATCGACAAAAATGCCCGTATCGGGGACGGGGTCGTAGTAACGGCCGAAGGCAAACCTGCCAATGTCGATGGCGAAAATTATTACATCCGAGACGGGGTTGTCGTAATCCCAAAAGGTGCGGTCATTCCAGCCGGAACTTCGATTTGATAATGACCACGTTTTGAAACAATTCCACCAGTACCATCGAGGACCAGGACGAGCGCGAGGCCAAACTTCGGAATTTGGGGCTAAAAAGACGCGCTGATCGAAGTGAGCCGCCTCAAAGACGCTTTCGCTTGCTTTATCGACCTGAGCTAGCATCTTAGGACTCTGTTTGCCCTGGTTCAAAGCGCGGTAGATCGTCAGGTGAGATTCTCTCGATGGTGATTTGAAATCCGGTCCCCGGGAAGTCCCCGGGAACGGCTCTGTAGCTGGCAATCGCTAATCACCTTATCGCACCATGAAACTCTATGTTGGAAACCTGTCGTTCGATACTTCTGAAGCTGACCTTCGAAGTATCTTTGAACAGTTTGGGAATGTTACAGAAACTCACATCGTGAACGATCGAGAGACCGGCCGCTCGCGCGGCTTCGCATTTGTGACGATGAGCAACGCCGCAGAAGGCCGAGCAGCTATCGGCACGTTGCACGGCAAACAGTTCGGTGGACGTGCCCTTACCGTGAACGAGGCACGCCCCAGAGAAGACCGTCCAAAACAGTCCTTTTCGCGTCGGCCGCGCCAGTAACAGGTTGTGCTTGCCCAATTTCGCGCAAGATGCGAAAACGCCTCATCCGCCTCAAACTGAGCACAGCATGTTTTCAAGAATACCTTTCGACAAAGTCAATTGGCTCATTAGCTCCTTTCTTATGGGCACGTTGTTTCTTTCAATCACCGCAGTACCCGCTTACCTCTGGTTCTTCGGGATCGACTCGTTCCAGATCGCGCTATTCTTTGTGATGTTCTTCGCGTCTGGATTTTCGATCACGCTTGGCTATCACCGGCTCTTTTCACACCTTACTTTTCAGGCGCACTGGATCGTTCGGCTGTATACCTTGATCTTCGGCGCCTCGGCGTTCGAAAACTCGGCGCTCCTCTGGGCTTGCGAACACCGCAACCACCACAAGTATGTCGATCACGATGATGACCCTTACTGCATCAGCAAGGGACTTTTCCACGCTCATATCGGCTGGCTCATGTTTAAGCTTGACCCGCTCCCGCCTTTCGACAATGTGGCAGACTTGCAGAAGGATCCGCTCGTAATGTGGCAGCATCGCTACATCCACTGGATCGGCGTGTTAGTCGCCTTCGTGTTCCCGGCGCTCCTCGGTTTCGCCTGGGGCGGCTGGGTTTCAGCCCTCGGCGCCTTTCTCATTGCGGGCGTAGCGCGCGTGGTCATTCTCCAGCACTGCACTTTTTGCATCAATTCGCTTTGCCACTATTTCGGAAATCGCCCGTACTCCTCCAAATGCAGCGCCCGCGACTGGTGGCTCATGGCGATCGTGACTTTGGGCGAGGGTTACCATAACTATCATCATGAATTTCAGTATGACTACCGCAACGGCGTGAAGCCGTGGCAGTTCGACCCGACAAAGTGGATTATCTGGACGCTGTCCAAGATCGGGCTGGTCAAAAGGCTGCGCCGCGTTCCTGCGGAAAGAATTATCCTTGCGGAACTGGCTGAAGTGCAGCGCCGGCTAGAGGCGCATCTCGCCAGCGCCAGACTCACGGAGACCGCCTCCGCGTGCATCGCCGGTGCTCACCGTCGCCTCCAGGCGACCGCGCAACAGTGGACTCAACGAAAGAGCGAGCAGCTTGAAGTGACCCGTGAAAAACTCGCCACGCTCCGCAACGAGATTCGCGCCGCAACGAGAACCCTTCGCCGATTGGGCGTCCGCGAGCTCCGGCTGGCGTAACTGCGTTGCGGCACGTCAGGGAAAAATGGGCTGGACAGCCGGCGACGGCTATTGAGTCTGATTTCACCAATATAGCCTGCATCGCTCACAAATCTCTAAGGATTTGTGAGCGATGCAGGCTACGGCCATTAGAAGCTTCCCGGCGATATTAATGAAAAATATGAGCGCCCACGATTCCAGTGCGACCATGGCCGTGTTCCTCGATCTGGAGAATATCGCTCTCGGGGCTCGCGATGCCCATTACCCTGCATTCGACGTCCAAAAAGTGCTCGAGCGCCTCTTGCTCAAAGGGCAAATCGTCGTCAAGAAAGCCTACTGCGACTTTGACCGGTACAAGGAGTTCAAGCGGAGCCTGCACGAAGCCGCCTTCGAACTCATCGAGATCCCCCACCTGCGCCAGTCGGGGAAGAACTCCGCGGACATCCGCATGGTGGTAGACGCGCTCGACCTCTGTTATACGAAGGGCCATGTGGACATGTTTGCGATCATCAGCGGCGACTCTGATTTCTCGCCGCTGGTGAGCAAGCTGCGGGAAAACGCCAAAACGGTCATAGGCGTGGGCGTTAAGAACTCCACGTCCGACCTGTTCATCAACAACTGCGACCAGTTCCTGTATTACGACGACTTGGTGCGCGCCGAGCCGTCGAAGACGCGGAAGCGTGGCGTGGCAGATGAGAGCAAGGGTCCTTCGGTTGCCACGGCGTTGGACCTCTTGGTGGAGACGCTGGAAGCCATCACCGAGGAAAGGGAGGAGGACGATAGCATCTGGGGTTCCATGATTAAGCAGGCCATCAAGCGCCGAAACCCCGGGTTCAATGAACGCGCGTACGGGTTCCGTTCGTTCAACGACTTGCTCTTAGAAGCGCAGAAACGTGGCCTGTTGAAATTGCAGGCCGACGAGAAGTCAGGCGGCTACACAGTCCGAACGATAGAGTGATTCGATGCGAAGACATGCGTGATTCTTGCGGTTTAAGGTGTGGGCTTTGCGGGAGTCTCGATCGGTGTCGGCGAGGCCTTTGTTTTCGTGGCCCCATTCAGCATGGCAAATATGTCACTGCCCGTGGAGAGCACCAGGGTGGAATCTTTGTTGAAGATTTTGTGGTAAGTCTCCAGAGTCTTTAGGAAGGCGTAGAACTCGGCGGCCTGCGGATCCTGAGTATAGGCACGGGCATAAATCTCCGTGGCCTTGGCGTCTGCCTCGCCTCGGATCTGCTGCACCTGGCGATAGGCATTGGACTGGATTTCGTTCAAGTCGCGCTCGCGCTGACCTGCAATGCGGGCGGATTCACCCTCACCCTCAGAACGAAAGCGTTGTGCGATCTGGAGCCGCTCGCTGATCATGCGCTGGTAGATACGGTCGAGGACATCGGGGTTATAGTTTACTCGCTTGATCCGGAAATCGAGCACCTCGATCCCGAACCCGGCTAGTTTTTCCTGGGCGGCGGTTTTGATTTCCTCTTCGATCTTCTGACGGCCGAACTCGATCGGTGGGAGGACGCCGATGGTGCCGGTGCCGGTAGGGCCGCTTTTGAGGCTCTCGTCGTGCACCGGTTGACGGTTCTTGTCGGTGCGCACGATTTCGATAAGGTCATGTTTGGCGATGGAGTTGCGCGTCTCGCTACCGAGGATGTCTTCCAGGCGCGACTGGGCGCTGCGCTCGTCGTGCAAGCGTACGAAATAGGTCTTCGGATCTTCGATACGCCAACGCGCGAATGTGTCGACGTGGATGTAGGTCTTGTCCCTCGTGGGGATGGCCACCGGAGCGCCGTCCCATTCCAGGAAGCGCTTGTCGAGACGGTTCACGCTTTGGACGAATGGCGTCTTGAGATGCAGACCCGGCTCGGTAATCGGGTGGCCGACCGGTTTCCCAAACTGCGTGATGATCACCTGCTCAGTCTGGTCAACCGTATAGAAGGCATCGGAGAGCAAGAAGACCAACACAAGAACGAGGCCGATAATCGCGGCTGGAAGCCAAGGCTGTTTCATCATTGCGGGCTCACCCCGGGTTTGGTCGAGAGCGGCAGGATCGGAAGTAGTTGCCGCAGGGACTCGTCAATGATGATTTTTTGCCCCATTAGAGGCAGCACTTCGCTCATCGTCTCGAGGTAAAGACGGGTGCGGGTGATCTCGGGCGCCTTGACATATTGTTGAAGCACAGCGCTAAAGGCCGCGACATCACCCTCGGCCTCATTGACGCGCTTGAAGCGATAGCCCTCCGCCGCGCGTATTGTCTCGTCCGCTACGCCTCTGGCTCTGGGCACCGCCTTGTTGTAGTCGCCATTCGCAATATTAATCGCGTTTTCGCGGTCTTGCTGTGCTTTGTTGACCTCGTTGAACGACGCCTGCACCTGACTCGGCGGGTTCACATTTTTCAACTGCACCTGATCCACGCGAATGCCGAGATGGTATCGCTTGGACAATTCCTGCATCCGTGCGAGTGCCTCGATCTCAATATCCTGCCTTCCGATGGTTATCAATTCGTCGACTGTGCGGTCGCCGATTACCTCACGCATTGCGGCTTCGGACAAATCACGAAGGGTTTCCCCCGGATTGCGCACATCGAAGAGATACTGCCTGGGGTCTTCGATACGATATTGGACAACCCACTCCACGAGTGCTGCATTCAAATCACCGGTGACCATGGATTTTTCTTCGTCCTGATCCTCGCCGATCTGGACCGGATTCGTAGTATATCCCGGTGTGGCGAAGCCAAACTCAAGTTTCAACTGACGCCGAGTCGGCAGAACGGTCACCACGTCGACGCCAAAAGGTATCTTGAAATGCAGCCCCGGCTGAACCGTCTCTAAGAACTTCCCGAAACGCAGCACCACGCCCTCCGACTCGGCTTCCACCGTGTAGTAGGACGTCCACAGCCCCACGATTAGCAGGAAACCGATGAGGATGGCGGCAATCAGGCCGGGCGATGGGAGCTTGAAATTCACTTTGATAAAACGCGGCGCCTGATTGGCCACGTGAGCAAGGCTATTGGAGCATCAGAATACATGGAGCACACTCGACACTATGACATACTTTTTCAGGAGGCATCTGATTTTCAGCTGATTTCCATTCTTCATACGACTATCATCGCCCGGAAAGTGCTCTGTTCAGGGGCCAAAAGCCCTCGATTTAGCAACTACGGTCCCACGCACCATGTCTCTGAAAATTGATCTTTCTCGATTCAGTTTGAAGCAATTCAGATCCTACGCCCGGTTTGATAACGGTCAGGAAGAGAAGCTGCGGTCTTATCTCGATTACCATTTTGCGATAGAGTGTTTTGTACGCGCGCTGGAAACAGCAATCAAAACCCGTCCCGGGGTTCTCATCGGAGGAGTGCCGATTAGCGAATCTACGGACGGCCGGATCGTCTTTCAAATCACGTGCATGCAACAAGTGGAAAACGGCGTTGCCTGGGATGATTTCTTCACCGCAGTGTGCCACCGTGAATCCGTCGAGCAATTTTGCGCGGAACTCGAGCAACAGTATCAAAGATCCGCTGCAATCTATTTACCAGCGTCTGATCCGGAATTGATGAAGCCAAAGCCGGTTCGATTGCACCACCAGCGCACGGTTAAGGTCGCCAGTCCCAATGGGTTGCCGGTTAAATGCGTCGATCGCACATCTCGCTGGGGTAATCCGTTCAAGATCGGAGCGGACGGCACCAGAGAAGAAATCATCCAGAAATATCGCGTCTGGTTTTTGACAGGCACCGAGTCGAGAAAAGTCGGGCGGTACCTTGTCGACCCGCAAAACCTCCGCGAACGAATTCGCGAGCTGCGAGGATTCAACCTTGCGTGTTGTCCGCCGGGGTTGCCATGCCACGCAGATTTTCTGCTCGCACAGGCGAACCAGCCAGAATCGATTTAGGCTGGCGGGCACAAGACGAGCTTAACACAAGAATAAAACCGGTGCCGCAAGCTCGCCGATTCTTAAAGCGTGTCATTTTTGCGGGTTAGCGCCTAATCAATTATTGGATTAGGTTGGCAACCTTGATGCCATCATTTACCCGCGTTGAATTTTCCGTCGGTCCGAGCTTAAGAAGCCTTCGAGTAGTTTTGCTGATCGAATTCCCGGACGAAGTACTAGAGCAAATTAAGAAGGGGAAATCCAGTGCAGACGTGGAAGCCTATCGTATCGCTCTGGACGCGATCCATGCGCTTCATTTCGCTAACGTGCGCGGTGAGATGACATTCATTTCGAGCGCACCAGGCAAGATCAAAAAGCCCGAGTCGCTTGGTGAACCTCATTATACCGCAGAAGACGGCTGCCGCGCCTGGGTCATTAAAAAGCCTTAAGCCAGCACTCGGTAGCTACCACCTGCCATGGCGGATCGCATCCCTGATCGCGTGCGAGCCCGGATCGCGCGGAAATTGAGGACTCGTCGTCGTCCTTCGTCTCGAAAATCCTGATATTTCACAACCAGAATAACGAAACCAAATAATTCCCGAACAATCGCGCTCTTTGCACTGCAGGAAACGCAGTCTCTAAGAAGGATTGTCGGCACTTCCGAAAACGGCGATCTCTGTCATTTAACGGCCCCACTCATTAGGCCGGACACGTAGTATTTTTGGAGCAAGAAATAGACCGGCACGCAAGGTATGATAGAGATCATCACCCCTGCCTGCAGAATACCCCAGTCAGTAGAACCGTAATATCCGGTTCGCGATGCTACAAGCATGATCGGGAGCGTGAACATTGTCTCCTTATTCATGAAAACTCGTTCCAAGATGCTATGAAAGCGAAAAGCGCGACGGTGACGATCCCAGGCCTCACCGACGGCAGGAAGACCCACCACAGCAACTGAAGACTATTGCAGCCGTCTATGACCGCTGCCTCTTCGAGTTCGCGAGGCACCGCTTCGAAACTATGGCGCATTAGAAAAATACTGAATGGCAATTGGATCGCCGTGTGGATGATCGCGAGCCCTACGCGCGTATTCTGCATTCCGAGCCTTGCGAACATCATGTAAAGCGGCGTGAGGAGCGTCTGATACGGAATCATCATGCCACAGAGAAGCAGGAGGAAGAAAACTTCCTTGTAGGGAATCGAGAAGCGCGCGAGCCCGAAGCCCGCCAAGGAGGCCAGGATCACGCAACCGCCGATGGTCATGAAGGCGACGGAAAAGCTGTTGAACAAATAGAGCGGCAGACCCGCCTGGTAGTTGAACATTTCTATATAGTTGCTAAAGCTCAGCCGCGACGGCAGATAGTTCGGCGGCCACATCGCGGCCTCGCCAGACGGCTTGACCGAAGTCAGCAGGGACATCGCGAGCGGGAACAGCATGATCGCCATGAGAGCAAAGCAGATCGCCGCAATCAAATAGGAGTTGCGACCTGCTGCGAAGCCGAGCGCAGAGTGCGCCTTGGGTAACCGGGTTGGCATGACGGGGCACTCAAGTCTGCGGCGAGCGGCTCCAGCGGCGCGCTCGTCGAGCGAGACTCGGCCTTGAGCACAGTCCCATTCCTTATCCCGGCTCGTCAGCATTGCAGCGCTGGCGAGGGTCTATGCCGAACGAATGCAGGCACGCGCGGCGCTTTTTGAACCAGTTCATTCCACACTCCGACGCCGCGTGAGAGCAATCTGGACCGCCGTGCCGGCCACGATAATGATCATCAGCATGATGGACAGTGTGGCACCATAGCCGAGCTTGAAATAGGTGAACGAGTTCGTATAAATCCAGTAGACGGATGTGATAGTCTGATTCTCCGGCGCGCCGGTTGTCATAATGTAGAATTGTTCGAAAGCCAGCATTGAGCCGATTGCGCTGATCAGCGTAACGAGCAGGATGATCCGGTAATTGAGCGGCACGATAATCCTGGCGACTCGCTGCCAATAACTCGCACCATCAATCTTTGCCACCTCGATGACTTCGGTCGGGATAGATACCGGCGACGAACAGGATCATTCCGAATCCGATCACCTTCCAGATGATCGAGATGATCACCCCCCAAAGACCCAAAGTTGCATCTGCCCCGAACCAGACGAGGGGCTT
>WNFJ01167036.1_pt1 | contig 12418 bp, 12 predicted proteins | sample 5400461 | NCBI WGS metagenome assembly WNFJ01 (sample SAMN13153349, study PRJNA577476) | soil metagenome | isolation source: 115 cm saprolite on Douglas fir-dominated hillslope | place: USA:California | collected 2013-09-17
TGACCGACGGGCCGTACCACAGGGAAAATATCTGGCTCTGAGGGACACACTGCTTTGGACCAAAAACGTCGGTCATCCCGGATACGCGACCGCAGCCATAGACGAGACATTCAACTCCTTTGTCATTCCGCGGATGTTTGCCAAGGTGGCAAAGGGCGAGATTCGTGCTGAAGAAGCAGCTCAGGAGGCGGAACGAGAAGTAAAAGTCATTTTTGCCAAGTGGGGCCAGACCGCATAAAAGATCAGAGATGCCGTGACAGCTTGCGGAAAAACGTCTTCCGCAAGCCGAAGACGACTAACAGGGCACGACTTTAGCGTTTAGCCGGAGCGAGCGCAAGTGAGCGATGGCTGCGAAGTCGTGCCGAATCAGCGAAAACAATTTGGGCTTTATTATAGCCCCTGAAGTAGGTCGCGGCTTCAGCCGCGACCTAAAGCGTGCGGCTAAAGGAATTTTTCCACAAGCTGGTGAGGCGTTGCCCTGTTGCGCCCTGTATATGTGAAGTCAATCCGACAGTCGCTCCGTGCTCCTCATGCCAATGGATGGTCTGCCTTTCGTCGTTCGGAATCGAACTGTAGAGCGCAGTTAAATCGAGAGATTTAGCGAGGTTCACGAATTTGACGGACGGCAAGAGGATCTTCCAAGCCTCAATTCTGTTGTGGTTCCTCCGCCAAGGCCATGATTCAACGTTGATTTGCCTCATTGTGGTTGGTCCGGTGATAGTATGGCGTTTCAGAAGCGGGTCCGATGTCTCCTGAATTGTTGAGTCACGCATTCACGGTTGGGATTTTCCGATTTACTCTCATCCCACGGGAACCCATGTTTGTTCCCACCGTGAATAAGGCCAACATGCTGCGCGGAGCCTTCGGCCATGCCTTTCGCCGGCTGTGCTGCGTTCCTCAGTGCGCCAGCGCTCACGAGTGTCCGCTGGCGTCGGCGTCATCTTGCCCGTACAAGGCGATCTTCGAGCCCTCCCCGCCTCCTGACAGCGATCGCCTAAGCAGGAACCAGGACATCCCGCGTCCATTTGTGTTCCGCGCCCCGTTGAATGACAAGACGAAATTTCAGCCAGGGGAGGAATTCCAATTCGATCTCGTCCTGATTGGCCGCGCGCTCGATCATCTTCCCTACTTCGTTCTGTCATTCCGGGACTTGGCTGCCCAGGGCCTCGGACTAAATAGAGCGAAATGTGAACTTCAACTAGTGGAAGAGGAAACACTTCATTCAATGCTTCAGGCCGATCACCCGATCACCGGATCAGCGGATCACCCGATCTACGATTCCGTCGACCAGGTTTTTCACTCACCGAAAGGACTGGATCTAGGGAGTTGGATCTCTCAGCGAGTCGACCAATTATCGTGTGGCACAGACGCCCCCGGCTGTGGTCCCAGCCCTTCCGATCACCCGACCTGTCCCGGCTTGCCGTGGATCACCGGATCACCCGACCTGTCCCGGCTTGCCGTGGACCCGTCCCGGCCTGCCGTGGATCACCCGATGACGTTGAAGGTCCGCTTCTTCACCCCGACCCTGCTGAAAGTCGAAAACTCAGTCAGACGCTCGCCTGACTTCCATCATTTATTAAAGAGACTTCGTGACCGCGTCAACGCGCTGAGCACTTTTTTTGGCTCAGGCCCGTTGGATGTGGATTTCGCCGCGCTCGGACGTCGCGCCGAACAAGTGCGGACGGTTACTAGCACCGTCCAATGGATCGAGCAGTTTCGGACATCGTCCAAGACGCACCAGCGGCATGAGCTGTCAGGCTTTACCGGGGAAATGGCATACCAGGGCGACATGGAAGAGTTCCTCCCTTGGCTGGCCTTGGGGGAGTTGGTGCACGTGGGGAAACACACGGCGTGGGGCGGAGGATGGATCAGGTTAGAGCATGTTTCAAAAACCGGTTTGTATCAGGGCACGACTTCCACGGCTTGCGGAAAATAACCTTTTTGTGAGCCGAAGACACGTAAACAGGGCACGACTTTAGCGTTTAGCCGGGAGCGATGGCTGCGAAGTCGTGCCGAATCAGCAAGAGAATAAATTGGGCTTTAAGCCCCTGTGTCGATTTGTGCAGGAACTCGGGAACAGACGGAACGTTGCGGGCAGCGCCTTCGCCTACCGATGGCCAAATTCCAGGTGACAGCCCTAATCACTTGGCCTAAACTTGGATCAGTTGGAGACGGTTATGACCATTAAACTCTCGCCGGAACAGGAGCGCGCCCTTCAGGAAGCAATCAAGAGTGGATTCATCGGTTCCGTGGACGAATTCATTGATGCCGCGCTTGCCATGCTTCCTCGGCCCAAGAATTACAGTGAGAGTTCCCGTCAAGCTGCTGTTCGCCGTATGGAAGAATTCACCGAAGAATTCCATCTCAGCCTGGGAGAACCCATCACCCGCAAGCTCCTGCACGAAGGCCATCGTTACTGATGGCTGAGTTTGTCTTGGATGCGTCGGTAGCCTTTTCGTGGTGTTTCCCTGGCGATCCAACCGAAGACACTCAATACAGCCGCCGCATCTTGTCGAAACTTGCTGCAGACGACGCCTTAGTGCCGGAGATCTGGGCGTTTGAAATCGCCAACATCATCTTTGTGGCTTGCAACAAGCGCAAACGGATAACCCAAAAACAAATCGACGAGTATTTGCAACGCTTACAGGCTTTGCCGATTCGCGTGGAACGCAACGATCTGTGGGCCAATGTCTCGTTGGAATCGCTCGCGCGAAAATGGAATCTCCCGGCCTATGACGCGGCATATCTCAGCTTGGCTTTGCACAAGAGAATTCCTCTGGCGACAGCAGATGATGATCTGAGAAAAATGGCCGTAGCCGAAGGTATCCAATTGCTTTGATATTCGCAATTCCGAATCCGTACGCGCTTACCGCGTCGAATTATCGGATTTTCTTCCGATCACGCGCGATCACCCGATTGCCTTTAGAGTCTCTCGGTCGCGTTCGAGATCTTGAACCCCATAGGCGTGTTCGGAGATATTGCGGTCCTTGAGGAATCCCTCGAACTCGAATCGGGTTAGTCCCAGCAGTTGGCTGGCTTGGTAGTGCGAAAGCGTGCCAGTTCGATAGCCTTGGATGAACAAGAGCCTCCAGGGCCTCGCGTCCCGGATTGGGGTGCTGGGCTAGATCGTCGGCCAATTGGACTATGATCTCCATAGAAAAAACTGTAGCACGATGGCGGCCCCTGGAAATCGACTCATTTGACATGTGCATTCCATTGGTCCTACTCTTTTATCCGGAGTTGGGGGCGGTGGGGTTCGGACCCACAACCTACGCATTCAAAGTGCGTTGCTCTCCTGAATTGAGCTACGCCCCCGAAACGGGCGCTCAAAAGCTTGCACCGAGCTGTGGGCGCCCTTCCACAACAAGTGAGGGAAAGTAGTTGAATAGCGCGTCCTTTTTATATCGTCACGAGTCGGCTACTGTCAACAGGCAAATACCCCTTCTTACACAACCTAAGAAATAATATGGACATAACGGTTTAGAGATGCTATATTGCTCTTCAGCCAAATGAGAACTCCAGTTTCCAGTCGACGGTCCCGATGAAGAGGGAACTTAAACTATTACTTCTTTTGTTGTGTGCCTGGGAACTGGAGGTATTTCGCAGCTGCTTTTTATGAAATGCTTTAGGGCTTATTTCACAGTTCTTGGGCTTCCTGCGGCATAAAAACAGATTCATCCACGGTCGAAAATGATACGGTACACCAGAAACCCGTATGTTGATGCAGGAGTAGCAGTACTCGAACTGCGCCTGCACAAGTCGTGCGATCAGTTCACGGTAGATGATTTGGCGGCGCAGGCAAAAGAGATCAAAAAGGAATACACAAAAAGACTTTGGAAGTCGTATCTCATGGTCCATCTGCCGAACTGTGCCTGGACGCAAAAAGATCTTTCCTCAGAAAAGAACCGTGCATATTTGAACAAGGTACTTGAAAGCTATAAGCCTGAATTCCCCGAATTAGAACGCACTTGCGCTTTTTGCGGCAGGCCGGCAAAGGTCCTTGCTGATCGCCGCTATGTTCCCATGCTTACTGGCGAAACGGTAATGACAAGTGGCGCGGGAGGTGTTCCCGGACTGCCTGTATGTGGCTGGTGTGTCTTTGCCGTCCACTTTTATCCTTTCGCAACACTCAAGGTTGAAGGGCGTCCACTTTTTTGGTTTGCTCCCGATCACCTTTGGACATTGCGACTCACGCGAATCTTCGTGGAAAAGCTTGACCACATTCTCGCCATGTCTTCTGAAGAATTGCCAAAATTACGCTGGCCCAAGACGCAACTTCTTCAGGGTGCACGTGAGGCAATGGCAAAGTTAGAAGACGAGGGATTATCGCCTGCCCCGCCTCTGTCAGATATTACAGGCATACATGCCACCAACTATGGCACCGATCCGAACTTTGAAGAATTGCATATTCCGCGTGGCTTATTAGAGTTCTGGCGCGAGGCGGGATCATTCCCAGCCTACCAGGAAATCGAGCACCGGTCATGGCAAACTCAGGAAGCAAAATCAACGCCTAGAAAAGGCAAGAAAAAGATTAATTTGGGAGAAGCCCCTGAAGGTTCAGGCGCCGGAAAGGCTGAAGTCCTCTCTACAGAGATTTTCAATTTGACTCGGAGAAACCATCTGTATGAAGCACTGGGCGAAGCTTTCCGGTCGGATAATTTTCAGGAAAAGGCAAAGCTGGTCGCAGCGCAGTTTTTTTTACGCAGACAGGGGAAAAAAGCAGCGGCGAGAATTATCGAAGTGACAGAACTTTTTCTAGAAAAGGTGGCAGACATGGAACGAGAACGACTGGAAGCCATTCGTGAAATTGCAGACCACATCGCTGACCACTTGATTATTGGCGCTGGAGAAACTAGAGCTGCAGGACAACTCACTAGGCGAAAGCTAAGACTAGGCGAACTTCTACAGTTTCTTTCCTATATTCAACGTAAGCTATGCGATGCGAAGAAACCTCTTCAATGGGAAAAAGTGCTCACCGCGTTGAACCTTCAAAGCGATGATGATCGTACCGCGTCGGATTACTGGCTGGTTCAGGAATTGATCCTTATTCGGCTTTATGAGCGGCTGGCAAACTCTTCGGCGCTGGCCGAATTACCGGAGCCTGAGGAGCCCGATTCGACATCATCTACGGAATCTGTTTCGGAGAAAGTGAATTAGGAGGCGAAATGGCACACCTTTCCGGGTTGTTGCTGGTGGACTGTCCCGCGTCTGCGCTGAATAATGCCGGAGCTGAGCAAGGCGCACGAACCGACAACGTAGTCGCAGTGAAGAAAATTCGCACGAAAGCGGGAACATTTCCGTATGTTTCCGCACAGGCATTCAGGTATTGGCTCCGTGAAGCTTTGCAAGGAGTTGAGGGCTGGACGCCATCGCCTACGTTCAGGGAAGAAAAAATCGCTTACACCGATGCGAACCCAATTCTATATGCAGAGGATGACATTTTCGGATACATGCGCGCGCCCTCCACAAAAACTGAGGCGGTAGCTTCAAGAGAAGAAAAAGGCACGTTAAAGAGCGCGACTCCGATTGAAACTAAAACAACTTTGACTCGCAGTTCCGCACTGAAGATGAGCACGCTCGTCTCGATTGCAGCTTCAGATCCGGCAGATGATTTCGGAGTTATGGCCAGACATGAAGGCAATCCCGTGCCCCACGAGCACCAGTTCTATCGCACGACTCTTATGGGGATGTTTTCAGTAGATCTGCGGATGCTGGGGCGCTTTTACCATGTAGATCGCACGGGATATAAGCATCTGGATTCGGTGCGCAAAGAGCTTGCGGCAAAGCAAGGATTGAAGCCGTACGACAATGAGCGCGCATACGAATTGCCTATTGAAACCCGAAAACAGCGTCTGAGGCAGCTGCTTCAAGGCCTGAGCCAAATTGCCGGAGGCGCGAAACTGGCCTTGCACTATACAGATGTCTCGCCACGTCTACTGATGCTTGCCGTCGCGAAAGGAGGAAATCATCTCTTTGGCACAGCGGTGGGCGCGGACAACAAAGGATTACCTAAATTGAATACGGCAGCTTTGAAGCAGGTTGCGGAGGTATATAAAGACTCCCTGTTATCAAAATTCCATTTGGGCGCGGTCGAAGGCTATCTTGATGACCAGCAGAAGACCGCACTAGCAGAAACAGTCAGTCAGATAAATGGGAGCCAGCCAAGCGTGCTTCCTCATCCGAGGCAGGCCATCAACGCGCTAGTAGCTGAACTTGATCAAAAAGCCGGAGAGTGGCTGGCGTGAAGGTTTTGAAAATCACGACCGAGGCCATCACAGCGTCGTTCCGCTATCCCCATGTGCAAATTGGCCGGCTCCCGACGTATGAAGTCCCACCGCCTGCCACCCTGTACGGGCACTTGGCAGGCGTGTTGGGGGAGTGGTTTGAGCCCAGCGGCCTGGAGTTTGCCTATATCTTCGAGCACAAGGGGAGAGCAATCGATGTTGAGACAAGCCAGCCGATAGAGAGGGGCAGCGGCAAGTTTACACTGAAGAATCGAAATTGGAATTTCCCGGTAAATGTTGAATGCCAGACAAACCCCCAACGCCGGGAATTTCTTTTTCGGCCGCGGCTTACCCTGTTTTTAAAAGGGCGAGATGAGTTGTTGGACCGCTTCAGCAGCGCGTTTCTCAACCCCGAGTTTGCGTATGTTCTTGGCCGCTCACAGGATTTGGCAACATGTCTCGACGTTACTTGGACGGAACTGGCTGAATCGGACGAAGCCTTTTTCTCGCATACGATTCTTCCTTATGAATGGCGGCCCTGGGTATTGCCCGGAAGCACAATCCAGTTGCCCAAAGCACTGAATTATCGACGCCAGCGAGAACCGGAATTTGCTGTCTATCTTCAGGTTCTGTGGCCGGCGCTGAAACTCTATAGCGGCTCACAAGATACGATTAGCCGGGACAAGCTCCCAAAAACATTCATTGTCGATCCATCTGAGCAGCGCGAATTTGCAGGGCGGAAGCTGAGCAGAGGACTTTTTTTTCAGGAGCTCGCAGGTCCAGGCATAGCTTGAGTGCTGTATGACTCTCAATGAATTAAAAACGGCAATGGAGCATCTGCTGGCCAAATCAAGGCCGCGCACCACCCTGTTCCGCCATTCATTGGATGTGGTTAAGCAGATCGCGGAGTATTACCGTCTCTATCGGCCGAAGTGGCCCGTTCCGGATGACTCTATCAATTTACCGCGAACTTTAGCGTATGCGGCGTTAGTCCATGATTTCGGGAAAGTGCATGTTGATTTTCAGGCCGTGTTGAATGGCCAGAAACAGACATTTGGGAACCGTCACGAAATACTCAGCTTGTGCTTTCTTGATTGGCTAAGTATCCCCATCCCAGAGCGGGTGTGGATCGAGGCCGCTGTCGCATTGCATCACAAGAATCTCTTCTTGCTGACTGCGGCTAATGCAGGGTTTTATCTTTCCACGAATTTTGGATCTCCTGAGTCATATGCAGGCCGGTTGGCAAAAGGAGTAACGCCCCAAGCCGCGAAACTCCTCTATGAAATGCTGGTCCACTCTGACGAGATTTTTCGGCAAGCAGGATGGGAAGAATTCCCTTGTTACGAATTGTACGAGCATCGAAACTTGGACTATGTCAGCGCGATGAAGCAAGCGCTGGAACGGGTTAACAAGCTGGCAAGACAATTTGAAGCACAAATAGATGATTTTGGCAGAGTCGGCCATATCCCGTGGGAGCTTCGGCGCGGTGGCATTCAAATGCGTGGCTTGATGTTATTGGCGGACCATCTGGCAAGCGCAAAGCCACATTCCTTAAGAACGGGAGTACAAGGCGTAGCTGAGGTTTGCACAGCAATAAAGAAGAAACCCAAATTTCAAAAACTCAATTCACATCAAGACAAGCTTGCCAGCCATGAAGGCAGCGCATTATTGATTGCTCCAACGGGAACCGGCAAAACCGAGGCGGCATTGCTCTGGTCCGGAAGACAGGCAGAGACAGGGTTCCGAGGCCGCACTTTTCTTCTTCTGCCGTACCAAGCTTCAATGAATGCAATGCAAAAGCGCCTCATTGAGACCTTTGCTCAGGAGCTGAAAGACACGCCTGAGTTGTGGACAGAGCATGTAGCAATGGTGCATGGAAAATCTGTTCGCACCGCTTATGAGCGGCTCTTGGAAAAGAAATACTCACCTGATGAAGCCGTGCGAACAGCCCGTATTGAAAGGGATTTGGCTCGTCTGGATGTATCGCCGCTCCGAGTGTGCAGTCCATATCAGATACTCCGCTTGCTGTTCGAACCCAAGGGTGTAGAAGGCCTTATGCAATCGCTCAGCCAGTCTAAGCTGATTTTTGATGAAATTCATGCATATAAGCCAGACGTTACGGCACTAACACTTGCCGCCACACAGTTTGTGACCGAACAGCTTGGAGCAAGAGTTCTGTTTATGACTGCCACAATGCCCTCTCACTTGGCAGAGGTAATTAATCGCGTGTTTGGTGAATTGCCTCAGTTTCATCCCGGGAGGGATGTAATGGATTGCCCGCCGCGTCACCAGGTTCAGTTATTGAACTACGACGTTTTCAGCCCGGAGTCAATCGACGTAATTACGAAAGCTGCGCAGAGCAGTTCTGTGCTCGTCGTGGTGAACCAGGTAAATAGAGCGATCAGCTTGTCTAACAAGCTCAAGCCAGCGGTGCATGACTTACAGCTTTTGCATTCAAGATTCACGAATCAAGATCGCTTTGTAATTGAGAAGGAATTGCAGCCGCACGCGGGAAGAGTCTTAGTGGCGACTCAAGCTGTAGAAGTGTCTCTGGATGTAAGCTACGACACATGTTTTTCCGAATTGGCTCCCCTGGAATCGCTGCTACAGCGCTTTGGCCGATGCAATCGGCATGGGAACGAATCCGGAGCCCCAGCCACAGTCTCGGTTTATGCCAAGTTTCCGGCCGGTAGTGGAAAACATTATCCTTACAGAGAAAATCATGTGAACACCACTCTCAATGTGCTGGATAAGTGCGTTAAAGAACGCCGGGGCATTCTGGCTGAAGCTGAAATTCAAGTGATGCTGAACTCCTCATATCCAGAAGATTTGAAATCTGAGTTGACGCAACAAATCTCGTCCCAATCGAAGCGAATTCGCGATAATTTTGATAAAAACTTTATGCCGTTTGGCGGACAGGACCAGACCCACTATCTACAATTGGCCCAGCAGTGGGAGGAGCTTTTTGACGGCCATGAAGTCTTGCCTGAATCGCTCAAGGACCAAGCAGCTGCGGAAGAAAGCTGGCTCGCACGTGCCCGCTATTTCGTGCCTATTTCAGGACGAAAATTTGCCGAGCTCAAACGGAAACAAAAAATACAATGGTGCGAGGATTTACTGTGCCATGTTGTAGACGCACCCTATACAAGTGTCGGATTGGAAGTGTGACCCAGGACGCTGGGACGGTTTTCTATGGATGCCTTGCAAGCAGAAATATCCGTCGCCCAATACAACCTCTTCACCGGCGAGCTGGAGCCGCTGCGTGTCGACGAGATTCCCGAAACCGGCTGGCTGTTTGATCCGGACTTTGGCATCGTTTTACCGGAAAACGTTGCCGGACGGGAGATTGCCGTTGGTGAAGGCGTGACCCTTGCGTTTCCTGCAACTGGTCGCCTGCAATCGGGAGCCTTTCTTACCAGGAAAGCCGTAGCCAGTGTTGGAGCGGTCTCAACCGCAACGACAGCAGTGAATGGAGCCGGTGTGTTGTCGTATTCTACCGGGCTCCGCGGATACCCCGATCCTGAACCGAGGGTTGCTCAAACTTGGATTGCCCAAACTGAAGATGCAGCGCAGCTGATCCTTTCGGGGTTTGGGATTTATCTCGGGAAAAAGAGCGAGCGATTACAGATCAAAATTCAGGGTAAAGTCGCTCATGAGTTTCCTTTCTTCCGTATCAGCGAGGTTGTGGTTGCTTCGCGTGGTGTGTCGCTGTCTTCTGATCTGCTCAAAGAGTTTTGCGAGCATGGCATCCGTCTGAGTTTTACGGAATCGTCGGGACGTCCTTACGCCATGTTGTCTTCTCCAATCCTCACGGCCACCGTCGCGTCCCGGCGGGAGCAACTTATGGCCTACAACGACGAGCGCGGTCTCGAGTTTGCCCGGCTTGTGGTGCGAGGCAAGATCCGCAATCAGCGCCATCTGCTGCTCTATTGCGGCAAGTACCTGAAAGGCTCAGCGCCCGAACGCTATGCAACTGTGGCAAGACTCGTCCCTAAGCTGCGCGCTCTGGAGTTGCAGGCCCGCAAGATAGAAGGAGAACGTGTGGAGGACCGTCGCGCTGAGCTTATGGGACTTGAGGGTGTAGCTGGACGGCTCTATTGGGACGGAGTGAAGACCATTGTCGAGAACAAAGCGGAATTTGCCGGCAGGATACATCAGGGAGCAACGGATGCGTTCAATTCCTTATTGAACTATGGGTACGGAATTCTTTACTCACACGTTTGGGGGGCCTTAGTGAATGCAGGCTTGGAACCCTTTGCCGGCTACTTGCACGTGGATCGTCCGGGTAAACCGTCGCTGGTGCTCGATATGGTGGAGGAATTCCGGCAACCTGTGGTTGACAGGACGGTAATCGCCTTTACGAATTTGGCGCAACCAGTCGGCATGAACGATGGAATGTTAGACGAGGGCACCAAAAAAGCTTTGAGCCAGAAAATCCTGGAGAGGCTGGCGTCGCGCGAGCCGTTTCGAGGGCAGCAGTATCAAGTGCGTTCGATCATCCAGATGCAGGCAAGATCGCTGGTCAGTTTTCTGCGCGGCAAGGGATCATATCGTCCGTTCAGTTTTCGGTGGTAAATGTGAGCGAAGTCATCACCATGGTGATCTATGACGTAGAAGACGATTGGGCCCGTACCCAGGTGGCCGAGGCTTGTAAAGACTTCGGACTTATGCGGATTCAGTACAGTTGCTTTCGTGGAAAGCTCTCTGGCAATAAGGGGGAGGAGCTGTATGAGCGTTTCCGCAAGATCCAGAGAGACTGGCAGAAACGCTGGTACAAGGATCTGCCACAGGGGCGGTTCGAGCCTTCCGATTCACCGGATTTTCCTGAGCGGCCCGCGACCGGGCGATGGCAGCCATCGTTCAAGATCCTGATCCAGCCGCTCTGCGAAAAAGATGTGACTGGTGCCAGCTACGCGTATATGTTCATGGATGTTGAGGAATTCGCGCAGACGGCTAAACGAGAGGCGAACTGATGCAGGCCGCGGAACTACTGCCAATGCGAGTCAATGATCTAAAGCAGTTTGAGTATTGTCCGCGGATTGTCTTCTATAACACCGTGATGCCGCTCGATCGGAAAGTGACGTTCAAAATGCAGCGCGGTAAGGAGGCGGAGTTCCGCCTGGATGCACTGGAAAAGCGTCGAAGTCTACGGCGGTACAAACTTGGCGACGGAGAGCGCCGGTTCCATGTGTGGCTGCACTCGGAGCGTCTTGGACTCTCGGGGAAAATTGACCTGCTGATCATCTCATCGCACGGATATTTCCCAGTGGATTTCAAGTACACTCGCGGCCGTCCGCATCGGAACCATATCTCCCAATTGGCCGGCTATGCTGTGCTCGTGGAAGAGCAATACCAAACCGTAGTCGACACTGCTTTTATTTACCTTGCTCCGTTTGGTGAGCTCGTGGCTATTAAGATGACCGAAGAGCTCAAAGCGGAGGTGGTCGATCGATTGTCTCGTATACGAGAAATGGTTCGAGAAGAGATGCTGCCGGCGCCAACTCCAGTACGTGCTCGGTGCGCCGAGTGTGAATTTAGAAACTACTGCGGTGACATATTTTGAACAAGGAGTGCTTGTGCCACATATTTTTCGCAAACCTACGGTAATTTTGAGCAAGAAAGCGACTTGCGGAATTTGTCCACTCGGAGGTATAGCTAGTCCATTGATAACACGGGACTTGTAGAAGCGGTTGAACGCGTTGCCCCGACGAAGAGGGGACTGAAATATGAAATACAACTCTTAATAGCTAGTGGGGGAAATGGTTGAACGCGTTGCCCCGACGAAGAGGGGACTGAAATTCGGGACCAAAGGATTGAAGCGATAAGGAAAGAATCGTTGAACGCGTTGCCCCGACGAAGAGGGGACTGAAATGGAACCAGCTGTCGGACGGCAAATACGGCTTGCGCCGTTGAACGCGTTGCCCCGACGAAGAGGGGACTGAAATAAATACTCTGATCTGGTTAACTTGCGCGTCGGTTGATGTTGAACGCGTTGCCCCGACGAAGAGGGGACTGAAATATTTTTCTGTTGTCACGGCCGCGTCCTCAAGAAGGTGTTGAACGCGTTGCCCCGACGAAGAGGGGACTGAAATGGTCCTGGCCGATGCCCATGGCAATAAATGCGTGGCGTTGAACGCGTTGCCCCGACGAAGAGGGGACTGAAATGTGTTTGGGATGCGCGAACGTGACGGACG
>WNFJ01042580.1_pt1 | contig 12417 bp, 6 predicted proteins | sample 5400461 | NCBI WGS metagenome assembly WNFJ01 (sample SAMN13153349, study PRJNA577476) | soil metagenome | isolation source: 115 cm saprolite on Douglas fir-dominated hillslope | place: USA:California | collected 2013-09-17
AAGCCATGCTTGGCTACAGCCGCGGCCATGGCTCTGGTGTTGACCACGACTTGCTTCTGATACTCCTTGAAGGACGGCTCCATAGCTTCCTTCAGGCAGGCTGCTTTTGCGGCGATGGTGTGCACCAGCGGACCGCCCTGCGTACCGGGGAACGTCAGCTTGTCCAGTTCCTTGGCGAACGCCGCCTTGCACAAGACCAAGCCGCCGCGTGGCCCTCGCAACGTTTTATGCGTTGTGGTGGAAACGATATCCGCGTGCGGGATGGGGCTCGGATGAACTCCAGCGGCCACGAGTCCCGCGATGTGCGCCATGTCCACAAAAAAGAGCGCGCCAATGGACTTGGCGGCTTTGGCAATGCGCTCGAAATCGATGATGCGCGAATAGGCGCTTGCGCCTGCGACGATCATCTTCGGCTTGTGCTCGGCGGCGAGCTTCTCAATTTCATCGTAGTCGATGCGCTCGTCTTCCTTTTTCACACCGTAGGCCACGAACTTGCACACCGTAGGCCACGAACTTGTACATCCGCCCGGAGAAATTCAGAGGATGGCCGTGGGTCAGGTGGCCGCCATGCGAGAGATTCATGCCCAGAACCACGTCGTCCTTCTGGAGGGCGGACATGTAGACGGCCACATTGGCGGAAGTACCCGAGTGCGCCTGCACGTTGGCGTGCTGCGCGCCGAAGAGTTCCTTCGCGCGATCGATAGCGAGTTGCTCGATCTTGTCGGCATACTCGCAGCCGCCATAGTAGCGTTTACCCGGGTAGCCCTCGGCGTACTTGTTCGTGAAGATGGAGCCCATGGCTTCGAGGACCGCTTCGGAGACGAGATTCTCCGAAGGAATGAGTTCGAGGCCAGTGGCCTGGCGCTTGGCTTCCTCGCGAAGGAGGCCGGCGATTTGCGGATCGACAGAGTCGAGTGGGCGGTTCATGCGGTCATTGGCGTCTGTGGTCTTACTCATAGTGGTTCCTCGTTTGACCGGTCCATTCGCTGGCAGTGCGTGGGCGGCGAGGCGATTTTATCGGATGGAGTGGAGGAAAGCCAATTTGCAGTGGCCGGATGCGCGCCGCTTGGTGGGCGTCGGGAAAAGGGAAGCGAGGGGAGAAATGGAAAATGAGAATCGAAATAATGGCGGAGGTCAAAGAAGGAATAGGGCTTTGGTGGTAAGGACCGAGCCGATGCCGAAAACCGAATGGCCAGCGCATGACTCTACCGATGCGCCCGCTTATCGGGGAGTTGGGAAAAGGGAAGCCGGGGAGCGATAGGATCGCACAGCTTCGGAGATAAGCGTGCGCGGCGGAGAGGGCGCTTCGCGGCGTGAATCAAGGCGCGCAAGGCGGTGTTGACGGATTGCTCGTCAGGGAAATACGGAGCGACTTCCAGCGAGAGGCGTGAGACGCGGCAGCGCGCATAATATCAAAATGACTGCTGAGAAGAACTCCACGCCACCGGAAGTATTGCGGCGCGTGCTGCGGATTCAGACCCTAACGCTCATCTGGATGAGTGTGGAAGCGGGAGTGTCGTTGGGAGCAGCTTGGACGGCGCGCAGTCCAGCGCTTCTGGCCTTCGGGGGCGATAGCGCGGTCGAACTTCTCTCCGCGGCGGTTGTGTTTTGGCGCTTTTACACGCCATCTCGACGGGAGCACATGGAGGAGCGCGCAGGCAGAATTGCAGGCGGCTTGTTGTTCGTCCTAGCAGCCTTTGTTGTCGCTACTTCATTACCAACGTTGTTAGGGCACGTCGAAGCCCGGCCTAGTCTTATCGGGATAGCTGCGCTCGCGCTTGCCGCAATGATCATGCCCTGGCTGACAACACAAAAGCGGCAGCTCTCGATCACGACTGGCAGCGCTGCGTTGCGGGCCGATGCTGCCGAGTCGGCGGTCTGTGGCTATCTGGCTTTGATTGCTTTGGCGGGTCTGGCCGTCAATGCGGTTTGGAAAGTGAGTTGGGCAGACCCCGTTGCGGCGCTAGCGTTGTTGCCGTTAATCCTTCGCGAAGGAAGGGAAGCATGGAAGGGGAAACCTTGCTGCCATTGAAGGGCGGGAATTTTCCCGAGTCAAAGCTGTGAAGTTCACCCGTGTGGCGCAGACGAATGGTATATTGTCCGCGAATTCATTTCCCTTCGAATGAAACGTGAACGCTGCTCGGTCCGACACCGTCAATCCAAGGGGGCACATCGAAACAATGTCCATGCCTAGAGCAAATTTTCGGCGAGATAAATTGTGGCCTCGCCGGTGGAGCTTCGCGGCTTTCTTTGGGTGCGCGGTGATAGTTGCATTCGCCGCAGCGGCGGTAGCTCTTCGCGCGCAAGAAAAGAATCCGTTCGCTGGGGATGCGAAGGCAGCAAAGCTGGGCGAATCACAATTCCGCGCGAACTGCGCGTTTTGCCACGGGCTGGGCGCGCGCGGCGGAGGGCGAGGGCCTGATCTCACGCGGGCGCAGAAGCGCCATGGGAATTCAGACGCGGACTTGTTTCGAACGATTAATGAAGGAGTTCCCGGCACGGCCATGCCGCAGAACGGAGCGACGCAGCAGGGCGTGGGCATGACCGAAGAAGAGGTTTGGCAGGTCATCAGTTACATTCGCAGCGTGCAGGCGAAGGCTCCCGCGCAAATTGTTGGAAATGCTGGGCACGGCAAAGAAATTTTTTATGGCAGCGCAGCGTGCTCCACGTGCCACATGATTCAGGGGAAGGGAGGGCGGCTCGGGCCGGACCTCAGCACCACAGGGTCGGCGCGCTCGACGGAGTATCTGGTGGAATCGGCGCGCAACCCCAGCCGGCGGCTGGCGCAGGGGATTTCGGAGGCGATGAAGGAGTTCTCGCAGGAATACGAGACGGTCACGGTGGTCACGGTGGACGGAACGAAGTTCGTGGGCGTGGTGCTGAACGAAGACCACTTCACGCTGCAAATGATGGACACGCGGGAACAGCTGCACCTTTTTGAGAAAGAAAAGCTGCGGTCGTACGAGAAGAGCCGGGAATCGCTGATGCCGGCGTACGGTCAGAAATCATTGAGCGATAAAGATCTGCAAGATGTGATCGCGTACTTGCTTGCGGTGGGCGCCCAATGAAGCGCGAATCGATGAACGGGGCAATCGAAGAGAGATTTCTCGACTGCGCAGGCCGACCTCTCGCGGGAGCGAAAGGGAAGAAAAAGCGTCGGCCTGCTCCGCTCGAAATGACAGTTTTGGGTTTGGCAAAAACGGTGCTCGTTGTGGTCCTTGCGGTTGCAGTGTTGAATCTCTTAGCGACACGGGCTTCGGCGCAGGTGACGGCGCAGCGGCTGGTGGATGCGGCGAAAGAGCCGCAGAACTGGCTGATGTACTCAGGCGATTACGCGGGGCGGCGGTACAGCACGCTGGAGCACATCAACACTTCGAACGCAGCGAAGCTCGTGCCCAGGTGGGTTTACCAGACGATGGCGGGTGGGAAATTCGAAACGACGCCGCTGGTTGTGGACGGCATTCTTTATGGCACGGGACAAGATAACCGCGCATTTGCGCTCGACGCGCGCTCGGGCCGGCCGATCTGGCAATATCAGCGAGCGCTGCCGGCGGATATTCGGCCGTGTTGCGGGCGCGTGAATCGCGGGCTGGCGATTTTGGGCGACAAAGTTTTTCTTGGCACGCTCGATGCGCACGTGCTCGCGCTGGACGCCAAGACCGGAAGCGTGGTGTGGGACGTTACGACAGCGGACTACCGCAAGGGCTACAGCATCACGCTCGCGGCGCTGGTGATCAAGAATCTCGTGCTCATCGGAGTGTCAGGCGGGGAGTACGGGATTCGCGGCTTCATTGACGCCTACGATGCCGCAACAGGCGAGCGCAAATGGCGTTTCTACACCGTGCCTGCTCCCGGCGAGCCGGGAAATGAAACCTGGGAAGGCGACTCGTGGAAAACCGGTGGCGCGCCGGCGTGGATCACGGGGACCTACGATCCCGCGACGAATACAACCTTTTGGACCACCGGCAATCCTTCGCCTTCGAATCGCGGCGAAGGGCGCGCGGGCGACAATCTCTACAGCAATTCGTCGCTCGCTCTCGATCCGGAGACGGGAAAGCTCAAATGGTATTTTCAATTTTCGAAGCATGACGAGCACGACTACGACGCCACGCAAGTGCCGGTGATGGTTGACCAGGGCGAGCGGCGCCTGATCCTGCAAGCGAACCGCAACGGCTTTTTTTACGTGATTGATCGCACGAATGGAAAGCTCTTATTTGCGAACCCTTTTGCGAAAGTGACGTGGAGCGATTCGAAGGATGCGAGCGGAGTTCCGATCGCGCGAAAAGACGCCTCACCGACGCTGGAAGGGAGCCGCGTGTGCCCGGGCGCGGCCGGCGCAACGAACTGGATGTCACCGACTTATGATCCGCAGACGCAGCTCTTCTACGTTACGGCGCGGGAACAGTGCGACGTCTTCAGCACGGCACCGCAAGTGTACGAAGCGGGACACGCATACTATGGCAGCGCGTATTTTCCGAACGACGATGCCGAGCCGTTCACCGGCGCGCTGCGCGCCATCGATCCGAACACCGGAAAAATGAAATGGGAATGGAAGCATCCCTCGCCGACGTGGGCGGGAGCGCTTTCCACCGCCGGCGGGCTGGTGTTTACGGGCGACGCGGAGGGAAACTTCATCGCACTCGAAGCCGCCTCAGGGAAGGCACTGTGGCACTTCCAGTGCGGCGCGTCGGTGTATTCGTCGCCGATGTCGTTCGCGATTGACGGCAAGCAATACGTGGCCGTCGCGGCGGGCAGTGCTCTATTCACATTCGCATTGCCCTGAACCTGGACGACCAAATCCGGGGCGAATTTCGGAAGCAGGCATCTGCTTGGAAGCTGCGGGTTTGATGAAACTTCTGGAACTCTTGGACACTAGTTAGTAGGGGTTTATGCCGAAAAGCCGCTTGATTTAGAGGCTATCAAGCTCATAATGAAGTGATTCGTGGAGGTCAGCCCCCGAGCCCATGGAATGCCCGGTTTGTCAGACGGATAATCCCGCCAGCGCTGTCATTTGCGAGAAGTGCAACACGCCGTTCCCGTTGTCGGACGCGACGATTTCACCGTCGGAATATGGTCAGTCAACAGGGTGGTCGAAGGCTGTCACCTTGCGCCCGTCGAGTGAGGCCGCGGCAAAAGGACAGCTCGAGCCGGGAAGCATGCTCGGAGACCGCTACGAAATCCTTCAATTGCTCGGTCAAGGCGGGATGGGGGCCGTATACAAGGCGCGCGACGTTGAACTGGAGCGCACGGTTGCAGTGAAGGTGATTCGTCCCGACCTCGCCAGCCATCCGGAAATCCTGCGACGCTTCAAACAGGAACTCATCCTCGCGCGCGAAGTAACCCACCGCAACGTCATCCGCATTTTCGATCTGGGGCAGGCGAGCGGAGTCCGATACATCACCATGGAGTACGTGGAAGGGCGAGATTTGCGCGCCCTTCTGCAGGACAAAGGGAAGTTGACTCCCGAAGAAGCCGTTCCCATATTCCTGCAGATTGCCGCGGCGCTAGAAGCCGCACATCACGCGGGAGTGGTGCACCGTGACCTGAAGCCGCAGAACATCATGGTGGTCAAGGACGGCCGCGTTTACGTGATGGATTTCGGGGTGGCCCGATCGCTGGATACGCCAGGGATGACGCAGACCGGGGCGCTTATGGGGACGCCGGAGTACATGTCGCCGGAGCAGGCCAAGGGCATGAAAGCGGATGCCCGCTCGGACCTGTTTTCGATGGGAATCATTTTTTACGAAATGCTGAGCGGCGCCTCCCCCTTCAAAGCCGACACGGCAATGGCCACGATGTTCAAACGCACGCAAGAGCGCGCTGTTCCGCTGGCGGAGGCGGGGAGCGGCGTGCCGGTGGTATTGAGCGACATCGTTGCGAAGTGCCTGGAGATCGATCCCGAGAAGCGATTCGCGAGCGCCCGGGAAGTGGCGCAACAATTGGAAATATGGCTGGGTCCTTCCGCGGGAAGCTCCACGGTCATTCTGCCCGCCCCACGAACGGCGGCGTACTGGAAGTGGGCATCGGCAGCCCTCGCGATATTGCTGGTAGCGGCGGTGATTGGATTTCGACTGAAAGGCCCGCCAAAGCCGATAGCCGCGCACGCCCCGGTTAGCGTTCTTGTGGCGGACTTCACGAACCATACCGGCGATCCAATCTTTGACGATACTTTGGAACCGATGTTCAACGTCGCTCTGGAAGGAGCCAGCTTCGTCAATGCCTACAACCGTGGGACGGCGCGCAAGCTAGCGCAAAAACTTCCGCATCCCACGGACAAACTCGACGAGCAGCCGGCGCGGCTGATCGCGGTCAGCCAGGGCATCGGCGCAGTCGTCACCGGCGAGCTTAGCCGGCGCGGCGACAAATACAGCCTTTCGGCAACAGCACTGGACGCCGTAAGCGGCGACGTTATCGCCAAGACAGAGGTCACCGCCGGGAATAAAGACGAGCTTCTCCTCACTATCCCGAAGCTGGCGGCTCCCATCCGCCGGGCGTTGGGCGACACCACGCCGGAATCGGTCCAGCTCGCCGCGGTCGGAGGAGCTTTCCAAGCTGCATCGCTGGAGGCCGTACACGAATATGGCATCGCGATGAAGCACTATTTCGCGGGGAACATGCAGGGCGCTTTGCAGTCATTTTCGAAAGCCGCGGAGCTGGACCCGAACTTCGCCCGCGCCTACTCAGGGATGGCCGCGGTGGCTGGAAACCTGGGGCAGCTCCAGGACGCGGAGAAGTACGCCAAACTGTCCATGGAACATGTGGACCGCATGACCGAACGCGAACGGTACTTTATCCGCGGCCAGTATTACATCAGGACCGGGAACTGGCAGAAATGCATCGAGGAATACAGCGAGCTCTTGAAGCACTACCCAGCTGCTTATATGGGACGCATGAGCCTCGCGTTTTGCTTTTCGCAATTGCACAACATGCCGAGAGCTATGGAGGAGGTAGGACGGGCCGTGCAGATGGCACCTAAGGACTTGCCATTGCGCGCCAATCTCGCGCTCTATGCGTGTTATGCAGGAGACTTCCAGACGTGCGAGCGCGAGGGGCGCGAAGTACGAAGACTCAATCCTTCACTTGAGCAAGGCTATCGCATTCTGGCGTACGCCCAAGTGGGGCAAGGCCAGTTGCCGCAAGCCACCCAGACCTATCAGGAGCTGCAGAAGCTCGGGGCGAGAGGCGCATCCCTCGCGGCTTCCGGCCTGGCCAACCTCGCACTCTATGAAGGGAGATACCGGCAGGCGGTGCAAATTCTTGAAAGAGAGGCAACCGCCGACGTGGTCGCAAAGCAACCCGACCGAGCCGCGGATGATCTTGCGATGCTCGCAAACGCGGAGCTCTTGCGAGGCGAGAAGCAGCCGGCACTTGCTGCCGCGGAGAAGGCCCTGGCTTACAGCCAATCTGCGGAAATCAGATTCCTGGCGGCGCGAGCCTTCCTCGAGGTTGGGGAAACCTCCAAGGGGCGAAAACTGGTCGCCACACTCAGCTCTGAGCTCCAGGCCGAACCACAGGCCTACGCCAAATTGATTCTGGGCGAAGCCGCCTTGCAAGGGCACGACCCGAAGCAGGCGCTCCAGTTGTTGACGGAGGCCAAAAACCTGGTCGATATCTGGATTGTCCACCTCGATTTGGGGCGCGCCTACTTGGATGCTGGTCTTTTCGTGGAAGCAGATTCGGAGTTTGAACGCTGCCTCGAGCGACGCGGCGAAGCCATGGAACTCTTCGCGGATGACATGCCCACGTACAGCTACGTAGCGCCCGTCTATTACTATCTGGGTCGCGCGGAGGAGGGGATGGGCAGTCCTGGCGCTGCCAATTCCTATTGGAAATTTGTCTCCCTGCAGAGCAAGGGAGATGGCGGCCCACTCCTTGAGGATGCCAAAAAGCGCCTCGCCGAGCTGACGCCCAAGAGCTAAAGCGAATCAGCGAATCTCGTCCCCGGGGAAGCCCGGACTGTGAGGCGTCGCTTCGGCCAGTGAGGCATGCCCTAGTCAGTTTTTCTCACCACGCAACCGTGAACTCTCAAGGCTAACCCCGTCGTCGTTGTTATCCTGAGCCCGCCGCGGCGGGAAGGATCTCATCTGTTCAACACCTCGTCGTAAATGTTCAGTTGAGATCCTTCGGATTCGACTTCGTCGAACCCTCAGGATGACAAACTGATCCTTGAGTGTTGACAGAGTCCAGAGATGAGATCGTGAGAAATGCGCGCTAGAAAAAACGACGGGCGACGAGATCGCCCGTCGTAGCCTTCGAGGCCTCTATCAATTGTTTTTCTGTCCGCCCGAACACACAGCGGACCACCCGTCAAAGCGGCCTAGTGACTTGAGAAGGTCACGAATATGGTCACCGGGTCCGATGCACCGCTCGTGGCCCCCTGCGCATTCCTATCCGTCACGAAGTATGTGTATGTCGTGTTGTTCTGGAGCTTGCTGTTGTCAGGGAAGGTCGTCATGGGAGGCGTCCCATTCAGCCCGTTTTTCGTGAGGTCGGTGAACAAACTGATGTTCTCAAGCACGCTCTGGAGCGTGGGGAAGGAGCCCGTCGCGCGCCAGACATCATATCTGACAACCTGACACAGCTCGGGCGGCGTCCAATTCAGGACGACACCCTTGCCGCTCATAGCTGCCTGCAGCCCTGTTGGCGGATCGGCGGTGGAACAGGCGGTCTGCTGGTCCTGCTCGCCGCCGCCGGGCGGTGTGAATCCGCCGCCGCCGCCGGGCGGTGTGAATCCGCCGCCGCCGCCGGGCGGTGTGAATCCGCCGCCGCCGCCGGGCGGTGTGAATCCGCCGCCACCGCCGGGCGGTGTGAATCCGCCGCCACCGCCGGGCGGTGTGAATCCGCCGCCGCCGCCGGAAAATCCAAACGCATTGGCTCGGGATCCGATTTGGCGCAGATCTAGGTTTAACCACTCATTATAGCCGGCAAAGGGCGAGTCCACGTTGCTGCCCGTGGGCACATTGAAGAAATTGTCGTTGAAATTGACGTCTTGCTTCAAGCCGGTGTCCGTCGTATTCCCATCATTGTTCCAATCGATCGGTCCAGAGAAGCCGCTCGGTTCGGTGAGGAAGCTGCCATCAACCCGAGTCATCTGCGCTCCATCCAAGATCGGCGTACCATCGCAATGTCTCGTGGCGAACCGGCCGAGTTGGATGTCTGACGCACTGGGCGGCGCATACCACCTCGTGAAATGCGCGGCCGATTGACCGGTAAAGCGGTCCGAGCCTATCCCGAGCGTCTCGTTTAGCAGTGTTTCAGACAGATCCGGCAGCGTTTGTCCGGAATAGCCAATTCCCCCATCGGGGAAACCCCGGATCTGGAAAAGATAATTCATCGAGCTAAGGAAGCCTGGGTTGCAGTTCAAGCCATAGCTCGGCACCACCGGTGGACTGTTGAGATACTGCCCCGCGGAAGCGCCGCTTGTGACAACGCCAGCCTCATTGGGAAAGAACGTGCCGCCATGGGTGAGGAAGAACGTATGCCCCAGCTCATGCAGCAGCGTCCCAGCCTGCGCCGTGACGGTCCCCACCTCATTGACGCAATACGTTTGGCCAGTTACGAACCCGTTAGGACCAGGAACTGCCTGGCAGCCGGAAACGTCATCCGCGGGCCACAACCCAAACGTCACCGCTGAGTCTCCTCCACCCAGGTCCGAAATCCCCGAGTTGCTTGTCGGGCCACCGTACGCCAGCCCCAGTTGCGGCTCGTTGGAAAAGTCGTAAGTTCCGTCTGCCACACCAGAAGTTTGGATGGTGAACTGTATGCACGGGCTGCAGACATTCGTTGGCAATGGAGGATTAGGACTGAACTTATAAACTGCGTTCAGTGCCGCGTTCCCAGCCTGAAGTGCTCCGTCCACAGTGATACGGTCGCAATTGGCGTCGCTGCACGCAGGATCTCCAGGCTTCAGGAGCAATGGAGGAGTCATGAGCGTTACGGTTCCCACGTTATTGCTAACGGCAATGGAGACCAACGTGGCGAAGCCGCTGCCGGTCAAGTTTGGCGCCTCACCCGCAGCGGTCCAGTACGTCCTGGGGAATCCTAACGCGTGGCCGAAAAGGACGTGGTGGTAACTGTCTTTCCGCCCGGGCTGGAAATTCCCCAGCAGAGGTATTGAGGGAGTGCCATTGGGGCTAGGCGCCGTGTTTTTAACGAATAAGTAGTTTGCCTTCCACCCAACCACCGGCTGCCCAGGAAATGCACATGTTGAACCGGTGCACAGAAAGACGGGTACATTGCCGATGGTGGCGCCTTCGGAAATAGGGTTTCCGCCCGCACCGGAAAAGATCGGCCCTTCTCCTGGCGGGGGAGGGGGAAGTGCATGCAAGATGACGTATGGATCACCTTGGTAAATGTTCGTACCTACGGTGTCCGTGGCGAGATCGAAATGCACGTGCACACTCGGGTTTTGATTTTTGAGGGCGTCGCCAACCATGTCTATGGCCGCCTGCTTGGGCAGATGGGAATGTAAATAGGGACCAGCTGAGCCATCGAGATTTTGCAGGTAATCGATTTCAACAAACAGGTCTTTCTGTCGGAGGGTAGCGCCGGGCAGGCTGACCCACTGACCACTTATGGCGTCGGTGTAGCCTTGTTTGACCTTCCAGACGTGCAGCAAGCCATCGCCGTCTGGGTCCGTAACCCTGCTGCTGAAGACCACTGTGCCCCAGTCTAGGCAGTTGCCATTCGTGCCCGTCGGCGTGACGGAAGTCGTCTCAAAAGAATCGCCGGCCACCACTGGCAGTGCCGTTAAGGGATTCGAAGGATCCTTGGGCCAGGTCGGATTGTCCCAGGAGCCATTATAGATCCCGGGAAACGGATCTAGGGGGTCGTCGTAGAGGGAGGGAAGGTTCACGGTGTTGTTACCGCTCGTTAGCGATACAGTTTCGTCCTTCTTAGGCTGACCACCGGCTACAATGTAAGTGATCTTAGCCACGGGGGATGCCGCAGCCTCATAGAAACCAGCAATCTGCTGGCTCATTTCGGTCGTACCTGACGGGGCGTTGCTCGGGGCAAAGATGCCGTCGTAGATGACGATCGAATTCAGCGCCTCCACTGGTGACTGTACTCGGTATACAATCACGAGCGTTGCGCCCAAGGTAAAAGGGACTGCGTGGCCGTTGGTTCCGGTATCGGCTAGCTTTACTGCATAAGAGCCGTTAACTTGGACCTTTCCGTTCAAATCCAGTTTCAGAAGATAGGGACGGACATCTGCGCGGTACCCCTGAATAATTTTTGACCCGTCCGAATTCCCCGAGCAGCCGCCGTTACTCCAGGACGTGGGAGAGTTGGAGATTTTGTTGGGCAGGAACGATCCGGTGATGGGGTGACCGTTGAAAAATCCCTGCTTCCCAGTTTGGGCTCCGGTGTTCGTTGATTCGACGGTTTCCCAGTAGAGGAAGGCCGCCACGATATCGGCGCCGTCAGGCACAGCCGTAGAATTGGGCTGCAGGGGATCGGGGATGGTGAGCGTTCCCGTCGCCAAGCTTCCGTTTGATGATCCTTTCACCCAGCCGGCGACGACGTAATCGCCGGTGACAAAATAGTTGTTAGTTAAGGTTAGCGGATTACTTTGCGCTAGCCCTGTTTGCGCAAAAACCGCCAGGACCGTTAAAGCTGGAAGCAGGGTCCCAAGAAAAATCTTTCGCATGAGCTGGGTTCTCCTCAAGAATGCGTACGTGCAAACAGGATTTGCGTGCGTGCTTCGATCAACCCAGGACACGTGCTGGCAGGGAAAAGGTTCTGCGAACTTGCAGCCAAAACCTGCAAGGCCAAAGACTCTCGTTTGATTTCCAAAAGTCTAACGCGATTCACGGGCCGGGTAGAAAAGCACACTAACGCAGGGTCACACGCTACTGTGTCTCGGGTCACAAGTCAAGCTACAGGACTACTGAACCTTGCGTACCTGAAGTTTGAACCCGGCCCCGACGAATGGATGCTTGCTGTTTACTGGTGGCCATGTCCCTAGCGTAGTCCGGTTAAGTGCGAACAGCGAATTCGCGCTATAATTGGAGGGTTATGCTCTCCGTCAACAACGTCACTATGCGGTTCGGCCCGCGAGTACTCTTCGAGAGTGTGACTTGTACCTTCATGGCCGGGCGGCGCTACGCCATAACCGGGCCAAACGGAGCGGGCAAGTCGACATTTATGAAAATTTTGACTGGAGAGATCGACTCCACCAGCGGCTCGGTCACACGGCCAAAGAAGATGGGCGTTCTGCGGCAGGACCAGTTCGCGTTTGACGAATATCGCGTCATCGACACGGTCATTATGGGCAACGCCGGGCTTTGGAAAGCGCTCGAAGAGCGTGACGCATTGTATGCCAAACCGCACGATGCCTTGACCGATGCCGACGGCATGCGCCTTGGCGAACTGGAAGGCATCGTCGGTGAAGAGGGCGGCTATACGGCGGAGGCG
>WNFJ01550943.1_pt1 | contig 12417 bp, 6 predicted proteins | sample 5400461 | NCBI WGS metagenome assembly WNFJ01 (sample SAMN13153349, study PRJNA577476) | soil metagenome | isolation source: 115 cm saprolite on Douglas fir-dominated hillslope | place: USA:California | collected 2013-09-17
CCGGCTTGCTTCATTCGCCGGAACAGTTCGGGTAAGTCGGGACGCAAGGCACGCAGAAGAAAAAAGGATGAGAGATGAAAATGAGCGGCGCTTGTGAGGTAGTCCAGGTCGAGGTGGGTATATTGCAAATCAAAGGTGGTACCCGGGTAGGTGAGAATCTGGCAGTTCTTAGCGAGAGGAAGGATTACGGTCACGCCGGTAGTCTTGTCTGGAAGGCATTTCACGCCCGAGACGTCAACGCCACTTTCCACGAGACGGTCCAGGCAGAATTTGCCGAGCGGGTCGCCTCCGATGCAAGAAGTGAAACCAACACCGCTGCCCAAGAGAGAAATATTGTGGGCAAAGATTGCAGAAGAGCTGCCGAGGGTCATCGCAAAATCGGTGGCTAGGTGTTCTCTCTCGGGTTCAAGTACTGGAGGAAGACCATACAAAATCAAATCGCAATTCAGTTCACCCAGAACGCTTATGTCAAAACGCTTCACTCCTTAGTCTCCTTTTTCCTACAACAGTTCTATGTGAACGCCTTGCTCAATGCGCGAAACATCCTCCCGCGCAATGCGGCCGGGAAATGCCGCGAGGCAATTCGACGTTCCGCAAGCAACCGCGAGTGCTAGGCTTTGCTCGAACGAAAGGTCCTTCGCGGCGGCGAAGGCTAATCCAGCAAGAGCCGCATCACCGCAGCCAACGGTAGATTTTGGGCGCAGAGGAGTGGTCCAGGCGTGAATTGCCATCCGATCGGGCTTTCGAACGCCGACAAGGCCGCGATCGCCGAGGCTGACGACGGCGGAGTTCGCGCCCAGGTCCCGTAACTTACGGGCGGCTTGTGCCGCAGAGTTGGGATCACGTATGGCAACCTGGGTGACAAACTCCGCTTCTTCCCGATTGATTTTTACCAGGTCCGGTCCGGCGGTCAGCGCTTTGGACAGTGGCAAGCCACTGGAATCGACAAATGCCAGACAATTCGCAGATTGCGCCAAGCTGACGAGCGCGGCACAGGCTTCGGTTGGAACGCCAGGTGGCAGGCTGCCGGAGATCACCGCGATTCTCTTGTTAGCCACAAGTTGAAACGCGCTTGCACAGACTTGCTGAAACTCGGACCACTCGGACTGAGTAATCGTTCCTCCGGGCTCAAGAATCTCGGTAACTTCTCCCTTGGTGTCCAAGATTTCCAGGTTGACGCGCGAAGATTGACCGGTGGACACCGCCGTCGTTTCTATCTCCAAAAGGCGAAGTCCCGCAAGCAACTCGTTGCCCGTGGCGCCACCGGAGAAACCAATCCATGTTGGAATCGCGCCCAAGCCTTTGAGCGCCATGGCGACGTGCGCGGCCTTGCCTCCGGGGTTGCGATAAACTTCTGCGACGCGATTGACGCGGCCCGGAAGAAATCCGTTCAGTATAAGCCGCGTGTCGATCGCGGGATTCAAGCTCACGCAAAAGAATGCGGGTGCGAGGCGATGAGAGTGTGCAGCTGACTTATTCATCTGCGGGATAGTTTTCCGACCACGGCGTGGCAGCCTTGAGGCTTACGTTGATGCTTCGCATGTTTTGCACGCCCTGGGTTCCAAGCCATTCCTGAAGCGCATCCGCTCCACCGTGGACAAACACACCCAGGCCATCCTTCCAGGTTGCGCGTCCGCATAGCACGCCGCAAAAATGGACACCTGCTTCCGAGGCCAGCTCGAGAGCCTCATTGAACGCGCGATTGCTCACCCCAGCGGAGAGAAACAGGAACGGTTTGGCGGTTACCGCAGCGGCTTGCCGAAAAAGCTCTAGAGCTTCTGCGCGAGTGTGTACGAATGTTCCGGAAGAAGCCGAAGAACCTTCGACGTAGGCCATGGTTACAGGCACGCCGACTTTCAAGACATCGACACGGTAGCGCGGCTGGGAGAATTCTTGCATCGCACTAGTGAGAATAGCCGGCTTGCATCGCGCGAATTGAGGACTTTTTTCATCTATCCCGTCTTGGTACGGAACAATTTCCAGGAAGAAAGGGACGTCACAGCCGGCGCATTCCGAGCCGACGCGCTCGACCCAAACGCGTTTGCGCTCCATTATTTCTGGTGCATCGGACAAGGCATAGTACAGCAGAACCTTAATGGCGTGCGCGCCGGCGTCGACCAATCTGCGCACGGACCAGTGCTCCAGGAGCCGAGGAAGGCGAGAAGGAACTTTAGGGTCGTACCCGCTTACTTCGTAGGCCATCAGCAAGCCTGAGGAGGGGGCACGCTGACGGGCAGCCTGCAAGCCGTACTCCGGCTCGAGTAGCACGGCGCTGGCATGCGGGGAAAGCGCGCGAACGACCATGGACTTGAACTTCTCAAGCTGCTCGCGCGGCACGGAACTCTTTTCGATTTTCAATTCGGCGGAGAACAGGCTGCGCAACGCGTCGCGCTGGTCGATGGCAAGCGCGGCAATGACACCACGAGAATCCGCGACGGCTTCAAGCCCCTTTCGCTTGCCGGACGACACTTTCATTCGAAGTCCTCCTTTCCAAGAGGCTGTGACAATCGAACTGAAGATGCTAAGCCCAAAAAGCGCTACCTTCTAATGCTCTTTTTCGTCACTCCAGCGAGGCCAGGTGCCAGAAATCCGCACGGTAAACACAGTTCCTATAAGAAAAGGGGCGAAGCCTACGGCCGCCCCTTTTTCTCATCTTAGTTGTTTGGCGTCCAGCGGGTTAGAACGTAATCCTCAGCCGCAATCTTACGGTGCGCCGGTTATCAATGCCCTCTTGCGAGAAGGTGTTAATCAAGCGGCCAAAATCGGGGTTGGGGGTGACATCAGCAGGATCGATCGGCAACAATTTTCCCGTCGTTTGATCCACCCTGAGATTGAAGTCACCGAGCCATGCAAATGGGCCGCCACCGCCGCCGTAGTTTGAATCAGGAGAAAGCAATGGATGATTGAATACGTTGTCGATGTCCGCGCCAAACTGGACATTCACGCGCTCCGCAAAACGAAAATCCTTGTGGACTCCTAGGTTTACTCCCCAGGTTCCGGGGCCCCATAACATATTGCGCTTGGCGACTCCCGCTTGGGTGAAAACGTTGGGTCCAACGGAAGGTAGCCCGAACGCGTCGGGATTCCAGATTCGATCTCCGCTTTTTTGATTGAAGTTATTGCTGACCACCACAGGGCGGAAGGACGGCTCGGCATTGAAATCACCGACCGCATCCAATGAGGAAATGCCGATGTTGCCGGGTTCTATGGGACTGCAATCGGGGCAGGTCCAGAAGGGAGTGAACCCAGTTCCGGATTTCGCGAACATGTTAAAAGTGGTCTGCCAGCCGCCTACGATGGCATCGGCCCAGCGGGACATTGACGACCCATATGGACGGCCCCTGCCAACGGGCAAATCGTAGATGCCATAAGCGACTATACGATGGCGGGAAACATAACCGTCTATGCCGTAGTCGCTGTCCGGTTGAAACTGATTATAAGTTATTCCACCAAGGCTGGAGTTACCTGTGTCCAAAGCGGTCGACTTTTGATCCAAAAAGGTATACGAAAAGTTGAACATCAGGCCGTGGGAAAAGCGATGGTCGAATTGCGTTTGGAATGCATTGGACTGCGCATGGCCGTAATTTCCGTAGCTTAGGACAAAATCGCCAAGTGCGGGGAAGCGGTAACGCTGAGCGTCTGCGTTTGAGATACCGCAATCGCCGTTGTTGACAGGATCACATATGCCGATAGGGTTGCCGTTGTCATCTACGACGTTCGTACCAAAAGGCACGTCGCTAGGCTGAAGTTCGTTCAGATCTTTGCCAGCAATCAAGCCGTGCATCGTGGCGCCTAAATAGGAGAAGCGCACTGCGCTTCCCCAGCCGATCTCGCGTTCAAAGGTGGCGTTGTATTGGTGGATTCGCGGTTGACGCAGACCGAAGGGAACCACGTTAACGGAGGGCGTACCGTTCACTCCAGAATTAATGGTGCCGCCAGTAAGAGGGCTGATGCCGTGAGTGCTGCCACCGGGCCAGCCTTCGAGTGGAGTGGTTTTCCCCCTTTTGCTAATACCCTGATTGAACGGATTTGTGGCAATCGGGTCGCGGATACCTTGGGCCGCCGAAGTGGGATAGTAAATTCCGTATCCACCGCGGATGACTGACTTGTCGCCGAGTCTATATGCGACGCCGATGCGCGGAGAGAAGTCCGTCTTGTCCATACGGACCACGCCTCTCCCAACCCCTAAGCCTGAATCTTTGGCCAGCACGTAGCCGAAACTGATAATGCGAGTGTCGAGGTACTTCAGCGTCTTGTCAGATGGAATGACGAATCGGCCCAATTGACCGGTCGTAGGATTCGCGAAATTCGGATCGAAGTTGGCGATCAGGTCGTTCTTATCAACGAAAGCTGTAATGAGTTCATACCGCAAACCGAGATTGAAGGTCAGCTTTGGAGTAAATTTCCAGGTGTCCTGGAAAAAGTAGCCGTGCTCCCAGTTATGCACATCCATGGCTGGGCGAGGCTGCAAAACGTAACTCACGCTGGTTGGAGGAAGACCCAGAAGAAAGCGAGTGAAAGGATTTGTTCCCGTTCCGCTGTATGTCATGGAGCCGCGTGGGTTTCCGCGATTCAGTGCGAACCCATCCACGGCAGCATTCCGGACCACGTCTCCGCCCATGCGGAAATCGTGTCTGCCCACAATCCACGTCAGCGTATCCCCAAACGTAATCAGATTCTGGTCCAGCGGGCGGAACGTGTTGCGCCCGCCGTTTGTGAAAGTCGCGAAAGTACCGCTAAAGTTGATCGCCGGGTGGCCAAAAGTGGAAAGCGCGAACGGGCCTACCACGGAACCGTACGCGGAGGTATCGCTCTGATCGAAGCCAATTCCGGAAAGGAAACCCTGCAAGGTGGTATTGCTATGGCGCAAGAGGCCTTGGCGGTTAAATCCGCCCCGGGACTCGTTGACCACGGTTGGCTTGAACGCGTGTGTAAAGGACAACGAAACGGTATTGTTGTGGCGATCATTTTGCGTTAGGCCAAGACCCGTAAAGGGGCTGACCACCGGGAGCGTTGCACTGACTTGGGAGGACACGTTATAGACGCCGTATAAGTGATTCCGCTCGGAAAAGTCATGGTCCAGCCTCAAGGTCCCGATATCCTGAATGGAATTGCCGGGCAGGATGGTCTGATAGCCTCCAACAATTCTTCCGTTGGCTGGATTAATCGGAGCGCTGAGTCCGATCTTGGGGAAATAAGTGTTGATGAGAGCCTGGACGGTGGGATTCAAAAGCCTGGAAGGGATGGTAATGAATCTGAGCGAGCCCGGGGGGTCACTTGGGTTGGTGTCGGGGATTGTATCGGTCGCAATTTCTGTTGGGGTCAGAGTAACACCTGCCGGCCCTGTTGGCACGAGCGGTTTCGCGGAATCTTTCACCGCCGAAAAGTCGCCCGTGTACAGCGAAGGATGCGGAATTGTAGACGATGAAATCTTGGTGGGAGAAACGGCATAGTTTCGTTCATACGCGGCAAAAAACCATGTTCTCTTGAGCAGTGGAATGGGACCACCAACCGAGCCACCAACATCATTGAGGTTAAAATATGGGTTCGGATACTTGGACTGAAAAGCCGTTGGCGCAAAGGCAGCCTGACCGCGCTTGTCATCGAGGGTCCATGCGGCCAACGCAGAGTTCTTGTTGTTGTAGAACGCCGAGCCGTGATAGTCCGCGCCACCGCGTTTTGTGCTGACCCGAACGTTGGCGATGCCCGAGTATTCTGCGCTGAAATCGGAGGTCAGAAGATTGATCTCACCGACAGCCTCCAGCGAAGGCTGGCTTGAAGTAGGCGCGCCAAAGATTCCGCCATTTGAGCGCTGCCCATCGAGAGAGAAGCTGGCGCCATAGCTCTGTGCGCCGATAAATTTGAAAGAGCCGTCGGAGTCGGCCTGGGTTACGTTCGGATTCAGATAAAGAAAGGTGTACACATTGCGGCTGTCGCGAGGAAGTTCGACAATCGCCTCATTGTTCAGAGTCTGGCTGATCGTCTGGTCTTCCGTATTGATGGCCGGCGCCTCCAGCGACACCACCACGCTCTCTTGCGCCGCGGAAACCTTGAGCACCGCATCGGCGCTCACCGTGTCGCTGCCGTTCAAAACAATATTCGTGATTTCTTTCTTGCTCATCCCAGCCGCGGTGATGGCCACCCTGTAGGTGCCGGGCCTCAGCCCGAACATTTCGTAATTGCCCTGGGAATTCGTTCTTGTTTCCCGCGCCGTGTTGGTAAGGGCGTCAGTAACTGTTACCGTTGCACCCGGAATCACAGCTCCGGTTGAGTCCGTCACCGTTCCGCGAATGGTGCCGAGATCGGTTCCCTGGCCGAATAAAACTCCGGCAGCACAGAATAGAAAGGCCAAGAAAATAACGCAGGTAGACGCAGCTCTGTACTTCAAGGAAAACCTCCCTACACAAAGTAATCTAGGAGAAACCATGTACCACAATAGAAAAGCAAACGCAACAAAAAATAAATGGTGAACGATACAAAGAGAAAGAATAGAAAAGTATCAACGTGAGCTATCCTTTCGTCATTTGACCCAACCGAAAGAGACACCCTATACTTGGCTGAGGGACACGGTGCATGACCCCTAAAGCTCGTCTGCTAACAGAACAGCGGCGCCGGAGCGTGCTGGACCTCGTCGACCAAGACGGCCAGGTAACTGTCGTGGATATGGTTCGACGGTTCTCCATTTCTGCCGTCACCGTCCGCAACGACCTCGACGCTCTCGCATCTATCGGCGCGGTGGTGCGATCGCACGGCGGTGCCGTGCGGCGCCTGGAGGCCACTCAGGATTACCCGCTCCGCACCAAAGAAACTCTGCACAGGGATGAAAAAATCAGAATCGGAAGGGCTGCGGCAGAATTGGTACGGCCGGGTGAAACCATCATTCTCGATTCAGGAACGACCACGGTTGAGGTCGCCCGGCATTTGAAAAGGATGAAAATTCAATCGCTTACAGTCATTACCAATGCCTTGAATATAGCGGTCGAGCTAGCGGATACGCCCGGCGTTACCTTAATTATGATCGGCGGGCTGCTGCGTCCCGTTTCCTGCTCCTTCGTAGGACCGCAGGCGGAAGCCATGATGAACGAGTTTCACGCTGACCGTCTTTTCCTCGCGGTCGACGGTTTCGATCTTGAGCACGGCCCTTCGACGCCGGATGTGCTCGAAGCGCAGCTTAATAGTGTGATGATGCGCTCCGCGAAAGAGGTCAGTGTTGTCACGGATTCCAGCAAACTGGGCCGGAGAAGCGTTTCAAAGATTGGCCCCTTCGACAGAATCCGGCGCCTGATCACGGATAACCGTGCCACTCAGGAATTTACCGAAGCACTGCGCAAAAAGAGTATCGAGGTCATCGTGGTGTAGCACCCTCCATGGCCAAGCGGCTGAAGTGATAAGACATTCGGTTTTCCGGCAATAGCAAGGATTCGCGAAGCGAGGCTTGGCCTTGCACGTCGCGCCCAAGCGCCATCTGCAATAGTCCCACCGAATAAACCCACCAACTCTGGTGGTCGCCGGTTCGTGCATTCGTTTCCACTCGTGACAAGGCTGAAGAGAGACGTTCCTGCCATAGAGCTGGATCATAATTGCTCAGCTTCTCGGCTGAGGCCCATGCCCATACGGCGTCCGAAGCGTCGGTCGCTTGCGCCGAAAGCCGGTACCTTCGTTCCGCCTCCTTATTTTGGCCGCAAGCAGAAGACAATTCACCGAGCAGGTAGTTTGTTCTAGCAGAATTCAGTACTGGTTGTAAGCCGTCTTGGGTAAACGAAAGGCCCGGAACCGGAGAACCGAGTGCTCTCGCTGCCGCGAGCGCGTCTTCGCAGTGGCCGCTTCGCCCCAGCTCAACGGCTTGTTGCAACTTCACCTCAACCCACACTTGGCGAACGTTTGTTCCTCCTTCTTCACTGCCGAAGAACCGATTCCGGAACAATTCAATCGCGCCGCTATAATTTCCTTCCTCGGCGCGGTTCAAAGCCAGTTCATATACCAAACTAGTGGGCATGCGTTCCAGGTCGGGATAAAGCTCAAGTGTCTTTACTCGCTCCGCCGCGGGTTTTGCAAGAAGAGTCATCGCGGCAACCGCACCGGAATAGTTCACGATATTCGACGGATCATTTTTTATTCCTTCCTCGAATGCATTCAATGCACTCGCGAAATCCCGCTTGGCGTGAAGCAACCCTAATCCGAGACTGGCTTCCAGCACGGGTATTTGGGGATTGAGCTTCCGCGCTTGTTGCCACTCGCTGAGAGCCTCGTCCGTTTTTTCTCTGGCGAAATACCAGGTCCCCAGCAGGTAATGAGCGGTTGCGTCATTCTCGTTCGTGCGAATAGCGGCTTTGAGCGCCTGCTGTTCTTCGACTGTGTTCAGGAATATATATGCAGTCGAAAGGCGAGAGGCTTGCAAATAATCATTTGCACCCGACTCCCCGAGCTTCTCGCGGCAATACCCGCGGAAATAGACAACCAGGGAGTGGCTTTGGGGCACGACCGCGCCAGGTTCGCTCTGATCCGCCTTAGGGGGCGGATACTCGCGTGAAAGTACCTCCACAGCTCGACGGTAAAGTCCCAACCGCGCGTATTCCGATGCAAGATTTAAGACACGATAGGGATCGGCTCCCAGATGGACGAGGTTCGGCTTTCCAAGTTCCTCGCGTAGAAAATCGCTCAACGGAAAGCGTGCGAGCCGTTCCCTTGCTAGCTTCTCCCCGCCTGCTGTTCTTCCGAGCGCGTGTAATACAGCGGCCAGTTCTTCCGCTGCACGCAGGTCTTCCGGAGCAGATTGGAGGCTTATAGTCAGAGATTCTGTCGCTTGCTGCAAGGCACCCCGGCGTGCCTGCACTTCGGCAAGGCGCAATGCAGCAGCCGCACGATAGGAAGGCAATCGCATCGCTTCCTGATAAGCGGCAACAGCATCTTTTTCTCGTTCGACGCCCTCGTACGCGATTCCAAGATAATAGGAAATCTCGGCATCGGTGGTATTTCGGTCATGAGCGGCAGCCAGATGAGATATCGCTTCTTCAAAACGCTTCAGACTAGCGTCGAGTCGTCCCACAGCTTTCAACAATTCGAAATCTCCGGGGAATTTCACTAAAGCCTTTTGATACGTTTGCACGGCAGCTAACAAGTTACCGTTCAATTCTTCAGTGTTGCCTTGCTGGAGCCAATCGTCCTCGGTTCGACGCGCCTCCTCCGGTACGGTGTAGAAAATTTGCGGGCCGACTTTGATTTCGGAATCCGGCGCCCAGTCATACTCGCCTTCCGTCTGCCTCAACAACAGGGCATTCTCGCTGCTCTTGAGTTGAAACGTATACTTCCTGCTGGCATTTGGAACGCGAATCTCTCTCTTCCACACTCGCTCCGGCACTAAATCTCCTTTCTCGTTGAGTAAGGAAGTGCTTCCATCCAAAATTTGGATTGCAGCAGCCGGCAGCTTTCGATTGGCATTGAAGGAAACCGCCAACATGCCGGCCCTTCGTTCCAAGTGAACCGCCCCGGCGAGATTCGCGCGGGAAATCCCATCCGTATCCCGGACGGGTATCCAGTATTCTGTGAAGGCTATGTATTGCCGCGATTCAAGGAATGCATATGTCTCCTGATTTTTAAAGAGGCCCGCTTGCAACTCGACATAGGCGCTATTGTTGTCAGAGAGTGCGTTGCGCCAATCAAGGCCGTCCGCGTCAACGCCCCAGGACCAAATTTTCTTAGCAGGTAGCTCGGCATAGCCGGCAAAATGCACAGTTCCGGTGTTTGTTCGGGGATGCCAGACGCCCATGAAGTTTTCCCGGCTTCCATGGACGAACAATGATACTGGTCCGTCGGTCTGGTTGCGTATGACGCTGAGATCCTTCCCTTTCGAATCGATCGGCCACCTTTGCACTTCCACAAACCCATGTGCTGCGGCAAAGCGCATGGGGTATTGGATCTGAGAATCGTCCCAAACCTGCACAGCGGCATTGTTCCACCAATAGAAACGATGCCGCGCATCGCTTCGATTACGCAGTGTGACTCGCTGTTCGAGAACGGTGGAACCAGGACGCAGAGTCAATTCGACGGACCATTCCATTCCATAAACTCTGTCGATATTACCCACAGTGATCGACGCACTGCCGTCCTCGTGGCGCGCATACGCAAAATCCACAGGTGACATCGAGACCCAATTGTGAGAAACAGGAAAGTTAAACTCGACCCCGAATGCGGCCCAGGCTCCGCGGTAGCCAATCCTGGCTTTCTTGATGGAAGGGTTGGCATAGAACATCGGCTGCCCGCTGACTTTGTCGACGCACGTATAAATATGTCCGCCCAAATCCGGCAGCACCGAACATTTCAGATATTCGTTTTCAAGATAGATCGCACGCCATCGGTGCTCGGCACGCTGGTCGGTTATTTGTTTCCGCAGCGTATAGGGATAACTAAATCGACCGATGGCGAACTGGTGGAAAGAAGGGTTGGGATCGGGCGCTCCCTCTTCGTATGCCGGAAGATTCAAAACACCTTCCCATACCCGCACCTGAGCCCGAATGGGTGCCGCGTTAACGCCAAGGAATAAAAAGAGGACCGTCCATCGCATCGGCATCGCCTCGCAGGGAAACCTTCGCTAACGACGATTCAAGCGAGCTTTTCTCTCGATCATGGATTGATACAAGCCTCTAAACCCATTCTTCCAGAGCCCGAGCTTCCTTCCGATGGCTCTTCACGAAGGAGTGTGCAGGGGAAATTTTTCCACTACGCGGTTGATAATTCCTCCTTTTGACGGGGAATCAGGCTGTAGCCCTTCTTCAAGGCAGCGAAAAAAAGCCAGAAGTTGGGCGACGACGACATACATCGTCGGGGTCTCTTCATCGCCAAGCTCAGTTAATCCCCGGCACTCGATGATCTCATCCCCCTCTCTAACCGCAGAGTCCGGGATATTCTCTCCGACAATGACTTTGGACAGTCCTAGTTTCTTCCGGTCCAATTCTTGCAATAGATCCAGTTCATACGCGCGTATCGTGGAATCGCACGATAAATCGCAAACGATCAGAGTGTCATCCTGCACGTAGCTCATGGGACCATGTCGAAAACCAAGATATGTTTCGCAAAGTGTGGTTACGCGGCCCGCCGTCAGCTCCAGCATCTTCAACGCCGCTTCGCGCGAGGCCGCGAAACGCGACCCACTTCCGAGAAATACCGCACGGCGGAAATCTGCGGCAGCAATCTTTGCCAGGACATCGAAGCTAGATCGGATCAGTTCCTTTGTTATTTGGCTCAGTCTCTCGCACAATTTTCGATATTCGTCTGGCCGTTCCAGCATTCCGATGAAGCGCGCCGCCAGCAGCAGGTTGGTGAAACTGCTAGTCATGACCAAGCTTTTGTCCTGAGTCTCGGCGGGAAGCGTGATGACATGTACTTTCTCATGGGCGCGCCCCGCTGTAGCGAGACTTCCCTGCTCGTTGCAGGTCACCACGACGTGCCGAAACTCAGGCTCCGTGTCCAGTAGCAACTCTACAGCCCCACCACTCTCGGGGCTGTCTCCGGATCTCGCCAAAGAAACAAGCAAGCCAGGCCTTCCCAGAGGCAAAGTTTTTCCGCCGTACATTAACAGCGCTCCGCCACTAATCGATTCCGTGCAGATCCCCAGCTCATTCTGCAGTGGGAGGCAAACGCATTCGGCGGCATACTCCGAACTGCCAGAACCAGTAAGTGCGAGACTTCGAATTCCTGCCACATCCTTTCTCAGGCCATCCCGCAAAGCGATCATTCGATCGCAGGTGCGCAGCCACGTCCAAGGCTGCTGGCAGATTTCCCGCAGTGTGTGGAAGTATCCAAGCCGTTTTTGTTCCGCTTCCGGCCGGCCAAATAACTCTGCCGCTCTCGCTTGATCCTTCGTGAGCGCACTGTGCCAGTTCGATTGCGTCAATAAAGAGGCACTCTCCATAGGATCCTTATGTCTCATTCCCGCCAGGATGTTCGTGCGCTATCGTCCAGGCTGAAGCTCAGGCGTAACGATGTCCAATGGACGATTTTCTCCGTCCACAGAACCATGCCAAACGCCCCCGCCGAAGGTCGTGATGTAAACTTTTTTGGAGTCTTCGGGGTCAGGAATGACCCGATGTCCCCATTTGAAGTTAAAGCCAGGTATGCGCGTCCAGCTTTCACCGCGGTCGTTTGATTTCCATGCGGAGGACTCGAACCCGGACGCGTAAAGTATTCTTGCGTCGCGCGGGTCTATAGCGACATCGTAGACGTGGCGATCGCGATCGAGCACTCGCGTCCAAGTATCTCCTGCATTCACCGACATATAGATGCCACCACCTTCACCGTGCTCTCCTTTGTCCCTCGCCCACGCCGCGAGATAGAGTCGATCCGGTGCGCTGGGATCAACTGCCAAGCCGTTCGGAGCGTTGCTTCCCTCAGGCATCGTTACTCGGCGCCAGTTTTCCGCTC
>WNFJ01704649.1_pt2 | contig 12417 bp, 9 predicted proteins | sample 5400461 | NCBI WGS metagenome assembly WNFJ01 (sample SAMN13153349, study PRJNA577476) | soil metagenome | isolation source: 115 cm saprolite on Douglas fir-dominated hillslope | place: USA:California | collected 2013-09-17
GCTCTGACCATTGAGCTAGCGGCGCGTGGAGCGGATGGAGAGAATCGAACTCTCATTATCAGTTTGGAAGACTGAAGTCCTGCCGTTGAACGACATCCGCGTCGTGGTTCCCCGAGGGCTCGAACCTCGTACCTGCGCTTCTTCGCAGCGCCGCTCTGCCCGGTGAGCTAGAGAACCATTGAGTCGGGAAGCAGGGACTCGAACCCCGTCAATCCTGGTCCCAAACCAGGCGCGCTAACCCTTACGCTACATCCCGCCTATGGAGAAAGCACAGTGGAGATGGCCGGAATCGAACCGGCTGCGGCAACGCTTGCAGGGCGTGCCCGCTACCTTAGCTGTCACCCCCACGGGCAGGCCTCCGCGAAGCTGCTTCGGCCTGCCGTTTATGGTGCTCACGCTATGGACGTGTCAATAATCAAGCCTGTACGAGAGGCTCGCAGGGACGGCAGGAGTTGAACCCGCATTTGGCCGGTTTTGGAGACCGGCTGCCTATCCGCTGGCTCATCCCTAAGCACATGGAAGCAGCGCAAATTAAAACCGCCCCGAGGGGCATTCCCTGGGGCGGTTGCCGGCTAGCGCCTCTTGGCGCTTACACCGCAACCACTCCAACCTCAAGGCCGGCTAGGGCAGCCTCGAGCTGCGAGAACGGGTTTATGTACCCGGCTCGTTTCGGCGCCTGCCATGTCGTCATAAGTCCATGGTAGGTCGTCCGGCGGGAAAGGGCAATTGTATTTAAGCGCGCATTCTGATCCCGGCGCGCCCGGGCGCCCGCATGGAGCGGTCCCGCGCGCCAGCGGGCCTGCCTGGGCGGTCCTGCCAGCGCCCGGCCCCACGGGCGGCCCGGCTCACCCGACCGGGCCGGGCGCGGGCGACGGCGGGCGGCGGGCGAGGACCCGGCGGGCCACGGACGGCGCCTGGGCTGTCCGGTGCCCGCATCACATTAGATACATCGTGCGATTAGCCGGATGTTGCCGGGGAAAGACGGAACGATTACATGCGGCGACCGTGCGCTGGTATTCTCTGAGTTACGTCAGGTAACCTGTGGACAGGTTGTGTATAAAGCGGTGGATAACGGCCGTGACGTGCGGATAACCGGCCGGATTCTGTGAATAACGTGTGGACACCAAAAAGAGTGAAAATGAATTCCCGCGGGCTCTTGCGCGGCTCTGCCAGGGGCAGTAGAAATACATTCACCGTTGGAAGCAGGCACCATCCGGGGGCGACCCCGGGGGCGCAGGAAAGGCAGGGAAACCGGTATTTCTTGCGGGTGCCTGGCACTGGCGGGGTGGCGTGCGGCGCCGGGACGGCCGGGCGACTGGCCGGTCTGGCGCGGCGCGGCCGGACAAGGCCCCCTTCATCTCATACATGAAGGGGGCCTTGTTGCATTCTGCCCGACGGGGAAGCCTGCGCCGTGGCGACACGCCGGCGCGCTGTAGATACTCGCCTGGGTTGAGTACGCGGACGAGCCGGCCTAGGTACGCGGACGGGTCCGGTACCGGGCGTGACGGCGGATAGTGGTCGCATGAGCGACTCGCAGCACCGCAGCACGTTCGTCTGGCTGGCCATCGTCTTGGCGGGGGCGGCCGCCACGCTGCTGTTCACGTGGCTCGCCCGCCTGGCCGGGGTGCCGATGACGGATTTGCTGTCCATCGGTGCGGGCCTCGCCGCCCTGGCGTGGATGATCCTGCTGGTGACGGCCCCGTGGAACCTGTACTTCGCGGCGCGCCAGGTCGTCGCCGACATGGGCGGATCCCGCGCCCGCAGCATCGCCATCCGCCCGGCTCAGGAGGAGGAGGCGGCGCAGATCGCGCGGCGGATGCTCTGGTTCGCACTCGGCGGCCACCTTGGCACCGCCCTGGTGACCGCCGTGGTCACGTACCTGTCCCATGCGGTACTGGGCTACTACGTCGCGGGCTTCTACCTGCTCTCGACGGCGATCCGGCCGGCCACCGCCTACTTCGGCCACCTGCGCCGCCGCATCCGCGTTCTGTCGCGGGAAGCGGCATTCCCGCGTGATGACGTGGCGTCACTCAAGCACGTCGTGGACACGCTGGGCGACACCGTCCGCACGCTGCAGACGCAGTTGCGGCAGGCTCAGGAAAGCGGCGCTGACAACCTGCGGCACGCCCAGTCCGACCTGGCCGGCGACATCGCGCACCTGCGCCAGCAGATGACCGCCGACCTGGGCCGCCTGCAAGATGCGCAGGCCGCGGACAGGGCGGCCGCCCGCTCCCGCGACGACGAGTCCGACCGCCGGCTCGGGCAGCTGGCCCGCAGGATCGAGGTCACCCTGGACGGCATCAGCGATCATCAGGAGCTGCTGACCGGCCTGCGGGCGCTGGTCCGGATGATCAGGTCGGAACCCGCATAGGGCGTGCTCGAACACTTACCCTTCGGTCAGGCCGGCATGACCAGCATTTTCCCGCCGACGGCGAGCGCGCCGAGCGTGGCCGCCAGCCACAGCAGGAACCAGACCGCGCGCGGAAGAGAGGTGAGCTGGCTCAGCCTCGCCCCGTCGGCCGACAGCGCGCCGACATCTAGGACCAGGCGGACCCCGGACAGCAGGAGCAGCCAGGTGATCCCGTACGCGCCGACGATCTGGGCTCCCACCGGGGTGTAGTGGCCGATGGCGTACACCGCGCCGCCGACGAGCAGGACGGTGATCATGCCGTAGGACCGACTGAGGCCGACCAGCAGCACTCCGAGCAGGAAGAGCGTTACCCACAGCACGGCTACGCTGTGCCCGAGCTGGATGAGCCGGGCCGCGCCGAGACCAAACAGGCTCGGCCCGGCGTACCCGGCGAACCCGACGAAGATGCTGCCCAGGCAGCCGCCCGCCCTCATGGTGGTGGCGCCCGTCGCGTCCGAATTCAGCGTGATCCCGCTGACCCTGCGGAACAGCAGCGACCCGAGCACCGCGTGAGCGCCTTCGTGTGCCATGACCGTGCCGTGGCGGACGACCTGCCAGCCCACGTCCATGGCCACCGCGCCGAACGCCGCCAGCCCGACCACCGTGGCCGCCGCGCCGGACAACGGGGTTTGCGTCAAACTCACGCTTTGGACGGTAAGGCCCCGGTTAGCGACTGTCCATCCCCCGGAACTGGGCCCGCCAGCGGTGACCGAGCAGGGCGGCGCGAGCCGCCAGCCACAGCGCGCGCCGCCCGGTCGGCGGCCCGGCCCGCCGCCAGCCCGGCCACCGCCGACGTGGTCGCGGTGGTCAGGAAGATGGCCACCCACGCCGTCATGGTCAGCGTGGTGGTCGCGATCGCGAGTGAGCCGAGCGGCGTTCGGCCCAGGTGGCCGACGATGGCGGTGTCGGCCAGGCTGTAGGCGGGTTCGGCGGCGATCGACCCGAGCGCGGGCAGCGCGAGCGCCGCGATGCGCCGGTCCAGTTCCCGGTCGGTTCGGATCAGCAGCGCCGCCCGTCCTTATCCACGGCCGTCCCTCCGGCTCGGCTACGAGATTCTGCCCTGTCGAGCTTAGGCTTTGCGGGTGCAGGCCGACCGGATGCCCTTGTTCTGTGACACTGCCCTGGCCAAGCGCATCGAGCGGGCCGATGCGCAGATGGTGGCCGAGGCCAGCGAGGCCGCCCGCCGCCGCGGAGCCGACCCGGCGGGCTTCGCGATCCCGCTGGCCGGCGGCCTGGCGAGCTACGCCGAACCGGGCTCACCGTTCAACAAGGTGGCCGGGCTCGGCTTCGGCGGCGTGCCGAGCGAGTCGGCGCTGGCGGAGATCGAGCACGCCTACGCCGCCCTCGGCGCTCCCGCGCAGGTCGAAGTGGCGCACCTCGCCGACCCGGCGATCGGCGCGCTGCTGACCGGGCGAGGCTACCGGCTCATCTCGTTCGAGAATGTGCTCGGCCGTGCCCTCGACGCCGGGTACGAGCGCGTCACGCCACCCGGCGTGGAGGTCCGGCTGAGCGGTGCGGACGAGCTCGGAACCTGGGTGGACATCGTCGTGGAGGGTTTCGCCCACCCTGACACGCAAGGGTTGCCTTCGCACGAGGAGTTCTCGCTCGAGCTCCTGGAACGAATCCAGCGCGACGACAGCCGGCGCCCGGCGCTACCTCGCGCGGTGCGACGGGGTCCTGGCCGGCGGCGCCATGGTCCGCATCGGCGACGGCATCGCGCAGTTCGGCGGCGCGGCGACCGTGCCCGCGTACCGTCGCCGGGGGGTGCAGACCGCGCTGCTGTCGGCCCGGCTCGCCGACGCCGCCGCGGCCGGCTGCGACATCGCCGTCGTCACCACGGTGCCAGGGACCAAGTCCCAGCAGAACGCGCAGCGCCAGGGCTTCGACTTGCTTTATACCCGCGCCGTCCTGCTGAAGGAGCCCTGACCAGGCCGCGGTCAGCGCTGCTCGGCAGCGAGCCTGACGCCCAGGCCGATCAGGACGCATCCGGTGACCGCGTCGAGCCAGCGCCGGATGCGCGGCCGGTCGAACAGCGCCCTGGCCCTGGCCACCACGACGCTGTACACGGTCAGCCAGCCGAACGTGAGCAGGCAGAACAAGAACCCGAAGCCGAGGAAGGCCACCAGGCTGCCGCGACCGGTGCCCGCGAACTGCGGCAGCAGGCCGACGAAAAAGCCCGCCATCTTCGGGTTGCTCAGGTCGTTGAGCAGTCCCTGGCGCAGGGCACGGCCCGGGCGCGGCGACGGCGTCGCCGGTGCTGGCGGCGTCTCATCACCTTCCTCGCCGCGCCGCCGCGCCCAGGCGGCTCGCAGCGACTGGATGCCGAGAAAGACCAGGTAGGCGGCGCCGATCGCCTTCATGGCGAGGAAGGCGGGCGCCGAGGCTCGCAGCAGGCCCGTTAGGCCCACACTCGCGGCAACCGTCCATACGCCCTGGCCTATGGCCACTCCGGCCGCGGTCAGGACCCCGCCCTTCCTGCCGCCCGTCAGCGTGTTGCGGACGGTCAGCGCGGTGTCCGGGCCGGGCGTGCAGATCACCAGCGCCGCGACCGGCACGAAGGCCGCCACCTCGGTCAGCATGATCACTAGTCTGCGCCGGGGCTGGTGCCGGGGCAAAGCCGTAACGGCGACAGCCCGCACGGACCCCGTTGTCCGTGCGGGCAGTCGGTGCCGTGGCCTTCGTCAGTTGGTGTCGATCTTGGCTCCGCTGGCGTTCACCACGTACCATCCCGCGCCGAACGCCTTCAGCCCTTGTCCTTTGTCCTGCCCGGCGCTGGCGTCGCCCGCGAAGTAGTACAGCGGGTGGTGGTTGTAGGTCAGCTGCATGGTGCCGTCCGAACGGGTGATCGTGCCGAGCAGCGACGAGCTGACGCCACTGCCCGCCTGCGGCGCGCCGCTCACGGTGACCGGCGGCCACGCGGCGGCACACGCGCCGGAGCACGTGGACGCGCTGCCCTTGTCCGCCTCGAACAGGTACAGGGTGCGCCCCTGGCTGTCGACCAGGGCCTTGCCTGGTATCCCCGAGATGGCCTGCAGGTTGATCGTCGTGGCGGCGGCGCTGCTCGACGACCCTGTGGCCGCCGGGCTGCTCGCCTGCGAGGCCGACGACGACGACGGGGCGGCCGGGGTGCTGCTACTGCTGGAACCGCTTGAGCAGGCGGTCGCCGCCAGGACGATCCCGGCGGCGCACGCGGCACCCGCAATCCAGTTCTTCATGGTGATACTCCCTCGTGACACAGTCCGGGGAGTGCACGGAAGGCCCCCCGGATGCCTAACAGTCCCTACCGGCGAGTACGGATCAAGGCCGGGTTCGGTTCACCGCGGCGGCCGGACGCCGGAATGTGGTCGTCTCCGCGGTGTCGCCTTGTACCTTTCTTCTATGGGTCCGGTTTCTGGTCCGTGGCGGGTAGCAGTGGCCGCCGGATGGTCGGCCGCCGCGCTGATCCTCGTGACCGCGTGCGCCTCTGGCGGGGGATCGGCGCACGGAGCTCCTGGCGGAGGGTCGTCCAGCCGCCCGCTGCCTCCCCGGCAGGCCCTGCTCGCGGCGGCGGCCGAGGCGAACCGCATCAACTCTGCCGTCGAGACGATAAGCGTGCAGGACCGCGGCGCCTCGACGTCGACGATGACGGGAACCTTCCGGTACCAGCTGAAGCCGATCGTGGAAGCCAGCGCGGATTTTCACACGGACATGTTCGGGATGAGCACGCAGATGAAGGCGATCGCGACCAGCGACGCCGTCTACTTCAACATGGGCGCGCTGCCGGGCTTTCCCGATATGGGCCACGTGGCCGGCAAGCCATGGATCAAGCTCGATCTGAGCAGCCTGAACGGATCCGGGATGGCTGCTTTCGCCCAACTGGTCCAGGACACCCAAAGCGGCGATTTCACCGCCCAGGCTCATGTGTTCGCGGTGGCGGAGAACGTGCACGTGGCCGGGACGCAGGTGATCGACGGAGTGCCCACCACCGAATACGACGGCTCGTTCCGCGTGGCCGCGGTGCTCGAGGCGCTACCTGCCAGTCTCCATAAGGTCCTGGCCGCGGAGCTGCAAGCGCTCGGCACCGGCCCGGTGTACTTCCGCGAATGGATCGACGGCCAGCATCACGTGCGGAAGATGATCGAGGTTCACACGGTCAATGGCACCACCACGACCAGCACGGTGCTTATCACGGCGTTCAACCAGCCCGTCGCGATCACGCTCCCGCCCGCCAGTCAGGTCGTCACCGAGTTCATCCTCTGACTTCGCGTTCCGGCTGGCCTGGCAGGCCAGGACCGGGACTGACCGCAACCGCGGCATCGCTGGAATTTTGCTATAGCCACTTGTGTCGTTTAAGGGAGTCTTTAATGGCGCGGGATCCAGATTTGAGTGCTTCTTTAAAACGCTCGTCTCTAGCCAGGTTTCTAGAGGCTTCTCTCAGGGATTCTTTAAAGGAATCCGATTCAAGGTAGTTTATAACGGGGCCGGAGGCCCGCTCCAGGGAGTCGGAGGCCCGCTTCATGACCTGCTCTCTCCGCAGTTGGTTCCGGTTCCGCCTCTCCTGGGCCCGACTATACTCATTGCTCTCATACCTGAGAATCTGATCGTCGATCTCCAGGATAATGCGGTAGCGTGCTACTGTGTTTTCCAAAATGACGGTTGCCCAGTTCAGGGTCTCCACCATGATGGTAGCGACGGGCCCGAACACACTGCCCAGGGCCGCCAAGGGAATCTTCTTGTCGGTGCCGCCTGCAGGAGTAGACGAAGTAAACCCGGTGGCCGCCTCTTGACCGTCTACATATATGACACTCTTTCTCAACTTCGTAAAACTGATGGTGAGCTGGTGCTCGCTATTGTCCGACCACAAGCGGAACGTAGAGCTGGATCCCTCACTGGACTGCAGGTTCAGCCGCCATTCCATCTGCGGAACTTCATAGCCTTTCTCTATGGCCTGAATCAGACGTTCTACCTCACGGTCGAAGCCAGCAGGACTGAGGCCATACCCGTGGCGGCTAGCAAGATATCGCAAACTCTGCGGCAAATCATCTTCCCGCGGCATTTTCGCTCCATCAACCAATACAGGAATTATCCAGGTCATGCTCTCCAGGGCTCTTTCGATCTCGCGGCGGACCCAATCATCCGGTTTGTTGATCTGCCTTCTTCTTGCGATAGCAGTGGTGCCGAGCCAATCTGGCCCGATTAGCGCCAGCATAACGCCGCACTTGGACACCTCATTCATTATCCTATTACGGTAGTCTTCGCCGGGTGTGATGGAGGCATCGTCTCTGAACACGCGGTCCTCGCCGAAACGCTTGCTCAGGAGAGCATGGAGTCGTCTGGCGTTGGCCTCCTGGCTTCGGCGGTAGCTGATGAAGATGCCGCCTTTACGCATACCGCTTTCGCGTCGCATCAAACTCATCACCCTCTCCACTTAACCGGCAGTCTTGTAACAGACTGGCTCGATGGCCAGTACGTAGCTACAAGAGGGAACAAGTCGGCACCTGATAGTCTACGTAGCGATCGGCTTACAGCGACAGAGAGAAACTCCTGGTTGACGGTCAACTCGCGTCTACGGAAGTGCTGTATGGGGTTGCTGCTTAGTTGTGACCGGTTCGCCCGGCCGTGAAGGCCGCCGAAGCTGCCTAAGCCGCAGCTACTGTTAGCCAACCCGTTAACAAAGGCCCCTTCAATGATCGGAAGGGGCCTTTGACCTGAGAGCCGCCTACCGGAATCGAACCGATGCCCTACGTATTACGAGAGGCATGCTCCTGAGCCGTAGGTCCGCTAGCAGCAACGATTGGACAGGCCATCGCATCGATGGCACTCGTGGCGCTGGGAGTATCCGGCTACCCGGTCCACGACTCGGTCTACGACCCGGTCCACGGTCCACGCCCTGAAGCTCGGCCCATGCGGTCTGCTACACGACGTGACCGCCCGCGCGATTCGACTCCTTCTCCGCCCTGCCATTTACAAGGAGTACGGCCCCGTGCACCGCGCACTAGCTGCTGCGATGATGGGACAGTGAACGGCCAGGGGGGAGACCTTGCCTTCGTGCGCGTGCTGGGCCCGGTCCAGGTCGTGACGACCTCGCGGCGGTCACTCGATCTTCCCAGTGCGAGCCAGCGACGGCTGGTGGCGCTGCTGGCCACGGAGGCGCCCCGGTCTCTTCGCGCGGATTGGATCTGCGACGTACTGGGTGTTTCTCCGAGCGCGTTGCGGACAACGGTCTCGCGCGTCAACCGGACTGTCGGTGACGGCGCGATCGCTGGGTCGCAAGGCCGTTACCGACTCGCGGTTCCGGTTGACGCCGCGTTGTTCGCTGGCGCGCTTTCTCAGGTTAGTTCGCGTGATAACCGTACCGAGACGCTCGAACGGGCGCTGGCCATGTGGACCGGGCCGCCGTTCGACGAATTTTCCGCCGAAGGCTGGGCCGGGCCTGAGGTGGTCCGGCTCACCGAGTTGCACGCGGCGGCGGTCGAGGACCACGCGATCGAGCTGATCGCGGCGCGCCGGTGGGCTGAGGCGGTCGCCGAGCTTCAGGCGCATGTCGCGGTCCATCCGCTGCGGGACAGGCCGCGGGGTCTGTTGCTCCAGGCGCTCGCCGGCGCGGGCCGTCAGGCCGACGCTCTGGGCGCGTTCCGGGACTACCGGGCCTACCTGGCCGACTCGGTCGGGACCGAGCCATCGGCCGAGGTGCGCCGCCTCGATCGCCGGGTGGCGTCGGGATGGGACGGAATGGAGACGACAGCCGGGGAGGACGCCGGATCGTCGGGGGACGCCCGGCGCCCGGCACGATGGCTACCGCTAACCGGCGAGCTAGCGCGGGGACCGAGGTTGATCGGGCGCGGCCGCGAACTCGCCCGGCTGGCATCCGACCTGGCGCTGGTGAGCGGGACGGGGTCCAGGACAGTCATTCTGGAGGGCGAAGCAGGGATCGGCAAGACGACGTTGCTCGGCGGGTTCGCTCGCGCCGTCCGGGACAGCGGTTCGGCGGTGGTGCTGTACGGATTCTGCCAGGGCGGGCCGGCCGTGCCCTCGGAGCCGTTTCGTTCCCTGCTCGAGCACCTCATCGAGCACGTCCCGGCCGACGTGCTCCGGGCCCACACCTCGCGCTGCGGAGGGCGGCTGACGCGGATCGCGCCACGCCTGGCCGACCGGGTCGAGATCCCCGCCACTGTCGTGAGCGACGACGCCACCGAACGCCACCTGATGTTCGAGGCCGTGGCTGATCTGCTGAGGCGGCTGGCGGACATCGGCTCTGTGGTCGTCCTGCTGGACGATCTCCAATGGGCCGAGCCGACTGGGCTGGATCTGCTTCGCCATCTCGGCCGCGCCCTGGCCGATGCGCCGGTGCTGTGGGTCCTCAGCGCCCGCGACACGGACGAACGCCCGCTGGTCGCGCTACGAACGGTGCTCGCCGACCTCGAACGCCGCCCGTCGGGGCGCATGCTCCTGAGCGGGTTCGGCGACGACGAGCTGGCCGACCTGACGGCGTCGCTCGTGGCGGTGGACGGGGCTGCGGTGACCTCGGAGGTGTCGGCCCGGCTGCGTGAGCAGACCGCCGGGAACCCGTTGTATGCAACTCAGCTCGTGCGGCACTGGGCCGAATCCGGGCGTCTGCTCCTCGACGCCCGGGTCGAGCTGGCCGGCGACGAGTCAGGCGTGGAAGTACCGGCAAACCTGCGCGATTTGCTGTGGAGCCGGGTGACGGCACTCGGAAACGACGTCCTAGAGGTGCTCTCGGCGGCCGCCGTGCTGGGCACGGAGTTCGCCGAGGACGCGGTGATCGACATGGTCGAGATCCCCGAGCGCGAGGCCACGGACGCGCTCGACCTGGCTGAGCGGGCCCGGCTGGTGGTCGACGTCGGACCGCAGGCCAGAACGATGCGGTTCGTGCACGCTCTGGTCGCTGGCGCGGTGTACTCCGAGCTGCCCGGCCGACGGCGCAGGCGACTGCACGCGCGCGCCGCCCAGGTACTCGAGAAGCGGTCAGGCACACCTGCAACCGACCTGGCCGCCCAGCTGGCGCGGCACTGTGCCCTGGGCGGACTGCTTGCCGAGGCTCTGCGCTGGGCGAGGCTGGCCGGCGACCACGCCGCTGGCCGCCTGTCCCCGGCCGAAGCGGCCCGGTGGTACCGGACAGCCCTTGAGCACACCGCCATCGTGGAGGTTGCCGATCACGAACGCGCCGATCTGCTCGCCCGGCTGGGGCGGGCACAGCACCAGATCAACGATCCGGCGGCACTGGCGACGCTGACTGAAGCGGCGGCGCTGGCTCGCCGCTGCGGCGCAACCCCGATCGTGGCGCAGGCGGCCCTGGCTACCGATCGCGGGTTCTTGCACCTGGGCTCGGTGCCCTCCGCGCAGGTCGCGATCATCGAGTCCGCTCTCGAGGTCATCGGCGATGGCGATGACGCCACGCGAGCCCGGCTCCTGGCCTTGCTGGCCGAGGCGCTTCCCCCCAACATTCCCGGAACCCGGCGAGCCGCACTCGCTCGCGAGGCTATCGCGCTGGCCGATGCCAGCCCGGACTTGGCGCTGCTCGCCCGCATCGGCTCGTCAGTGCTCTTCGCCCTGTGGGGTCCGAGCCATGACGCGACACGGTTGCGGGCCGACGTCGCCCGAAGGTCGATCGCCGCGGCCGAGGCCGCCGGCGACCCGCACCTTGAGTTCGCCGTCCACGCCGCGGCCTACACCGTGGCCATCCAGCTCGCCGATCCCGCCGCGGCAGCGCGCAGCCTCGAGCGGCTGCACGCCATCGCCGATCAGATCGGCGCGCCGCGGATGATCTGGACCGTGAGCTACTACGACGCGTTCGTCGCCACGATGGAGGCGCGCTTCGCCGACGCCGAGGAGCTGATGCGCAAGGCCGCGGACGTCGCCGTGGCCCTGGGCGCGGCCGACAGTTTCGCCGTCTTCGCCGGGCAGGCGGCCGCACTGGCCACCATCGCCGGTCACCACTTCGAACTTCCGCCCAATGTCGCGCAGGCGATCGACGCCGGCCCGGTCGCGCCGACGTCGGCCCTGGCGCACGCCATCATCAGCGTCGCCAGCGGACCCGAGGAGATCGCCAGCGATCTCCTCGACGCGGCCATGGCCACCGGGTTCCGGGGCGTGCCAGCCGACGTCATGTGGATGACATCGATGCTGGGCTACGCCATCCTGGCGATCGAGCTTGCCGACCTCGACGCTGCCGCGCGGCTGCTCGCGATCATCGAGCCGCACGCGGGCGAGATAGCCACCAACCTGGGCCCGGTCGCCGCCTATGCCGGCAGGCTGGCCTCCCTCCTCGGCCACCATGATCTCGCCGAACGGCACCTGAGCTCAGCACTGGAGATCGTCGAGACATTCGGCTGGGACTATCACCGGGCATCGGTGCTCATCGTCCTCGCCGGGTGCCGGCGCCGACGGCTCGGCGAGCTCGATACCCAGGCGCACGCCGCACTCGACCAGGCCGCGCGCATCTGCGCGGCGCACAGGTTGCCGGGACTGCTCGTCACCATCGATGAGATGCGCCGGTGAGGCGCGGGTGACGCGGGCCTGAGACCGGCCCTGTGCCAGGATCATCCCGACCGGGACCGCCCGCGGGGATTTTGAAGCTCCGAAGAAGGCGCGCCGCAGCCCGGGCTGAGGGGGAAACCAGGCCGTGTCGTACCTGCAGATCCATTTCTGGCCGGGCGGGACCGAGGAGCAGTACCGGGCGGTACTCAGGGCCGTGCATCCCGAGTCGGGCCTGCCCGAGGGCCAACGGTCCCACACCGCTGGCCCGGCCGAAGGTGGCTACCTGATCTCGGTCATCTGGGACTCCAGGGAGCAAAGCGAGGCGTTCATGCAGCACACGCTGATGCCCGCGCTGCCAGTGCCAGGCGGATTCGCCGGCCTGCCGGATGAGCACACCGCCGATGTGACCCACCACGACACGATCTGACCAAACTACCTATCAGGAGACAACATGGCCACCTACCTAGCTTTTCATGAGGCCGACGACGTCGAGCACTGGCTCAAGTCCGGAAAGCGGGAAGAGTTTTTCG
>WNFJ01017370.1_pt1 | contig 12416 bp, 12 predicted proteins | sample 5400461 | NCBI WGS metagenome assembly WNFJ01 (sample SAMN13153349, study PRJNA577476) | soil metagenome | isolation source: 115 cm saprolite on Douglas fir-dominated hillslope | place: USA:California | collected 2013-09-17
TACAGTTAAGGGCGTCGTGCCGTTCTTCGTGCTTGTCGGCTTTCCGTTATTGCGCACGGTTATTACTCTGAGTCGAATAAAAGCGTCACCCGAGCTTCCGCACTCCATGCACTTTTACCCCTAAACAGCGGAGCTTGCCCTCACGTCTTTTTCCCGGATAGGATCGCACCTAGCGCAATGCGATAACCCAGAAATAAAGTTCGCCATTTGCAGTCGATCGCAAAAGTTCCTGCTGCCTGGAGGCGCACGATGGCTACCGCACATGAAGTAATCAACGACAGAGAAATCATTGCAGCTTGCATATGGATGTTTTCGGTTTTCGTTTTTTCTGGAATTTATTATTTTCTCTGGACGAACATCCCAGATTCATTCATTCTTAATAGTGAATTCAATGTCACGCCTTATGGAATTTTGGTGGCTCATGCTTATCCGAATCCGGATAAGCATGGAACAGAGCGTCCACCGCTATTTGAAAAATTCGTCGATCTTGAAGAGTTTTCCGAGACGGTCAAAAATATTGATCGCGACATAAGGTCTGCTCGCACTGAGTGCGATCAGCTCGACCGGCGACTGAGCGCGGTAAGAGAAGAGTTAACCGATGCCGTTGCAGCCCACCACACACTACGCGCAAAAAACCTTGAATGTTTCAAGACTGAACAGCTCGCCGCTTTGCAGGACGCATTGCAGCTCGCAACACGTCGATTAGAATCCCTTCAAGCCGACGCAGGTGGGACCGATCGTGCGAGGGCGGAGTTGGCTGTTTCTGAGGCAACGCTGCGTCTATCTGAGCGAGAGGCCGAATGGGCGCTTGAAATTGCAGGCGACATATCGAAATTCAACGATCCCGCGGCGTTTGAAGCAGCTGACAGCAAGTCAAACGAGTTGGACGACATTCTGGACTTGAATATTCAGGCACACAAAAGACTTCGTGATATGCGAGTGCTTGCACAAGAGACACTCGAAGGGTGGTTTGCGTCAAGAAAGGTTCGACTCAAATGGATCGATTTTCTTTATTTTAGTGCAGGTGTATCGACTACCGTTACTTTCGGAGATATCGTGCCGAACAGCCGTTCAATACGAATGTTGGTTTTGTTTCAAATAATTCTCAGCGTTCTAACTGTCGGATATTTCGTAAGTCAAATTTCAAGTGCTTGACGGACGTAAAGAAAGTCCAAAGACGTTAATGAGGCACATCGTAACACCTCGTACCAAAAAAGCGGTCATGTTTGATCATGAAAACCTGCATAACGCCAATGATCGGATATTCCGAGCGCCCGTCAGGCGATATGACACACTCGACGGTCCGTTGAGCTTTGGCAGCGGATGTAGGCACGCCTTGGCGTGAACGTCGGCAACGGATCGAACTCCGTCGGATCCATCGGACCCAGTACGGCCATCAAGAGACATTCGCTCGGCCGGCTGCGGGGACACCCCAGCGGCGGCCCTGCCCAGAAAACGGACCCCCATTAGCCGGCCGGAGTCAAGGGTCAAAAGCAGAACACCGCAAATCAAATGCGTTAATTAAAAGCAGCCACGCCAGCCACCTTCACTCCTGCAAAACACTAACCGCGCCCGCTTTCTCAGTCATTTGGTTGCGAACCGAATCGCACCAGACACCCGTCGGGATCAAGCGTGTCGCGATGCTCTGCGACCGCCCTGGCGGCCGTTGCCGCCCCAGAGAAACTTTGGTGCCAGGCCGTGTCCAGGGGGGCTTGCATTCCCTGTGGCTATCGCCATGATGACGACGCCAGTCCTGTAGTGGCTCACGGCCTGGGCGATTCAGCATTTTGCCTTCGTTCAGATGGCCCAAGGGCGGCGTCCAAATCATTCGCTTGGCTTCACACCAGTCCGTTGTCCTGGCTCACCGCCCCTGGCCAAACCGTTACCCGAAACACAGATGCACATCGAAGGCGGTTTTCCAATGGAACCACGATGCAGTGATGCGTGAAGGTGGCGCGGCCCTAGCGCGGCGACTGGACGCGCGGTTGCTTGGCATCGAGCATGGGTGAAGCCAGCGCGGCAATGGATTGAACGCTCTGCAACGTTTCCCCGTCACCTCGATGGTACCTCTTGGCATCGAGGCAGATGATGCGCTTGGGATGGTGGAGCAGACTGAAGTTTGAACCCCGGCGCCGCCGGATGGCGATCAACCATCGGTCGCTGTCCGGCCAACTGCAGACGTCCACCATCTCGCGCCGAACTGCTGGTACTTGGTCTATTGCGGCCGGCCAACTGCAGACGTCCACCATCTCGCGCCGAACTGCTGGTACTTGGTCTATTGCGGCCGTTCGTGTCCACCAGATTGCGGCCGCATCGAGAGTCCAAATGCGCGCTTCGCGAGAAGGAGGTCTTCGGCCGCGCGGAAGGACCAGGCCGCAAATTCACAGGCAGCATGCAACCGATCAACGTGTTGCTTGGCTGATATGCGCAAGGGGCAAGTGAAGTCAGCAGGCCACTCGCTGCTGCCGCAAAATCCTGACAAAGTTCAGCACCGTCGGCGACTTTTCGCGCTGCCGATGGATCAACGCTATACCGGTAGAAAGCGGCTTGCCCTGCAGTTCGTGATACGACACGCCTTCAACCTGGATCTGCCGGATCGACGCGGGGACCACGGCAACCCCGAATCCAGCTGCGACGAGATTCGCCGCCGATGAGATCTGTGGCGACTCCATGCTGATCGAGGGCGCGAAGCCAGCTTCATGGCAGGCGCTGATAATCGAGTCGTATAGATCCGGGCCGATCGGTCGCGGAAAGAAAATGAACGAATCGTCCGAAAGGTCTGCCAGATCGACGCGGCGTCGCCGGTTCAAGCGATGGTTCGCCGGCAGCACCGCCAACATGTCTTCGTCGACTAGCGGTTCGACGATCAGATCCCGGCAGTTCAGCGGCATGCGCACCAGAGCGGCATCGAGCTGCCGCTCGGCGACTTTGTCGAGCAACAGCGAGCTGTTGCTCTCCTCGCAACTAATCGATACGCGCGCATACGCATGCCGATACCGCTGCATTGTCGTCGCGACGGCTGGATGAAACACCGTCGAACCCGCGAAACCGAGCGACAGCCGTCCCGTCTCGCCGCGTCCCGCATTCTGTACTTCGACGAACGCCTGCTGCGCGTCCTCGACGATGCGCCGGGCGCTCTCGCGAAAGAGCCGTCCCGCTTCGGTCAATTCGACGCGGCGCGGATGCCGGATGAAGAGTTGAGTGCCAATTTCCCGCTCGAGCTTCAGGATCTGCTGGCTCAAAGGCGGCTGGGCGATTCCCAGATGCGCCGCGGCATCTGTGAAATGCAGGTGCTCGGCGACGGCGAGGAAGTAGCGCAACTGGCGAAATTCCATATCTTTTTCGTCTCCAAAAAGCGACTTCGAGATATTGGACTAATGACCGGCCTGATTTTAACCTTTGCGTCAACCTGATGCGCTTAAAGGCCGCACCCGAAGCGGCTGGACGAAGTCGACGCGCGTCACGCTCAACGTTTCCTAAGGAGAATTCGATGTCAGCAGCGCGCCCACTATTAGCAACCCTCCCGGCCAACGCGGCCCAGACGTTGATTGCGGATCTGCGCAGCATCGTCGGCAAGAAGCACACCCTGACGGATGACAGCGCGACCCGCCGCTACCGCACGGGTTTTCGTTTTGGCGCAGGCAAGGCGCTCGCGGTGGTACGTCCCGGCACGATTGTCGAACAATGGAACGTGCTGCAGGCGTGCATAGCGGCGAATGTGATTGTCATTACGCAGGCGTCGAATACGGGCCTCACTGGCGGCTCGACACCTGACGGCAACGACTATGATCGCGACATCGTGATCGTCAGCACGAGCCGCATGAAGAAGGTGTACGTGATCAACGACGGCACGCAGGTAGTCTGCCTTCCAGGGGCCACGCTCGACCAGCTGGAAAGAATGCTGAAGCCCCTTGGCCGCGAGCCGCATTCGGTGATTGGCTCGAGCTGCATCGGCGCGTCGGTATTCGGCGGTGTGTGCAATAACTCGGGCGGCGCGCTGGTGCAGCGCGGCCCGGCGTATACGGAGATGGCGGTATTCGCGCGGGTCGATGCGACAGGCAGACTAAGCCTCGTCAACCATCTGGGAATCGAGCTCGGCGAAACGCCTGACAACATCCTTAGCCGACTTGAGCGTGGCGAGTTCTCGGATTCCGATGTCCGGCACGACGCGGGCGCCGGATCGGACCACGGCTACGCGACTCACGTGCGCCAGGTCGATGCCGATACGCCGGCGCGCTTCAACGCCGATCCGCAGCGCCTCCGTGAAGCGTCAGGCTCGGCCGGCAAGCTGATGGTGTTCGCGGTACGGCTCGATACGTTTCCGATCGAGCAGAACGCAAAGGTTTTCTATATCGGAACGAACCGGCCCGGCGAGCTCACTGAGATCCGCCGTCACGCGCTGCACGACTTCAAACACCTGGCTATCTCGGGCGAATACCTTCATCGCGACGCCTTCGACATTGCTGAGGAGTACGGCAAAGATACCTTCCTCGCAATCAACTATCTTGGCACGTCACGGTTGCCCGCGTTGTTCGGACTAAAAAGCCGCTTCGATGCGCTGTTCGATCGCCTCGGGTTTTTCCCTTCGCATTTCACCGACCGCGTCATGCAAACTGCGAGCCGGCTGTTTCCAAGCCATCTGCCGCCGCGAATGAAACAGTACCGTGACAAGTACGAGCATCACCTGATGCTGAAGGTGACGGCCGAAAGTGTCGAAGAAACGCGTGCCTTCCTCTCAAGCTATTTCGAAAGGGCCACCGGCGGCTATTTCGAATGCACTGACAAAGAAGGCAAGAAAGCATTCCTGCACCGCTTCGCCGCCGCCGGTGCCGCGGTCCGCTATCGCGCCATGCATACCCGGGAAGTCGAGAATATCGTCGCGCTCGACGTTGCACTGCGCCGCAACGATCGTGACTGGATCGCTCAATCAAGTTGTACTACGGCCACTTCCTGTGCCACGTGTTCCACCAGGATTACATCGTCAAGAAGGGCAACGACTGCCTCGAAGTCGAACACAAGATGTGGACGCTGCTGGACCGCCGCGGCGCCGAATATCCGGCGGAACACAACGTCGGCCATCTGTACCACGCGAAGCCTCAGCTCGCCGCGTTCTATCAGCAGCTCGATCCTTGCAACTGCTTCAACCCAGGGATCGGACAAACGTCGAAGTTCGCGAAGTACCGGGAAGCGGCGGCCTAGCCTCTCTGTCGCATGACAAAGACCTTGAGCACACCGCCTTCCTACGCGAGCTCTTCCCACGTACCTGCTGTCATCTGACCCACCCAAAGGTAGGGTCGACTGAAGCCAAGTCCGAAAACAAGGCAGAGGCCAATTGACCAGTTGACGCCCATGTATGCAAAGCTCAATGCCTCGCTCATGCCACTGAAGACTGTTCCTATCATTCGTGACATGGCGACTGCGATGGCCGCGCTTAGACCGATATAAAAAGCGCAACCGAGAACACCACCCCAAGGCTGGCGCACGTATCGGAACGGCCAGTTTTGCGTAAGGACAGCCATTCCGAAGTTGATGGAGCAGCCGACCATGAAGAACAGGAGCGAGACGTTATCGGCGGTGTACGTACCCGAACTCCAGAGTGGGGAAACCGGTGACGCACCGAAGGTCCAGACTCCGAGGAGATTGGCAAGCCACGTGCAGGCGAGAAATGCAAACGACAGGATGCATATCTGCGCGACCGATTTGCCAGGCTGCTTCATGCCTCGAGTCAGATAGGGAAGCAGACCGGTTGACGTGCCAATTTGCAGGAACGGAAACCACCACGCTGGAATCTGGTTAGGCCAAACACAATGACGATGTCCCGTATGGCGCGTGGTAAGGCCGGTGCGCTGGGCGCTGCGTTGACGCTTTCCATGATGTCTCCTCCTCGTTGAACAATCGTTCGTCAGTCGAGGCTCACACCGGCATCTACATCGCCACTGAGCTACGTTTGCAGTGGCTTAACCAAGGTGCAGGACCTCGGTTTGTAGCGCTCGTGGGGCGGGCGCATCGATTCGTCTCTAACATCTTTTCTAATGACGGCCATGGCGCTTGGTACCAGCCGTTCTTCAATGTGAGGGAAAGATAGCTCAGCACCTGCGTGCAGCAGTTGTCCTGCAGCGCAGGATGAGTTGTCTGTGAGGGCAATCACGTCGTCAAGCGGCTGTGGTTCTAGTCGTCTACTCAGGGTTAGCGCTGGTAGAGCGAAGTAACTCGCCACGCCTTGTTCCGGGATGCGCCCGGGGTTTGTAAAGAAGCCTCGACATGATAGTCGCCAACCGTTAATTAGGTACTACATATTTGGCACCCTCCCACTGCACTGGCAGGCAACTCGCGTTGCGCTAGCGTGCAATCTTCCTCCCGCTCCCTGCGATATCGTTGTTTCACCCACAAACCCTGGCTGAACTCCAACACGGTTCGGCTGTTATCAGGAGACGATGATGGAAATCAAACCGAAGGTTCGCGAAGAAGCGGTTCAAATCGATGAAATTCCGTGGAAGCCCTTCCCGGACGCTCTCTCTCATGGCGGCATTCGCTGGAAAATGCTTCACGCCTCCCCCGAAATGGGCGCGTGGACCGCAATTTTTGATTGCCCTGCCGGGTCGTCCTTCAACGCGCACTTCCACGTTGGGCCGGGCGAATATTTGCTGACGAAAGGCCGCATGGACGTCCGCGGTGGCAGTGAACACGGTGGCGACACAGTCGTGGCACCGGCATACGGATACGAGTCTGCAAATGCCCGACACGACAAGACCGCGTTCCCGGTCGATAGCGAGTTCTACATGACATTCCTGGGACCGCTTGCCTTCATCAAGGAGGACGGCACTCCCATCATGGTGGTGACCTGGGACGAAGCCCAGCGCGCATACGCCTGAGCAGGCGAACGCCTCGCCATGCGCCGGCAATGGCCACCATTGCCGGCTTCCTACCTCACTCTTGATGGATTCCCACCATGTCAAATTCCTCTGAACAGGCAGAAGCAGCAACCAAGCAGGTCCTCGACCACCACCTCGGCGCGTTTGCTCACGGCGTTGAGGAGATTCTCAAGGATTACGACGACAGCTCCGCCCTCGTTACGCCAGACAAGACTTTCCGTGGCCGCGAGGAGATAACCGGCTTCTTCAAGGCCTTCCTTGACGGCGCAGACCCGGCGTTCTGGCCGGCGTTCAAGATTACAAGCATGAGCACGGTGCGCGACGTGGCGTATCTCGCGTGGGAAGCGAAGCCGTGGGTCGCGCTGGCGACGGACACGCTGGTCGTCAAAGACGGAAAAATTTCGGTGCAGACGTTCACATCCCTCTCGGCCTGACCGGCGACTGTGATTGCCACCACAACACACAATCGTGAATTGAACAATGTATTTATAGGTACTACTACATAAATCGACGCACCCATTAACTAAATTTTAGATCGGCTTTCGCTTGCTGCGTTGCTGACCGATGTCAGGAGGATTTATGGACAGGCTCAAAGGTAAGGTTGCCATCGTCACTGGCGCCAGTTCCGGTTTCGGCCGTGGCATCGCCATGGCATACGCGGCTGAAGGAGCAAGCGTGGTGGTCAGCGATATCCACGAGGCCCCAAATCAGGGTGGCTTTGAAGGCGATCCGCAGTTGACGACGGCGGCTGCAATTAACGCGGCTGGCGGTAAGGCTCAGTACGTCGAGTGCAATGTTACCAAGCAGGACCAGGTTGCGCACCTTGTCAAAGAAACGGCCAGGCTGTTTGGTGGTCTTGACGTGATGGTGAACAACGCCGGTATCTATCGCGCAGGCAAGCTTGCGCATGAGTTCGGGGTCGAAGACCTCGATGCCTGCTTCGACGTGAATGTTAAAGGAACATGGTTCGGATGCCAGGAAGCCATTAAGGTGTTTCTGGAGCAGGGCCGAGGCGGAAACATCGTCAACATCGTCTCGACGGCGGGTCTGCAAGGTCATCCGAAACAGTCGGTCTACAACATATCGAAGGGAGCGGCGGCGAATCTCACGCGCTGCTTGGCAATCGAGTACGGGCGCGACAAAATTCGGGTGAACGGCATCTGCCCGACGTACGCGAAGACGTCGCTGACCCGTGCGCTGTTCGACGACAAGGACTTCGACAAGGTCTTTACGGAGGCAATCCCCCTGAAGCGCTGGGGCGAAGTGGAAGACATCGCGAATCTCGCGATATTCCTCGGGTCGGACGAGTCGAGCTACATCCACGGCGACCTCATCCGCATCGATGGCGGTGAAACGCTCTGTCGCTTTTCGGTCTAACTGGCTGGCAGCGGCGCGGCAGGGCTCGGCAGCCGCGTCGCGAACTACGCAACAAGGAAGTAAAAATTGGCCAAAATCATTCACTCAATGGTGCGGGTTCACGACCTCGAGCGTTCCCTGCAGTTCTACAAGGACGCGCTCGGGCTGTCGACGAGTCACAGACTTGATTTTCCGGACTTCTCACTTGTCTATCTTCGCAACCAAGAGAACGATTTCGAGATTGAACTGACGTGGAATAAAGGCCGCGAGCCGGCGTATACGCACGGTGACGGGTACGGCCACATCGCCGTGGCAGTTGCAGAGTTGGAAAATGAGCATGCCCGGATGACCGGACTCAGCATCAATCCCACGCCCGTGAAGGAATTCAAATGCGGCGAGGAGATTCTCGCCCGGTTCTACTTCATTCAGGACCCGGATGGCTACAAAATCGAGGTACTCGAGCGCTCGGGGCACTACGTATAAGCGCGCGGTCAGCAAGAGGAAGAAGCCTGGCGACTGAGCGGATAGGCTAGCTTCTGTCTTCTCTGTCACACCAGCTCATCCGCAGGACCAACGCCCACGGTCCTACGTACGTCACCCGGAGAGGCGCCGTACTTCTCCTTGAACGCCCGGCAGAAATGGCTGGTCGAATTGAATCCCCAGCGGAACGCAATCTCGGAGATACGTTGCCGGTTGTAGGCCGGGTCCGTCAACGCCTGCTTGCAGGCGTGCAATCGCCTGTCCAGAACCCATCCGGAAACGGTCATGTCGCTGCGCTGAAACAGCATGTGGAGGTAACGCAGCGAAATGTGATTTGCCTCAGCAATGCGGGTCGGACTCAAGTCGTCTTCGTGCAAGTGTCGTAGGATGAAGTCCTGCACACGTCTGAGCATAGCCGCACTGGCATCGAACGCCGCGGACGGTTGCTGGCCCGATAGCGCTATACCAAGTAATTCAAGCGTGGACCTGCTGACGGAACCTTGAACGCTCTCGTCAAGCGTTGCGATTTCGTTCGAAAGGGCGAGAAGATGCACAGCCAGCAACGAGCCGACGCCCGTGCGACTTTCGATTTTGCCTCCGGTCGGAGGCTGTTTGCGCTCGGGTAGCCGTTCTCGCATAACCGACCATGGAATCATCAACGTCACCTTATGCAGGCGCTCAAGAACCTCAAACTCGACCACCTGGCCAGTCGTCCAGACCACGACATCGCCAGATGCGACTTCCACCCCCGAGTCGCCAATCTTGAACCGCTCACGGCCGCCAGTCGTGAGCTGAACACCGACATAGAGTTCATCATCGTGGCGAACATGTCCGCGCGTGCGCTGCCCCGTGCACGGGTCGCAGACCGTTTCGACAATCCCGGCTCCAGCGAAATCGTGCTGTTTGACGTGGGCATAGAACGTCGCAGGAAGGCGATGAGGGACCTGCCACTCTCGGTAGCTCGAACTGAGCACCGATTCCCAGGCATCTGTGCGGTCCCCTAAGGGAACATCGCTGGTTGACCATTCGGTCGAGGGATTCTGCACGTCGCGCCTCCTGTCTCCTTCGCGCCGCAGCATCTATTGCGTGCAGCGTGCGCGCACCTCTGCCCAATTAAGGTACCTGCGAAGAGGCGTCACTAGCAGTGGGATGTACCCTGTTCGAACCCCATTTTCTCGTAAGCTATCCGTCGCCCGAACAGAGCACCACATATCGGTCGGCCAGCTGAGGCGGTGCCCGATATCGTCGAACGAGCCATCGCTCTGATTCCTGCAGCGCTCAGGACGTCCCAAGGGACAAACTAAGCCAAAGCAGGTATCGCATTGAACGTGTCATGCGAAGGGCGCGCCGATGGCGGCGCAGGCTATGTTTGCTGGAATGAAGGAATCGAGCGGTTCCCCTGTGGGCCCACATCTTCATTGAAAAGGTCCTTCCAAGCGCGCAGCAATATGAAAGCGGCCAAACGGTGCGGCACCGGGACCTTGAACGTTTCAATCAGCACGTCGCGAATCTCCCGCTCATGAACTCGAAGAAACGGATTGACGGCCCGCTCATGCTCAATCGTTGTTGGAACCGTGGGCTTACCCGCAAGGCGAAGTGCTGTCGCGGTCTCGTTCCATCGAGTTATGTTCTGGTTTCCGGGCTCGCAGTTCATCGAGAACCGAATGTTCGAGAGAGTGTACTCATGCGCGCAATGGACGAACGTAGATGAAGGTAGGTCGGCGAGCACGTCAAGCGAGCAAAGCATTTCTTCCGATGTTCCCTCCAGCAATCGTCCGCAGCCGCTCGCGAAGAGCGTATCTCCGCTGAAAAGATGCGCAGGATTGCTACCTACCGCCGATTTTGTAGAAAGCAATATGCCCTTTCGTATGGCCAGGGACGGCGATCACCGTCGCATCAAACTTTGGCTTTGCTATTTCCACGCGAGATTGGTGGCCGAGTCGGATAGTGACACCCTCTATAGCCTCCGTAGCAGGGCCAAACACAGGGAGATCGTGCCCGGACGACCATTCGAGCAACCCCGTCACCCCACCGATATGGTCCGCATGATGGTGAGTAAGTAGAATCCCGGTTATACGCAGGTGATGGGTATCGCAATAGTCGATAACAGGCTGCGCCATTCCTGGGTCGACAACGATGGCATGCATTCCGTCGGTGATGAGCCACGCGTAGTTATCGTCGAGAAAGGGCAGCGGAATGTATTCAAGAGTTGTCACGGCGCTACCCATACATAAGAAAAGTTGGCTAGAAGTCGGATGATGCTAGTACGTCCACCGATATCCACGACTTGGTGCGACCAGCGTGTCCGTTGTTTCCTCGGGACGGCGAGTCAACCATCGACGCTAGGGATTGTCTGTGCGACACCTCAACGGGAAACGGAGACGCCAGACCGCCTGATTAATCTGCAGGTGCCGACTATCGCGGTTGAGGCTCTGAAGTTAGCTCCGATTCCCAAGTGCCGCTTGCCCGTCAGCGCATCTCGAATTGACCGGTAGCGCAGCGACGTCTACTTAAACTCGCTCGTTCTTCTCAGTAGCAGCTGTCGTCCGGTCGTCGTAAAACAATGGGTAACGGAGCAAGTTCACGGCTCTGTCGCACACGTCGCCCACGGGACATATGAAGACGACGCAGCTAAGATCGTCAGCACTTCAGAATGGCCGGTCTACGTCTCTAAGCGGCCTTACAAAAAAACATGCTGAACGACCGAGTCACGCCCTGAGGTGGTCGCTATGCGACCTTCGAAACTGACCGCGCCCGGCCGCTCCAGGACATCCTGAGCGCCCAGAAAAGGGGCATCGAGGTTGGACTGATCAGAGACACAACCATTCTGCGAGCTTGGACCAGCGACGTTCCGTTTGCTTACCTTTGACCGCAATCGCCAGCGCACGCTTTTGCCCGACCAGTACAACGAGGCGCTTGCCGCGCGTGATGCCGGTGTAGATCAGGTTCCGCTTGAGCATCATGTAGTGCTGCGTCGAGACGGGAATCACCACAACCGGATATTCCGATCCTTGGGATTTGTGGATGGTCGTCGCGTAACACAGCACCAGTTCATCCAGTTCGCCAAATGCGTAGGTTACGATGTGCTCATCAAAGGTCGCTGTGAGCTCCTGCTCTTCAACATCGATGTGGGTCACAAATCCAATGTCGCCATTATAGACGTCCTTGTCGTAGTTGTTCTCGATCTGCATGACCTTGTCGGCGACGCTGAAGCGATAGCCAAACTTCTCGATGCTGTGTTCGCCCGGCGGGTTCAGTGCCTCCTGCAACATCTGGTTGATGCCGCGAGCGCCGGTGAGACTGCGGTTCATCGGGCACAGCACCTGAATATCGCGGACCGGGTCCAGCTGGAATTTTCTGGGTAGCCGGATCTTGACCAGATCTACGACGGTCCGGGCAATCGCCTCGGGTTCGTCGGCCGGCACGAAATAGAAATCCGACTCTTCGCCTTTTTCCGGCAGGGACGGGAACAGCCCCTGATTGATCTGGTGGGCGCTCCGGACAATGCGCGACGTGGCGGCCTGCCGGAACACCTCGGTCAGGCGTACGACAGGCACCGCGCCCGACTCGATCAGATCCGCGAGAACCTGTCCGGGGCCAACGGACGGCAGCTGATCCACGTCCCCGACGAAGATCACCGCGGTGGCGCTCGCCACCGCCTTCAGCAACTGGTTCGCCAGCGGCACGTCGACCATCGAGCACTCGTCG
>WNFJ01227697.1_pt3 | contig 12416 bp, 15 predicted proteins | sample 5400461 | NCBI WGS metagenome assembly WNFJ01 (sample SAMN13153349, study PRJNA577476) | soil metagenome | isolation source: 115 cm saprolite on Douglas fir-dominated hillslope | place: USA:California | collected 2013-09-17
CTGTTTGAGCACGCCGGCAAACCACAGCTCATCAAAGCTGCTGATGCGGTGAGTGCTCTCATGCGACTGCTGCCAGAGGGTGCGGGCCTCGTCTTGCTCCTGGCCAGCGGCAAAGGCATCCTGGTCGAGGTAGAGCTCGAGCAGCTTGCGCAGGTTGGCTTCGCTGGGGTAGTTGCTGCCGCCCTCCCAGTTGCGGATAGCCTTCTCCGTCACCTCAACATGCAGCGCCACCGCTTCCTGGGTCAAACCCGTGCGCTTGCGCAAGCTCAACAGGCGCTGGGCGAAGGCAAAGTCCCGCGGTTTGTAGCGGTGATGATAGCTCATGGCTCACCTCTCATCACGCGCGCTGCACAGGCAAAAAAACACAAAGAGCGAGTGAAAAAAACGGAAGGAGCGGAAGTGAAAAGCGGAAACGAGGAGAAGTGACAACCATGTCCTCAGCACATACACTCTTAAAGAGGAGGTGCAAGCGCATGGTACTCCTGGATGGTTGGACGCACCCATGCGTCAGATCACTCATAGATGGCTCCTTACTGCCAGCATTCTGGCATCCTGGGATTCCGATAGAATGTGGAGGGAGAGTGCCAGACCTACCAGGTATCGCTCGCGGTTCCCGGGCATGCCATGTGGTCATGGTAACATTCTCGCTGGTCACCTACATATGACTCGCAATTTCCCATATCGCAAGGATGGAAACAACGCTAATAACGATAACAACGATAACACAGAGGGCATGCTTCGTCAAGGACAGAAGAGTTACACCAATATCATAAAAATGATAGGAAAAATGATAGGTGATGATATTCTCCTTTCTTACCTCAATTAAACATAATTAGAAGAAATAAAGGCTTGCCATTTTATTCCAGCTACGGAAGAAGGAGAACAAATATGTACAGCCGCTCAGAACTTGCTCCAAAACAGGTGCCTTGCGTGTCCGATATCCGTTGGAGTGACCAACGCAGAAGCATCACCATTGGGCGCAGGTCCATAGCCCTGACACCCCTTGAGTATCAATTACTGCTCTCGCTACAGCATGGCACAGCCGTCACTTATGCTCATCTAGCACAGGGCGTTTACCGCTGTTCCATGGATAAGAAAGTCCGTGAGATGATAGACAAACACATCGATAAAATCCGGGGAAAATTGCGAGGGCTTGGTTTCTTTGTATACTGCATCCACGGTTATGGGTATATTCTCATGCCGGATGACGGCTGGGATGAATACTAGCCGGCGACACTCTGACGTGTTTTTCATGATATTGATGAGCAGACATACTGATAGACTATCGTATTAAAGCCAGCCTGGCTCAAGATTTCGAGAACCTGCTGACTGCACCGTGAGTGAAGAAGGGGAAAGTGGCCAGATGAGTGGCCTGATGTTCCCTCGTTTGCTAGATCGTTCCTGGTCGAGCGCTCTCGACCAGAAAGGTGGGCATCATGATTCTGTCAGTTCCTGTGTATATCTTTGTACTCCTCTTGTGTGCAGGCCTGGGGATTCTTCTCCTTGCAGCATCTTCCCGTCTGCGCCGCCACCTCTACTGTCCCTGGTGTTGGCAAGCATTGCATGTCATGCGCCATTATCCCTCGAGCTGGTCCTCGACCATCTGTCCCTACCACGCACGACAACTCATCATGCTATCTGCCAGGAGGCGCCAGCAGGCACGAGCACTTCCTCTCGCGATGCAGCGGACCTCTGAAATGATCGAGAAAGACCACGCTGTCTGCCGACCGTAGTGACATTGATACATCACGTTTGAGCCTGGCCCGGGAGCTGGCAATCCGACAGCCAGCACCAGGCAGTTCAAAGACATTAGGAGAACGACCATGGAATTACGAGAGCCTTTCCCAACCATAACGGATTTTCGGCAGCTTGCAGGCGTGGGTTTTACGCGAGAGCAGATTGCCAGCATCATGAGCATCAAAGCGCTCTACCGGCGCGGGGCCTATCACGAGGCCACTCCCGAGCACAGACGGCAAGCGTTTGTCCGCTGGCTCTACCTCAAGGGTCGCCTTGAAAGCTAATCTGCGGTCACGTCACGATGCATGTTGGATTGCTAGGGGTTGTGCAACTCCCAGCAATCCAGATTATGCCTGTACGGTCAAGCCAGGGTCTAAGCTGCTTAACCATCATAAAGGTGTAGCTGGATCAAATACGCCGTTTCCATCCCTCCAGTCAGAAACCTGCCAGCCCGTCCCTTTTTTGGGCGCATTGGGGGGGGCTGATATGACGAGTACAGTAATATAATCGTCTCGATTGAACACCCCGTCGTTGCCATTAATGGTAAGCTGATAGTGTATCTGCATCCAGGCTAACATTCTCTCATGCCCGAATTGCGCTTTCAGTAGAACTGGCGGATAGGCTTGCGCGCTCTGGCGTAACTGTTCTTTTTGAATACTTGCGCGCCAGAGCGGGTCCAGGCGACTATCGGCTGGCCTGTTAGAGGCATGCCCATAGAAACGTCGCTGGCCGCCTACAGAGAGCATGGATACGCTCGCCTCAAATGTACTGGCCTGGTTGAAATCAAAAGATAAGTATGCCACTGTAAATGAGGCTGCACAGGCGCGAGCATAGGCAAAATCTTCCTCATTGTACCCTGCCTGAAGCCATCCTTGCGGTAGTGTGCTATTCTGTGTGGCGCCTGGCAAGGAAGGCAGGTAGTTGAGATTACCGGGCGCAGCATTACATTCGCCGCCTCCGAGAGCCGTTTGAGTTGATAAGGATGGAGGAGAGGAGGGCAGTCGGTTGTGGAAAACAGCGGAAGGAAGCAGTTGCGGTGCGAGCGAGAACGAGCCAAGGCAGTACATGCAGAGAATGACTAATAAGGTAAACAGGATTTTCAGTATATGCTGTTCCTGCTGATTTCGTACGTTGCGATATACAGGAGCGGGAACCGACCGGGCAGATAGAAGAGGCCTTGCAATAGAGCCTCCAGTGCGGCTTGTTCCCTGCTGTTGTATTCCTGGATGTAAAAGAGGCTTGTCTACATAAGTGATTCTATCGTTGGACATGTGCTTTTTCCTTTACCGACTTTTCCTCGTTTTTAGCTCGTGCTGCAACTACATTGAAGCACTCCCGGTGATAGGCTTATGCTTTATAGTTCAGTCAAAGGGGGTTCCATCCCGGCCGCAAGAGACCGGAGTGACAACTCTGTATTACTCTCCTTGAAAGAGCACCCCTTTGCACGGGTGGCTTTGTGACGTAGGAGCAGTGGAGGAGGAAGCCTGGTCAGTGCCAGGCGGAGTAATGCTACATGAGCTATAGAGCTGAGCATTTCATATTTCAGGAATCCCAGGTCGAGAGAACCGATCTCCGCATCCCATTGTTTAAGATCAGCTTCGCTCACTTCCCACTGCACCTTCCCCATGTGATCAAGATGAGCTCCAGCCCACCTGATAGCTCCTAAAGAACCGATTTGCACCCAGCAAGGGTCCCAGCCAGCTCCAGCCCAGGGGGTCCAGAGCAAGGTCGAAGCAGGCAGATTCGCGGGAAGAGGGACGGGACAGGGAACAACGGGGGAGGGTTTGCCGTCGTCAGAGAGCGCCTGGCTATAGCACCACCATTGTGGCTCATCGGCATCCACGCCGCTCGGGAGCCATGAGCGTTCACGAGTCTCATCTAGCTGGCGCGCCAATATCACTCCTGCGACGCTCTGGGCCTCCAGTTGACCCCAGGCAAGATGACGTAACAGATGTCTCTCGCTCCATACTGAAAGCGTCTGTGCTGTAATCAGTTCCTTTTTTCTCCTCTTATGTTGTGGAGGCATTAATATACCAAGCGTTTCACGCAGCCAGCCAGGCATAATGTAGGCCTTCCCTGCCTGGTCATCCTTTTGCAGAACAGGTGTCATAAGTGTAAATGTACGTAGCCTTTTTTCTTGCACACGCCGCCCAAAGAGACTCCAGCGCGCGCGCAACGATTCCGAGAATTGTTCAGCAGATTCAGGGAAACCCGGGATATGCAGGGGGCTTGAGAAAAAAGGTATTTCCTCATACTCTAACAAATGCTTCACAAGCGGAGTCGCTAAAGGTGCGAACTGTGGGAAACCATATACGTCAGCGTGATTCATAATAGTCTTTCTCGATTCCTCTCGCCATTAACAAAGTAGTATCAGCAATGATCTTAAACGCTTCTTGCCAGGGAAAAAAGGGTAATCTAGGGACATTTTCCGGGAATATGCATAGATTGTCCCTGAATTCCTCTATCGTCGCCCCCGGGTTATCTTTCATACTATGCCTAGTCATAGTCAACCTTATTATAGAGAGGGAAAAATCTACTTAAATACATGCCCGGTTACCAGTTCTCTGGTAACCTGTGCTCCCTTCAACGAATGTAAGCACGAAAATTACAGAAGCGAAGCGTGCCGCACCTGGTGCGCTTGTATTCTTAACTCTGTTTGACCGACAGACCACTTAGAAAGGAAATACAAAGCTCATGGATGCATCAGCAGATTCACTCCTGGGAAAGATAATTTGTGAGGACACATTGGAGGAGTTGCTCAGGCGTGGGGCAGCAACAGGGGTTTATCGATCTCTCACACTCGAAAAACGGCAGCAGGCAGAGCCTCAAAACGCGCCCGAAGAAAAACAAACAGATCCAACTCTCGAAACTCCGGTTCTGACGCCCAAAAGGCAGGGGCAAATCCCTTTCGTTGCAACACGTCCTCTGAGGCCATCACCTGGTCAGTCCTCTACCCATGAAGCTATCAGACCGGGTCCGCAAGGCGGATCTCTTCATCGACAAGAGAAACAGGAAGAAGGGAAGAAACAGGCCGCAAAAGGCAGCAAACTGATTGTCTCCAGCGAGATACATCTAGAAATAGCCACTATGGCTGCTCGTATTCAACAATTGAAGGAGCGGCTTCTGGCACAATCAAACGAACTGTGCCAGGCCAGCTCTCCCTGCGCGAGTGAAAATCCTGTGGAAGAAGAGTCTTTTCCAGAGTGGCTTAATTAAACGAAACAGAGCTGTACCGACTCACAGGTCGTTCAGGTGGAGTATCTGTTCAGACTTGACCATCCCTGATAAATTGAAGACTATGACAATAGGCATCAACCTGAGTCGGGAAGTCAGGCAGGAGGCCGGGCCATCCGTAGGGGCGAGGGTGGTGGATGGGGGGTTGGGTGGGCCTTTATGGTCGCCCGTGGGTGGGGAAGACAGGACGCGGGCGACCATAAAGGCCCTCCCCGCCCAACCCAACCCCGCTCGCCCCTACGGCCACTGACGGGCTTTTTCTTAGATTGATGCCTATTGAGAGCCCCAAATTGGCAGCCAATCAGATATTGTTCAGAATGAACCTTTTTGATAAACTAAGGGCATGAGGCAAGAAGAAGAAATCGCGCAACTGAACAAGCAGCTAGGCGAGCTAGTGGAGCGATTCAGCGAGGTGGTGGAGCACCTGAGCCTTGCTCAGGAAGGGGAGAGCCCGCTGCTGGCACAAGTGAGCGCGATGCAGGCCGAAAATCACGCGCTGCATAAGCAGTTGGCAGCGGCGCACAAACGCATCGAGGAGCTGGAGAAGCAAAAGACGCCGCCCCCAGCGTTCGTGAAAGCCCATGTAGTCAAGCCGAAAGCCGAGCATGGGCATGCTCCCCCTTGTTGTTGGAGCAATTCTCTTGACTTTTGTGGGTTGTGCTGCAAAACTGAGGGAGCGTGGTAAGCTCAGCCTTATTCACAGAAGAGCAGGACAGGTGGCATAGGCATGGAGCATTCTACACTCCAGACACCACCCGCTCTGTTGCTCAAGGGAACCGCGCAGGAGGTGTCCACAGGCGCACCGTCTCATATGCGAGGATTGAGGGGTTGTGCCTGGCTGCACTGAGCACATCAGGCCGGGGTTGTCCTCCTGTCCGACAGTCATGGTTGCATCTTTAATGGGTGAAGGGTTCATGGTAGATTGTAAAGGGTTTTGCATGATTCAAGCCTTTCCGGGCAAATCGCCAGTTCTCAAGATTGCTGTAAAAGATATCACAGGCTCGCGCCTGCGGAACAACTACGACAGTACAGATCCGCTGCCCCACAGGGCGAAACCATGAGAATCACCCCGAGGTCCCCAAGGAGGTTCTTCACGGCTAGCGTAGCAGATGAGAAAAAGCTTCACAAGGGGGAAATAGGGAAGCTTTTCGCTCATGCAGGGAGGTGCACTTATGGAGGTGACGCCAGCAAGCGAAGGGTGTTGCCACCCATGACGGCGGTTTGCTGGTCCTCCGTGAGGTCAAGATCGGCCAGGACTTGCTCAATATGCCTGCGAGAGGTGAGCGACATAATAGTAATCGGCCAATCGCTGCCGAAGAGCACTTGCTCATGCCCCAACAACTCAATGGCAAAGCGAATCATAGCAGGATCAAGTCCTATAGTATCTACATACAAACGCTGTCGTGTGATACTGGGAGGCGAGCCACGCCAGTCCTCTTCGCTGTACCTGTATTCTTGACCTGTCATCCCTGCGAACAGGAAGATGGCTGCACTAATCATTGGCAGCACTATCTTAAGTCGCGGCAACTCGTCGAGAATGCCGCTACGCAGCAAGGCAAGCAGGCTAGCGGTATTTTCGGTGCCACGTGCAAGCAGAATACCACTATTTCCCAGGCGTGCCAGGCGTTCGGTCAACCCGGCAGGACTCACCGGATGAACAAATACAGGTACACCGAGGGCGGCAGCAACCGCCAGGGTGGGACGGGCCTGTGGTTCATCCAACCAATGATCTCCCTGCGCGCAATCCACGCAGATACCGCCAAGCCCGAGTATCTGTATGGCACGTTCCACCTCACGGGCGGCGCTCTCCCCCTGAAACGCGTCGATGGTCGCCAGGGCCAGCAAGCGGTCAGGATAGGCGGCCACCAGTTCAGCAAAACGGTCGTTGATCCGCTGCATCAGCGGAAGTGGTAAAGGGTGTCCAGGCACCAGCAGTGGTGCAGCCGGAGCGCTCAGGACCTTGGCGGTTATCCCAGCCTCGTCCATTGCCGCAAGCTGCGCCTCAATATTGGTCAGGAGAGGCCATGAACGAGCCAGGCCAGCAGAACTCTGAGTCGCCGAGGAGCGAGGCCAGGTCGTCTCGTAGTAGTGATTATGGAAATCGACGAGACGGGGTGTGTGGGATGAGAACATGATGTATTCCTCCTACTCAAGCAGTGGGTCTCCCCCAATAGGGAGTTACAAATCATACGGCTCCTTGCCTTATATGACAAAATGGGAGTTTATTCAGAGATGATGGCTTCGGCTTCAATCTCAATCAGCATTTTTGGATCTATGAGACTGACCTGGACCATCGTAGTAACAGGACGAATGTCGCGGAAGAATTCGCCGTGCGCTCTGCCGATCTGCTCCCAATCGTCGATGTTGACAACGAACATGCGTGTCCTCACTACATTCTTCAAGCTGGCTCCAGCCTTGAGCAGTGCCCGTTCGATGTTCTTGAGTGTCTGTACGGTTTGTGTGTATGCGTCGCCAACCCCGACCAGGTTTCCCTGTTCATCGGTTGCGGTGGTGCCCGCAATATGAATGGTATCGCCGACGCGTACTGCACGCGAATAGCCAACAATGGATTCCCAGGGAGCGCCAGATGAAAAGTTCTGTCGTTTCATTTCGTTGAATCTCCTCTAAAACCGAGAATGCTTTCACTCATGGATACACCTTCTTTTCTCTTCAGATAATGGCGTCACGCCATATGTGTTACTCATCGGTCGTCCTTATCAACTGATAGCCTTCATGTTTCCATAGAGCAATGCCGCCAGCGAGTGCCATGGCGTGGTAGCCCCGCCTTTCCAGGAAGGCTGCGTATTTAGGTGCAATGTTCCCCTCGCTACAGACAAGCACAATGGGTGTTTTCCTGGGAAACACTGGTCCTTGCTCAATCAATTGCGCCAGTATTTCATCCAGCATATTGATGGAACCAGGAATATGCCCGATTGAATACGCAAAATTGCCACGAATATCGATCACCATCGGAGGGGTATTCTGCAACATGGCGTGCAACTTCGAAGGGGTACTATGCCTGGCCTGAGCAATACTTTCTGCCGACTGGCCGGCAACGGTCAGTTCACATGAGGTGTTTCTAGAGAAGAGATCAGGACGATACTTTTTCACAAACGAGGTATAGGATTCGAGGCGATCACAGGCAAGGAACACGGCATTGGCCTTCTTTCCTACCTGTGCCAGCACATCGTCTTCTTGTTTCAACCTTCGCAAACCTGCATCATAGCTCAGACCGGCCGTAGGCCCGCAGAGTATCCCACACTTGCGATTCAGCTCGAGCATGCCGTGTACGGCTTGTTGGGCATTGCCCTCCACAATATCATCAAAAAACCTTCGCTCGAAAAAACTGACTTCCCATAATTCGTTCAACGTACGTCCACCCGGGATGACATTGCCAGGAGAAGAAACGATACCGAAGATCTTTGTGCGGCTATTCTGTTCTCTCAGGTAGGAGCCAATACCGAGACTTGAGCCGCAGGTGCCAAGGAAAGTGATAAAGTAATCAACATTTCCCAGGTCATTGAGCAGTTCTTTGCCTGTCCCCTGGTAGTGCGCTTCCGGATTTTTGGGGTTGAAACACTGATCGGTCAAGTGATATTTTTCCGGCTCTGCTTGCACCAGGCTTTTGGCGACGGCCAGAAAATCATTGGGATCAAAAGGATCGGGGCATTCTGAGACACAAGACAATTCTTCGATCTGGGCCCCCAGGATGTGCAAAATCATCCGCACTTCAGGAATGCGAATTCTGCTGGTCACCGTTTTAAAGGGAAGATCATAGAGGGAGCACAAGGCGGATAGCGCTTTCGCGGTATTTCCGCTTGAGCTTTCCACAATCGTTTTGTGCCCGCTTTGCGCTTCGGCAAGAACTTCCTTGAGCATGCCATAGGCAATGCGATCCTTCAACGAACCAAAGGGGTTGAAGTATTCTAGTTTGGCATACAGCTCAATGTGGTGCAATCCATGCACATTGCGATCAATCTTTAAGAGGGGAGTATTCCCGATGAGTTCGGTAATATGTTCGTACAACATTTCCCCTTACCTTCCTCGCGACAAAGCACTACAGGTAATACGGTGAATAGACCTCTTCATCATAGAAGCTCGGTGTATCCTGGCGAACATCCACCACAAATTTCTTGCCAGGAGGATGTTGCTGCGGAGAAGCATCCTCAAAGTCGGAGGTGTATGCGGCGGTGTTGACAAAGCAGATCAGGTCACCGGGTTGGGGTACCTGCTCAAAAGTAATTTTGCGCTTGAGGAGCATATCCCCTTCTTTGCAGAGATTGCCCACCAGATAGGCAGCATAGGCTCGAGGAGAAGACTCGTTGACTGAGATAAGCAGCGGGTCCATCAATTGCTCTCGCATAAACAACGAGAGATTATACGTATTCCCATCCAGAAGGATAAGATTCTCTCCATTGACCGCTTCCTTCACGCCAATCACGCGTAAAAGACTGATTCCACAGTGTGCAGAGATACTGGCGCCTGGTTCCAGCATGACTTCAAACAGATTTTCGCGAATAATATCTGCCAGGGACCGGTCTCGTAACATGCGATCCAGAAACATATCACGGAGGACATCTGCTGGCCTGCTAGAAACAAACTCACTTGACACCTTGTCACGACCGGAGATGGTGCTGTGTTCATTGATAAAGAGTCCGTAACTATAATTGCGCCAGGTTTCGGTCGGTTTTCCCTCTTTAAGAGCAAGAGAGAGCGAATCGACGAACTCGGCCCACTGATGGTAGTCCACCAACCGTGGCGTGCGAAAGCCACTTCCTATATTGATGATGCGTGGTGATAAACCCATGGCGTAGGTCTCTTCGATTAATACGAGCATATCGTCAACGAAGCCGGCCTTAGCTTCAACTGGTTCATAATTGTGAAAATGAAATCCTTCCAGCACGAGGCGTGAGTCTGCCTGGATCATTTCACACACAGCAGGTACTTGTGCGCGTGGGACGCCAAAGCGAGAAGCCTTAAGGGTCAGTGAGCGATCTCGTGCACGCGGATCGCTCACCCGTATGAGCAGCCGAGCTTGTGGTAGAGAACACAGGTCGAGGAGCGTCACGATCTCTCGTAATTCAAAGAGTGAATCGAGACTGATTAAGCACCGGTGATGAAGCGCAGTAGTCAGAAAGTCTCGATTTTTGGCTCCCGTACAACCGATGCGCGTCCCCGTGAACCCACATGAAAGTGCCGTGGTTAGTTCACCCAGCGACGCAACATCAATATTAATACCACTTTTCAAGGCTTGTTTCACAAACACCCTGGACTTATTGGATTTGTGAGTGTAGTAGATTTGAGCTTGTAGATCAAGTTCATCAAATATGGCCTTGAAGTGCGCGATATTTTCCCGAAATATGTCTGGGAAAATGAGATGGATGGGTCCTTTATGGAGCCGCGCGAGCTCGAACAGTCGATCTTTGAGCCTGAGGGTCTGTTCCACGTAAGGATGCACATATGGTATTAACCGTATTATAAAAATCACCCTCTTCAATGATTAGTGTTTAGACTAACTGAAACAAAAAGTACCCTTGCCTCACAGTGTAAACGTAGGGGAAGGCGTTGTCACTACCGCTCGCTTCCGCTTTTCGTTTCCTCTGCTTCCGCTTTTCTTCATTCGCCTCGGGTTTACGCCACTGCCGGTGCTGCGCATCTGAGTGAGAGTCAAGCGCATTTGTCAATTACTCGAATTCTCAAAAAGCTTCCCTATTTCCCCCTTGTGATGTTTTTGTCTCATCCGCTATGCTAGCGGTGTAAATTTCTTGCGACCTTAAGATGATGCTAGTGGGTCGCTCTTCAGCACTGCCCAGAAAGGTTTGAAGTATGCAAATCCATTTACAATCTACCATAATCCCTCTACCTGCTCAATGTGCAACCATTACTATCGTACAAGAGCACGACTCCAGCCCGACGTGCCCAGTGCAACGTGGCATAGCCCCTCAATCTTCGCATATGAGACGGTGCGCCTGTGGACATCTCCTGCGCAGCTCCCTCGAGCAACAGAGCGGGTGGTGTCTGGAGTGCAGAATGCTCAATATTCTGAGGAGTAGTGAGCTATTGCAATAGAAAAAACCTCGTCTTCTACAGAAAGAGGCGCATCTATGATTTCTGCTCGCTCGACCCAGAACCAAATAGGCTTGTTTTCACTGGCAGAAACGGACCTATGGCTCGCGAATGCGATAGATGAACTGCAATGCGGTGCTGACCCGGCGCAGGTCGCCGCAACGCTTCAAGACATCAGACAGCAACTTGCGTCGCTCGTCTATCCGCCTGTTCAAGAGGCCCAACGCAACCATCTGCGGGCACACCGAGTCCTTTCATTTGGTCGCCGTGTCGACCGTGGAATAAAACGGAAAGACCGGCCCAACGAGGACACGACCTGGGCGTCACAAGGGACCATGCCGGGAACAGCAGTGCCCTTTGGACTGTTTCTGGTGGCCGATGGCATTGGGGGACACAGCCACGGACAACTTGCCAGCCGCCTTGCAAAGAAGACACTGGTGAGTTCTGTCCTGTCACCCATCCTCTCCGGGGCGAGGCTGCCAAACAGCGAATTGCTCGTAGAAGGTGTCCATTGCGCCAATCGCGCACTTCTTGCGGCCAACGCTCAGACTCCTGACGGCCAGGAAGATATGGGGACAACGGTCACTGCCGCCCTGGTGGTGGAGGGAGCGGTGGCCTATATCGTGAATGTCGGCGACAGTCGCGCCTACCTCTACCGGCCAGAAGACGGCCTTGAGCAACTCACCGCCGACCACTCGAGGGTTGCGCAACTGCTCGCCATGAAGGCGATTTCCCCCCAGGAGGCTCTTACTCACCCCTTGCGCAACCAGATCTACCGATGCCTGGGGGGTGACGCTGCTCTGGTGGTTGATGCCTTCACCGTCGATCTCCGGTTGGGTGACACGCTCCTGCTCTGCTCTGATGGCGTGTGGGGGCCTGTGGGCGACAGAGGGATTGAGGCGATCTTGAGAGCGCGGCACCCTGCGCCTTTGAAGGCCCTTGGGCTCATCGAAGCCGCGAACATTGCGGGTGGCCCGGATAACTGTAGTGCAGTGGTGATAGAGATCGATCAGCGCCATTGATTAAGCTGAGGAGGCTATGTTCAGGTCACGCATGTACCGCTATCGCTGGCTGGGTATCACAGGCATAGTACTTACCCCCACAATCCTGCTGCTCGTGCTCATATTGACGCACATCATCCCAACGCCGTTTTCGGGGAAAGGGATCATTTTCACCGCGCCTATCAACAATTACCGGCAGCCATTACAGTTGAGCAGCGACCCCTATACCAACCCGAACAGCCAGCACTTCACCGAGGTCGAACCGGATACCTATAGCTACGGTTCAACCATTGTGACAGCGTTTCAAGCCGGTCGTTTCGCCGATGGTGGCAGTTCAAATACCGGTTGGGCGACATCCACTGACGGCGGATTGACCTG
>WNFJ01321577.1_pt2 | contig 12414 bp, 13 predicted proteins | sample 5400461 | NCBI WGS metagenome assembly WNFJ01 (sample SAMN13153349, study PRJNA577476) | soil metagenome | isolation source: 115 cm saprolite on Douglas fir-dominated hillslope | place: USA:California | collected 2013-09-17
CATGGTAAAAAGCGATACCAGGGCTCGAACGTCGCGCCCGGTGCTCGCGAAGCGTTGTCGGCCGCGCGCGTCAGCGCGAGATAGCCGATCGAGGCGACATGGGCGTCGGGGTCGCCGGCCTGGGTATGCCGGCCGCGATCGCCGAAAGTATAGAGCTGCTCGACATAGCCCAGTCGCAGTCCCGCCTGTTCTTCCACCCAGGCGCGCAGCCCGATCTCGAAGGTGCGGTGCGAGACCGCGTCGAACGGCCCGAACGGAAGTCCGGCGAGCTTGTCGCCGTCGCTGCTAGACGCAGTAAGGATCAGCGGCTCGTTGCCCTCAATCGCGACAATGGCGGCGGTCAGGCCGATCTCGATCGGCGTCAGAGGCTTTTCGCTCATCTGGCGTCGTTCAAGGGCATTACTCGAGATCGATGCGGAACGGGCGGCCTTCGACCATCATGCTGCCAGGCCCCATCTCGTCGAGCGCGCGCAGCATCCGTCCCTCGCGCCTCAGCGCCTTGTCCGCCAGGCTGACGATCAACCGGTTCGGCGACGCGATCGGGGAGGCGGCACGAATTTGTCGCGCGATCGAAATTTCGTCGCGATGCGGATTGAGCAGACAGGCGGCGGCAAAAGCGCTCGCGGTCGAGCGGCTGATGCCGGCGTAGCAGTGGACGACCAGCGGCGCCTGGCGGTCCCAACCGCGCACGAAGTTCAGCACCTGCTCGATATGCGCACCTGAGGGCGCGACAAAGCCGTCGATCTCTTCGGTAATGTCATCGATCTGCACTTTCAGATGATTGGCTTCAAGCACCGAGTCCGGCCGTTGCACCTGATCGACATTCGCCATCACGGTGAGGATATGGCTGGCGCCGGTGGCCTTGACGGTTTCGGGAAGTGCGGCGAGCGAGCAGACATGAATCATGGCATTCCTTTTGTTGTGTCGCGAATTATAGTACGTAGGGCGGGCAAAGCGAAGCGTGCCCAATGCATTACGTAGGGGTGGGCAAAGGCGCTCTTCGCGCCGTGCCCACCATTAACATTCCGCGGGCAGAAGTTTGGTGGGCACGCGGAGCCTGTCATCGGGCGCGCGTTCGCGCGACCCGGTGGCTTTGGCCCGCCCTACGCAGTCAGCGCCTTGAACCGCGCCAGGAACCGCTTCTCGGCCTTGGCCGCGCTCCAGGGCGTCAGGTAATCCTGCCGGGTCGCCGCGGACAGACCGGGATCACGCCCGAAGAGACGCTTTGCTTCGGCTTGCGCAAAACCTGCAAGCTCTGTCGCCTCCAGATAAGCCGCGGCCCTATCGGCATCCTTGATCTGCCGATCGATCTCGGCCGAAAGCACCGGCGGCAGTCCGAAGCGGATATGAATCGCCGCCAGCAGCCGTTTCTCGACGGCCTTGTAGTCTCCACCAAGCACCGCCTTGAACGGCGAGATCATGTCGCCGATGACGTATTCCGGGGCATCGTGCAGCAGCGCCGCGAGCCGGAACCTGACATCGAGGCGCGGCGTCTGCTCGCGCATCACGGCTTCGACCAAAAGCGTGTGTTGCGCCACCGAGAAAATATGCGCGCCGCGGGTTTGCCCGTTCCAGCGCGCGACGCGCGCGAGGCCATGGGCGATATCGGCGATCTCGATATCCAGCGGCGAGGGGTCCAGGAGATCGAGCCGCCGCCCCGACAACATCCGCTGCCAGGCGCGGGTGGAAATTTCGGGCGCGGATAATTTTCCGACTGTCATTTGACTTTGAGGCGGGGGCTGCGATGCTGTCCGGTGCAAGCTTGGTGGCAAAAGCACGTCACCAGATGGTCGTTGACCATGCCGGTGGCCTGCATGAAAGCGTAGACGATGGTCGGGCCGACGAATTTGAAGCCGCGGGCCGCCAGTTCCTTCGAAATCTTGATCGAGAGTGGGGTCGACGCCGGCACGCTGGCCGTGGTCTTGAAATCGTTGACCTTGGGCTTGCTGTCGACGAAATCCCACAGGAATTTCGAGAAGCCCGGGCCGTCTTCCATGATCTTCAGATAGGATTTGGCGCTTGCGACCGCGCCTTCGATCTTGGCGCGATTGCGGACGATGCCGACATCGTTCATTAGCGCGTGAATCTTATTGGCGTTGTAGCGCGCGATCTTTTCGGGGCGGAAATCGTCGAAAGCGCGACGGAAGTTGTCGCGCTTGCGCAATATCGTGATCCAGGACAGTCCGGCCTGGAAACCGTCGAGGATGAGTTTCTCATAGAGCGCGCGGTCATCATATTCCGGCACCCCCCATTCGGTGTCGTGATACGCCATATAAAGCGGGTCTTCGCCGGGCCATGGGCACCGCATCAGGCCATCGGCGTGTAGGCGCGCCGACCGGCTCATGCCACGGTTTGCTTCGGTGCTGTCAAGAGATCGTCCGGCTCGGCAAGGCGGACGGCAAGGCCACCTGATGTCAGCGGCATTCCGGCGGCAACCGCGTCGGCGACACGATCGGTCCTGATCAGCGCGAGCCCATTATGACCTGCCGTCGAACCCATGGTGCCCACCGGCTTCTCGCCGGCGAGAATAACGGCGCCCGGTTCGGGCGCCGGGCCGTCAATAAGCATCCGTACTGTTCGCGTGCGCGCGGTGCCGCGATGCTGCATTCGCGAAACCACCTCTTGTCCGACGTAACAGCCCTTTTCGAAATCGACGCCGTGCAGGCGGTCCATGTTGGTTTCGTGTGGAAACGCATCGCCATACGTAAAGTCAAGTCCGCCGCGCGGAACGCCCGACGCGATGCGATGAGCGTCGTAGGCAGGGCTGTCGACGAGATCTGCGCCAATTAGATCGGCGACTTTTTGCGCGAGCTCCTCAGGCACAAGAACACGCCAGCCGAGCGCGGCGTTGCGCGGATCGGCGAATGCCAGATCAGGCTTCACGGCGGGATCGCCGTCCCACGCCGCGAGTACGCCGAAACTATCCGACAGATTCCCGATCGTGACCTTGGCGCGCAGCCGGTAGAAGCCCAGTTTGTCGGCGAGAACTTGCGCCAGCGCGCGCGGGCAATCGATCAGGAAGCCGCCGCCGTGACCGGAAGGCGCCTCGGTGATCAGGAAATCCGCTGTTATCTTGCCCTGCGGGGTCAGCAAAGCCCCGAAGCGGCCGAGACCGGGGCGGAGCAGCGTAACGTCTGACGTGACGAGGCCGTTGAGAAAGTCGCGAGCGTCGCCGCCGCTGACCTTGACCACGCCCCGGTCGGGAAGAAACGCTGCTTTCATAACGAGTTCTCTGGCAAAGTTCTTGGGGAAACGCAGGTGCCGGATATCACACGGCAACCTAAGACGCTAAGCTATTGGGAACAAGGCCCCGCGACATCAAGTTCCGTAAAGCGAGCACTGAGGTTTCATGAGTCAACGATTTGATACCGTTCTAAGATCCGGCACCGTGGTCAATCAGGACGGCGAGGGCGTGCGCGACATCGCCATCAGTAATGGCCGCATCGCAGCGATCGGCGGCCTTGGACAGGCTTCGGCCGCCGAGGTGATCGACTGCAAGGGCCTGCACATCCTGCCGGGCGTAATCGACACCCAGGTCCACTTTCGCGAGCCCGGCCAGACCCATAAGGAAGATCTCGAAACCGGCTCGCGCGGCGCGGTGATGGGTGGCGTAACAGCCGTGTTCGAGATGCCGAACACCGATCCCCTGACCGTCACCGAGCCGACCTTCACCGAGAAAGTGACGCGCGGCCGTCACCGCATGCATTGCGATTTCGCGTTTTTCATCGGCGGCACCCGCGACAACGTGCAGGATTTGCCGGAACTGGAGCGCGCGCCCGGCTGCGCCGGCGTCAAGGTGTTCATCGGCTCCTCCACCGGTGCGTTGCTGGTCGAGGACGACGAAAGCTTGAGGCGGATTTTTCAAGTGATCCGGCGCCGCGCCGCGTTTCATGCCGAGGATGAGTACCGGCTCAACGACCGCAAGCATCTGCGCGTCGAGGGCGACCCGCGCTCGCACCCCTTGTGGCGCGACGAGACCGCGGCGCTGATGGCGACGCAACGCCTCGTCAAGCTCGCCCATGAAACGGGAAAACGCATTCACGTGCTGCATATCTCGACCAAGCAGGAAATCGAGTTTTTGCGCGACCACAAGGATGTCGCCTCCTGCGAAGCGACGCCGCATCACCTCACCCTGGTGGCGCCGGATTGCTACGAGCGGCTCGGCACCCGGGCGCAGATGAATCCCCCGGTGCGGTCGGCTGATCATCGCGACGGCATCTGGTATGGCGTCGAGCAGGGCATCATCGACGTGCTCGGCTCCGATCACGCCCCGCATACGCTTCAGGAAAAGGCCAAAACCTATCCGGCCTCGCCTTCCGGCATGACCGGGGTTCAGACGCTGGTGCCGCTGATGCTCGATCACATCAACGCCGGGCGATTGTCGCTGGCGCGGTTCGTCGATCTCACCAGCGCCGGACCGGCGCGGCTGTTCAACATCGCCTGCAAGGGCCGGATCGCGGCGGGCTATGATGCGGACTTCACCGTGGTCGATCTCAAGCACAGCGAGACCATCACCAACAAATGGGTAGCTTCGCGCGCAGGCTGGACTCCCTATGACGGTATGCGTGTCACCGGCTGGCCGGTCGGCACCTTCGTGCGCGGCCGCCGCGTGATGTGGCAGGGCGAGTTGGTCGCGTCATCAACCGGCGAGCCGGTGCGGTTTTTGGAAACGCTGAAGGCGTAGCGACCGTCTCGCCGTCATTGCGAGCGCAGCGAAGCAATCCAGAGAGCCGCGAAGCGAAACAGAAGACTGGATTGCTTCGTCGCTGCGCTCCTCGCAATGACGGCTCTGTTTACTGCTTCGCCAGCTGAGTCGAAAACTCGCCGTTGCGGACGCGGACGGGAAGGCCTTCCACGAATTTCGCCACCGCGTCTTCGCCGTAGGTGCTGACCAGCTCGGCGAAGGCCGCGAACAGGCTGGCCTGCGCCAGGCAGTCGCCATCGATGCCATCGTGCCGCGCCTCCGCCCAGGCCTCGTTCAGATAGCTCAGCGCGGCCTGTTTTTGCTCGTGATCGGGCAGCGGGTCGCGGGCGGTTGTAAAGGACGCTGGATAGCTCATGAAACTCAACAGGCTGTGCGCGATCCAGAGCGGAGCGCGTCGAATGCCTGAGGTTTAGCATGCAGCACGCGGCCGCCTAGACCACTTCTTTAGGAAAGGTTAACGGCGCGAATTCAGATTGAATCTATTGTTCCAAATCGGAAGTTCGCACCGCGCTGCGGGAGAGTGAAGAGAGCTTTGGAACCGCCGCCCTAGTTGGCGTAGCGGGCGGTCAGATCCCGCGAAATCCTCGAGCCTTCCTCGATGTATCTGCGGATCGCGACGGTGGCTGCCGGCGTGCACGTGCGGTAGGTCTGCTGGAAACCATTATAGCCGCGGTTGAAGCCCGCGATCATGCGGGCGCGGCGATCGCCCGAGGGGGTTTCGGCATCGATCAACGCCTGCATTTCATTGCGCCATTTCGGGCCTTCGTTGGTGCCGCAAATACCCCGCAGATAATGCAGGGTGCCGAGAATTTCCGCCAGCCGCTGCAGGTCGCCATCGAACGGCGCCGCCGCGTCCTGGGCCCGCGCGGGGCCAGAAATGAACGCCGAGATGATGACGAGTGCGGCCAGAAAGGGCTTTGACATAAATGGATCCGGGGACCGGCGTGATATGCCTTTTCAATGCGCTCGAAGCAAGGCGTTGGGCGGCTCGAACCAGCCCTTTAGGCCCGAAGCAGGCTCCAGGCCGACCGGATCACGTCCGGCAGGCCAGCGGTGAGATTGAGATCGCCGAGCGCATCGGGCGCGAGCCACCTGAAATCGTCGAGTTCCTCGCTCAGGACCGGTTGGCCGGAGGTCCAGCGCGCCGCAAATGACAAGATCAGAAAATGTCCGCTGCCGCTGGTTCCCGGCAGTACCTCGCGCCATCCGGCAAGGCCAATGATTTCGATTTTCAGCGCGGTTTCCTCAACGACTTCGCGATGCAGCGCCGCGTGCAGCGATTCGGCGAATTCGACCCGGCCGCCCGGCAGCGAGTAGAAGCCCTTGGCCGGCGATCTGGCCCGCCGCACCAGCAGGATTTTGTCGTCGCGAAAGATCGCCGCGCTGACGGCAAGTTGAGGATGCGACGGCGGGAGGGGGGACGCCACTGACATTCGCGCGTATTCCGCAAAAGTGGATACCGGTTTTGCGATCAGGATACGCGCAAGTTGTTAAATTAGAGCATTTTCTTGCTGCAAACCGGATGCCACATTGCCGGAAAATGCTCTCTAGTGGGTCATGATGTAGTCGACGTCGGCTTCGGCACCGCCATTGATGATTCCTCCTGCCAGCGCGACCAGCGGCTTGACCCAGCCGGTGGCCTGCTCGGCGAGCGTAGCGCGGGTCTTGTCTTGCCGGGCTTCGCGCATGGCCGCTCCCACCGCGGTGAGTATGGAAGTCATTGCGCCGGTGATATTGTCGAATTCGGCGCGAATGTGTTCATCAGCGGAATCATAGGCTTCGATAGCGAGGTCGCGCGCCTTGAAATGGGACGCCATGAAATGCTCGCGATAGGACAGCGGGTACCATAGCAGAAAATCCTCCGCGCATCGCGGCAGGTCCGGAATCATCTCGAGCAGCATAATGGCTTCGTTGAAATGATTCAGATAATCGGTGGCAAGGCCAGTGCGGGGATTGATGTTGGCGGCCCGCAACCGCGCAGCCCGGGCCTCCTCATCAGGGTCCGTCTGGCGCGGCGTCTGGCGGTCTGATCGCGCCGGTTTCGAAGCCGTTGATGTCATCTGCCGCAGTGTTGACGGTTGGGGTTAAAAGGTGCTGAACGGATGCCTATCTGGACCAGAGAATGTGCGGACGCTTCGTAATCACCTCGCCGCCGGCGGCCTTGCGGCAGATTTTTGGCTATATCGAGCAGCCCGATTTCCCGCCACGGCATAACATCGCGCCGACCCAACCGATACCGGTGATCATCCTCGAGAACGGCGTCAGGCATTTCCGCCTGATGCGCTGGGGCTTGTTGCCTGGCTGGGTCGGGGACCCGCGCAAATTCACCCTGCTGTTCAACGCGCGCGCCGAAACGGTTCTGGAAAAACCCGCCTTCAAGAACGCGATCAAGCGGCGGCGCTGCCTGATCCCGGCTGACGGCTATTATGAATGGCAGGCTTCCGAAAAGCGCAAGCGGCCTAACTTCATTTATCGCCGCGACGGAAGTCCGATCGGCCTTGCGGGGCTGGCGGAAACCTGGATCGGCCCAAACGGCGAGGAACTCGATACGGTCGCTATCGTCACCGCACCGGCGAGCGCCGAACTCGCGGTGCTGCATAATCGGGTGCCAGTGACGATTGCGCCCAGTGATTTCGATCGCTGGCTCGATTGCGGTGCTCATGATGCCGAGACGGCGATGGCGCTGCTAACCGCTCCCGGCGAGGGCGAATTTGCCTGGCACGAGGTCTCGACGCGGGTCAATCGCGCCGCCAATGACGACGCGCAATTGATCCTGCCGATCACGGCGGAAGAGATGGCGGCCGAGGAACCGAGGCTGAAGAAGCCCGCGCCGCGCAAACCGGTGCCGGTGCCATCCGATGACGGGCAGGGAAGTTTGTTTTAAGTATCCGAGCGGCTCCTCGCCGTGAGGAGGAGTCCTTTACAGCACTTTCCCCGGGTTCATGATGCCGAGCGGGTCGAGCATCGCCTTGATGGAACGCATCAGCTCGATCGCCACCTTGTCTTTCACTTCGGGCAGTTCGTCGCGTTTGAGCACACCGATACCGTGCTCGGCGGAGATCGATCCGCCCATCCGCAGCACGATGTCGAACACCACCGCATTGACCTCATGCCAGCGGCTCATGAAATCCGCGGTGTCGCCGCCAATGGGCTGGCTGACATTATAGTGGATATTGCCATCGCCGAGATGACCGAACGGCACCGGCCGAGCACCCGGAATCAAATTTACCACGGCCGCATTGGCCTGTTCGATGAAATCAGGGACCGCGACGACCGGCACCGAAATGTCGTGCTTGATCGAGCCGCCTTCCGGCTTTTGCGCCGCGGACATTTCGTCGCGCAGCTTCCAGAACGCCGTGCGCTGGCTAATGTTCGCCGCAATCACGGCGTCATCGACGATTGCCTGCTCCAGACCCTGCGTCAAAATCGATTCCAGCGCGGCGCGGGCGTCATCGCGCGGGGAAGACAGCTCCATCAGCACGTACCACGGATGCTTGTTCCCTAAGGGATCGCGGATGTCGATGCCGTGACGCACGCTGAAATCCACGGCGATGTCTGAAAGGAGCTCGAAACTGGTGAGAGTCCCCGCGGCCTCGTTTTGCGAGATCGAGAGCAGCTTCAGTGCTGCAGCGGGGGACTTGAGGCCGACGAAGGCGGTTTCCACCGCGCGCGGCTTTGGAAACAGCTTTAGGGTGGCCGCGGTGATGATGCCGAGCGTGCCCTCGGCGCCGATGAAGAGATTGCGCAAATCGTAGCCGGTGTTGTCCTTTTTCAGCTTCGATAGCCCGTTCAGAACTCGCCCGTCGGCCAGCACCACCTCCAGCCCAAGCGCCATCTCGCGCGCCACCCCATAGGCCAACGCTGTGGTGCCGCCGGCATTGGTGGAGAGATTGCCGCCGATGGTGCAGCTTCCCTCCGCGCCGAGTGACAGCGGAAACAGCCGGTCGACCTCGCTGGCGCGTTGCTGCGCGATCTGCAGCACCACGCCGGCCTCGCAGGTCATGGTGTTGGACGCGGTATCGATGTCGCGGATTTTTTCCATCCGCCGCATCGAGATAACAACCTCGCCATTATGTGGCGTCTGGCCGCCGACAAGGCCGGTATTGCCGCCCTGAGGCACCAGCGCGATCCGGTGTTCGCTGGCAAGCCTGCAGATCGCGGAGACCTCCGCCGTTGAGCCCGGCCGCAACACAAGCGGAGATCGCCCGTGAAACAGGTCGCGCTCCTCGGTGACGTACGGCGCGATGTCAGCCGCATCTGTCACCGCATATTTGTCACCGACGATCTTGCGAAAACGCGCGATCAATTCGGGCGAGAGCGGCGAGGCCGCGGGTTGGACAATATTCATCTTTGTCTTTTCTGGTATTTTGCGTTTCCTCGTTACCGCCCCATGGCCGCACGGCGCAGCCGATCGTTGATCGCTTCGCCGAGCCCGTGATGCGGCACCGGCATCACCGCGATGGCCCGCGCGCCCTTGGCGTCGAGCGCGCGAAGATAGCCAAAAAGATTGGCGGCGGCCTCGGCGAGATCGCCTTGCGCGGACAAATTCATCACAGCGGTCGCCGCATCTACACCCGGGACCCCAGCCGGGCCGAACGCCAGCAGCGCCTCACCGGTCTCGATCCCCTCCGCATTGAGCCGCAGCCGCGTGCGCGGCGCATAATGCGACGCCAGCATGCCCGGCGCCAGAGGCTGGCTTGTATCGTTGTCCGCATACTCGGGCGGCTGCACCAGAGCGCGGCCGAGCACACGTTCGATCCCACCGCGCGGCACCCCGCCGGGACGCAGTAGCATCGGTTCGTCGAAGCATCCGACAATGGTGGATTCGACACCGACCGCGACCGCGCCGCCATCGACGATCAGATCGATTCTTCCAGCAAGGTCGCTCTGCACATGCGCGGCCGTCGTCGGCGAGACGTGACCCGACAGATTGGCCGACGGCGCCACCACCGGTCCGCCGAACGCGCGCAAGATGGCCCGCGCCACCGGATGGGCGGGCACCCGGATCGCGACACTATCGAGACCCGCGGTGGCGAGATCGGCGACCGCGCAGTCGTTGGTCTTGGGCAGCACCAGCGTCAGTGGTCCAGGCCAGAACGCTTTTGCGAGCGCCATCGCTTGCGCGTCGAAGCGGCCAATCCGCATTCCGGCGCTAAGATCCCTGACATGGGCGATCAGCGGATTGAATGAGGGCCGGCCCTTGGCCTGATAAAGCCGCGCAATCGCCGCGGGGTTGGTGGCATCAGCGCCGAGGCCATAAACGGTTTCGGTCGGGAACGCGACCAGCCCGCCTTCCGCGAGAAAGCGGGCCGCCGCGGCCACGGCGGCCTCGCCGCCGGGCAGAATCTGCGTTTTCAGGCCCACATTCACGAGCGGTTCGCGTCCTCAATTCGCCTTCTTGCGGTGTGCGAAACCCAAGGCTATAAGCCGCGTTCTTGTCGGAGTGTGGCTCAGCCCGGTAGAGCACTGCGTTCGGGACGCAGGGGTCGCAGGACTCCGACCAGATATCATTAGACTTTTTCTTCTGATCGCGGGCGGTTCCAGAGTCAACCACAGATTCAACCATAGAAACATACCGGTTTTCTTGCCAATCGCCGCTGCCGCACCGTGCAGGTAGATGGGGTAACGGGCTCCGGCGCCCCAAGCAGGCCGCGCTAGCTACGGCGCTGTTTGATTGCGCGCGCCGCGCGGCATCGCGCAACGATCCGGAGAGTCTTATCGATCATCCTGTTGTGGAGGCTCCGTACCGCGTCATACTCGGCATCCGTTCGCCTGATGACCGGGCCGCGTATGTTGCCGATGAAAGTTTGGTGGCCATGGCTCGCATGACATCCCGCTGTTCTACACAATGATCGGCTGGTTGAGCCTGAGGTTACTGCCGTCCTCGGCTTGGCAAAATCGGGCCTTCGCCAAGGCGATGCCCCTTCCCGGAGGTTGCTCAGCAAAACCGAGCCTGCGAATGTCATCACAAGGTTGGGCAAAAGCCGCTCATCTGTTAAAGTGCTCGCTGAAGGAACCGAAGAGATGGACGTGCCTGGACCAGAGCGCAGGCTCGCAGCGGTCCTCGCCGCCGACATGGTCGGCTACAGTCGGCTGATGGAGGTCGATCGAACTCATCGATCCGGCCATCGCGAAGAACCGCGGCCGCATCATCAAGACCACTGGCGACGGCATGCTGGTTGAATTCCACAGCGTCGCCGACGCGGTGCTGTGCGCTGTCGAGATTCAGCGCCGGATGGCGCGACGCAACACGGACGTTTCGCCGGCGCGGTGGATGCAGTTTCGCATCGGCATCAATCTGGGCGACGTGATCGTTGACGAAAATGACATCTTTGGCGACGGCGTCAATGTTGCGGCGCGTCTGGAAATGCTCGCCGAGCCGGGCGGCATCTGTGTTTCGGGCGCCGTACGCGATCAGGTCGGCCAGCGGCTGGAAGATGTCGAATTCGAGGATCTCGGCGACCAGAGTGTCAAGAACATCGCCCGTGTGATCCGGGTCTTTCGGGTCCGGCTTGAGCAAGACTCAAAAACCGCGCCAGCGGAGACGAAAGACGCTGCGGTGGCGACAGCGATCTCCAAGAAGCCCTCCATCGCCGTGCTGCCGCTCGTTAATATGAGCGGCGATCCGGAGCAGGAGTTCTTCGCGGACGGCCTCACCGAAGACATCATTACGGAGCTGTCACGCTTCCACGACCTGCTCGTCATCTCGCGTGTCGCGCGCGAATTCGCCGTCGATTACGTTCTTGAGGGGAGCGTGCGGAAGGCAGGTGATCGTATTCGTGTCACGGTACAGCTGATCGACGCCGAAACCGACCGGCACATTTGGGCCGAACGCTATGACCGCGATCTTGAGGATATCTTCGCCATTCAGGACGAGATGACCCGCGCGATCGTCGCGACGCTCCCCGGCCGCGTCGAGGCTGCCAACCACGACCGTGCGAAGCGCAAGACGACCGACAACATGGCGGCCTATGACTGCGTGCTGGCCGCCAAGGTGCTGCACCACCGCTCGACCCGGGAGGACAATGCCGAAGCGCAGCGTCTGCTCGACCGTGCCTTGGCGCTCGATCCGAACTATGCTCATGCTCACGCCTGGAAGGCATGCGTACTCGGCCAGACGTGGGTTTATGATTGGTGCGCCGAACGCAACGCTACTCTCCAGCAGGTGGCCGCGGAACTGGAGATCGCGCTGGCGCTCGACGACAGTGACAGCGACGTACATCGGGTTCTTGCCGCGCTGAACCTGACGCGCGACGATCATGACAAGGCGGCGTATCATCAGGAGCGGGCGCTCGCGCTCAATCCCAACTACGACCTTGTTGTAGTGCAGCAGGGCGAGCTTCTAACGTGGCTTGGGCGGCCGGAGGAGGGCATCGATTGGATCAAGAAGGCGATGCGCCTCAATCCCTACCACCCGGAGCGCTTCTGGAGCCATCTCGGGCGCGCCTGCTATTGCGCTGAAAAATACGCCGAAGCAGCCGATGCCTTCTCGCGGATCACACGGCCTGACCACACGCATCATGCTTTCCTCGCCGCCACGTTCGCGCAGATGGGCAACGCGGTCGCAGCTGCCGCGCACGCTGCCGAGGTCTTGAAACGCGAGCCGAAATTCTCGGTCGCCGTCTACCTCGCTACTCAGCATTACAAGCGCGAAGTCGACCGCAAGCGCCACGAGGCCGGCCTCCTGATGGCAGGCCTGCCGATCTGAC
>WNFJ01651838.1_pt4 | contig 12409 bp, 10 predicted proteins | sample 5400461 | NCBI WGS metagenome assembly WNFJ01 (sample SAMN13153349, study PRJNA577476) | soil metagenome | isolation source: 115 cm saprolite on Douglas fir-dominated hillslope | place: USA:California | collected 2013-09-17
GTCGCCGTCGGCAGGTTTCTTGAGTTTTTGCTGGGCCGCCTGCACGAGCAGCTTGCTCCATTTACCGTCGTTGGTCTTCACCACGAGGAAGGTGGCCGCGATGCCGGGCAGGCTGCGGGAATGTTCCACCATGAGCTCGGGTGTCAGCTTCTTGACCGCCCTGACCCCGGCCGCCGTCGGCACCTTGACCAGGATTTGATTGGTGTAATGATCGAAGGCATCGGCCCTGACGGCCGGTGAGGATACCACAAATACAAGGGGCAAGCCAACCAGGATCCGAATCATAGGGTGTCTCCTATTTGTAGGATAGGTTTCCAACCTGTCGTGGGAACTGGACAGGTTGGAAACCTCCCTACTGCAAACCATTATCTTTTTTCGCAATAGTGCAGGGTAATGATGGCGAAGGCGGTGGCCAGGTCGGGATTGCCCTCGCCGAAGGTCTTGTCGCCGGCATTGCGCCAGCTGCCATCGGCTTGCTGGCGCGACTTGAGGGCATCGAAGAGCTCGCGCCGCCAGTCGTGTTTCTTGCCGGCGGCGTCCACGAAGTGATCGTCACCCAGGGCGGTCATGGCTTTGCCGAAGGTGTGGTAGTAATAATATAAGCCGGCCTTGCCCATGCCCGGGTTTTCCTCCAGGGTGTAGTGCCTTTTGATCCAGCCCACCGCCGCCTTGACGCGTGGATCGTCCTTGCTGACGCCGGCATAGAGGAAGCTCTTCAGCCCGCCGTAAGTCATGGCCCCCAGCGAGCGCAAGCCGCCGTCCGCGGTCACATGTTTCTTGTCGTCCGAATCGGGCCGGTAGACGAAGCCGCCCTGATCGTCCTTGGAGGTTTTCTTGGCGAACCCTTGATCGTTGAACTCGCCGGGCAGGTTCTGGCAACGGCCGATGAATTGCAGCGCTTTCTTGATGGCCGGATCGTCCTTGGAGACGCCGGCGGCAATCAAAGCTTCCACGGAAAAGGCGCTGTTGGACATGTCAGGAGACTTTTTGCCGTCATAGCCGAAGCCGCCGAACTTGGCCTCCTTGGGATCGGAGTTGCGCTCATCGAACTGGATTCCCTTGATGAACAGGCCGGCTTTCTTGAGAAGGTCGTCATACTTGCCGTCCTTGTTGGCTTCCTTGAAGGCCATGATGGCAACGCTGGTGGTGTAGTTGGCGAGGAACTTGGAGTAGATGCCGCCGTCCTTCTGGACTTGTTTTTCCAGGTAGCCGAGGGTCTTGGCCAGCATGGGCTCCTTGGCACTGTGGCCATTTTGCAGCAGGCCGGCCGCCACCAAAGCCGAGATCCCCGGCCCGGCGATCTTGGGCGAAAAACTACCATCCTCGTTTTGCCTGGTCTTGAGGAAGTCCACCGCTTTGGCCAGGACCGCCCGGACTTCCTTGGCGGAGGGGCCCACGCTGGCTTGCTGGGCTCGGGACAGGCCGGCAAAGGGCAGGACCGCCGCCAGGGTAAAAGCGCAGAAGATTGGGTAGCTCATTGGACAACTCCTTATCTTATGGTGCAGGCGGCTGTGCTTGCGTTTTGCGTTCGCGGGGGATTTCCCGAACGCTAAACGCAAGCACAGTTGTAACACCTCACTTGTTCTTCCTGTCTATAATAGTTGATAGAGGTGTGGATGTGCCAACCTTTTTACCCGAATGCGCGGCCCGCCTTGTTCAGGGGAACAAAAAAATCTATAATTTCCCGACTTCGCAAGCCGCGTTCCCTTTGCCTGGAGGAGCCGTTGTCGGATCGATCGCGAATCCTGGTCGTTGACAGCCCCGCCGAGGCCAAAGCCGACAACAGTCTGGAAGGCTGTTTTCCGGAGTGCGACCTGGTTCGGGTCGCCGGCCTGGCCAACATCCTGCCGCTTCTGCAAACCGGGTCCTTTGCTGGCATTTTTTTCAATACGCGCTCCCCGGCGGTCGGCCAGCGCGCTGCTTCCCTGCTCCAGGCCGACTCCATCCTGGCGGTCTTGAAGGAAGGGGTGGCGGTTGTCACCCCCGATTTGCGCATCGACTGGGCCAACGACACCTTTCAGAAGTGGTGTTCCGAAGCGGTCAAGGGGCGCGGCTTTTACGAGGCCCTGGGCTCGCCGGATATTCTCGGGCCCGATTACTGCCCCTTCCACACCGCCCTGGCCGGCCGAACGGTCGTAACCCGCCTGCACCGCGATAACAACTACTTCGAACTGAACGTCACTCCCATCTTCGACCCGGCCGGCAAGGTTGGCCAGCTCATCAGCCTGTGCCGCGACATCACCGCCGAAGTTCAACAGCAGCAAAAGCTGGACGCCCTGCACCAGGCCGGCCGCGAGCTGGCCGGGCTCACCGCCGAGCAACTGGCCGACATGGACGTGGACGACCGCATCGAGCTTCTCAAGGTCAACATCCGCCGTTTCACGCACGACCTGCTGCACTATGACGTGATCGAGATCCGCTTGCTGGACCCGCAAACCGGCAAGCTGGAGCCTTTGCTGGCGGAGGGGATGACCCCCGAGGCGGCCAGTCGTGTGCTTTTCGCCAAGGCCGAGGGCAACGGCGTGACCGGTTTCGTGGCCGCCACCGGCACCAGCTATCTGTGCCCCGACACGGCCAACGATCCCCTCTACATCGAGGGCGCTCAAGGCACCCGTTGCTCCCTGACCGTGCCCCTGATGGTGGGGGACCAGGTGTTCGGCACCTTCAACGTCGAGAGTCCGCAGGCAAGCGCTTTCAGCGACCAGGATCTGCAGTTCGCTGAGATTTTTAGCCGCGAGGTGGCCTCAGCCCTGCACACCCTCGAATTGCTCTCCGCCGAAAAGCGAACCACCGCCTCGCGCTCCATCGAGGCGGTCAACCGCGAAGTCGTATTGCCGGTAGACGATATTCTGACGGCGGCGACCGCTGTGCTGGATCGCTGGATCGGCCACGAGCCGGAAATGGCCGACAAGCTCAAGACCATCCTCGCCAGCGCCCGCGCCATCAAGCAGTGCATCCAGAAAGTCGGCGAAAACCTGGCGCCTCCTGCAAAAACAAGCGGCGAGGGCGAGCAAGCCGGCCATCCGGCACTCAAGGGCCTGCGCGTCCTGGTGGCCGACAACGACGAGCGCGTCCGCCGCAGCGCCCACGGCCTGCTCGGCCGCTTCGGCTGCACCGTCGAAACCGCCCGCGACGCCAGGGAAGCCCTCACCATGGCCAAGCTCAGCACCTATGACGCCGTCCTGGCCGACATCCGTTTGCCCGACATGTCCGGCTACGAAGTGTTCAGCAGCCTCCGCGCCGCCCAGCCCCAGGCCAGGGTCATCCTCATGACCGCCTACGGCTACGATCCCTCTCATTCCATCGTCAAAGCCCGCAATGAAGGGCTCCATTCCGTCCTCTACAAACCCTTCCGCGTCGATCAGCTCCTGGACGCCCTGGAAAAACCGCAATCCGCCCCGGTGACGCCCAAGCCACAACCAGTCCAAGCATGATCGGGAAAATGGCCGCGAAAAAAGGGCAAGAAACTCAAAAGGGTTTTGGTCAGCGCGACTGTAGCTGGTCGCCAGGGCGGGAACGCGCTCCTCGAAACTCCGTTTCGGGCCAGTGTCTCTCGGATCCCATACCTGATAAGATGAGAGGAAAAGGGGAATCCACCATGCATCTGCGTAACCATTTCCGCCCGCCCCTTGAGGACATGCGGTTGCGGCTCTGCTCCCGGAAATTCGCCCCCTGCTCGCGGCGCACCAGACCGCTTGAGCCTCGAACGAATCGCTCCCACAGACGGTAGATTCGGGTCGGCCAGCGCGCCGCAGCAGACCGGCCACCCGAATGAGGGTTCTTCCGATTTTAGCGTCCGGCCCGCGTGATCCGGCTGCGTAGCTTGGTTGTTCGGCCTTACGAAAGGAGCCTCCATGAAAGTTATCGTCCTTCCTATGATGGCCATTCTCTATTTTCCAATCGCGGGCGAAAAGGTTGATGCCAAACAGGAGTTGAAACTCCTCCAAGGCACTTGGCGCGTCCTCGCTTTGGAAGTTGATGGCAAAGCTCAGCCACCGGAGAAGTCCCCCAAGGAGATCATTATTGCCGGCAACAAGGTGACGGGCATCGGTCCGGAGATGACGATGAGGCTCGACCCAACTAAGAAGCCCAAATGGGTCGATCTGGCCTTTAAGAAAATGGACAAAGTGTATCCGATTAGGGCCATCTACGAAATCGAAGGAAACAATTTGAAAATCTGCATGCCCCTAGCCGCCAAAGGCAAAGTGTTCGAAAACAAGCGTCCTGAGGGTTTTAGCACGGCAGGGAAAGGCGTTGCCCTCTTTACAGCAAAGCGCGTGGCGAAATAGCGGCGGGGGAGAAAGGGGGGATGGTTTAGGGGGCAGGCGCCAGATTGCACAATACGGACATCCACTATTCCAAAAACTACCTTGAATGGCCCCTTTTCTCCCCAAGTGGTTGGGATGAACAGCGCAAAAAGCGGTTCATTGCCGAATTGGACGCGCACACGGACAAGGAGTGGATCGCGGCCGGCGAGGCGGCGGCCGCCGATGGCGCCGACCAAGCCGTTGTGACGGTTGGTAAACCTCGCGGAGCGACTTTTGATTCCTCGCCCTTACCCCTATCCCCTTCTAAACTAAATCCAGCCCGGAAGCAGGTTCGTCTAGTAGCAAAACCTTCGGTTCGTGCAGCAAGGTACGGGCAAAGCAAAGCCGTTGCCGCATGCCGCATGGCGTCGATGCCATTGACTTTTGCTCTGTGGTCGTTGGAAGCCAGCGGCATATCGTTCGCAACCATGTTGCTGCTCTACCTTCAGCTGTTCACATCCGCCTTCATGGGTGCCGCCATTGGTCTTGTCAAACCGTTTCACAGCGCAGCCGACCAGAAAAGCGGACAACAGCAAATGGCCGGTTGGGGTTGTCTAACTTATTTGATTCTTATGTCCTTCGCAGGCAACCTGACGAGGCTGCCGGCCCTTTTGTCGGGACGGGAAACTGCCGTGGTGGGACTGTTTGTGCCCCTGGGCCCCCTGACCGGCCTGTTCGAGCAAGACAATCCATGGCACTACGGCTTGAGCTTCTTTGGCACGAATGTCCCTTTTTTGCTGCTGACGCCGGTGGTCCAGCTTGCCCTGGCCGCTCTGTGTTTTGTTTGCATGGTCCGGCGCCTTACCAACACGATGAACCCCGCACTCACCAAACCGCTTGCCTACCTTGTTCTGGTAATCATCGACGTGCTGGCCGCCGCCGTGCTGTTCGAGCCGGGCCCCGGCGATCCGGAACTTGGCCCGCGCAGCATGCACTACTGGCTCTGGCAGGGCCTGGCCAGCCTGGTTCTGGTGTCGGCCGTGACACCCGATCGCGAACTCATCCTAACCTGGATCTGGCGCTTTCGCGGTCGTCATTCCCGCCTGCGCGACCTTTGCTGGCAGGACCGTTCACCGAACCTCCTGGTGCTGGTGACAACAGGCGCAATCGGTGTTACCGTTTACCTTTTGCTGGTGGCCGTGCCAGCGCTGTTGGTGGCGGGCTGGAACGAGGCACGGCCAGGCGACCCGCGCGTGATCTATCCCCTGGTGCTGGCCTGCGTCCTTACCTTGAGCCTGGGGATGCTTTCCCAGATCGGAAAGTTTTTGGCGGGCAGGGGTGGCGGTTGGATCGTGCTCCTGCCGGTTCTTGTCGATCTGACGGCATTCTGGGCCGGCGACTATATGCACGCTCCATGGTTGTCCCAATTTAGTGTGGTCGCCCATTGGCGGAACTTGCAGTCGGTTAGGGAGGAGCCCCTCTCCGTTCTTCCTGTTGTTTGCTTACATGGCTTGCTGTTTTTTTGGTCTTGGAGGGTTTTGCAACGCAACCTTCGCCTGGAGACTAAAAAAGTCCAGCGTAAGCTGCGCGACATGGGCGTGACTCCGCCGGCCGGTCCCCCCTGGTGATCCCACCTCGCGATTTATTCTGGGACGGCCCGGCTCCCCTGACAGGTGAAAAACTATCACATTTCAAATGGGGCGCCTTTACTCTCAAAAAATCGGCGAAAAAGATGAGATTCCTGAATGGGCAATTCATTGGGAACATTTCAGGGTGCCATCGGCATGGCACTCATACATCATGGCGCGCTCTGTTTTAGGGGCGCAGTACAGCTACTTCAATTTGGCAAGCAATCCCCGTATTAAATCACGACGAGTACTTGCGCCGCATGCAATCGTTTCTGGAAGAATGTTTGAAATCTAAACCTTCAATGGAAAGCCATTAACCGGCAGAGCTTGTGTCACTGCATCTTGGATTGTAGAATTCTACGCTTCCGGGCGTAATTCCCCCTCATGTCCCATGGCTGGGACCATCCTGAAAGGATTGCGACCGTGCCAATTCCTCCTGCCGGCCGCGTTTCTGTTCTCAAGCCCACGGCGGTCAACCGGGTCCTGCAAGAAGTTCGCCAACGCGAACGCGCCGGCCAGGCTCTGGTTTCGCTGATGCGTGGCCAACCGGATTCCCCCACGCCGCCTCTTATTATTGATGCGGCCTGCGACGCTCTGCGCAGGGGCCGCACCGGTTATCCCGACAACCAGGGGGAACCTACACTTCGCCGCGCGGTTGCCCAACGCTTGCAGCGCGATCACGGTTTGGTTTACGATCCGGAGCGGGAGATCCTCATCACCGACGGCGCCACCGGCGGCCTGTGCACCGCCCTGGCAGCGCTCCTCCAGCCGGGAGATGAGGTTCTATTGCCTGACCCGATATATGATGCCTATGCTGGGCCCATCGCGCTGTGGGGCGGCCGGCCCATCAGCATCTCGTCAACCATTGCCGATGGCCGATTCACCTTTGATCGGGCGGCCCTGGAAAAGGCCTATTCTTCCCGCGCCCGCTTGATCCTGATCAATACACCGTGGAACCCGACCGGAACCGTGCTTCGGCCTGATGAAATGCAAACGCTGATCGAGTTTGCCGGGGAAAAAAATCTGGCCGTCATCAGCGACGAGATTTATGAAACGCTGGTGTACGATGGCAAACGACACGTGTCGATGCCGACCATCTCCACGGAGGCGCGGGCGCGGACCCTCCTGGTCAATAGCCTGTCAAAGACCTATGCCATGACCGGCTGGCGCGTGGGCTACTGTGCGGGCCCTGCCTGGCTGATCGAGGCCATGCTCTTGGTGTGGCAGCAATCCAGTCGCGGGCCGGCCACGTTTGTTCAGGATGCGGCGGTTGCCGCCCTGTCCCTGGGACCAAACCACGTGCAGGAAATGGCTGCCGAATATCAGCAGCGCCGCGACCTGGTCGTGAGCAGGCTGCAAGGGATTCCCGGTGTTACGCCGCTGATTCCCGAGGGCGGCCTGTTTGTCATGGTAGACGTGCGCGGTTTGCGCATGCCCTCCGATGAAGTGCGGCGCTATTTATTGCACCAGGCCGACGTGGTCCTCATACACGGGGCGGCTTATGGCCCGGGCGGCGAGGGCACCTTGCGGGTGTCGTTTGCCGCCGGCGGCGCCCTCCTCGAACGCGGCCTGGAGAAACTCCGCCACGGACTCCTGGCCCTCGCTGGGTCATGAAAAAAGAAGGGCCCAACCGGCCCTTCACTTGTAGCCACTTGCTTCTTCCGGATAATTCCCAAGAATTAAGGCATGAGCAAGCTGGACCTGCCGGTTCGTCAAGCAACGGCCGAATCTTCTCGGGATGTGTCCGGTCTGCAAGCCGCCCTGGCACATGCCATTTCGGGTGAAGTCCGCTGCGATCGCCTGAGCCGCGCCCTGTATTCCACGGATGCCAGTGTTTACCAGATCGTGCCTCTCGGCGTGGTTGTGCCGCGGACTGAAGCGGACGTGGTCGAAACCATTCGGATTTGCGCCCGCTTTGGAGTACCGATTACGGCCCGGGGCGGCGGCACCTCACAAGCCGGTCAGGCAATCGGTCCGGGCCTTGTCCTCGACTTTTCCAAATGCCTCAATCGTATTCTTGAAATCAATGCCTCGGAGCGCTGGGCGCTGGTCGAACCGGGTTGCGTGCTGGACGACATCAACAGCGCCGTGAAACCCCACGGTTTGCAGTTCGCCCCGGACATTTCCACCTCCAATCGGGCCACCATCGGCGGCATGGTGGCCAACAATTCCTCCGGCACCCACTCGTTGATACATGGAAAAACCATCGACCACGTGATCGGCTTGAAAGTGCTCCTGGCGGACGGCAGCATCATTCAGGTTGGTCCCATGAGTGAAAGCGAGGCGGCGAGCAAGTGTGCGCAGCAAAATCAGGAAGGTGAATGTTATCGCGTTGTTCGGCGCTTGTCTGGTGAGCACAAAGAGGAGATCGAGCGCCGCTATCCGAAAATCCTGCGGCGCGTGGGCGGCTACAATCTCGATCTCTTCACGCAACCGGGCTTAAACCTGGCCGGCATGTTTGTCGGCTCCGAAGGAACCTTGGGAATCACCCTGGAAGCGAAACTTCGCCTGATCGAGCTGCCCAAAGCCAAAGTCGTCATGGTCGTTCATTTCCACGACCTGCTGGAAGCGCTGGCAGCGACCCCCGACATTCTTGACCATAAGCCGGCGGCAGTAGAAGTTATCGATAAATCCATTCTCGATAGCACCCTCCTGAACCCGGAAGCAAGGCGCCTACGCGATTTTATTCACGGCGATCCCGGGGCGATCTTGTTAGTCGAGTTTTACGGAGACGGGATGGAAGACCTGCCGCAGCGCCTGGATTCTCTGGAAGCTGACTTGCGAAAGCGTGGCCAGGGGTTTTACTATCACCGGGCCATTGAATCATCTGCCCAGGGACGCATCTGGAAGCTGCGCAAGGCGGCCCTCGGCTTGTCCATGGCGGAGAAGGGAGACGCCAAGGCTCTTTCTTTCGTGGAAGACACAGCCGTGTCGCCGGAAAAGCTGCGGGATTATATCGCGGAATTCCTGCAAATCGTGGCCCGTCACCAAACTACCGCGGGTGTATATGCTCATGCCTCCGTGGGCTGCCTCCATGTGCGGCCTGTGATCAATCTCAAAACGGAAGCCGGGGTTCGCCATTTCGAGTCCATCGCCGGGGAAGTGGCGGACCTGGTGCTGAAGTACGGGGGCGCCTTGTCGGGAGAGCACGGCGACGGCCTGGTCCGCAGTCCCTTTCAGGAAAAAATGTATGGACGCTTTACAACGCCTTTTGTGAGTTGAAGCGAACCTTCGATCCGCAAGGCATCCTCAATCCGGGCAAGATCGTGGATGCGCCGCCTCTTGCAAACAACCTGCGCTACGGGCCGAAATACGCCACTCCCGACGTGCCCACGACATTTGATTTTTCCCAGGACGGTGGCCTGGTTCAAGCGGCCGAGCTGTGTGCCGGCGTCGGCGAGTGCCGCAAAAAACGGGAAGGCACCATGTGCCCCAGCTACCAGGCCACCTGCGAGGAACTACACAGCACGCGCGGCCGGGCCAATGCTCTGCGACTGGCCCTGACCGGACAGGTTGGTCTGGACGGCCTGACCGATCCCGCCCTGGCCGAAGCGCTGGATTTGTGCCTGGAGTGCAAGGCATGTAAAAGCGAATGTCCGACCAACGTGGATATGGCCCGGCTCAAGGCCGAGTTTTTGGACCAGTACTACCGCAAGAATGGCTTGCCCGTTCGCAACCGGATGTTTGGTCAGGTGGCCCGGTTCGCACAATGGGGATCGCAATTCCCCCGATTTTTCAACTGGCTGCTGCGGAATCCAGTCAGCCGCTGGCTCAACGATAAATGTTTCGGCATCGATCGGCGTCGCAAACCCCCGGTACTTGCAAGAAGAAGTTTTTTTCGAGGGTTGGCTCAGGCCGAATGGGCCAGTGGTCAGTGGCCAATGGCCAGTCAAGCCAGTGCGTTATTATTCGTGGACACCTTTGCCAATTACTATGAACCAGCAGTTGCCAGAGACGCCATTCAATTTCTTCGCAGCTTGGGTTGTCAGGTCATTCCCGCCGGCCACTGGCCACTGGCCACTGGCCACTCTTCCCTCCCCTCCGGCCTGGTTTGCTGCGGCAGACCCATGATTTCCAACGGTATGCTTGCCCGTGCCGTGGAAAATGCGCGGATCAACGTGGAGAAGCTTTATCCCTGGGCGGCCTCAGGAAAGCCGATCATTGCTTGCGAACCAAGCTGCATTTTGACTATCAAGGATGATTATCCCGCTCTACTGCGTGGCGAAGAGCGCAAGAAAGCGGAAACCGTGGCGGCCATGTGCCGGACCTTTGAAGAATACGCCGAATTGGTTTGCCGCGATCCGCTCAGGGAGCCAGGACAAGCACCGGCTCCCAATTTTTCCAACGCACCAAAGAAAATCCTCGTTCAAGGCCATTGCCATCAGCGCTCGCTTGTCGGCATGGACCCCCTGATGAGTCTGTTGCGCCGCATCCCCGGCACCGAAGTCATCGACCTGGATTCCGGCTGCTGCGGCATGGCCGGCTCCTTCGGCTACGAGAAGGAGCATTACGAAATATCGCGGCTGGTGGGGGAACAGCGGCTATTCCCGGCCATTCGCCAGGCCGATGCCGATACGATCATCGTGGCACCTGGGTTTTCTTGCCGGATGCAGATTCAGCACTTCACGGGGCTAACAGCCTTGCACCCGGCACAGGTGTTGTGGTCGCTGCGGAAACCAACTGGCTGATCATTTTCCAAGCTCATTGCCGCCTTGTGGACCCCACCCCGAATTGATATAAAACTCAATGAAAGAAGGGTCAGGGTCCATGGCCATGTTGCGTGTTATCTGGGACTTGGACGAAGATCCTGACGGCAACGTGCAACACGTCGCGGAACATGGAGTGACCCCCGAAGAGGTGGAAGAAGTGCTTGATCAGAACCTCGGGCGTAAACCCGCCAAAAGCCGGTCGAGCGGGTTACCCACCGCATTTGGCTGGACCATAACGGGAAAGCATCTTGCCGTCGTTTACGAAGTGGTCGATGAAGACCCATTAACGGTCCGGCCTGTCACCGCCTATGACGCCCCGCCACCGCGAAGGAGGAAAAAATCATGACCATGCAGCGTGTCCGGGCCAAGGGGCTTTTGAGTGCTGACCAACGCGCTCGTAACAAGGCCATTCACGAGTTTGTCAAGCGTGAGCGGCCCGGCCCCGACGAATTAACGGCCGCAGGCAATTATGAGGAAACCTTGCCGTTTGAGGCCTACATGGACTTCCGAAACCTGATCCACTTGCTCAAAACCGAGCGTGAGCGACAGGGCCTGACCTTGGCGGAGTTGTCCGCCGCCACCGGCATGGATGCGGCGGTGCTCAGCCGCTTGGAGACCGGTCGGGGGGCAAACCCAACGATTGATACCCTAATCCGCTATGCGACGGCCCTTGGCCAGCGCCTCCAGTGGGACTTCGGCCCCTGGGGGAATTCTGGCCGCAAGGCACGAAGTGCCGGCAAGGCCAGGGGGCGCCGGAAAGGCGCCAATGCCCGAAAAGAGAAATTACATCTCTGAGAATCCTTAAGGATTAGTTTTTGCAGGAGAGCAAAGGAATTCCTCTTGAGTTGGGACGAGAATTACAAAATCGCCCACAATTATCCAAACAACAGATCAGTTCTCCCCACAATCGGTTTTCAACACGATTTTTTTCTTTGTCATAAGGAACTTCGAATAACCCATAATTTTTTTCATTGGGTCCTCGGATTCAATTCCCTTAAGAAATTTCCTTTCATATGAAATCGGACGAAGTTCCTTGGACATCTCAAAATAAACGTCGGAAATCTTATCCTTCTGTCTTGGTTCTGTCTTTGTGAAGGCATAGGTTTTGTTTTTTTCTGCGTCGGTGATCAGGGCAACAATCGGCTGGGTCTGGCCCCACAAGAGTTTAGCCTTTTTTTCTTTGGCAGCAGGATCAAAGAAGTGAAGTTCTCCCTTCATATTTACAAAATAAAATTGTCGCGTATCGGCAAAAACAACGAATTGGCCCATCTTTGGGAATGGAAATCGCAGGAAGGGTGGGAATACCCGGTCCCATTTCGTGAAGTCATTTTTCGGCAATCCTTCTTTCGGCATCACCAAGTCCCACCGCTCGTCCTTCCATTTTATTCTCTCCTCTCCCTTTATTTTCTCCTCTCCCTTTGCGGATTTAACGATCTGGCCGTTCCAGACGATGCATTCTCCTTCAAATACAAAAAAAACCAAATTTTGTTTGCTGCTAACGGGCAAGATATCATAGTTCGATTCCGTTAATTCCTTCGTGGGTTTCGCTATCAGACCCATCCAGTTTATTTCTTTACTCCCAAAAAAATCCACCGGGGCAAGAGGCCAGCCATAGGCCTGAATTTCTTTGAGCTCTTCCAAAGGAATTCTTTCGAATTTGTTTCAAATACCAATCCCCCGTGTGCCCCAAAAACAATCAAATGCAATCCTCCATTGAAATGTACGCTTAATACTACAGCGCTATATCAGCTGGCGTCAGCTGACTTGAATTTCATATAACCTCCTTGAACACAAGGAGGTGCAGCATGATGCCGGAACAATTGAT
>WNFJ01166397.1_pt1 | contig 12406 bp, 17 predicted proteins | sample 5400461 | NCBI WGS metagenome assembly WNFJ01 (sample SAMN13153349, study PRJNA577476) | soil metagenome | isolation source: 115 cm saprolite on Douglas fir-dominated hillslope | place: USA:California | collected 2013-09-17
CGCACCGGAGACGACACGCGGCGCAAGTTTACCGGGGTGGGGCTTAGAGACTGGCCGCTCGACAACTACCGGCCATTGCCGTTCTGGAAAAACTCGCAGGTCATCGAAGACGAGAAGGCGGGCTACGAATACTTCGCGATCACGTTCAAGGAGAGCCTGCACACCTTTGCCGACACGATGGTGATGCCATGGCTCACCGAAGTGAGCGAGAAGGATGCCATCCACGGCGGCGTGCTGATCAACTCTCTCACCGCCAAGAAACTGGGATTGAAATCCGGCGACCGCATCCGTCTGACTTCTCCGGCGGGAAGTATCGAGGGACATGCGCAAGTGATCGAAGGCATTCATCCGCAGGTTGTAGGAGTCAGCAACACCCTGACGCGGTGCGTCGTAACCAACGACCGGGCGAAGGAACGCGGTACGCACTTCAACCGGCTGCTGACGGGATCGATGCGCTATACCGACAGCGCCACGGGTGGATTGGAATCGACGGCGCGGGTGCGAGTGGAACGGGTTCGAGCCTAGGAGGCGGGGTGGCGAGCGCAAATATTGCGGCACTGGGAACGACGCGCAAGATGCTAGGGTTCAGCCGGCGGACCGTGGCAGTGGAATTTGAGAATGCCACGATCGCCGATCTCCTGCGGCAGTTGCCTCCCTTGGACGGGCGGTCCCTGTATGACAACCTGGTGTGCGACGGCAAGTTGCGCGGCGATTTCGCGGTGGTGGTAGATGGTCTGAGCCTGAAATCAGATCAATTGAACAGGCGGCTTCAGGGAGGCGAGGAGATCGTCACCATGGCGATCTTGCGCCACTTGCATGGAGGCTGAGCGGAGCGCACATGGCTAGATACGGAATGGTGATTGACCTGAAGCGATGCATCGGCTGCAACGCGTGCACCCTGGCCTGCAAGCAGGAAAACGGTACACCCGAAGGCGTGCACTTTGCCCGGGTCGTGACGCGCGAAGTGGGAACTTATCCCGCAACCAAGCGAACCTTCCTGCCCGTGCTCTGCAATCACTGCTCTGACGCGCCTTGTGCGGAAGCCTGTCCCACGGGCGCCACCTACATCCGACCGGACGGCATCGTGCTGGTGGATAAGGAAAAGTGCATCGGCTGCCGCGCCTGCAACGTGGCTTGTCCGTACATGAACCGTCACTACGTCGCGAAGGGCATGCTCAAGCACGGCTATGGCACCGATGGTTTAACGCCGTATGAAGCGATCAAGTTCATGGACTTTGAAGAAGGCACCAATATCAAGTGCGCGCTGTGCGCACCTCGCGTGGACCAGGGTCTGGAACCAGCGTGCGTCATAACTTGCCCAACGGATGCCCGCATCTTTGGCGATGTGGAGGATTCCAACGGCAAGCTGCAGCGCCTGATCAAAGATCGAAAGGGCTGGACCTTGTCGCCCGAGTACAACACCAAGCCTAACGTGTTCTACCTGGACGAATAGTGAGCTCCAGTGCGGGAAACGAGGGGGAGAAAGTGACGACGCAAAGTGTTGGAATTGCGAACCACCGTTTCGCATTCGGGTACTACCGCCAAACCTTCTGGAACTGGCTGATCGGCGTCGCTTTTTTCCTCGGCGGCCTGGGCGCCGGATTGTTTGTCCTGGCGTTGCTGACCGATCACACGGCCGGGATGCTGGCCGGGTACCTGATCGTTGTCGTCGGCAAGAACACCGCGCACATGCTTTTTCTCGGTCGGCCGGAGCGTTTCTGGCGGGCCGCGATGCGTCCCGACCGCTCCTGGATCGCGCGTGGAATCTGGGCCATGGGATTCTTCGCGGTGAGTGGCCTAATTCTGCTCTTACCACGTGTTCTGGGGCCAGCGTGGCGCCTGTCCGACTGGCTGAACGGCGCGGCCGCGGCGGTCGCCATTCTGTCGGCAATCATAATCATGTTCTACGATGGGTTCGTCATGAACTCTTCCCCGGGAGTTGCGTTCTGGCGGACGCGCCTACTCCCGCTGCTGCTCCTAATGTATGCGACCCTGGGTGGAAGCACGTTGTCGCTGACGATTCGCGAACTCCGGGGAGAGGTAACTCCAAGCTTTCTTCCCAACCTCGAACACGGGTTGCTGGTTGTGAATTTTGTATTGCTCGCAGCCTATCTGGCGCGCATGAACCGCTCGTTACCCGCCGCGCGCGAGACGCTGCGCCAGTGGTTGAGCGGGCCGTATACGCGCGCGTTCTTTGGACTGGTTCTGCTGGTCGGACTGTTGGCCACTCTGCTGCTCTCGGTGGTTCAGAATCACGTGCACGCGAGCGGGCTGGTGTTACTCATTGCCGCCTGTGAACTGACCGGCGATTTCACTCTGATGATGCTGCTGCTGAGATCCGGTTTGTTTCCGGTTCAGACTGCGGCCGCATACAGCGAACGTGGGATTTGACGCCTCGTATTCGAGTCGGGAACGATACAAGATTTTCGGCGGCTTATTTGGTTAAGCTGGACATCTCCGAGAGAACTGTCCGTCACTCGCTCACCCACCCGGAGTCATTTCTCTAATTCCGCAGGCCAGTTCGTGACCAACTGGAGCGGCACCTGGACTTCTTCCTCGGAGTGGTTCACCAGCAGACGCTTTCCATCGGAGGAGACGGGTGTTTGTCGGCCGACCAGAAATAACGTCTGCGAGCCCCGGCTTCCGAAAGCCGCCTTACAGTACAATGATTCGCCGTGCGAAACAAAGGAAGCGTCTGATGCGATTCTATAGACCGCGAAGAGATCGCCCGGCGGCTTACCTACGATGTGTGCATTCCGATCGTGCGCTAGGCGATGATCGCGATCTCGAAGGGCGAAACAAAAAACACAATTTCCCCACAGTAAAACAGACAGGGGTGTCGGTTAGTCGGCACAAGAGTGATATAAGCAGTGTATATTCAGCAGTATAGAAGGAATGCCCGGATGGCGAAACTGGCAGACGCACGGGACTTAAAATCCCGGGTCCCTAACCGGACGTGACGGTTCGATTCCGTCTCCGGGCACCACTCAACTCGAATCGCATGAATCACTTAGTTATTCCGATAACACTTATTGACCGTCTCCGGGAAAGAATCCACATCACTTAAGCCCACTCCGCTCACTTTCCAAGGCATGCTTTGCTTCCACATGCCCCGCTCGGCGGATCAAAACTGTAAACTATCTCCCCAGTCTGTTTTGTAAAGTATGCGCCCGGTCTGTGCCCAAACTTACCGTATCGCTAAAGCGATACCCTGATACGAAGCTGAGTTCTTCCGCGTCTTGTGAAAGCCGCACGTAGGGCGTGTAATTTCTGGTTTTCAAATTACCATGTTGCAAAATTAACAATTCTCCCATGCCCGATTCCGCCGAACAGCTCCAGCGCCTCTACCTTGCGGGATTCCAACTGCAGACCTTTGAACGCTTTCCCAAGTGCATTGGCGTGATGCGCGACCACTGCATCGCCTTGCTCGTACCGGGTGTGGACGGCCTGCAAGTTCTGGGCACGCCGGGCTGGCGCATGGGCGAAGTGATGGGCGTGCTCACCGAAAGGGAAGGTCGGAAAGTCTTTCAGGCGAAGGGAGAAATCGTGGAGGCCACACCGGAGCGGCTGGCCGTACTCCAGAAGTTCCGCCAGGAGCTTACGGAATTGATGCGCGGGGCGTGATGCCGAGTTCCTCGTGCTGCATCACTGTCTGATTGTGATGCATTCCATCGAATATTGACATCTTACCATTTGTTGTGACATCATTTTGACATGCGGACAACGCTCAGCCTCGATGATGATGTTTTTCAAGTCGTGAAGAGCTACGCCGAACAGCGGGCGCTTGGGATGGGGAAAGCGCTCTCGGAACTGGTGCGTCGCGGTCTCAGCGCGCCTCCGAAGACGCGAGTCGTTAACGGCCTGGTGGTCTTTGACGTTCCCGAAGACAGTGAGCCGGTTACATCCGAGCAAGTGAAGCGGCTGGAGGCGGAGGAGCGGTGAGCTGCTTCCTGCTGGATGTCAACGTGCTGATTGCGCTCCTCTGGCCTCCGCATGAGGCTCATGCTCGCGCGCAGCGCTGGTTCGCGCACAATGCCCATCAAGGGTGGGCCACGTGCGCCATGACGCAGGCCGGCTTTGTTCGGATCGTCTCGAATCCGATGTTTTCACAGTGGGCGGTTTCCCCTCGGGACGCGCTGGAGGTGCTGAGTGGTAGTCTTCAGCATCCGGCGCATCGCTTCTGGACTGAAGATATTGAAGTGACCGAAGCCCTCGCTCACTTTGGGCGGCGGCTGCTCGGCCACCAGCAAGTCACCGACGCCTACTTACTCGGATTCGCGATCCACAAGAAGGGAAGGCTCGTTACACTCGACACCAGTCTTTCGTCTCTGCTTCCCGAACAGAGTGCGGCAAGGGCGCGGATCGTACTGCTCTAAGCCCGCTGTGCTTAAGGAGATGCGGGTCCGGCGAAGAGTTGTCTTGACAGCCGACTGTTATTTCTGTAAGTTCTGTAATGAGAGAAATATGCCACACTTGAGCCCAGCCAAGAAGCAGTTCGTTCTCCACTGGGGAGAGATGGGAACGCGCTGGGGAATCAACCGCACGGTGGCCCAAGTCCACGCGCTGCTGCATGTCTCAGCGACGCCTCTTACAGCGGAGGAAATTGCCGGCACCCTGCGTGTTGCCCGCTCCAACGTGAGCACCAGCATTCGCGAACTGCAGGGCTGGGGCTTGGTTCGGCCCGTGCATATTCTGGGTGACCGGCGGCAGCATTTTGAGTCTGTCAAGGACGTCTGGGAAATGTTCCGCATCATCATTGACCAGCGAAAGCGCCGCGAGATTGATCCGACTTTGGAGGTGCTACGGCAATGCATTTCGGAACTGGACAATGGCGATACAAGGGACGATTACACCAAGGAGCGATTGCGGGAAATCTATGAGTTCTTCGCCGACGTAGAGACGCTGTATACGGACATCAGGCAGTTTCCGGTCTCGACGATCCGGGGAATCGTGAAGGCCCGTGGCGCTGTTCGCAAACTCTTGTCGATGAAGGGGCGCCGCTGAGGATATTTTTTTGTTTCAGAAGTTCAGTTGTGTCAGAAACTATCTGACAGTAATGTCAGGGAGGCCGTATGGATTCCGAAAGGGAAGGCGGCGGTTCGGGTGATGCGACGAGTGTGGTGACCGGAGCATTCGGGCTCAGCGGCCAGCAAATCGCGAAGCGATTGCTCCTCCACGGTGAGAAGGTGCGAACGCTGACGAATCATCCGCAGTCAAGTCGAAGTCTCTCCGCTTGCCTTTACCGATACTGAACCGCTGATCGAATCGATGAGGGGCGCGAGTGTTCTTTACAACACCTATTGGGTACGGTTCTCCTACGGCGGCCTTTGCCACGAATGCGCGGTGCGCAACACAAGAACTCTGATCCGAGCTGCCGAGGCGGCGGGAGTGAAGAGAATCGTTCACGTCAGCGTTACAAATCCATCGATTGATTCTCCACTGCCGTATTTCAAAGGGAAGGCCGAATTGGAGCAGGCGATTCAAGCATCCTCGTTGTCTTATGCAATTCTGCGGCCGGCGGTGCTGTTTGGAGAGGGCGACATTCTCATCAATAACATTGCCTTCATGTTGAGGCGGTTCCCGTTGTTCGCCATCCCAGGAAGCGGTGAGTACCATGTTCAACCCATCTTTGTTGACGATCTAGCAGAACTGGCGGTCGAGAGCGGACAGCGGTCGGACAGCTACACCTTGGATGCGGTGGGGCCGGAGACTTACAGGTACACAGAATTGGTAGAGATGATCAGGAGCGCCATCGGGAGCAAGTCGTTGTTGGTTCATTTGCCGCCGGGTCTTGTTCGGCTTGCTTCCGGAGTTCTGGGAGCGATCCTGAAGGACTTTGTTCTGACGCAAGAGGAAATCAAGGGACTTATGGCTGACCTCCTGGTCTCCCATGGGCCGCCGACCGGGCGCACGAGTTTGGAGGACTGGATCGAGGCGCATGCCGAGTCGATCGGGAAGACCTACGCATCGGAACTTGCGCGGCATTATGAGTTCGGGGGAACAGGGAACTAGATTCCTATCTACCAATTCCCATCTGTTCTTTCATCCAGATCAGTATGGCCGGAACAACTTCCTCGCTAAACTTGCCGTCGATGGTGAAGCCGTGCGTCATGCCGTCAATCTGGAGATAGCGCGCGTGTCCGGGATGGGCTTGGTTCACGATTTGCGCGATGGCTTCGCTATCGGCGCTGCTCATGATGGTGTCGGCGGTGCCATGAATGACGAGTACGGGCTCATTGACCTTCTGCCAGGTTTCGCCGAGATTCAGGGCTTGCAACTGTTGATAGAAGGCTGCTGGGCGACCGTACTGGCCGTCCGGGGCGTCGTACCACAGGCTTTTCCATTCGGGATGCTGGGCGATGACTTGGCCGGGCGTCATTCCTTTCATGAAGTAGAGAGTGTAGAACTCGACAAAGGCCTTGACTGCGGTGTTAACGTCGGCCGGCGATTTGCCAGCTTCTGTCAGGCGGCGGCGTTCTAGTTCCAGCATGTGTTCGTACCAGGTGCGACCCCACGAACTTGCAGCGATGTATCCGCGCACCGGATGCTGACGGGGAACTAGAGCCGCGGTGCCTCCGCCGTTACTCAGGCCGACCACAAGGATACTTGTTGGGTCGATAAAGTCATACTTGAGCATTTCGTCAAAAGCTGATTGATAGCCTGAGAGTTCGGCTGCGAAATCGGCTCGGCTGCAGTCTCCCTGGCTCTCGCCCACGCCGGGTTTATCCATGCGGACAGTTGCGTAACCGGATTGTTCGATCAGGCGGCGTAATAGAATGCCGAAGCCGTCCCTGGTCTCGGCGTCTGGATATTCCATGCTGTCGCAGCTCAGCCAGCCGACAAAGAAGATGGCGGGAACCTTGCCGGTGGCGTTGTTCGGCCGGGTGACGAAAATTCGCAGGCGTTCGCCGTGGCTGTCTTCGGCCCATCCGTGGAGGGCCTGCGCATTCTGAAAGTGCTCACGTTTGGGCTCGGGTCGGGTTGATTGGCCGAGCAGAAAAGGATGGATGGCAGCGGCCATCAGGAGAAGAGCGGGGACGTTGTTCAGGATCATGACTGAGCAGAGGGTTCGATGGGATAGACGTCAAGGCAAGCCTTGGGTGATCAGGACTAGCTAGCGGTTCGTTACATTGACATAATACCTGTTATCGGACATTGCTGATATGGCCGGTTGCTTAGGCGACCTCAAGTACGTAGACCGCCCAGGGTGCAATCTCTACCTCGCTGACCCAACGGTAGGGCTCGTCTTCCCTCCCCAACGGCTCGTATTTAGTAGCTGGGCATCTTCGAAAACATCGTGGTACCCCTCATCGGTCCACAGGATGTCCTCGACAGGGCGTGGATCAGCGTGATCCGTCACAATGATCCGCACTTTGTCCCCGGACTTCGCTGTCTGGTTCTCGGGAAAGTCTTTCGTCGAAAACGACGCCCACTCGCGGGTGTAAATCTCCGGTCTGGAGACGATCATCACAAGCTTTCCGTCCAGGTTGAGAAGGCGGCCCAGATCCCGTAGGATGCGCGCCTTGTTGTCCCGGCCCACGATGTTGTCGAACGTGAAGGCGGCCAGCGCCAGATCATAAGACCTGGATTGCAGAGAGCGTAAGTCGTCGCCCGGAACGTCGTTACTTTCAATCAGGCGGTAGTTGCCGGAGGGGTCCAATTCCCGTGCCTTGCGGATCATTTCCTCGGCGACATCAACTCCCGTAACCTCGAAGCCGAGTTGGCGCAGGGACCGCGTTGACCGTCCTGTGCAGCAACCGAAGTCGACACTTCTGCGGCCGCGCACATGCTCACCGAGAATGGCGGGCAAGTCCCGATACGCAAGGTGGTAAGTGTTCTTGAACTCTAAGGTGGCGTAGGCGTCGGCGCGGGTGCCGTCTTCATAGCAGTTGGCGAAGGTCACGGAGAGAGTATACCGTTCTCCGCACTCTGCGTCAGTGACCTGCGCTCGGGCTCTCCGCCGGACGAGCGATACCCCCGCCGCTCCACCGTATTACGCGGAAAACACGATTCCCGGATGGAAAAGCGTCCCGGCAATTCGGGTGGCGATGGCGATCAGGTCGCGTTGGCCGTAGAAGACCTTTACTTGGGGGGCACGAGACATTTCCGGCAGGTTCACGGCGCGGCCGCTGCGGATGAGGGCAGCGCTCTCTTCATTGGCGGTGACGCTGGGCAACTGCGGCACCAGCTTTCTGGGATGGACCAACAAAGACTCCGCGCTTCCCTGCTGCATGGCGGTTTCCAGCTCTTGCAGCGTGTGGGCATCTTCGATGGTGAACTCGGCCACGGCGGTGCGTCGCAGGCTGGCGAGATGAGCGCCGCAGCCGAGCTTACGGCCCATCTCATGAGCCACCGATCTTATGTAGGTGCCCGAGGCCACGCGCGCGCGGAACGTGGCTTGATCGGCGGTGGTGTCCAGAATCTCGAATTCCTTGATTTCCACTTGTACCGGCTGGAGCGTCACTTCCTTCTTCTTGCGGGCCAGTTTGTAGGCTGGGACTCCGGCAATCTTCTTGGCGGAAAACGGCGGCGGTATCTGCTCGATGATGCCTTGGAACTGGGGTGCCAGGGCGCGCACTTCGTCGCAATTTATGTGCACGTCTTGCCGCGGCGTGGTGGGCTCGCCATCGGCGTCGTAGGTGTCAGTGGCGTAGCCGAAGCGAATCGCGCCTTCGTAGGTCTTCTCGGAATGAACATAGAACTGCGCCAGGCGCGTGAGGTTGCCGAGGAGGATCGGCAGGACACCGGTGGCCGCGGGATCGAGGGTTCCGAGATGACCGACCGCGCGCTGACCGAAAATTCGTCGCACGCGATTGACCACGTCGTGCGAGGTGGGGCCGGGCGGTTTATCGATGATGACGACACCATTCATAAGAATTTGTAATCTGGTAATTTGTAATTGGTAATCTAAAAGCAACACCGTGGACCTGATGCGGCGACGATTCGGTTTCAAATTACCAATTACAAATTACCAAATTGCCAATTAAATGATTCCTCTTCGCGACGATCAGCCTACGTTCTCCACGCCGTTCGTCAACTATTTTCTGATTGTGCTGAACGTGCTGGTCTTCCTGTGGGAGCTCTCGGTCGGGATGCAGGGCCATCGGGCGCTGAATGCATTCATGATTGAGTTTGGCGTGGTTCCTCACCACACGCTGGCGGTGCTCACCGGACACTCCTACGATCCGACGGCTACGGCCATTGTGCCCTTGTTTACGTCGATGTTTCTGCACGCTTCATTCTTACACGTGGCTGGAAACATGCTCTTCCTCTGGATCTTCGGCGACAACATTGAAGACTACATCGGACACTTCTCCTATCTGGTGTTCTATTTGATGAGCGGAGTGGTGGCCAGCGCCACGCACATTCTGTTGAACCAGGGCTCGCGCGTACCCAGTGTGGGCGCGAGCGGCGCGATTGCGGGGGTACTGGGCGCGTATTTTATTTTGTATCCGCGGGCGCGGGTGCTGATCTGGTTTCCGCCGATCTTTTTCTTTCACGTTCCGGCCTGGCTGATGCTCGGTTACTGGTTCGTCGGGAATTTCCTGAGCGGCTTTGCTACCGCGATCGCCGAGACCAGCCAGACTTCGGGAGGGATTGCTTTCTGGGCACACGTTGGAGGCTTTGTTGCGGGTGTGATCATGATTAACCTGTTTCGCGAGCGACCTCACCGGTATCGGTATGGGACGTGGTAGATGGCCGTCGTTGGTCGATGGTCGTCAGTCGGTTGCGAACAACAACCCTTTGATTGGATTCTCAATCAACCTTCGGCGTGGCCACAACACCTTCTGTAGAGACGGGGCTTGCCCCGTCTCACGCTGCGGACGGGGACGCGGCAAGCCGCGTCTCTGCACGAGTTTCTTTCGCATCCCGCTACAGCGCGCCGCTTGAGGGCATCACTACGACCTTTTCTACGGTCGTGTTTTCGGGCAAGAGCAGCGGGCTGACTACCGCGCGGGCTACGGTTTCGGCAGAGATCATTTTTCGCCTTGGCGCTTTTGGCCACAGCGTCTTCCAGAGCGCCGTATCGGTCGCGCCGGGCATGAGGGCGATCACGCGAATCCCCTTCGGCCTCAACTCTTCGCGCAATGTGTTAGTGAATCCTAGCGCGCCATGCTTCGACGCGTTGTAGGCTGCCGACCCCGGGAAGACACGCTCGGCGGCGATGGAGAGATTGTTCACGATCGTGCTGCCGCGCTTCATCACGGCCAGCGCCGCCTGGGTCATGAGGAACAGGCCGCTGAGATTGGTGTCGATTACTTCCATCCAGGTGGGATAGGGCAACTCTCCGACGGTTAGGTTGGGATGTGCGATGCCAGCGTTGTTGATGAGGATATCGAGGGGCTGGCGCAATCCGCGGACGAGGGCGAAGAGGTAGTCGACCGAGTCGGGGCTGCGGACGTCGCAGGACTGCGCCAGCACATGCAAGTGCAGCTTCGCTGGCTGGAGCTTCTCTAGTTCCTGGCGCGCCTTGGCCAAAGCGCGGTGGTCGCGGGCGGTGATGACCAGATTGCAGCCTTCGCGCGCCAGGGCGCGGGCTACGGCAAGGCCGATGCCGCGATTGGCACCGGTGATGAGGGCAAGGCGGCCGGCAAGCGTTGGTTCGCGCGATGTGGGTTTGCGTTTCGGCATGCGGCAGTTGTCAGCTTATGCCAACCGCCGCGATCTTTCGAGCGGGGAGTCTTCAATTCGGCAATAGCGCTAGGACTCATACAGGATTGCTGCGACTGCCGGCGGGTGCCGAGCTTCGCTCGGCTTGGACGGCCGAGGGCGCCTGTCTCTACGCGAGCATTGGATCACACGCCATTGGTTCGCTGGCGGATCAGGGACAGGAATTCGGTTCTTGTTTCCTCTTCGTTGCGGAAGCAGCCGAGCATGGACGACGTTACCGCCGCAGAATGTTGTTTCTCGACTCCGCGCATCATCATGCACAGATGCCGGGCTTCGATGACCACGCCGACGCCCTGCGGCTCGATGGTGTTCTGGATCGCCTCGGCGATTTGCGTGGTCAGGCGCTCCTGAATCTGCAAGCGGCGCGAAAACATTTCGACCAGGCGCGGGATTTTGCTCAGGCCGATCACTTTCCCGTTGGGGATGTAAGCCACGTGCACCTTGCCAAAAAACGGCAGCAGGTGGTGCTCGCACAGGCTGAACATTTCGATATCTTTCACGATCACCATTTCGTCGTAGGTGACGGTGAACAGCGCTTTGCGCAAGAGCGCTTCGGGATCGTCCTGGTAGCCCTTGACGAGAAATTGCATGGCTTTTTCGACGCGCGCCGGGGTGCGCACAAGGCCTTCGCGATCGGGATCTTCGCCGAGGCGGACGAGCATTTCGCGGACCAGTTCTTCGTAGCTGGCGCTGGTCAGGGTGTGTGGTTCCGTCGTCGATTTCATAGGTTCTTGGTTGTTGGTCGTTAGTCGTTAGTCGATGGTCGTTCGTCGTTTGCAAACTCAGTCCGTCAACGACTAACGACCAGCGACTAACGACTATCCTCTCCCGCATACTCAAACGAATTCATCATTGTCTCTTCAATTCGTACCTTTTCTAGATGAGCCTTGAGGAAGCCTCGCTTCACAATTTCGTAGATCGCGATACACAGATTTTCCGTAGTCGGAACCTGCTTCCCGAATTCTGCAAGCAGGTTCAGATTCTGGTGGTCGTAGCGTTCGAGAATCGCGTTGTGCACGAAGCTATCCAGATCGGCCAGATTGCACACCATTCCAGTCTGGTCATCGACCCGCCCGCTGACGGTGACTTCGACCATGTAGTTGTGCCCATGTCCGTAGGGATTATTGCACTTGCCGTAGGTCACGCGGTTTTCTTCCGCCGACATCTCGTCGCTATGCAGCGTCAGGTGCGCTTTCATGCTTGTCGTCTTCATGTATGGCGCTGTTTTCGTAGCGCTATCAGCGCTTTGGTCTCGATTTCGCGGATACGTTCGCGGGTTACTCCGAACGACTCCTCGTCGTGGAAATCCTCGCCATAGAAATCAACGAACAGGTCGGGCGTTTCGTAGACGCGGACGCGATGCAACTGGGTGGCGGTGAGTTTTGGCGCGAGGCGCTGCCAGATGGCAATGGCGAGGTTCTCGGTCGTCGGGATTTTGGTGAAGAACTCGGGGACTTCTTTGTTCAGGAAGCGATGGTCGAGCGCGTCGAGCACTTCCCTGTTCATGACGTCCTTCAATTGTTTCAGGTCGACTACAAATCCCGATTTCGGATCAACGGCTCCTTTCACGGTGACTTCGAGAGTGTAGTTGTGGCCGTGTCCATTGGGGTTGTTGCACTTGCCGAAGATACGCTGGTTCTGTTCCGGAGTGAATTCCGGGTTGTGGTAGAAGTGCGATGCGGAAAATTCCGCTTTGCGTGTTAGATAGACCATAAAATCAGTTCTCAGCTTTCAG
>WNFJ01001847.1_pt1 | contig 12404 bp, 6 predicted proteins | sample 5400461 | NCBI WGS metagenome assembly WNFJ01 (sample SAMN13153349, study PRJNA577476) | soil metagenome | isolation source: 115 cm saprolite on Douglas fir-dominated hillslope | place: USA:California | collected 2013-09-17
CTGGTGTTTGGCGTGATCGGCGGAGTCTTCGCGCTGCTGATCCGCCTGGTATCGGTCTATGCGACGAATGACCTGATGGGGAGCGTGTTTTCGAATTACGTCACCGTCGCACTGACCTTTCTGATCATCGGTGGCGCCGGTCGCAAGCTGGCCGCGTCGACCAAGAGCACCAGCGTTGCATTGCAGATGGGCGCGATCGCCGGAGGGATCAGCGAGCTCTTCCATACCCTGATCGCGGCGGAAATCCTTTCCTACCTGCCCGTGGGCCAGGCTGCCTTCAACCGTCTCAGCCCGCTGGCAAAGCGCCAGGCCTCGGATTCGGCCGCCCAGGTTCTCAACCTGAGCCTCGACCTGGCGCTGGCCGTGATCTTCGGGGCGCTGATCGGCTGGCTCGGCGCCTGGACGCTGCTGCGCTTCCGACCTCCGCGCGAACCGCAGGGCTGATGACCCGGTCGATGCCGGTGATGGCGGTCATGCTCGCTATCGCGGCCGCGACAAGCGGATGCGGCGGCTCGTCAGAGAGCAACGGAGGTGGCCTCAAGCCGACGCTCCGGGACTGCCGAGCGCTGACGTTTCCCTATCCGACCCCGGACGCGACCCTGACTCCGGCCGACAGCGGCAAGACGGTCCACGTCTCACTCGGCGGATTGGTCGAAGTCGACCTGCTCGGGTCGCCCACCCGCCGCTGGTCGCCCATCACGCAGACCGGCACAGCTGTCATCTCACTCAGCACGCAGGCCATGACGCCCACCGTCGGCACCAGTTTGGCCGAATTTTGCGCGGTCAGTAATGGCACGGCATCGCTGAGTGCTAGCGATGGCACAGTCCAGTGGACGGCCGCCATTGCCGTGCCTTAACTCCTTCTAATCCGGGCGATTGATTTCTGCGGGGGAAGCTGGTACAAGAATTCGTCAGATTTAGCCGAGCCTCTGGCGCATCGAATCAAGGCTCAGGAGGGCAAACATGAATCGACTCGGGCGCGTGCTCATACCCCTGGTTGCCTCGGGCGGACTCCTCGTCTACGTGTCGACGAGTGCCCTGGCGACGGCCGTCGCTCAGCGCAACGGAGCTGCGCATATCATGCACGTCAAGGACGCGAAACCCGGAAAGCCGGGTGGAGGCGGCATCCAGCTTGCGTCCCACAGTGGGCCCGTCGAGCACGCGGCCGCCGTCTACATCACCTACTGGGGCTGGACGAGCGACCCTTCGGGCGAGGCCCAGTACCAGCAAAACTTCTTCAGCGGCGTCGGCGGCAGCAACTGGATCAATTCGACCACGCAGTATTGCGACAACGTCCCGAGCGGAACGACCGACTGCACGAGCGTGGCGGGCGCGGTCTACACGGGGAACCCAGCAGGGCAGCTGAAGGGAACCTGGTCTGACAACACCAACCCATTGCCGTCGCGGATCACGCAGAGCGCGCTGGCCCAGGAAGCCGCCAGCTCGGCGGCGCACTTCGGCAACCTGACCGCCGCCTCCAACGCGAACGCGCAGTACATCATCTCGACACCGGCGGGCCATTCGACCCGTGGCTTCGGCACCCAGTTCTGTGCCTGGCACAGCTCGACCAGCTCGAGCTACGGTACGCTCGCCTATACCAACTTTCCTTACCAGACGGACGCCGGCGCGTCGTGCGGGCAGAACTTCGTCAACGGCGGCACCGCCGGCCTGCTGGATGGCGTCAGCATCGTCGGCGGCCACGAGTACGGCGAAACCGTGACCGATCCGTTCCCGAACAGCGGCTGGCTCGACGGCAGCGGCAGGGAGAACGGTGACAAGTGCGCCTGGATCTCGAGCGGCCAGGGCGCCGCGGCGAACATCACGCTGTCGACGGGCAGCTTCGCCGTCCAGTCGCTGTGGAGCAACAACTTCAACAACAACGCCGGCGGCTGCGTGATCGACTATGTGAGCGCGACCAACCAGTTCTAGACGCTTTTCGCTACCGCCACCGGGCCGCTCCGCGCAGGGCGGCCCTTTTCATCTTCACCGGGTGGATTTCGGGGATTGGCGGGTAAGATGGACGTGATCGCGCTAGACGGGGAGCCAGCGGTGCCCTGTACCCGCAATCCGCTTTAGCGGGGTCGAATTCCCCTTTGAGGGGTGCGCTGTCCGGAGCGGCGTTTCGTGCGACTGCGTTGATGGCTTGGTCCTGCGCGACCTGGTTCCGTGAACCCTGTCAGGTCCGGAAGGAAGCAGCAGTAAGCGGGGTGCCGGGGGCGCCGCAGCCCACCGGGCCTGAGTGGTCCGCGTTGCGTGCCCGGGCGGCGCTACAACGAGAAGGGGTGCGCGGTCAATAATCCGAGAACAATCGCGGCGAGACGGCGATCTGTGTGGCAGCATGAACGGGGTGACTTCGGTCGTTTTTGGGTCGACGAAAGCCGCGCTGATGGCCTTGATCGCGGTAGCGGCCGCGGGGACCGCTGACGTGGGTGAATTCCTGGCGACGCGGACCGCGATGTTCACTGACGCGCCGGGCCGTGCAGCCGGTTCGGTGGTTGGGCTGGCTCTGTGGGCGACGCTCCTGGCAGTGACGACGGCACGGTTTACACGAGGCGAGCGACCCGGGGCGCGCTCGGCGACGCTCGGGCTTGCGGGGCTGGTCGCCGTGGGCAACGTCGGTCTGGCAGCCGTCCACCTAAAGGCTGGGGTTGGTGGGTTTCGACCTGTCGTGGGAGGCGTTCTTGGAATCCTTGCGCTAATCCTCGCGCTCGTAAGCCGCGATCGGGGCGTTGGCCCCTTGAAGCCCTCTCTCTAACCCTCAGTCCGCTTTAGCGGGGTCGAAATTCCCCTTTGAGGGGACAACCCAGACGCCGACCGATGAGTTTTTCCGCGGTCGGGGTCTAAAGAGCATGTCCACATCACCGCGCCTCATCGCCAGGAGCCTTGACATGCCCGAGACAAAGAATGACCGGAGATGGCTGGCCTTATTGATCCTCTGCGCCGGCTTTCTGATGATCGTTCTCGACATGACCATCGTCAACGTGGCCCTTCCCTCGATCAAGAACGACCTCGGCTTCTCGCAGGCAAGCCTGGCGTGGGTCGTGAATGCCTACTTGATCGCCTACGCCGGTGTCTTACTCCTGGCCGGCCGGCTCGGTGACTTGCTTGGTCGCAAGCGGATCTTCCTGATCGGCCTCGTCGCCTTTACCGCCGCGTCGGTGCTGTGCGGCCTGTCGGTAAGCCAACCGATGCTGATCGCCGCACGGTTTCTCCAGGGAATCGGTGGGGCGGTGAGCTCCGCCGTCATCCTTGGGATGGTCGTGTCCATGTTCCCGGAGCCGGCAGAACGCGCCCGCGCGATCGGCATCTTCAGTTTCGTCGCCTCGGCGGGCGCCTCGATTGGCCTGCTGGCCGGTGGGATCATCACCCAGGCCGTCAGCTGGCACTGGATTTTCTTCGTCAACCTCCCGATCGGCGTGGTGATCGCCGTCCTGGCTTCGCGGATGCTCGAGGCGGACCGTGGCATCGGCCTTAATCAGGGAGCCGACAGCCTCGGCGCCTTCCTCGTCACGGCCGGGTTGATGCTGGGCGTGTTCGCCATCGTGCAATCGTCCGAGTATGGCCTGGTTTCTGCGCATACCCTCGGGTTTGGTGGTGTCGCCGTGATCCTACTGGTCGCCTTCGTCGTCCGCCAGGCGACGGCTCGCAACCCGCTCCTCCCACTGCGACTGTTTGCCTCGCGAAACCTCTCGGGGTCCAACGTGATCCAGGCCATCGGCGGCGTGGCAATGTTTGGCTTCTTCTTCATGGGCTCGCTGGACATGCAGCGCGTGCTCGGCTACGGCCCTCTGGCGATCGGCCTGGCGTTCCTGCCGGTTTCGGTCGGGATGGGCGCACTCTCGATTGGTGGTACTGCCCGGCTGATCATGCGATTCGGCGCCCGTAACGTGCTGCTGGCGGGGTTTGGGTTGATCAGCGTGGCGCTCGTGCTCGCTGCGCGCGGACCTGTGAGCGCTGACTATCTGCGGGACTGGTTTCCAGTGCTGGCACTGCTCGGAATCGGTGGGGGCCTTGCCTTCCCTTCGCTGGGAGTGGTGGCGATGGCCGGGGCGACGCCCAGCGATGCGGGGCTTGCCTCCGGCCTGCTGAACACGACCGGTCAGGTCGGCGCTGCACTCGGCCTGGCGGTGCTCGCCACGGTCGCGACGAACCGGACCAGTGAACTGACGGCACAGGGACAGAGTGTGGTTGCTGCCCTGAGCAGCGGCTACCACCTCGCCTGGGCAATCGGTGCCGCCCTCGCAATTGCGTCGATCTTGGTGGCCGCAACGGTGCTGAGGCGTGAAGCGGCGGCCAGCGAGAGCGTGCCTGATGATGAAGTCGAAGAGACCTGCGCCTAAGACCCCACCCTTCCCTCCCCCGCAAGCGGGGGAGGGAACTATTTCTCCCTCTCCTGGGGGACTATCCGACCCCGTTAGGTAGCGGCTCCCGATGCCTCCGATGAGCGGTGTGCTGATATCCATGCGCCCGCAGAATCGGTCCTAGCGCATTACAAAAGCAGGCCGTGCTGGACACATCAAGGCTTGCCCGGGAGGAAGAAATGTCGAGAGTCAAAAGCGTGTCGAGTCGGACCATTGGGTTCGTGGCGGCCGCCGTGCTGGCAGTGGTACTGGCTGCCTGCGGCACCACGGCCGCGAGCCCCGCGGCGAGCACGTCGTCATCATCGTTCAAGCTGCAGTCGGAGTTCGTCAAGCTGGTCCAGGACGTCGGGCCCTCCGTCGTCCTGATCGAGACCAGCGTTGGATTGGGGTCGGGCATCATCTACGATGCCCAGGGCGATATCGTCACCAACAATCATGTGGTCACCGGCTCTCAGTCCTTCCTGGTCGTGACCAGCAACGGCAAGCAGTATTCGGCCAGCCTGGTCGGCGCGTTTGCGCCAGATGACCTGGCCGTCGTTCGGATCCATGCCACCGGCCTTCACCCGGCGAAGTTCGCGAACTCCTCCACGCTGCAGGTTGGCGACATCGTGATGGCGATCGGGAATCCGCTCGGTCTCCAGTCAAGCGTCAGTGAGGGCATCGTCAGCGCCATGCGCACGGCGATCCCCGAGGGCAACGGCGTCACGCTTCCTAGCGCGATCCAAACCACGGCGGCAATCAACCCCGGCAACTCGGGAGGCGCCTTGATCAACCTCAATGAGCAGGTCGTCGGGATCCCAACCCTTGCCGCAACGGACCCACAACTGGGTGGCGGCTCAGCTCCAGGAATCGGCTTCGCCATCCCCTCGAACACGATTACGTTGATCGCCAAGCAACTCGTCACGAGTGGCGCGGTCACGAATTCAGGCCGGGCCGCCCTGGGCGCTCAGGTCGCGAACACCGGCGGGCATGGGGCTCTGGTCTCAACGGTCAAGATTGGAGGTCCCGCTGATCTGGCGGGGATCAAGAAAGGCGACACCATCACGGCGATCGGTGGGCAGTCCGTGACCGGCGCGCAGGCGGTAGCGGACGTACTCCTCACCCTCAAGCCGGGCGAGCAGGTGCCGGTCAACGTTCTTCACAGCGACGGTAGCAAGAGCACCGTGTCGGTGACCCTCACCGAGCTCCAGTGATCCATGTGGGTATCGCTAGCGTTGTCAGCGTCGGGTTGGCTCAGTCAGCAGGTGATGTGGAGGACGGCGTTCGTGTTCTTGGTTTGCCGGTTCAGCGCCTCGATGGCCTTCGATGTTGGCAGGCTCAGCAACTCGACCCCGCGGCGACCGGCCTCCCGCTTCACCTCGTCCATCACGGGGAGCGCACCTTGCGCTCCTGTCCCGATCACGAGCCGGCGGCATTTCCAGGGAATCTTCTCTTCGACAGACAGGGGTGTGTGACCGAAGGCGTCGCGGAAGGGCTTAGAGGCCTTCTTCCTCCGCTCGCGCACCTCGCCTCGATCAACCACGACATCTCGCTCGTAGGTGATCCCATCGATTCGGATCGAGCCAAACTCGAACGCTTCGAAGCGCATAAGGGCGGCTCCTCCAACGAGTTTAGTCCGTAGCCGGAACTCGTAATACCCCGGTTTCTTGACAGGGCTGGCGTCGATTGGAGACCATGGCCTCCGGGAAGGTTTGGGAAGGGGATGAGGGGTTTCGCGGTCACGGCGTTGGCGCTTGCCACCCTGGCCACAACTATCCCGGTGCCCGTCCCTGCCACGGCAGCCGAACCAAGCGCCACACGAACGTATTCGCATCTGGAGCCACCGCAGCGAGTGGAGGTCCGGAGCCTACCGCGCACTCCCGCGACGGGGCACCCGTCACGGCGCCGGCCTGAGCTTGCCCGGCCACCCGCGGCTCCAATTTCCGGGGGGTCTGGCGCCGCGACGCCGCCCTCCGCCAAGGTGGCGGCGCCGGCCCCCGGCAGCACTGCAGCAGCCGCCGGCGGGACTCCGGTGCCCGTCGCCGGGCTCACATTCGCGGGAATCAGCGCGGACCAGCAAAGCGCGGCCATTCCAGCAGACCTCGGAATCGAGCCTCCCAATCCGCAAATCGCGGCCGGTCCGTCGAGCCTGCTCGAGATGGTCAATTCGACCGGGGCCGTCTACAACAAGTCCGGCGCACTATTGACCGGCCCCTTTGACCTGAATTTCTTCTTCGGTGTGCCGTCGGGCTATACATTCTCTGACGCCAACCTTTTCTATGACTGGTCCGCCAGCCGGTTCTTCGCTCTTGGAATGGCATTCGACTCGCTGGGAAGCAGCCGGATCTACCTGGCGACCTCGCAATCCTCAGATCCCCGGGGCTCGTGGTGGGTCTACCAGGTCGCCGGCACCCCGGCATACCTCGTGATGGACCGGGCGAAAGTCAGCACGAGCAATGACAAGGTAATGGTCATGTGGGACGACTACGACTGCTCGTCTGTGCCCTGCCCGTTCCGTGCAGCTGAAGGACGCGTCATCGAGAAAACCCAGCTCGTGGCAGGAAGCGCCGGCCCAGCCACGATGCCGTATCTGGCCGCCGCGTCGGCGTCCGGACTCGTGCCCGCCATCGAGCTGTCCAGCGACGCGGCGATCTACCTGGCCTATGTCCTGACGACTGACGTACGGCTGGTGACGATCACCGGGACGCCCGGCGCGCGTAATGTCGTCGTGGCCGAACAGGGCTACACCGTTGCCGCCCTCGCGCCAGTCGATGCACCCGCTATCGCCCAGCCCGACGGTGGTCCGTTGCTCTATCCCGTTCGACGCCTTCAGTCGGCGGTGTGGCAGAACGGTGAAACCTGGGCGGTCCGGACGATCGGATGCCTGCCACAGGGCGAGACTGCAATGCGGGCTTGTATCAATGTCATCCACATTGCGCCCGGTGGTTTTGCCTGGTCAGGAAATCTTGGCGTCTCCGGGAGCTCGTTATTGGATCCAGCAATCTCGGTCGATTCGGCTGGTCGTGCGCTGATCCTGGCGAACCAGGTGGGAATTCATCAGTACCCTCGCACGGTCGCGATCCAGACTGCTCCGATTTACCAGACGGTCGCGCCATCGGCGGTGGTCCTTGCTCCCGGACTGGTCAGCTACGACTCGACCGCATGTCAGGGCGCCAGCATTTGGGCGGACTACTCGGGGATCGGCCGCGATCCGACCGACCCGACGGAGATCTGGGCCGTCGGCGAGTACATGCCCGTCGCCGGCAAACCGTGCAATTGGGGCACGGCCATCAGCGCGATGAGGTCGTCACCCCCACCGGTTCTCACGACGATCAACCCCACGGGCGGCCCCGCGGCCGGCGGAACGACCGCCGACCTGACCGGCAGTGGCTTCACGGGGACGACCGGCGTGACCTTCAACGGAATTCCAGGGAGCTTCACCGTCCTCTCCGATACGCATATCCAGGTCGTGACACCATCGCTGAGAGACACCGGAACGACAAGCTACAGCTACTGCGTGGTCGTCACGACACCGGGGGGCGCAACGTCAACCAATGTCTGCTCCGGCCCAACCTTCACGTACCAGATCCCGCCGCCGGTCGTCTCCGGCGTCAGTCCGACCAGCGGCTCTTCAGCAGGCGGCACGATCGTCACCGTTTCTGGAACCGGCTTCACCATGGCCAACGCGGTGTCGTTTGTACAGTCCGACGCGTTTGGGCCGGCGATCACCGTCCTGCCAGCCAATTTCATTTCGCGAACAGACACTGAGATCATGGTCGCGGCGCCGGGTTACGCCGCCGGCCCGGTTCACGTCGTGGTCTGGTCAATGGGGATAGCCAGCACGACGGGCGCCGCCGACCAGTTCACCTACGTCGCCCCATCCAGCCCAGCACCCGGGTCGTTCTGGCAGTTCGCCGGCGGGCTGGGGACCGGACCGGCAACCAACATCGGCCAGACGCCGGTCGCCGTGCTGGCGGTCGGGAGCCAGGTGTACATCACGGATTCTGGCTTCTCGCCGGCTATGACCCAGGCCATCCGCAGCTTCGACGCGTCGACGGCTAATGAATCGATCCTTGCCGGCGGCTTTGGGGGTTTCAAGGGCGACGGCGGGCCAGCCACGCAGGCCGGCTTCAGCACACCAGGAGCGATGGCCCGGGATTCAAGCGGCAACCTCTATGTCGTCGATGCCAATCGCGTGCGCAGGATCACTGCTGCAGGGGTCATCTCGACCTACGCCGGCACCGGGTTGTCGGGCCGCGGCGGCGATGGCGGGCCGGCGGTCAACGCCCAGCTCGCGCAACCGGGCGGCCTCGCGGTGGACGCGGCGGGGAACCTCTACATCGCCGACACCCTCAACGGCTCGATCCGAAAAGTCAGCGCCAGCACCGGCATCATTTCAACCCTGACGGCGAGCCTCACGAAACCCGAGGCGCTCGCCTTCGATGGCGCCGGCAATCTCTACGCCACGGACGTCGGGTACAACAACAACTTCATCTACCGGGTCGACTCCCCGGGCAACCCGACCCGCATCGCCGGCAACGGATTTTCCTCGTACTCCGGGGACGGCGGGCCGGCAACGGCGGCGGGGTTGACGCCCTGGGCGATTGCGTTCGACACGGCCGGCAACCTCTATGTCGCGGACAAGGACAACCATCGGATCCGGAAAATCGACACGAGCGCGCAGCGCATCATCACCACCGTCGCCGGGAATGGAATTGGCGGCTTTGCCGGCGACGGCAGCCCAGCAACCAGCGCGGAGATCAACTCCCCCTCGGGGGTGACGGTCGATGCCGCCAACGTGCTCTACATCGCCGACACGGCGAACTTCCGCGTTCGCAAGGTCGCCGCCGGGACCATCACGACCGTCGCTGGAACGGGGTTGGCCTGCGGATTCCAGAGCGACGGCGGTGCAGCAACCGCGGTCCAGCTGTGCGGCTCGGAGGGCGTGGCAACGGACGGCGCAGGCAACCTCTTTATCGCCGACTCCGGCGCGAACCGCATCCGAAAGGTGGCACCCAATGGCACGATCACGACGGTCGCGGGGACCGGCGTCGCCGGCTACTCGGGCGACTCGGGGCCGGCCACGTTGGCCCAGCTGTCCAAGCCGAAACGGGTCGCGTTCAGCGCCGGCAACCTCTATATCACCGATACCGGGAACCAGGCCATCCGCAAAGTCGACGGCACTGGCACGATCACAACGGTCGTCGCGCCGGGGACACTGAGCGCCCCCCAAGGCCTCGCAGTCGATGCCGCGGGGAATCTGTACATCGCCGATACCGGCAACAATCAGGTCCGTAAGCTCGCCGGCGGAGTCCTCACAGTCCTCGCCGGCACTGGCGTGGCCGGATCACTCGGCGACAGTGGTCCAGCCACCCAGGCGCAGCTCAACCATCCGACGGGGCTCGCCATCGACGGAGTGGGCCGACTCTATGTCGCCGATACCGTCAATGCCCTGGTTCGTCGAATCTCGTCGAACGGCCTGATCGACACGATCGCCGGAAAGGGTGGCCCCTACAGCGGCGACCAGGGGCCGGCCCTGACGGCTCGGCTCTATTACCCGTCCGATGTCGCCCTTCGGGCGAATGGCGATCTCGTGATCGCGGATCAGAGCGGCGTGCGCGAGGTGCTGCCGAGCGGGATCATCGACACCGTGGTCGGCGAGGGCAACCTTATCGCGGGCTTCGGCGAGCCGGCGTTGAGTGCGCAAGCCACCGACTCGTCGGCGGCGCTCGCGACTGACAGCGCCGGGAATCTCTTCCTCGGACATCCAACATCCAGCCGGGTGTTCCGGGAGGTTCCCCCGGTACCCGCAGGCGCTCCAATGATTGCCAGCCTGGTCGCGGACGTTGGAAGCGTCACGCTCTCCTGGCAACTTCCGTCGGATGGCGGCAGCCCGGTGACGAGCTTCACGATCACGCCGTACATCGGCACCGCTGCCCAGACCCCCACGGTCGTGACGGGAAGCTTCACGCCAAACGGCTTCGAGCTCCCGCCGCCGGTCACGGCGACGGTGAGCGGCCTCCGCCACGCGACCTACACCTTCCAGGTCGCGGCGACGACGCCGGCGGGGGTGGGAGCCGCCGCCACCAGCGGGGCCGTCACGATCCTGACGCCACCTGGGCCTCCGTCGGCTGTGCATGCGACCCCCGGACACCGCACCGCGACCGTTTCCTGGACACCACCTGCCGAAGATGGCGGCAGCCCGGTCACGGAATACACCGTGACGGCATCGCCAGGCGGCGTGCAGGCTGGAACCGAGGGCGGCACCACAACGACCGTCCGCGCCTTGACCGACGGTGTGACCTACACCTTCACCGTCCAGGCGATCAACGCGCAGGGGATCGGTGCTCCATCGGGTGCTTCCAACGCCGCGACGCCGTTTGATGGCGGCAGTTATCACTCGCTGCCACCGGCGCGCATCCTCGACACCCGTGATGGCACCGGCAGCACCGGAACCGGACCGGTGCCCCGGGCACCGATTGGCCCAGGGCAGAACCTCACGGTCCAGGTCACCGGCCAGGGGAGCGTACCGATGTCCGGCGTGTCCGCGGTCGTTGTTAATGCCACCGTCACCAATACGACCGCGGCGAGTTATCTCACGATCTATCCGACGGGACTGAGCAGGCCGGTGGTCTCCAGCCTGAACTGGGTAGCGGGACAGACCGTCCCAAACCTGGTGGAAGTAGCGGTCGGCCAGGGCGGCCAGTTGACGATTTTCAACCCGGGCGGCTCGGTCGACGTGATCTTCGACGTCCAGGGGTGGGTCGGCGTCACCGAGAATTCCCAGGGAGCCGACGGTCTCTACAATCCGCTCACGCCGTCGCGAATCCTCGACACCCGCACGGGTAACGGGACGAACGGGATCATCCAGCCGCTCGGTCCGGGGGCCGTCCTCACCCTACAGGTGGCGAACCGGGGCGGCGTTGATCCAGCGAGCATTTCGGCCGTAGTCCTCAACGTCACGGTCGCTGACCCGACCGCCGCGAGCTACCTGACGATCTATCCCTCCGATGCGGCACGGCCCCTGGCATCGAACCTGAACTTTGTGCCAGGGCAGACCGTTCCCAACCGGGTGATCGTCAAGCTGGGCGCGGACGGCGCGGTGAAGATCTTCAATTCCGCCGGCAGCGTCAACGTCATCGCCGACGTCGGCGGCTGGTTCACCGGGGCCGCCAGCACCAAGGGCGGTAGCCCCTTTGTGGCACTCGCGCCACGTAGGCTGGCCGATACCCGCTACGCCGCTCAGCCGCTTGGTCCCGGAGAGACCCGCCCGTTCCAAATCTCGGGCGCCAACGGCGTCGCGGCCGTCGTCCTCAACGTCACCGCGACGAACCCAACAGTTGCGAGCTATTTGACGTTATGGCCCGCCGGAGATGGACAGCCAGTTGCCTCAGACTTGAACTTCATTCCTAACCAGACGGTGCCGAACTTCGTCGTGGCAAAGCTCGGAGTGAATTCGACGATTGACGTCTTCAACGCGGGCGGATCCGTCGACGTGGTCATGGACCTGGTCGGCTACTACGGAGTCGTCGTTCCAGCTCCCTCGGCGATCCAGATGAGAGGTCTACCATCAGGTCTAGGCAGCAAGACGGCGGAAGTTCCAGGAGGATCGCGCCATGCCGGTCTATGAGTTCAACTGCACGAAGTGCGGCGAGCGATTCGAGGTGATGGGCAGTTATGCGGAGCGTTAAAAAGAACACGCCTGTCCGAAGTGTGGCAGCACAGAGGTGAAGCAAGCCATCTCGCTCTTCTCCGCGGCGCCGCCTCGCTCGTACTAAGCGACGCGCCGCGCGGCGGAGCGGTGAAGCGCGGACTGGAAGGCCTTTGCCGCCTCAATCGTCGGCACGCGGTAGGGCGTCCAGCGATTCGCCCGCTGTGGATTCAGCGTGGTGGTGAAGAGGAGATAGGGACCTTTCCCGGCAGCCAACCTCGCGAAGTCAGGTGACGGAATGAACCAGGACCAGGGATACCACTCCGCGCGCCGGCCATCGTAGTGCTGGACCAGGATGTGGTGCCGAGGGTGAGGAGAGAAGGTCGCAAGGTGAATATTGGCCTGGATCAATT
>WNFJ01745263.1_pt2 | contig 12404 bp, 13 predicted proteins | sample 5400461 | NCBI WGS metagenome assembly WNFJ01 (sample SAMN13153349, study PRJNA577476) | soil metagenome | isolation source: 115 cm saprolite on Douglas fir-dominated hillslope | place: USA:California | collected 2013-09-17
CGCTCCCGGGTAACCCGGTGCTCTCCGCGGTACCCGGCGCGACGCTCGGCCCGCCAGCTCAGCCCGAGCGCCGTAACCAGGCAGACCACCGCGGCGCAGGCGATCGCGAGCAGGGCGGCCGTGGCGGCCATCAGCCGCCCGCTCCGCACGCGCCGTTCTCGAGGCCGGCCAGGCGCCCGGGCCCGGGATCCTCGGTGAGCCGGTAGCCCGGAGGCAGCCGAAGGCCCGGGCACGTCAGGTAATGCGTGCCGACCGCGCCGCACCGCACGCACAGCCGCGCTAGCAGCTGCCCGAGGGCACCAGGCCCCGCCGGGTGCTCCAGGGCGGCGGACGGGACGGCTGCGGTAACCGGCTCCGGGGCCATCATGATGCGGTTGCCGGTCATCGCGTCCTCCCCCTGAAACCGCTGCGGAGCAGTTCATCGACGTCAGCGCGCCGGTAGCGGGGCCTCCCGGCTCCGTTGCGGACCTCGGGCAGCAGCCCGCGCCGCGCCCATTTCGCCACCGCCGCTGAGGTCTCCCGGAACAGGTACGCCACCTGCTGACGGGTCATCAGCTCCTCACTGGTATCGCTGACGGTCATCGCAGCAGCCCACCTCGTCTGGGTGCGGGTGCGGGTTCACGGCGCCGAACCGAGCGTAGTCACCTGGACCGCGTGGTGCGGATTGCAAAGAAACTATTACTGCAAATTGCAGTGCAAGACATCGGTCAGCTGACGGATATTTGAACCACTGCCAGCGAGTCCTCCGCGTCTGACGGCGCATCCCGACTTGGAGGAGCCGGGAAGCTGCGCCCGCCGCCGTCAGCGCGGGGCCGGCAGAGGACGCGTGCCTGGTCTCGAAGTACCCAGTGCACGTCCGGCCGTGGAACCCGGACTGGGCCACGCGCAAGGACGCCGACGCGCGGCGACCGCCGGGATCGAGCTCGTCATCAAGGGACTGCGCCACTACACCGTCAGCCAGCTGCTCGCCGCCAGCTTTGACCTGCGCAATACCGTCGCGCGCCTCGGCCCGGCGGAGGCGGTGCGACCACGCTGCGGCACTACGCCGACCCCGTCTCCGAAGCCGACCGGCGTGCGGCCGCCCGGGAGGGCCGGCCCGGGCCCGGGCGATCGGCGCTAGCGCCGGCCGGTCCTCAGCGTCGCAGCCCTAGCCTCGATGGCAGGGGTGAAATAGCAGGCGAGCTCGGCGGCGGCCAGCTTGCGCAGCGCGATCTGGCGGATATTCCCGGTCAGCAGCCGCTGCGGTGATCGGCATCGGGGCCTGGATGCTGCTTGGTCCCGGCCGGGACGGCGAAGACAGGGCCGGACGCATCACCACCAGCCACGGGGCTGGCGCTGGCCGCCCTCGGCGTCAGCATCAGCCTGGACGAGCTGGCCATCGGGTTCAGCATCGGGCTGGTACGGCTGTCGCTCATCGCGGTGATCACGGTCATGGCCGTGCAGGCCTTCCTGGCCGCACAACTGGGCCTGGCCATCGGCACCCGGATCGCCGAACGCTGGCGCGAGCGCGCCGAACAGGTCGCCGGCCTCGCTGATCCTGCTCGGCATCTACCTCATCACCGAGCAACTCGCCCGGTAACCGCCCCTTATCATTACACATTATCGTTAAGCATACTGCCATTCCCGGCATATGGCTATCGCAAGGAAATTTGGGGCTGTTATCTCGCCGGCGGGCATGTAGCCTGCATATTATGACCACTCCTCCAGTTGACGTTAATGCCCTCCTGACCACCTACGGCCGCCCAGAGGTGCCACTCGTCTCGGTGGCGGTTCTCGACAACGGAAAACTATACACGGCGGCCAGTCCCGGATGCACGCCCGCGACGTTGTTCCAGGCCGCGTCGATCAGCAAGGCGATCTCGGCGTTCGCCGCCATGACCCTGGTGCGGATGGGCATTCTGCACCTGGATCAGCCCGTGAACGACAAGCTCAGGTCGTGGAAGCTGCAGCCGGCACCGGGACTATCGGCAGCGGGGTGGGCTCCCGTGACGCTGCGCCACCTGCTGTGCCACGGCGGCGCCGTTAACGTCAGGCCGTTCCCGGTTACCCGTTCGGCTCGACGCCGCCGGCCCTGCTTGACATCCTCAATGGCGTGCTGCCGGTCAATACCTGCCCGGTCCAGCTCACCGGGCCGCCGGGGGTGAAGGCCGTCTATTCCGGCGGCGGTTACCTCGTGCTGCAGCAGCTGCTGGCCGACATCCTCCAGGACGTACGGCCGCAGGATGTTCCCGAGGTCAAGGGCGGCGTCACGGTGGCCAGCCTGATCGCCGAGGTGGTGTTCCACCCGCTCGGCATGACCAGCGCCCAGTTCACCCAGCCCGTCACGGGTGCGGCCGCGCCGGCCAGGGCCGACGGCCACGACGTGCCCGGCGGCTGGCGCATCTACCCGGAGCTGACCGCGGCCGGGGTGTGGTGCACTCCCACCGACCTGGTCAGGTTCGCCGCGGGCGTGCAAACGGGGGCGGCCGGCACCGGGGGCGCCAGCTTCCCGCTGACCGCGGCGGAGGGCACCGCCATGCTCACCCGGCAACTGCCCGGCTGGGGTCTGGGCGTCGAGTTGGAAGGCAGCGGATCGGGCCGATGGTTCCGGCACGAGGGCAGCAACGAAGGCTATCTGTGCGAGGTGTGCGCCACGGTGTCACCCGGTGGCCCGGTCGTCGCGATCATGACCGCCAGCGACCAGGGATTCCAGGTGCTCCGGCCGCTGAAGCTGAAGTGGCCGGATCCAGCCGCCTGCACGGTCGGCAAAATCCCCCGGCCGCCATTTTCTTACGCCCAGATCGAGTACCTTGGCGCGGCAACGCGGGGCAATTACAAAATGGCGGCCCAGACCATACAGCTGGACGGAACCGGCTTCAACTGGAAGCTCACCATCCCAGGCCATTCACCGCTGTCGGTGGAACCGCAAGATGAGGTCACCCTTCGTTGCCCCTCTCTCGGTTCCGACATCACCGTCGCCCGCGACACGAAAATGAATGCCACCGCGCTCACCTTCAAACAATCGGGCACGACGGTTACCGCCGCCCGCATTTAACACTAAGACCTGCCATCGGAAGGCTCGGCTTGGTCTGGTAAGCCACCGTACGTCCGGCTAAAAGAGATTTTTATCCCGAACGTACGGTGGTGCTTCTTCGCCGGCGGCCAGCTTGCACCCGGGGTGGCACGCTGGGGCGCGGTCAGCGGCAGCAGAACCAGGAGTCCGGGGTAGTGTAGTCCCGGTAGCGGGAGGCCGCGGCGGACCGGTCAAACCGCGCCAGGGCGCTGTTCCGTGCCCGCGGCGAGCAGCTGGTCATCCGCGAGGACATCGGCGCCAATATGCAGCAGCTATCTACCTCCGCGGGAACCCCGCCCGGGAGCGCCACGGCCGGGCCCGCGGCGGCGGCCCGGACGCCGCTGAGATCGGTCGGCGTGGTGGAGAAGAACACGGCCGGCGTGCTCGCGCCCGGCCCAGGCCGGCCTGCGGCGCGAGCGCAGGCCGGGCCCGAACGGACCGCGGCGGGAAGAAAGCCAGCCGCGCCAGCCGTCGGCCCCGCCCGAGGCGCCCAGAGAACGGGCAGTGTCGCCACCATGACGCGCTAGTCCGGCGCCAGTGCCCGCCAGCGACCCCACTGGTCATCACGGCCAGGTCTCGGCGCGGGCGGCCCGGCCCGGCCGGCCGTCCGCGCCGCCCGCCCGCAAGGCCGGGGCCGCGTGATGGCGAAGATCGGGTATGCGCGGGTGTCCACCCGCAGCCAGAACGACGACAGCCAGGTCGATGACCTGACCGCCTACGGGTGCGAGAAGATCTTCACCGACACTGCCTCCGGCAAGAACGCCGCCCGCCCCGAGCTCGACAGGGCGCTGGCCTACCTGCGCGCGGGCGACGTGCTGGTCATCACCCGGCTGTCCCGCGCGATGCGGTCGCTGAAGCACCTGCTGGCGCTGGCCGACGAGCTGCGCGAGCGCGGCGTCGGCCTGGTCGTCCTGAAGCAGCAGATCGACACCACCACGCCGGCCGGGCGGCTGGCCTTCCACATCCTCGGCGCGATCGATGAGTTCCAGCGCGAGCTGATCATCGAGGGCACCCGCGAAGGCCTGGACGCCGCCCGGGTCCGCGGGCGCGCCGGGGGCCGTAAGCCCAAGCTGAACGCCCGGCAGGCCGCCACCGTCCGCCGCATGTACGAAGCGACTGGCCCGGACGGGAAGAGGCAGCACACCGTCGCCGAGATCGCCGAGGCCGTCGGCGTGCACCGCACCACCGTCTACGACTACCTCAGAAAAGAGAGCTGACATGGCCGACAGCCCGCAGGACCCGCCCCGCCACGTCGGCCACGTCGTCCGCCGCGTGCTGCTCCGCCGGAACATCGCCATCGACGCGGAGACCGCGCAGCTCGTCGCCGCCGCCGTCCAGGTGGCGCTCCAAGCCGGTGCGTCCTCCCGGCCGCCGCGCCGACGGCCGCGTGTTCCTCCCGCCGACTGCGAGCGGCTGTTCTGATATGGCAGCGGCTACCCAGCTCGTTTGGGGTTGGTGACACATCCGTCAACATGCTCAGGCTACTTTGCGGCCCGCCGTAGCTATAGGAGTTCCGGGCCGACAGGGGGAATGCCGATGACGGCGCGGCGCGGGCGCGAACCGGAAATCGGCGGTCAGCAGCCCGGTCCGGGTTAGCGGGTTGATGCCAGGCCTGATGGCAGCCGCTCCATTCCGTATAGAAACGATAATGGAGCGTGGCTGAATGCGGCTGAAGATCACGCCCCGGGCTCTGGCTACGCCTGGCCCGTCCGCCGGGCTGGACGTTGAGATGACGCCGTGCATGGCGCTGGAGGACGTGTGGATCTGAAGCTGGGTCACTACGACAAGGACGGCATCGAGGTCGTCGACGTCGAGGGCGAGATCGATATCTATACCGCGCCGCGGCTGCGTGAGCTGCTCATCGATCTGGTCAGCAAGACCAACTACCAGCTCGTCGTCGACCTGGACAAGGTCGGGTTCCTCGACTCCACCGGCCTCGGGGTGCTGGTCGGGGGCCTGAGGCGGGTGCGGGTGCACGACGGCTCACTGGATCTGGTCTGCACGCGGGAGCGGATACTGAGGATCTTCCGGGTCACCGGGCTGACGGAGGTCTTCGGCATCTACGAGACCGTGGACCAGGCCATCGCGGCCAGGAAGGGGCACCGGTAAGGAACGTGTCACCGGGCGAAGTAGCCGAGGGCTCCGGGGCTATCGGCTTGGGACGGTCACACTCCGGACTGTAGAGAAATGGTCCCGGTCCGGTTGCTGGACACGCCGACTTTGCAACACCTTTTCCGACAGTCACCGGGCGGCCCTGCGCCCGATCCGGGCCGCCGCTGGTGATCATGTCGAGAATCGTTCGATTCCCGACACCACGAGGTTCAGGCCGCATCGGGGTTCGCCGTGCTGTTCTGGGCATCTTGAGGACCTCAGGCAGGATGTTGCCTTTACTCGTGAGCAGTCGACCCGTCGGGGTTCAAGCCGAACCGGCGCAACCGCTCTGCTTCTTCGCCACGGTCCTGCTCAATTAGCTGCTCGGCCAGCAGCTCGGCCAGTTGCTGGGCGGCATACGAGTACCCGGCGTCGGCCTGGGCGCGCAGGACCTGTACCGCCCCGTCGAGGTCGCCGCGGTCGGCCAGGAGCCGGGCCAGCATCGAGACGGCGTCCGGGTCCCCGGCGTCGGCTAGGGGGCGCAGCTTGTCGAGGTCGCCGCGGTCGGCCAACAGGTGAACCAGCTGCTGGGCGGCAGACGAGTACCCGGCGTCGGCCAGGGGCCGCAGGACCTGTACGGCCCCGTCGAGGTCGCCGCGCTTGGCCAGCAATTCAGCCAGCCCCAAGGTGGCGTCCTCGTCGCCGGCGTCGGCCAGGGGCCGCAGGACCTGTACCGCACCGTCCAGGTCGCCGCGGTCGGCCAGGAGCCTGGCCAGCAGCCAGGCGGCATACGAGTACCCAGCGTCGGCCAGCGGGCGCAGGATCTGTGCGGCGCCGTCGAGGTCGCCGCGCTGGACCAGCAGGTCGGCCAGCCGCCAGGCGGCGGCCCCGTCGCCGGCGTCGGCCCGGGCGCGTAGCTCGTCCAGGTCCTCGCGGTCGGCCAGGAACAAGGCCAGGACCCGGGCGGCATACACGTCGCCGGCGTCGGCCAGGGCGCGCAGCTCACCCAAGTCGCCGCACTCGGCCAGCCATTCAGCCAGCCACACGGCGGCGTCCGGGTCGCCGGCGTCGGCCAGAGGGCGCATTACCTGTACCGCCCCGTCGAGGTCGCCGCGGTCGGCCAGGAGCCGGGCCAGCCACCAGGGGGCGGCCCCGTCGCCGGCGTCGGCCTGGGCGCGCAGGGCCTGTGCCGCCCCGTCGAGGTCGCCGCGGTCGGCCAGGAGCCGGGCGGCATACACGTCGCCGGCGTCGGCCCGGGCGCGTAGCTCGTCCAGGTCGCCGCGGTCGGCCAGGAGCCGGGCCAGCATCGAGACGGCGTCCGGGTCGCCGGCGTCGGCCCGGGCGCGTAGCTCGTCGAGGTCGCCGCGGTCGGCCAGGAGCCGGGCCAGCCGCCCGGCGGCGGCCCCGTCGCCGGCGTCGGCCCGGGCGCGTAGCTCGTCCAGGTCCCCGCGGTCGGCCAGCAGGTCGGCCAGCTCCGAGGCAGCGTACGTGTCGCTGTCGTCGGCGTCACTGGCGTGCCGGTACAGCCGGATGGCGTAGCGGTACAGCAGCCGGCCCTTGGCGCTTTCCGCGAGCCGGGCGGCATCGGCGGGGTCGCGGATGTGGCTGAGGACGGCGTCCCAGGCGCTGGCGGGCGCGCGCATATGGCGGCGTTCCCGGCTTGCGTGCTGGACCAGGTAGTCAGCCACGGTGTATCCAGCGATCTGGCCCATGCCGCCCATGCCGGCCCCCGCCGGGCTGAGGGCGGCCGCGGCGCCGTACAGCTTCCCGGTGGCGTAGGCCAGGGCCTGCTCGAACCAGTTCTCCGGTGCCTCGGCCTGCTGCTGGGTAGTGCAGTAGCCCGGCGCGGCCGCGCGCAGGAAGCCGACGCTCAGCGGGGCGCGGGCGCCTAGCCGGGCCACGTCCAGGGCCGCGGTCAGCACCGCCCACGCGTACGGGCTGGCGGTCTGGGCGTCCTGCCAGCGGGCGACCAGCTGCGGCGCGGCCGCCAGGGTCTGGGTCAGCCCGTACCCGGCCGCTTCCAGCGCGACCGCCACCTTCGGGTCACGGGTCGCGGCGGCGCGGGCCCTGTCCTGCTCCGCTTCGCTGAACGTCGGATCGATGCGGACGACGTCGGCCAGGTCCAGCACTTGGCGTTCCCGGGCGTGCGGGTCGGCGCCGCCAGGGGCGGGCATGGCGGCGTAGGCCGCGTACCGGTCCGGCCACAGCGTGCCGATGATCACCGCCGGGTGCGGGGCGTTCAGCAGCGCTCGCACCACCGCGCCGGTCAGCCCGTGCTCGCCGTCCAGGTAGTGCTGCAGTTCATCCAGCCACACCACCGTCCGCGGCGGCAGCGCGGCCGCCAGCACGGCGACCTCGGTCGGGCCTGCCGGGTGCACCAGCCACCAGTTCGGCAGCAGCGCCCTCACGGCCTCTACCGCGCACCGGGTCTTGCCCACGGAGGACCCGCCGACCAGCAGCACGAACCCGCCCCGCTGCGCCGCAGCGGCCACCCGGGCGCGGACCCCGAACTCGGCGGCATCGATGTCCCGCGGCACGTACTCTGGCGGGACCTCATCGGGAACCCCCGGCACGCTGATTGCCGCGTGCACGCCTAGCCGCCTCGGGTCCGCTTCGCCTGCCCGTACCGCACCCACCGGACGCGCTGCCTCGGCGGAACCTTCCTCACCGCCCGGCGTCGGCTCGATGATGCCTAGGGCAGTCAGCTTGCCGACGATCATGGCGGCGAACTCCTGCGGGGTCGGGCCGCGCAGGTCGATTGTCACCATGCCTGACGGCAGCCCGGGCAGCGGCGTGTCATCGAACCGGGCTGGCAGCACATACTCCCGCCGCTCGCGCACCGCCCTGTCCAGCGCTGCCCGGCGCTCACGCCGGGTCCAGTCCTGCCTGACGTACTCAGCGGAGACGAACACCACCACTACGGCCGCCTGCTCGCCGTAGATAACCGGCAGCTCCTCGGCCAGGTACTTCCCCCACAGTTCGATCTGCTCATCGGCGTCGTAGAAACAGTTGACCCCGTGCGCCTTCAGCGCCTCGGCGACCTGCCTGACATAGTCCCGTTGCGCGCTGGCAAACGACAGGGCGACATCCCACCGCCACCCCAGGCGGGCACCCAGATCCGCGCTGTCGTTCGGTCCCGTCATGACTATTGAGTCTCTCACCGATCGCCGCAGAAGACCCCGTCCCTCCATACGCAGCGTGACTGTCCGAAAATCGATCGATTCTCGACAGGCCGGATACGCGTCAGCCTGCGGACCGACGCTGCCGGGCAGATCGCGGCCGCCCGCCGAGGATGCCGTCAGTCAAGGAAACTGTCGATGGTCACTGCGCGATCAAGCTCACGTGCGTCACCGAACGATACGTCGTCGATCGTATTGATATTGCGGATTCGCTCAACCGCTTCGGCGCCAAGAACGTCGGCGCGCTGACGCTCACTCACGAGCGCGTCCATCCTGGCCTTCAGGATGAGGCTCTGCTCCATGGTTCTCGATAGCTCGGGCTGATTGAGTGAGTCGAAAGGCCCGAAGGCCTGGTCGTCGCCGCCTTCCCCGACCAGCAAGATCCGGTGCCGGACAGTGCGCTCATCCAAGCGTTTCCAGAGGCACCTGCCGAACCGCATCTTTAGAGGAGCGGCGGTAATGCCGACCATCTGGACCGGGAAGTACTGCTCTGCTTCGTCCGCGGCGCGCTGCTCCAGGACGCGCTCAAACTGGTGATGTTGTCCCGGGTCCAGGTTGACCAGGAACGCCAGCCAGATACGGTCGTCATCGGAATCCAGCTTCCACCGGTCCGGAACAACATCTAGGTCCTCGAATTCGACGCGCTCCAACCGCAGGTCCTCGTGCTCGGCGAGCTCCACTTCATGGCGATATATGGTCGCGGCCTGCCCAGCCTGATAGGAGAAGCTGTGGCTGGCCACCGCCCACTGGCCTCCCTGACCATGGGGATCAATTCGCCGTCACCGGAAGCAGCGGTGAGCGCGGCATTGAGCTGCTCCTGCGCGTTGTCGCCATTTACCTGCAGTATCCAGCGGATCCGCCGCAGCGGCTTTCCAGTGAAACGGGAGAGTACTGGCTCACCTTCGCGCTCGTCGAGGAGGGCAGGCTGGCCAGGGATATCGAGCCTGGTCGCGGGCGTGTGCATGCGAAGCCTCCAGGAGAAGGAAATGCCTATCTCCAAGCCGATTGCTCAGGAGCGGTAGGCAAGTCTACTCATCGCTCGCCGACGAACTGCGCGGCCGCGTCGTCGGCGTGGTCCGGGACCGCGAAGCAGGCTGCCATGCGCCGAGGCTACTCCATAGGGGCAATATGGAGATATGGAGTACCTGGTCGGCGCGGACATCGTGGAGGTGGCGCCCGCATACGACTACGCGCAGATCACCGGTATCGCCGCCGCCACGTCGGCTACGAGCTGCTGTCCGCCTTCGCGGCCCGGAAGGGCGCCTAGCGGTATCAGCCCGCGCCCGTCCTGCCTCCTGATAATCAAGAGGAGGAGGGATGCGTCATGACCACGGCGTTCGATCCCCGGGAGCGCTCCCGGTATGAGGCCTCGCCCGCGGAGGCCGTACCCTCGCCCGCATCGGAGCAGGTACCGCCGCCCGTGCCGCCGCCGCGTTCGGCTTCGGTCGAGAGCCTGCTGAGCCAGTACCGGGACATGGGGCCGGTCTCCTCAGGCGCCCTGGTCGAGGCGCTGCTCGGGTCGCACGGGTACTACGTCGCCGAGGAGATGACCCCGGAACCGGTCGCCGCCCTGGGGCCGAACCAGCCCGCCGCCAAGCACGTGGCCGACGCCGAGCGGCGCTGGGACGGCGGGAAGCTGCTGGCCTTGGCCATGGACGCCGAGGTGGGCTGGCCGCTGCTGCGGTCGGGCGTGATCGCGTCGGTGCTGACGCGGTGGCAGCCGGGTTCGGGCACGCCGCAGGAGCCGTACCGGCTGGTGTGGGACGTCCTCAGCCAGCAGGGCCGGGAGCTGGCCGAGGCACAGCCGCTGCTGGCCGCCGCGTTCGGCGCGCCGCCCGAGTGGTCCGCCGAGCTGCCCGAGCCGGTCACCCTGCTGGCCCTGTCGCCGGGGGCGGACCGGGTCGCGGCGCTGGCCGGCCGGACCGTGTACGAGGCCGGAGCCGGTGATTTCCTGCGCCGGGTCAACGACGTGGACGACCAGGTCGTCGCGCTCGGCTGGGGCAAGGACGGCGTGGTCGCGTTGCGGATCACCGGCGGTGCCGCCGAGCTCACGCAGGTGGCCACCCGTTCGGCGCTGGGGACGGCGACCGACGTGATCGGCGGGCGGCTGGGCGCTGACGGGCTCCCCGCGTGGCTGGAGAGCAGCAGCGGCGTCGTCCGGTCCTGGTCCTTCGGCAACCCGCAGGAGTACGCCCCGATCACGCCGCCCGGCAAGGTCCTGACCGTGGACGGCACCGGCCGGCGCGGCCTGGTCAACGTCGGCGGCCAGGCCATCCTGGTCAGCACGCTATCGGAGGACGAGGGATCTGCCCTTCCGCCGGGTTCCTCGCCCGGTCCGCCCCCGAACTGGCCCACAGGAATGGCACACGTGCTCGGCGTGGGTCCGCCGCCAGGCAGCCCGTGTGCGCTGCTGGCGCCGGGGGGGCAGCCGGCCGTCGCCAGCGCCGCCAGGGCGGGCGGGGGCGTCGTCGGCGGGCCACGTCGCCACCGGTCCGGGCACGATCGCGGCGCTGGCCGCGGATTCGGCCGGCCACACGCTGGCCGTGGCGATCGGGAACCGGGTCAGCGTGTGGCCGCTGGGCCGGGCGCGTCCCGCCGCCCGGAGCATTCCCGGTTACGACTCGGACAACCGGGCCGGCGAGGACCTGCTGGACGCCGACCGCGACGCCTTCGCCCTGGCCGCCCTGATCGCCTCCTGCGAGCTGCGGCCGCCGCTGGCGATCGGCCTGTTCGGTGACTGGGGATCGGGCAAGACCTTCGTCCTGGACCGGATCGGCGCCGAGCTCGACCGGCTGACCGGGCCCGGCGGTCCCGAGGGCTACCTCAAGCACGTGCGCGTGATCCCCTTCAACGCCTGGCACTACGCGGAGACCAACCTGTGGGCCAGCCTGGTCGACCAGGTCATCAGGAAGATCGAGCCGGAGCAGCCGGCTCCGGCCGTGCCGGAAGTCACCGAGGCGAACCGCCTGGCCGGCCAGGCCGAAGACGAGCGCAGGCAGGCGGACGAGAAGCTCGCCCGGGCCCGGTGCGACACCGAGGAGGCGAAGAAGCGGTTCATCCGCCAGCGTCACACGGCATGGGCGCTGGGCATCGGCGTGCTCCTGCTCGCGGGGGCGGTGGTTCTCCTGGCCGCGCTGGGCGAATCCGCCCGGGTAGTGGCCGTGGCGAGCGTCGCGGCCGCTGTGCTCGGCTCGCTGGCCGTGGCGGTGGCCCAGTTCACGCGGGTCCGCGGCCAGGCCACGGAGATCATCGACGCCGGGCGGGCCGGGCTGGGCGTCCTCAGCCGGGTCAGCGGCCGGGCCGCCGGGATGGCGGCCCAGGCGGCGGTGCTGAACGAGCGGAAGCTGGCCGGGGAGCAGGAGGCGGCCGCGGCCAACGCGGTCCGGCTCCGCGCCGCAGCCGACCAGGCCGAAGCCCGGGCGAAGGCCGACGTGGTCGGAACCGTGCTCGGGCACCTCTCGTCGGTCACCGAGTACCGCGAGCAGCTCAGCCTGGTCGCCCGCACCCGGGAGCGCTTCGACGAGCTGAACAGGGCCGTCACCGAGACGGCACCAGCGGACCGCAAGCGGTTCGTCATCGTCATCGACGACCTGGACCGCTGCGCGCCGGAAAATGTGGTGAAGGTGCTCGAGGCCGTGCACCTGCTGTTCAATTACGAAATGTTCGTCGTGGTCCTGGCCGTCGACACTCGCTGGCTGGCCCAGTCCCTGCAGATCCGCTACCGCCAGCTGCTGGGCGAGACCGACAGCGCGGGACCATACGACTACCTGGAGAAGATCATCCAGATCCCGGTCCACCTGCTGCCGCTGGAGGAGGCGCTGATCCGCACCATGATCACCGGCCTGACCGGTGTCCCGCTCACACCGCCCGCGGAACCCGAGGACGCGCCCGCGCCCGCTCCGCGCGAGGCCGACGGCTCGGGCCCGGGCGCCGGGAGCCCGTCCGGCGCCGGGGCGGCCGGCGCCCTCGCCGCCCACCACGCCCGAACCGGCCGGCCGTCGCTGCCCGCCCAGGTGCTGAAGATCACCCCCGACGAGGCCACCGCCATGTCGGCGGTCGCCCCGCTCGTGGGCACCACCCCG
>WNFJ01640665.1_pt1 | contig 12400 bp, 14 predicted proteins | sample 5400461 | NCBI WGS metagenome assembly WNFJ01 (sample SAMN13153349, study PRJNA577476) | soil metagenome | isolation source: 115 cm saprolite on Douglas fir-dominated hillslope | place: USA:California | collected 2013-09-17
CCAGGATCCGGAATGCGCTCAATGCTGCTGGCATGAAAACGATTGGCGAGGTACGCGAGGCGTCAGACGAAGTGTTGCTCAGCCTTCCGGATTTCGGCAAGAGCTCGATCGCTCATCTGCGTCAAACCTTGGGCCTTCCGTCGACCGATGGGGTAAGACCTATGGGCAAAAAAACATGAGCAAGCGCCTGGTTTCTGACCTGCCCGACGATACGCTCATTGAGAAGGTTCGTTTTTCAACCATCATCCGCATTTGGCGTCGTATCGGAAACGGGCAGGCGCACCAGGGCTCGAACCTGGGACCCGATGATTAAGAGTCCTCAATCGTCCGATTTGCACTCCGAAGTCGCCGATTGCCGCACCAGCCAAGGCATCAAGCTTCTCGAAGAGCAGATTTCGCGTACACGTTGAACAGAACGGCCGAGGCAAAGGTCTCGCGAATTCATGGGTACCGTCCAGCACATGCGCAAGCGTAACACCGACAAGCTCGCCCGCGCTAAGGCACGGCCCGATCCCGCCCAATGGGGCGAGGACGAAGTAATGACTCTGGTCGAGGCTGCTGCCGTGTTTTTTCCGGAAGGCCCATTGACATTATCATCATTGCGCAGGGAAGCGGCCGCTGGGACTCTTGAAATCGCCAAAGTGGCAGGCAAGGATCTGACCACGCCTCGTTCCATCCGCAAATTGGTCAAGCCGTCATGCCGGGCCGCAAAGCTAAGCCACCGCGACTCTGGTTCAGAGAGGACGATGAAACCTGGATCATCCTCGACCGTGGCCGGCAAATCCGCACAGGTTGCCGCCGCGACGACATTGACAGTGCTGCGAAGGCGCTCGAAACCTACATCGGCGGACGGCACACAACCACAATCGGCGCAACTGACCCTAGCGTCCTCGCCATAGCCGACGTGCTCACAGCCTACGAGGTATCCAAACGCCCCAAGGACAAGACAGACGAGCGAGCGTGGGCGCAGCACGAACTGCTGCTGATCCGACTCCTCGACCTGAACAACTTCTTTGGTGACAAGACGGTGAGCGCCATCAAGGCCCAGCTCTGCCGCGACTTCGTAGACTGGTCCACCGGCACGCCGAATGAAAACAACAAGCAAGCCGGGGTTAAGCCACGTCAAGGCAAGGTGTCCGACCAAACCGCGCGACGCCGGCTTGAGGATTTGCGGGCTGCTGTCAACGCGTACCACGCGGAGCACACGCTCAGCGTCGTTCCGAAGATTACCCTTCCTCCGAAGGCGGAGGGGCGGCATCGCTGGCTGACGCGCAACGAAGCCGCGCGCCTGCTCGGTGCCGCGATCGGCTACGTTTGGGACAACGAGCGAGGGTCCTGGAAGCGCAAGGAGGATGGCGCTCTATTGCGTCGAGAGCGGTGGATTATCCGGCGACGTTATCCGGCTGCCCGTTTTTGTCTGATTGGCGTTTACAGTGCGCGGCGCGAGGAAACGATCCGGCGCACGCAATGGCTCCCCACCACCACGCATCCCTGGATGAACCTCGACGCCATGGTTTATCAGGGCAAAGGCGCCCTGGAGCGGTCAACCAAGAAGCGGCGGCCTCCCGCGAAGATCGCTAGCCGCCTGCGCCCTCACCTAGTCCGGTGGCGCAAGATCGACCAAACGCGATCGGCGGAGCTGCGCGCGGCCGGCATTCTGGAGAACGGCGACCAAATCCGATTCGTCGTCAACCGCACGCTCGATGGACAGCCGCTTGCCGGCAAGATCAGGTCAGCTTGGGAAGGAATTCTGGAGGATGCGGGGCTCGGCGATGACGTCGTCCGGCATTCGCTGCGCCACACCGCAGCGACGTGGCTCATGCAGGCTGGGGTTGATATGTGGGAAGCTGCGGGCTGGCTGGGGATGACCGTTGAGCAGCTGGAGGCCAACTACGGCCACCATCACCCGGATTTTCAAGAAGAGGCTGCCGAGGCGTTCGGGGGACGGAGATAATCCGACAGCACGGGCCGACGGTGACGATTTCAGATGAGCTTGTCGGAAGATTTCGGGGAATAGCGCCAGCCAATTTCGGTGGTGCCCTTGTGCTGCGATATCGTCAGTTCGAGAACATTTTCATCAATGCCCTTGCAGGCCTCACACGTAAAGCTGATGCACAGACCGCCGCGCCTGGAGCTTGGGTTTCCGCTGTTCGCGGATGGCACAAGATCAACCTTGGCGCTCGTACCATCGATAAACGAACGTTTGGCTATCTCACCATCTTCCGGCCGGTCAAACATCGTCGCCGACACGTGATGAAGATATTCGCCACCACAGCGCGGGCACAACAAAACCGTCACAGATCCATAGTCGGTTATGGAGATGCGCTTGTCTGAGAGCAGAGCCATGTTCGCGCACCCTATTTCATTGCGCTTTTCGTTGCGCTATAAACGTATGAAATTGCTAAGGTATTGATATTGTGGTCGGAGTGGCAGGATTTGAACCTGCGACCCCTGCGTCCCGAACGCAGTGCTCTACCGGGCTGAGCCACACTCCGACAAGAACGCGGCTTATAGCCTCCAAATTTAAGGACTTGGACCCCTAATGAATGTGGGCCTGAAAACGCAGATTCTGCCCGCCGGCGAGGCCGCCGTGGCCGCGGCAGCGCGCAGCCTCGCAACTGGCGGGCTGGTCGCGTTCCCGACCGAGACCGTCTATGGCCTCGGCGCCGACGCCACCAATGCTAAAGCGATTGCGCGGCTCTACCAGGCCAAGGGCCGGCCCTCGTTCAATCCGCTGATTGCCCATGTCAGGGATTTCGAGGCGGGCATGAGGATCGCGCGCTTCGACGCGCAGGCCATCGCGCTGGCAAAAGCGTTCTGGCCGGGGCCGCTGACGCTGGTGCTGCCCAAGGCAAGAGATTGCGCGGTGGCCGATCTCGCTACCGCCGGGCTGGAGACGATCGCGATCAGGGTGCCCGCGCACCCCCTGGCGCGGGAAATCCTGCGTGCGTTCGGCGGACCGGTGGTAGCGCCATCGGCAAATCTGTCGGGCCATGTCTCGCCGACCACGGCGTCGCATGTGCAGAGCGACCTTGCGGGGCGGATCGATCTGATCATCGACGGCGGCGCGGTCGAGGTCGGCGTCGAATCCACCATTGTCGGCTGCTTTGATGCACCGATGCTGCTGCGTCCCGGCGGCGTGCCGCGCGGCGAGATCGAACGCGTGCTCGGCCGCAGCCTCGCGCAACCGCCTGAGGATGCAGACAATGACACCGGCCAGCCCCTGGCGCCGGGCATGCTGGCCTCCCACTACGCGCCGCGCACGCCGGTGCGGCTCAATGCCGGCGGCGTTGAGGCGGGCGAGGTCCTGCTGGCGTTCGGCTCAGGTAATGTGGCGGGAGTTGACGCGGCAACCATAGTGATGAATTTGTCTCCGCGCGGCGATCTCGCCGAGGCCGCCGCCAATCTTTTCGGCTATCTTCGTGCACTCGACACTCGCGGGTCGAGCGCCATCGCGGTCATGCCGGTGCCGCAAGACGGGCTTGGCGAAGCGATCAATGACCGCCTGCGCCGCGCCGCTGTGGGTCGGGAATGAGGATACGCAAGATATAAAAAAGTGACCAGGATGAATATCGTAAAGCCCGCAGCGCCACCGCTCTCGCCCGAATTGATCGCGCGTTTTCGCAAGATTGTCGGCGACAAATATGCGGTGACCGATGCGGCTGACATCGCGCCTTACCTCACCGAAGAGCGCGACCTGTTTCACGGGCGCTCGCCGCTGGTGCTGCGGCCGGGCTCGACCGCGGAAGTATCCGCGATCTGCAGGCTTGCCAGCGAACACCGGATCGCGCTGGTGCCGCAGGGTGGCAATACCGGCCTGGTCGGCGGCCAGACCCCGCACAATGGCGAGGTGGTGGTCTCGACGCGGCGGATGGACAAGATCCGCGACATCGACACGGCGTCGAACACCATGACCTGCGAGGCCGGCGTGGTGCTGCAGGTCGCCCAGCAGCGCGCTGCCGAGGTCGACCGGCTGTTCCCGCTGTCGCTTGGGGCCGAGGGAAGCTGCACCATCGGCGGCAATCTCTCCACCAATGCCGGCGGCACCACCGCGCTGGCCTATGGAGTGGCACGCGAGATGGCGCTCGGGCTGGAGGTGGTGCTGGCCGACGGCCGCGTTTTGAACGGGCTATCGAAGCTGAAGAAGGACAACACCGGCTACGATCTGCGCAACCTCTTCATCGGCGCCGAGGGCACGCTCGGCATCGTCACCGCGGCGACGTTGAGGTTGTTTCCAAAGCCGCGCGCGGTGGAAACCGCCTTCGTCGGCCTCAAATCGCCCGCGCAGGCGCTGAAGCTTTTGGCGATCGCGCAAAACGAGGCGGCGGGGACGCTCACCAGTTTCGAGCTGCTGTCGGACATCGCGGTCGATTTCAGCGTGCGCCACGGCATCGACATCCGCGATCCCCTCGCGGGCAAGCATCCCTGGTATGTGCTGATGGAGCTGTCGTCCCCGCGCGACGACGCCCGCGCCACGCTGGAATCCATTCTCGCGCTCGGTCTCGACGACGGCATCGTCGATGACGCCGTGATCGCGGCGAATTTGGGCCAGCGCAGCGCCTTCTGGAAGCTGCGCGACGAGATGTCGGCGGCGCAAAAGCCGGAAGGCGGCTCGATCAAGCACGACATTTCGGTGACGGTGGTCGAGGTGCCTGATTTCATCGCGGAAGCCAATGCGGCCGTGGTCGAGCTGATACCGGGCGCGCGGCCGGTGCCGTTCGGCCATCTCGGCGACGGCAATATCCATTATAATGTGAGCCAGCCGATCGGCGGCGACACCGCGGATTTCATGGGCCGGTGGCACGAGGTCAATGCGGTCGTGTTCGACATCGTGATGCGGATGGGCGGATCGATCTCCGCCGAGCACGGCATCGGCGTGCTCAAGCGCGATGAATTGCCCGATGTCAAAGACAAGGTCGCGATCGAGCTGATGCGTTCCATCAAGGCGATGCTGGATCCGCAGGGCATCATGAACCCCGGCAAGGTGCTGTGACCGCTGCCCCTCATGGTGAGGAGGCGCTTTTGCGCCGTCTCGAACCATGAGGCCCCGCCCGTCTCAGCATCCTTCGAGACGCGGCTAGCGCCGCTCCTCAGGATGAGGAACACGGTAAGGAGTTTTCATGACCGTCTCCGACCGCATCCGCATCAAGGACATCCGCCTGCTCTGCCAAAATCATTACGCGCTGAAAACTGCCACCTTCGAGTGGAGGCGCTCAAACGGCGAGTGGCAGACCCAGCACCGCGATTTCTTCGAGCGCGGCAACGCCGCGACGCTGTTGCTCTACAATCTGGCACAGCGCACGGTGATGCTGGTGCGGCAGTTTCGCTTTCCGGCCTATGCCAATGGCCACGACGACCTCTTGATCGAAGCTGTGGCCGGCCTGTTGGATAACGAGTCCCCGGAGTTGCGGATCCGCGCCGAGGCGGAAGAGGAGACCGGTTATCGGCTGGGCGAGGTACGGAAAATATTCGAAGCGTTCGCAAGCCCCGGCGCGGTGACCGAAAAGCTGCACTTCTTTGTCGCGGAATATCGTCCGGACATGCGGGTCGGAAGCGGCGGCGGCCTCGCCGACGAGGGCGAGGACATCGAGGTGCTCGAGTTGTCGATCGACGAGGCATTGGCCATGACCGGCGATGGCCGCATCATCGACGCCAAGACGATTATGCTCTTGCAGTATGCCGCGCTGAATATTTTTCGGTGAGTCTGTGCTTGAATAATCCTCGTCGTCCCGGCCAAGCCAACGGGTCCGGCCTTCGGCCGGCCCGATGACAGGCTCCGCGCGAGCCGGGACCCATACTCCGCGGCCCCTCGATCTTGGGCAGTGTGAGTTGATACTTTCCGCAACAACAAACGGCTGTGGTTATGGGTCCCCGCTTTCGCGGGGACGACGATGAGGAGTTAAATCCGATTTCTAAAACAACGACCCCTGCCCGTCATCGGATGCCACCGGCGCCGGTTTGCGCGGTGCGGCTTTCTTCGCAGGTCTCGCCTTCTCGTCCTCGGCCGCCATCTCCTCCGCCGTGATCGGCAGGATCAGTTGCGCGTCGTCATTGGCGGTGCGGTTGACCCTGGTGGAGACCTCGTGCCAGACGAACTCGCCCTCGCCGGGTGCCGTCAGCAGCGCCAGCGCGGTCTCGGCGTCATTGGCGCGGCAATCGAGCCAGCGCTCGAAATCTTCGGGCGCGATGGTCACGGGTACGCGGTGATGCAGCACCGCGAGATCGGCGCTCGCAGGCGCCGTGACAATCGCCACCGTATCGAGTTCCTCGCCGTTCGGACCGATCCAGGTTTCCGCAAGCCCCGCAAGGCCGATCAGACTTCCGTCGCGGCGATGGATGAAGTGAGGCCGTTTGCGCATTCCCGAAGCCTGCCATTCATAATAGCCATCGGCCGGGATCAGGCAGCGCCGCCGTTTCATCGCGTTCTGGAAAGCCGGTTTTTCCATAACCGTTTCCGCGCGCGCATTGATCAGCAGGGTAAATTTACGGGGCTCGTTGACCCAGGCGGGCAACAGGCCCCAGCGCATCAGCCGGAAATGCCTGATACCGTTTTCGACGATCACCACCGGTATAGGTTGGGTCGGCGCGACATTATGCCTTGGCGGGAAATTGGGCTGGTCGATATAGCCAAAAATCTGCCGCAAGGCCGCCGGTGGCGAGGTGATTACGAAGCGTCCGCACATTCTCTGGCCCAGATAGGCATCCGTTCAGCACCTTTTAACCCCAACCGTCAACACTGCGGCAGATGACTTCAACGGCTTCCACCCCCGCGCGATCCGATCGCCTGACGCAACGCCAGGCGGGCCCTGATGAAGCGGCCCGGGCTGCCCGCTTGCGTGCCGCCAACATCAATCCCCGCACCGGGCTTGCCACCGACTATCTCAATCACTTCAACGAAGCCGTCATGCTGCTCGAGATGGTTCCGGACATGCCGGAATGCGCCGAGGATTTTCTGCTATGGTACCCGCTGTCGTATCGCGAGCACTTCGCGGCGTCCAATTTCAAGGCGCGCGACCTTGCAATCGAGGCATATGAATCCGCCAATGCCAGCATCCGGGCAGAATTCGACAATATCACGAGTGCCATGACCTCGATTCTAACAGCCGTCGGCGCGGCCATGCGCGAAGCCCACCAGGACAAGACCCGGGCCACGCTGGCCGAGCAGGCCACCGGCTGGGTCAAACCACTGGTCGCGCTGGCCGGCGGCATCATCAATGGCGGCACCGAGGCCGACATCGACTACATCATGAACCAATGATGCCGGCGGCGTCACCCCCGTCGCATCCGCAGCTTGCCGTCAGCGCGGCGATCTTTCGCGATGACAAAATCCTGCTGGTGCGACGCGCGCGGTCGCCGGCCAAGGGCTTTTACTCGCTGCCGGGCGGCCGGGTCGAATTCGGCGAAACGCTGTATGCCGCGCTCCATCGCGAGGTCGCAGAGGAAACCGCGCTTAAAATCGAGATCGTTGGCCTCGCCGGCTGGCGCGAGGTGTTGCCGGGAAGCTCAGGCGGCGGCCATTATCTGATCATCTCGTTCGCAGCGCGCTGGACCTCCGGGGAGCCGGTCCTGAACGACGAACTCGACGATTTCAGGTGGTTAGCACCCGACGCGACCGGCGATCTCAAACTCACCGGCGGCCTGCCGGAGGTGATCCAGTCGGCCTGGCGGCTGCTGCGGACCTGAACGGGGTACTTCCGGCAAAGCCCGGCGCCTTGCTTCCAGCGCATTGAAAAGGCATATCGTGCGGGTCCATGTCCAAGCATTTCGTGGCAGCTCTCATCGTGATCTCGGCCTGCGTTTCGGCCCCCGCGCGGGCCCAGGACGCGGCCGCGCCGTTCGACGGCGACCTGCAGCGGCTGGCCGAGATCCTCGGCACCTTGCACTACCTCAGGGGCATTTGCGGCACCAATGAAGGCCTGAAATGGCGCAATCAAATGCAGGCGCTGATCGATGCCGAAACCCCCTCGGGCGATCGCCGCACCCGCATGATCGCGGGCTTCAACCGCGGCTATAACGGCTTCCAGCAGACCTACCGGACCTGCACGCCGGCGGCCTCGGTCGCGATCCGCAGGTACATCGAGGAAGGCTCGAAGATTTCCCGGGATCTGACGGCGCGCTACGCCAATTAGCGGCTGGCCGGGGACCTCGGCTTGCCCCTGCCCGCTCGGGCGAATCCGGATTGGGAACAATGGATTCCTTTTTCATCCGTGCTGTTAACCTTTCCTAAAGAAGTGGTCTAGGCGGCCCATTCGCTCGTGCTAAACCTCGCGCATTCGACGCGTTCCGCCCTGGGCCGCGCAAAGGCTGTTGAGTTTCATGAGCCATCCAGCGTCCTTCACCATTACCCGCGACCCGCTGCCTGACCACGAGCAGAAACAGGCCGCGCTCAGCTATCTCAACGAGGCCTGGGCGGAGGCGCGGCACGACGGCGTCGATGGCGACTGCCTGGCGCAGGCCAGCCTGTTCGCGGCGTTCGCCGAACTGGTCCGAACTTACGGCGAAGACGCGGTGGCGAAATTTGTGGAAGGGCTTCCGGTGCGGGTTCGCAACGGCGAGTTTTCGGTTTCGCTGGCCAAGCAGTAAACACAGCCGTCATTGCCCAGTTGGGCAACCCGCTATTTCACAGCAGCCGTCATTGCGAGGAGCGTAAGCGACGAAGCAATCCACGCTTCTGTCTTGCCGCGATACCGCTGGATTGCTTCGCGGAGCCTGTCATCGGGCGCGCATTCGCGCGACCCGTTGGCTCGCAATGACGGCTATGAAGCCCTCAGCGTCTCCAGAAACCGCACCGGCTCGCCAGTCGACGGCGCGACCAACTCGCCCTGCCACATCACCCGCCTGCCGCGCACGAACGTGCCGACCGGCCAGCCGGCGACGCGTACGCCGTCATACGGCGTCCAGCCGGCGCGCGAGGCCACCCATTTGTTGGTGATGGTCTCGCTGCGCTTGAGATCGATCACCGTGAAGTCGGCATCGTAGCCCGCGGCGATCCGGCCCTTGCAGGCGATGTTGAACAGCCGCGCCGGACCGGCGCTGGTGAGATCGACGAAGCGCGCCAAGGACAAGCGCCCGGCATTGACGTGGTCGAGCATCAAGGGCACCAGCGTCTGCACCCCGGTCATGCCGGATGGCGATGCCGGATAGGTCTTGGCCTTTTCTTCCAGCGTATGCGGCGCGTGATCGGAGCCGAGCACGTCGATGATGCCCTGCTCGATGCCGCGCCAGATGCCGTCGCGGTGATCGACCGAGCGCACCGGCGGATTCATCTGCGCGCGGGTGCCAAGCCGCTCGTAGCAATCCGGCGCCACCAGCGTGAGGTGATGCGGCGTCGCTTCGCAGGAGGCGACATCCTTGTGATCTCGCAAGTACTCGATCTCTTCCCTGGTCGAGATATGCAATACATGAATCCGTTTTCCGGTTTCATGGGCGAGCCTGACCAGACGTTGCGTCGCCATCAGCGCCGCGGTCTCGTCGCGCCACACCGGGTGCGAACGCGGATCGCCCTCGACGCGCAGGTGTTTGCGGTCGTTGAGGCGGTATTCATCCTCGGCATGAAAGGCGGCCCGGCGCCGGATCACCTCAAGAATCCGCCGCAGGCTTTCGTCATCCTCGACCAATAGCGCGCCGGTGGATGAGCCGATGAACACCTTGACGCCGGCGCAGCCGGGCGCGCGTTCCAGTTCCGGCAAGTCAGCCACATTGTCGCGGGTGCCGCCGATGAAAAACGCGAAATCGCAATGCATGCGGTGATGGCCGCGTTTCAATTTATCGGCAAAGGCCTGTTCGGTGACGGTCAGGGGATCGGTGTTCGGCATCTCGAACACCGCCGTCACGCCACCCATGACGGCGCTGCGCGAACCGGTTTCGAGGTCCTCCTTGTGGGTCAGCCCCGGCTCGCGAAAGTGGACTTGCGTGTCGATCACGCCCGGCAGGATGTGCAGGCGCTTGCAGTCGATCACCTCGGCTGCCGAGGCTTGCGCAAGGGAGCCGATCGCAGCGATGCGGCCATTGCTGACGGCGATGTCGCGCACGCCCTCACCGTCCTGATTGACCACGGTGCCGGACTTTAGAATTGTATCAAATCGCTGATTCATCGGTCCCCGTATTCAATTTAAATCCTCATGCTGAGACGCCCGCGAGGGGGCGTCTCGAAGCATGAGCCGCATTCAGTGCCCGTTGTCCATCCTTCGAGACGCGGGCTTTTGGCCCGCTCCTCAGGATGAGGCCATCGCACGCTGCGCAGGCCTTGTCGTTTGAGCCTTGGCGGCTTACGTTCCGCTGCAACATGTCGCAAGAGATTTTTGCATGAAAGCAGCGTTTCTCCCCGACCGGGGTGTGGTCAAGGTCAGCGGTGAAGGCGCGCGCGACTTTCTCAACGGCCTTGTCACCACGGACGTGGCGCTGCTTCGCCCCGGCCTTGGCCGGTTCGCGGCATTGCTGACGCCGCAGGGCAAGATAATTGTGGATTTCCTGATCACCGAAGCGCCTTCCGGCCATGGCGGCGGTTTTCTGTTCGACTGCCCGCGTGCGCTGGCGCAAGCGCTCGCCGACAAGCTCGGTTTCTACAAACTGCGCGCCAAGGTCACGGTCGAAAATCTGTCGGACAATTTTGGGGTGCTCGCGGCATGGGATGGCAACCCCTCCGTGACGCCGGATCTGGCGTTCGCCGATCCGCGCGACGCCGCCCTCGGCTGGCGGATTCTTGTCCCCGAGCAACTCGCGCAAAAGGTCGCCGACCTGATCGGCGCGGATCTGGTCGATAGCACGGCCTATGACGCCCATCGCATTGCCACAGGCGTTCCACGCGGCGACCTCGATTTCATGTATGGCGATGCGTTTCCGCATGAAACCAACATGGACCGCCTGCACGGCGTCGATTTCGACAAGGGCTGTTATGTCGGGCAGGAAGTTGTATCGCGGATGCAGCATCGCGGCACCGCGCGGACGCGAACAATACGGATCATGATCGACGGCCCGGCGCCGGAACCGGGCGCTACAATTCTGGCCGGCGACAAACCGGTCGGCAACATGGGTTCGACGGCGGGCCACAGCGGTCTCGCGCTGATCAGGATTGATCGCGCCGCCGACGCGATTGCCGCCGGAATCCCGCTGACGGCAGGCGGCATTGCCATCCGCGTCGCCGAGCCGGATGAACTGCCGAAAGCACCGAAGCAGACGGTCGCATGAGCCGCTCGGCGCGCCTGCATGCCGATGGGCTGATGCGGTGCCCCTGGCCGGGCGAAGACCCATTCTATATGGCCTATCACGACACCGAATGGGGCATGCCGGAATATGACGACCGCGCGCTGTACGAAAAACTCATTCTCGACGGTTTCCAGGCCGGGCTGTCGTGGATCACTATCCTGCGCAAGCGCGAAAACTTCCGCAGGGCGTTCGACGATTTCGAACCTGCGAAGATCGCGCGCTACAACGCCAAAAAAATCCACGCGCTGATGAACGACGCCGGCATCGTCCGCAACCGCGCCAAGATCGAGGGCACGGTCGCAAGCGCGAAGTCGTATCTGAAGATCATGGAGGACGGTCCCGGCCTCTCGAAATTCCTGTGGGAGTTCGTCGACGGCAGGCCGAAGGTCAACCATTTCAAGACCACCGCCAGCGTGCCGGCATCGACGCCGCTTTCGATCAAGATTTCGAAGGAACTGGCGGCGCGCGGATTCAAATTCGTCGGGCCGACCATCGTCTACGCCTTCATGCAGGCCACCGGCATGGTCAACGACCATCTGGTGACGTGCTTTTGCCACGATGCCTGCGCGGGAAAGCAGCGCACGCCGCGCCTCACAGTCAAATGACCGCGAGACGATTTTCCGAAACCGCAACGACTACCCGCGCCTGGCAGCGGATGTTGTCGGGACGGCGGCTCGATCTCCTCGACCCCTCGCCGCTGGATATCGAGATCGCCGATATCGCCCACGGCCTGGCGCGCGTCGCGCGCTGGAACGGGCAGACCCGCGGCGCGCATATTTTCTCGGTGGCGCAGCATACGCTTCTGGTCGAGGCCGTGATGCGCGAGCAGACCCCGCGCGTCGATGTCACCTTCCGGCTCGCCGCGCTGCTGCACGATGCGCCGGAATATGTCATCGGCGACATGATCTCGCCGTTCAAGGCGGTGCTCGGCGGCGACTACAAGGCGGTGGAAAAGCGGTTGCTTGCGGCGATCCACATTCGCTTCGGACTGCCGCCGGTGCTCACCTCCGAGATCGTGCGGCAGATCAAGGAAGCCGACCGCGGCGCGGCCTATCTCGAAGCGACGGAACTTGCGGGCTTTGCGCAAGCCGAAGCGAAGCGCCTGTTCGGCAGGGATCCCGGCCTTTCCCCGGCGACACGTCAGGACTATTTGACACCCTGGTCCGCGGCCAAGGCCGAGAAGCGGTTCCTGGCG